>Ga0265303_10000008_pt1 | contig 74364 bp, 65 predicted proteins | sample Helome_2_FD_192494 | JGI IMG/M metagenome (GOLD analysis project Ga0265303, IMG submission 192494) | Marine sediment microbial communities from subtidal zone of North Sea - Hel_20160317 (Illumina Assembly) | ecosystem: Environmental > Aquatic > Marine > Subtidal zone > Sediment ... | reverse complement strand
GGTGCAACGGTCAACATGGACGGTACGGCGCTGTATGAATGTGTCGCCGCCATGTTCATTGCCCAGGCCTATGGCATCGAACTCGGCTTCGTGACCCAGTTTACCGTGGTGCTGGTGGCCCTCCTGACCTCCATCGGTGTGGCCGGCATACCGGCTGCCAGCCTGGTCGCCATCACCATTATCCTGACCACGATCGGTTTGCCCGTGGAGGCGGTCGGCCTCATCCTGGCCGTCGATCGGGTGCTGGATATGTGCCGCACCAGCGTAAACGTCTTCAGCGATTCCTGCGGGGCCGTGCTGATCGGGCGCACGGAAGGGGAGACGGGGATTTTGTCGAAGCCGGGTGGTTAAGAACAGGATATGAGTCTATGAGTATTCACTGCAGGCAATCGTAAGGGTTCCTTCTCCCTCCGGGAGAAGGGCAGGATGAGGGAATATAAACAGGGGTATTTTCCTTCTCGACCCCCTCTCCCCAACCCTCTCCCTGGGGGAGAGGGGGCAAACGTGAAGAGCAAGCTTATTCCAACGGCGCCATGCCGACGGTGCTGTAACCGCCGTCCACGTAGGTGATTTCGCCGGTGATGCCTGACGCGAGGTCGGAACAGAGGAAGGCTGCGGCGTTGCCGACGTCCTCGATGGTCACGTTGCGGCGCAGCGGGGCGGTATGCGCAAAGGTTTCCAGCAGCTTGCGGAAGTTGCTGATACCGGACGCGGCCAGCGTCCTGATCGGGCCGGCGGAAATCGCATTTACACGAGTGCCCTCCGGGCCGAGGCTCTGTGCGAGATAACGCACATTTGCTTCCAGACTGGCCTTGGCGATACCCATGACATTGTAGTTGGGGATGGTCTTGACTGCCCCCAGGTAACTGAGGGTCAGCAGGGCCGCGTTGCGCCCCTGCATCATCGGTCGGCCGGCCTTGGCAAGGGCCGCAAAACTGTACGAACTGATGTCGTGGGCGATGGCAAAGCCTTCGCGCGTCACGCACTCCAGGTAATCGCCGGCAAGTTGCTCGGCCGGCGCAAAGGCCACCGAATGGACGATGCAATCGAGTCCGTCCCAGTGCTTGCCGAGTCCGGAAAACAGTGCCTCGATCTGTTCGTCGCTGCTCACATCGCAGGGCAGGACGATATCCGAGTCACATTGTTTCGCCATCTTGGTGACGCGGGGTTCGAGTTTGTCGTTCGGATAACTGAAGGCCAGTTCCGCGCCTTCCCGTAACATGGCCTGGGCAATACCCCAGGCAATCGAGCGATTGCTGGCCAGTCCGACGATAAGCGCGCGCTTGCCGCTCATGAATCCCATAGCAGTATCCCGGTGTCTCGATGATTCAGGAAGTACCCGGCCGGTCACGGGCGGGTCACGGTGCCGATACGTTACCGGAAAATGCCTGTCAGGTGAAGTGCCTGAAAACATGGTGCCCGTCATGGCGATCGTTATAATAAGCCTCCATGCGCGCGGTCCCGATTGTAAGCAAGCAACCTTGTTTCTCCTGTGTGGCCGGTCTCACGCTGGCCGCTTCGCTGTTGTTGTCGGCCTGCAGCGACCAGCCGTGGAACCGGCCGTATCCGGCAGCGGATGCCGGCAGGAATATTCTCTATTCATCGTTCTCGGAACGGCCGAAACACCTCGATCCCGCCCAGTCCTACAGCTCGAACGAGGTGACGTTTACCGGTCAGATCTACGAGCCGCCGTTGCAGTATCACTACCTCAGGCGTCCCTATGAACTCATTCCCCTGACCGCAACCCGGCTGCCGGTGGCACACTATCTCGATGCGGAGGGTAACGCCTTGCCGGATGATGCGCCGTCCGGGACGGTGGCCTACAGCTACTACGATGTCAGCATCCAGCCGGGTATTCGCTACCAGCCGCACCCGGCATTTGCGCGCGATGAGCAGAGGGCGCTGCGTTATCACAACCTGACGGCCGCGGACCTGGATGCTATCTATTCGCTTGGCGATTTCACGGCAACCGGTTCCCGCGAGCTGACCGCGGCCGATTACGTTTACCAGATAAAACGCCTGGCGCACCCCGGCCTGCATTCTCCCATCCTTGGCCTGATGAGCGATTACATCGTGGGACTGGGCGACTATGCAAAGATGCTCAATGATGTATGGCAGGACGCCGGGGGCATGCAGGCCGGCACCTACCTGGACCTGCATGCCTATCCGTTGAGTGGCGTGCAGGAGATCGACCGGTATACCTATCGCATCAAGCTGCACGGCAAGTACCCGCAGCTGCTGTACTGGCTGGCCATGCCGTTTTTCGGTCCGGTGCCGGCGGAGGCGGACGCCTTTTATTCCCAGCCGGGTATGAAAGAGCGCAATATCACACTGGACTGGTACCCGGTGGGTACCGGGCCCTACATGCTGACGGTCAACAACCCGAACCGGCAAATGGTGCTCGAGCGCAATCCGAATTTCCACGGTGAGAGCTATCCGTCAACAGGCGAACCCGGCGACCGGGAGGCCGGACTGCTGAATGATGCCGGCAAGCCCCTGCCGTTTATCGATCGCATCGTGTTCAGCCTGGAGAAGGAAGACATCCCGTACTGGAACAAGTTTCTGCAGGGTTATTACGACTCCTCGGGCATCTCCTCGGACAGCTTCGACCAGGCCGTCAGCATCGGCGCCGGCGGCGAGGTCAGCCTGACCGATGCCATGCGCGAACAGGGAATCAGCCTCAATACCGCCGTCTCGACCTCGATCTTCTATACCGGCTTCAACATGCTGGACCCGGTGGTCGGCGGGTACACCGAGCGTGCACGCAAGTTGCGGCAGGCCATCTCGATCGCCATCGATTTCGAGGAGAATATTTCCATCTTCCAGAACGGGCGCGGCATCCCCGCACAGGGGCCGATACCGCCGGGAATCTTCGGCTATGTGGAGGGCAATGCCGGCATCAATCCCTATGTGTATGAGATAACGCCCAGGGGGCCGCGCCGCAAGCCGATCGAGACGGCGCGCCGCTTGCTGGCTGAAGCGGGCTATCCGCAAGGGCGCGACATCGAGACCGGCAAGCCGCTGGTGCTGTATTTCGACACGGCCTCGACCGGGCCGGATGCCAAGGCGCGCCTGGACTGGCTGACCAAGCAGTTTGCCAAGCTGGACCTGCAGCTGGTGATCCGCGGTACGGAATACAATCGCTTCCAGGACAAGATGCTCAAGGGCACGGCGCAGATTTTCCAGTGGGGGTGGAATGCCGATTATCCTGACCCGGAAAACTTTCTGTTTCTGCTGTACGGACCGAACAGCAAGGTCGGCCTGAACGGGGAGAATGCGGCCAACTACCGCAACGAGGCGTTCGACCGCCTGTTTGACCGGATGAAAAACATGGACAACGGGCCGCAGCGCGCCGAACTGATCAATGAAATGATCGACATCGCGCGCCACGATGCGCCCTGGGTGTGGGGCATCATTCCCAAGCAATTCTCGCTGCATCACAGTTGGTACCTGAACTCCAAGCCCAATCTCATGGCCAACAACTCGCTCAAGTACCGCCGCATCGATCCCGCGCAGCGGCTGGCACGGCAGGCCGAGTGGAACCGGCCGGTGCTGTGGCCCGTGATTGCACTGCTATTGCTGGTCCTGCTGGTGATACTGCCGGCCTTTTTCGCCTTTCGCCGGCAGCAGCGCATGTCGGCGTTCGGGGCGACCCGCTGATGTTTGCCTACATCATCAGGCGCGTGGCCTATGCCATCCCGATTCTCATCGGGGTCAACGTGCTGACCTTCTACCTGTTTTTCGTGGTGAACTCGCCCGACGACATGGCGCGCATGCATCTTGGCCAGAAACGCGTGACGCCCGAGGCCATCGAGAAGTGGAAGGCCAGTCACGGCTACGACAAGCCGCTGCTGCTAAACCGTGACGCCGGCGGAGCGCAGCGGTTTACCGAGACGATTTTCTTCGACAAGTCGGTGCGGCTATTCGCATTCGATTTCGGTTATTCGGACGACGGTCGCGACATCGGCCACGATATCCGGCAGCGCATGCTGCCCAGCCTGGCCATCGCGGTACCCGCCCTGTTGCTCGGTCTGCTGGTCAACATCACCTTCGCCCTGCTGATGGCCTTCTTTCGCGGCACCTATGTCGATGTGTCCGGCGTCATCCTGTGCGTCATCCTGATGTCCATTTCCGGGATGTTTTACATCATCGGCGGGCAGTACCTGCTCGCCAAGCTGTTTCGCCTGATGCCCATCTCAGGGTATGACGTCGGCCCCGACATGGTCCGCTACCTGGTGCTGCCCGTGGTGATCGGCGTGGTCAGCGGCATCGGTTCGGGATCACGCTGGTACCGGACCTTTTTCCTCGAGGAGGCCGGCAAGGACTACGTGCGCACGGCGCGTGCCAAGGGACTGTCCGAGTCGCTGGTGCAGTTCCGCCATATCCTGCGCAATGCACTGATACCGATCGTGACCGGTGTGGTGGTGGTCCTGCCCCTGCTGTTCATGGGCAGTCTCCTGACCGAGTCGTTCTTCGCCATCCCCGGACTCGGCAGCTATACCATTGACGCCATCCGCAACCAGGATTTCGCCGTCGTCCGTGCCATGGTGTTTCTCGGCACCGTGCTCTATATCATCGGACTGATCCTGGTGGATATCACCTATACCATTGTCGATCCCAGGGTGAGGCTGACATGATCAAGCCGGTCATTCTCTGGACGGATGCGCTGCTGTTCCTGCTGACCGCCCTGGTGGTGATATTTGTCCTTTACGCACGGCGCAAGCCGCATATCCGGCGTCCCTGGCAGCGCATTTTCCAGGGCCGCATCGCAGCGGCCTCGGTGGTCATCCTGCTGGCGTTTATCCTGGTGGGCCTGCTGGATTCGCTGCATTACCGCCTGCCGCTCGAGGCAACCAGCGCCGCGACGGAGACGCACTATGCCATTGAGGTGCTGAGTGTACTGGATGCCCTGACGGGGACGTTACGCACCCGGGAAGAAAAGAGTTACTCGGCGCCATTCGCCACGCATCTCTATATCAAGGAAAACGTCGACCTGCCGGACGGTGGCCAGGCGCGCATCTATCCGCCCCTGGAATACGGTGGACGACACCTGGGCGACCGGTCGGAGGGCAAGGCAAGGGATATCGCCCTGCGCACGGGCCTGTCGCTGCTGCAGGCCGTGCTGGCCGGTGCGCTGCTGACCGTGCTGCTCGCACTGGCACTGGCACGCAAACATGGCTGCAGCAGCAAGGACATGCTGAGGCAAATATTTTCCAGGCGCACCGACGTCCCGTGGCATATCATACTGCTGACGCTGACACTGCTGCTGGCCGTGATCTTCCTGGTCCTCAACCTGGCATCGGTTTACCACGTGCTGGGAACCGACAAGGTCGGCAAGGATGTCCTCTACCTGTCACTCAAGAGCATCCGCACGGGCCTGCTGATCGGTACACTGACGACGCTGGTCATGCTGCCATTTGCCATCTTCATGGGCATCGTGGCCGGTTATGCGCGCGGCTGGATCGACGATGTCGTACAGTACATCTACACCACGCTGAATTCGATTCCGTCTGTCCTGCTGATTGCCGCCGCCATCCTCATGCTGCAGGTCTATATCGCCAATCACCCGGAATTATTCGAAACGACACTGGAGCGCTCGGATATCCGCCTGCTGTTCCTCTGTATTATCCTCGGCATTACCAGCTGGACCGGTCTGTGCCGGCTGCTGCGCGGTGAATCGCTGAAACTGCGCGAGTCCGAGTACATACAGGCCGCGGTATCGTTCGGTGTTTCGCACGGCCGCATCATGACGCGGCACATCCTGCCCAATGTCATGCATATCGTCCTGATCACCGTGGTGCTGGATTTCAGCGGACTGGTGCTGGCCGAGGCCGTGCTGTCCTATGTCGGTGTCGGTGTCGATCCGACCATGAACAGCTGGGGGAACATGATCAACGGTGCCCGGCTGGAGATGGCGCGCGAGCCGGTCGTCTGGTGGTCGTTGCTGTCGGCGTTCCTGTTCATGTTCACACTGGTGCTGGCCGCCAATCTTTTTTCCGACGCCGTGCGTGATGCCTTCGACCCCCGCACGGTTGGACAACGGGGAGGCAAATGATGGCCGCTCCCCTGCTCAGGCTGGAGAATGTCAGTGTGCGAATCGGCGGGGGAGAGTCCGCCATCCGTCCGGTCGACGGGGTCAGTCTTGAAATCCGGCGCGGCGAGACTTATGCCCTGCTCGGTGAATCGGGTTGCGGCAAGTCGATGACGGCACTGTCCATACTCCGCCTGTTGCCCTTTCCGACCGGGCGCATTACCGGGGGACACATCTGGCTTGGTGACCAGGAACTGACCGCCCTGCCGGAGGCGGGCATGCGTGCGATTCGCGGCCGGCGCATTTCGATGATATTCCAGGAGCCGATGACATCGCTGAACCCGGTCCTGACGGTCGGCGACCAGATCGGCGAGGTGCTGCGCCAGCACCATGGCATGAAGGGGCGCATCCTGCACGACCGGGTGCTGGAGCTGCTCGATGATGTCGGCATTCCCGATACGCGGCGACGTTTCCGCGAGTATCCGCACCAGTTGTCAGGCGGCATGAAACAGCGCGTGATGATATCGATTGCCCTGGCCGGCGAACCCGACCTGCTGATTGCCGATGAGCCGACTACCGCGCTGGACGTGACCATCCAGTCCCAGGTGCTCGAGTTGTTGCACCGCTTGCAGCAGGAGCGTCATATGGCCATCCTGCTGATTACCCATGACCTGGGTATCGTGGCCGGGATGGCGGACCGGGTTGCCGTGATGTATGCCGGTCAGCTGGTGGAAGAGGCTACCCGCGACCGTTTTTTCGCCCACGCCAGCCACCCCTACAGCCACAAACTGTTTCAGTCACTGCCCACTGTAAACAAGCGTGACCAGGCACTGGACACCATTCCGGGCAGTGTCCCGCCGCTGAATCGTGACTTTGCCGGCTGCCGCTTTGCGGACCGCTGCGAGGTGGCATGGGACCTGTGTCAATCACGCCTCCCTGGCTGGAACGCTGCCGGCGAACAGCATCACGCCCGCTGCCACCGCGTGGATACGAGCATCGTGGCGCCTGCCATCACCGCCACCGGTAAGACCGGTGCGGTCGTTGCCGCGCGCCGGCACGACAGTCGCGATGCCCTGCTGGAGGTCTCCGGTCTCAAGGTCCACTTCCCGATCCACAAGGGCGTGTTCAGGCGCGTGGTCGGTCATGTCTATGCGGTTGACGGCGTGTCGATGACCATTCCGCGGGGCTGCACGCAGGCACTGGTCGGCGAGTCCGGCTGCGGCAAGACAACCGTTGGCAAGGGCATCCTGCAACTGCTGCGACCAACGGCCGGCAGTGTGCGCTTTGATTCCAGCGAACTGACGGAACTGCGGGGCGAGGCCCTGCGCAAGCGACGCTCCGATTTCCAGTTCATCTTCCAGGACCCGTACTCTTCCATGAATCCGCGCATGATGGTCGGCGATATTGTCGAGGAAGGAATGCAGGCGCAGGGAATTGGCCGTACCCGCGAGGAACGTCGCAGCCGGGTAATGGAACTGTTCGACCAGGTCGGCCTGTCACCGGAACACACGCGCCGTTATCCGCACGAGTTTTCAGGCGGGCAGCGGCAGCGTATCTGTATCGCCCGTGCCCTGGCGGTCGACCCGCAACTGGTGATCTGCGACGAACCCACCAGTGCGCTCGATGTCTCCGTGCAGGCGCAGATCCTCAATCTGCTGAAGGAGCTGCAGAACCGGCTGGGACTCTCTTACCTGTTCATCACCCATAACCTGTCCGTGGTGTCCTACCTGGCGGACCGGGTGGCCGTCATGTACCTGGGCAGGATTGTCGAGGAAGGGCCGGTGGATGCCGTACTGGAAAAGCCGCGGCACCCGTACACACGCGTATTGCTGTCGGCCGTGCCCACCATCGACGCGGATACGCACCGCGAGATCATCCGCCTCGAAGGCGATATGCCGTCACCGGCCACACCGCCGTCCGGCTGCCATTTCCACCCGCGCTGTCCCGAGGCCATGCCTGAATGCCGCGAGGCATATCCGGACAACTACGGCAGTGATGATCATTCGGTGCATTGTTTTCTGCATCGATAAACATTGCCACAGAGAGCACAGAGAATATCCACTTTTACGTCCTGCTGTACCTGTGCTGAAAATACCCGCAGGACATGGTTAATATAATTATTAAACATATAATTACAGTTATTACTTAAAAACTACATTAATTTAAATTATTGGTGTATGCACGTCATCTCTGTGTACTCTGTGGCGGGAATTCAGTTTATGGATGCTTTGCATGATGGCGATATGAAAGTGCTAGAATCCGCGCTCTGATTTTTTCATTCTTAATTTCTGTTTACCTGATACGAGGCACACCATGACCACCCAGTCCTTTCATCCCCCTGTTCGCACGCTGATGGGTCCGGGACCCTCTGACGTCAATCCGCGCATCCTGGAAGCCATGTCGCGCCCGACCGTCGGCCATCTCGATCCGGTGTTCGTCGCACTGATGGATGAAATGAAAGGCATGCTGCGCTATGCCTTTCGCACCGAGAATGAACTAACCATGCCGGTCTCCGCGCCGGGTTCTGCCGGTATGGAGATGTGCTTCGTCAATCTGGTCGAGCCCGGTGACAAGGTCATTGTCTGCCAGAATGGTGTGTTCGGCGGGCGCATGAAAGAAAATGTCGAGCGCTGTGGCGGTACCGCCGTCATGGTCGAGGACGACTGGGGCCGGGCGGTTGATCCCGACAAGGTCGAGGCCGCGCTGAAGGCCAACCCGGATGCGAAGATTCTGGCCTTCGTACATGCCGAGACATCCACGGGCGCCATCTCGGATGCCAAGACACTGGCCGAACTGGCCCGTGCCAATGACTGCCTGGTAATTGCCGATACCGTGACCTCGCTGGCCGGTTCCCCGTTGCTGGTCGACGAGTGGCAACTCGATGCCGTCTACTCCGGTACACAAAAATGCCTGTCCTGTGTCCCCGGCCTGTCGCCTGTGACCTTCAGCCAGAAAGCCGTTGATACGGTCACCAGTCGCAAGACCCGGGTGCAAAGCTGGTTTCTCGACCTCAACCTGGTGCTGGGTTACTGGGGTGGTGGCGGCAAACGTACCTACCATCACACTGCACCGGTCAATACACTCTACGGGCTGCACGAGGCGCTGGTCATCCTGGAGGAAGAGGGCATCGAGAATTCCTGGGCACGTCACCAGAAGAATCACGAGGCCCTGCGTGCCGGCTTCGAGGCCATGGGGCTTGATTTCGTGGTGCCGGAAGGGGAGCGCCTGCCGCAGCTGAATGCGGTGTCGATACCCGAGGGGGTGGACGAGGCGGCCGTCCGGTCGGCGCTGTTGTCCAGCTACAATCTGGAAATCGGTGCCGGGCTGGGTGCCATGGCCGGCAAGATCTGGCGTGTGGGACTGATGGGTTTTGCCAGCAACGAGACCAATGTGCTGTTCTGTCTGGGTGCACTGGATGCGGTGCTCAGTGGCATGCGGGCACCGATCAATTCCGGCGTGGCGGTCGATGCGGCCCGGGCGGTTTACGGTTAACGCCTGGGCGATGTACTGACGCAGTTAGTGGACCCGTAGCTGCAGGTAATCCTGTAGGAGCGCAGGAATGCGCGAATGGGCTAATATCCGCAAAGCATATTCGCGGACAACGTCCGCTCCTACTCAAACAGGCCGAGGAATTCCCCGTAGCCTTCCTTTTCCAGGTCGTCCTTTGCAATGAAGCGCATCGACGCCGAATTGATGCAGTAACGCAGGCCGGTCGGTTTTGGCCCGTCGTCGAAGACATGGCCGAGGTGTGACCGCGCAATCCTGCTTTTCAATTCCGTGCGTTTCATGAAGAAACGGGTGTCGGTGTGTTCGTTGATGGCGTCCGACTGGATGGGCCGCGTAAAACTTGGCCAGCCTGTCCCGGACTTGAACTTGTCGGTGGAGCTGAACAGCGGTTCACCGGAAACAATATCGACATAGATCCCGGGTTCCTTGTTGTCCCAGTACGCGTTGTCGAAGGCACGTTCGGTGGCCTCATGCTGGGTCACATCATACTGCAGCGGTGACAGGCGTTTACGGAGTTCGTCATCGGACGGTTTTAGATAGCGGCTGTCGGCGGGAGTCGCTGTCTCGCCGGCCGGGTCCGGCCCGGCGGACAGGGCTGCATCGTGCAGCATCATTGTGGCGGGTGCAGCCAGTGCAACCAGTGCCAGCAGGTGATTTCGGGTCATAGTGATTATCGCTCCGTCGAGGTCAGATCATCGGGATTAATCGATCTGACCGCACAATCGTTGCGGAGTTCGGTGCCTGACCGTCAGTCGGCGCTTGCGGGGGACTCAAACGGGTAGGGCAGTGACAGCAGGCCGAACGGGGCACCGGCGGCCGAATCGAGGTGCAGCCCGCCGGTTTCTGCCGCACTGATCTGCAGCACCGCCAGGGCCAGCTGACCGCCGTCCGGGTGTGCCTGCGAATCCACGATCCGGCCGGCCGCCTGTTCAGGGTCTGCGGCAGCGAACAACGCGTCACCGGGGGCGGCGGGCTCGTCCCGCTCGATGTGACCCAGGTACATGCGGCGTTTGAGCGTGCCCAGGTACTGCATGCGGGCGACGATTTCCTGGCCCGGATAACAGCCTTTCTGGAAGTTCACGCCGTTGATCAGTTGCAGGTTGGTCATCTGCGGCACGAACAACTCGGTTGTGGCGGCAAAGATATTCGGGATGCCGGCCTGGATATCGAGCAGGCGCCAGACCGGTTCCCCCACCGGGGCCGCGTGGACATTGACGGCGTTCCAGATCGACTTTGCCGATTCCAGCGACGTCAGGTACAGCTCGAAGCGCGGCGTGCTGCCCGGTACACGAACGACCGTGCTGTCAGCGGCACGGGTTACGGCATCGATGGCGTCCGGCACTTCAAGCCCGGCCCCTGTCAGGTGCGCGGGTGCCTGCTCGCCGGAGATGCCGATACGCAGGAAATTCTCGGTGGCATCCTCGAGCGTGACGTCGGCACGCAATACGTACATGCGCAGGCGCTGCAGCACGGCATCCAGCGAATCCACTGGCAGCCGCAGGTAGTAGGTGTCACCGCTGTGGAAAAGTCGCATCAGGCCCAGGATGCGGCCCTTGGGTGTGCAAAAGGCACTTAACTGGCTCGCCCCCTCATCCACGCTGCCGATGTCATTGCTCAGCTGGGACTGCAGAAAACTGCCGGCATCAGCACCGTGCACGGCAATGACGCCCATGAATCCGAGGTTGGCGAAAACCGTGCCACCCAGTGCGGCCCGTGCCTCGCGCGCCGGGTTGCCGAAATCACGGACACAGTCGCCGTCCATCTCGGCGCCTGCATCCACGAGGAAGTTTTTCCAGTTCAGTTTCATGGTGATTATGTCAGCTGATATGGAGATGAATTCTAGAGCAAGTGCGGGAACCTGTCAGCCGTGTTCCGGTTGCATAATTCGGCTGGTGTTTGGTTCCAGCCGATGGTATAAAGCCGTCAGTTGCAAGTACTCCTCATATGAGCGAACAGCGATCTGCGCCAGTTTACCTGAATCTTTTCCGGATAAACCTTCCGGTTGGTGCAGTGACCTCGATCGCACACCGTATCTCCGGTGTCCTGCTGTTTCTCTCATTTCCGTTGCTGGTCTACCTGCTGGATCTCTCCCTGCGCGGTCCTGACGGCTTTGCCGCTGCCGTTGACTGGTTGAGCAACGATTTTATCCGGCTGGGATCGGTGGTCGTTGCCTGGTCGCTGTTTCATCACCTGATCGGCGGGATTCGTTTTCTGCTGCTCGATCTCGAACTGGGCATCACGCGCCCGCGTGCGCGCGTCACCGCCTGGCTGGTCAATATCGCCGCTGTTGCGGCTGCGTTGCTTTATTTGTGGTGGGTGCTGTGAGCGGGTCAACGGACGGCTTGCGGGCCTGGCTGCTGCAGCGTATCAGCGCGGTGTACCTGGCCGGCTTTGTCATCTACCTGCTGCTGCATTTCTACCTGCATCCGCAACCGGATTACCCGGCGTGGCGCGCGTGGGTTGCGCAACCGCTGGTCGCGATCGCCTTTGCCGGCTTCATACTCGCGCTGCTGGTGCATGGCTGGGTAGGACTGCGGGACGTGGTGCTCGATTATGTCCGTCACCTCGGCTTGCGGATGCTGATACTGACATTGATTGCCTTCCTGCTGATCGGTTGCGGTTTCTGGGCGGTGCGCGTGTTGATACTGGTCAGCCTGTGACGATGGATATCCCGCGTCGCAGATTCGACACCCTGATTATCGGCGCCGGTGGTGGCGGTCTGCGCGCGGCACTGCAGCTGTCCCGGGCCGACGCGCATGTCGCCGTCGTCTCCAAGGTGTTCCCGACGCGGTCACACACGGTGGCGGCCCAGGGGGGCGTCAACGCGGCGCTGGCCAACGTGCGTCCGGACGACTGGCACTGGCACATGTTCGATACCGTCAAGGGCAGTGACTACCTGGGCGACCAGGATGCCATCGAATATATGTGCAGGGCCGCCTCCAAAGCCGTGTACGAACTCGAACATTTCGGTGTACCGTTTTCACGGCAGGATGATGGCCGCATCTACCAGCGCCAGTTTGGCGGGCAGAGCATGCATTTCGGCGGGGAGCAGGCGGCGCGTACCTGTGCCGCGGCCGATCGCACCGGACACGCCATCCTGCACTCGCTTTACCAGCAGAATATACGGGCGCGCACTCACTTCTTCGACGAGTATTTCGCCATTGACCTGCTGCACGCAACCGATGGCCAGGTGCTCGGTGCGCTGGTGCTCGACATCGCCACCGGTGAGCTGCTGATCATCGAGTCCAAGACCACCCTGCTGGCGACCGGCGGTGCGGGACAGATTTTCCGCACCAATACCAATGCGCTGATCAATACCGGGGACGGCATGGCCATGGCGCTGCGTGCCGGCGTGCCACTGCAGGATATGGAATTTGTGCAGTTTCATCCGACCGGTATCGCCGGCAAGGGTATGCTGCTCAGTGAAGGCGCGCGTGGCGAGGGCGGTTACCTGATCAACAGTGAGGGCGAGCGCTTCATGGAGGGTTATGCCCCCAATGCCAAAGACCTCGCCAGCCGTGATGTGGTCAGTCGCGCCATTGTCACCGAGATTCGCGAGGGGCGCGGTTGCGGACCCGGGCGGGACCATGTCCTGCTGCAGATGCACCACCTCGATGCCGAGCTGATCAAAAAACGGCTGCCGGCGATCCGTGACAGTGCACTGACGTTTGCCGGTGTGGATATGTGCGATGCGCCGGTACCGGTCTTCCCGACGGCGCATTACACCATGGGCGGTATTCCCACCAATCGCTTCGGGCAGGTGGTCGCGCCCATCGAACAGGGGCCCGAGGAGGCGATACCGGGCCTGTATGCGGCCGGGGAATGTGCCTGTGTCTCGGTGCATGGCGGTAACCGGCTGGGCGGCAACTCCCTGCTCGACATCATTGTCTTCGGCCGCGCGGCCGGCAACCAGATCATCGAGTTCCTGGGCGAGAACAAGTATCACCAGCCGTTGCATGACCAGGCGCTCGAGCCGGTGCTGCAGCGCCTTTCGCGCTGGGAGCAGCAGGGTGAGGGCGAATCCGTCGACGCAATGCGTACGGAACTGACCCGTACCATGGAGGAACACTGTGGCGTTTTCCGTACCGAGGAGGTATTAAAGGAAGGCGTGGACAAGATCCTGTCGCTGGAGCAACGCATGAAGGATGTACGGTTGAGTGATCAAAGCCGGGTGTTCAACACGGCGCGCATCGAGGCGCTGGAGCTGGAAAACCTCATGGACGTCGCGGTGGCGACCATCATGTCCGCCTGGAAGCGCCGGGAAAGCCGGGGTGCACACTCACGCATCGACTTCCCGGAACGGGATGACGTCAACTGGCTGCGTCACAGCCTGTACCACCGGCATGACCGTACCATCGACTACAAGCCGGTGAGGACCAAGCCGCTGACGGTGGATTCCTTTCCGCCCAAGCCCCGCACCTACTGAGCAGGTGACACTCGCCCATGAAATTCACCATCTATCGTTTTAATCCGGAGACCGACCCGTCACCCCGCATCCAGGAGTTTTTTCTGGACGATGACGTTCTCGACCGGGAGATGATGCTGCTAGATGCCCTGTTGCTGCTCAAGGCGCAGGACGAGACCCTCACCTTCCGGCGCTCCTGCGGTGAGGGCGTGTGCGGTTCAGACGGCATGAACGTCAACGGTCGCAACCTGCTGGCCTGTATTACGCCGCTGTTCTCCCTGAAGACGCCGGTCGACATCCGGCCGATGCCGGGCCTGCCGGTGGTGCGTGACCTGATTATCGACATGCAGCAGTTTTACCGGCAGTACCGGGCGGTGGATCCGTATCTCGTCAACAAGGATCCGGAGCCGGAGGTCGAGCGCCTGCAGTCGCCGGCCGACCGCGAAAAACTGGATGGCCTGTACGAGTGTATCCTGTGTGGCTGCTGTTCCACCTCCTGCCCGTCGTTCTGGTGGAATCCGGACAAGTTCCTCGGCCCGGCCGCACTGCTGCAGTCATGGCGCTTCCTGGCCGACAGCCGCGACCAGGCCACGGACGAACGCCTTGCGAACCTCGCCGGCCCGTTCAAGCTGTTTCGCTGCCACACCATCATGAACTGCGTGGAAGTCTGTCCGAAAGGGCTCAATCCGACCCGGGCAATCGGTCGTATCAAGGAACTGATGGTCAAGCGCTCGCTATGAACGCACCGCATGGAACCGATCGCGCCGCGATCAATCGCATTACCTGGCAGTGCCGCCGCGGCATGCGTGAGCTCGATGAATTGCTGGGTCAATTCCTGGTGCAGCGCTATGCGGACCTCGATGCCTGCGACCGGTCGACCTTCAACACCCTGCTGGAATATTCCGATGCAGTACTGCTCGAACTGCTGATGGGACGGATGGCGCCCGCCGACGGCGACATTGCACGACTTGTCCGTGCCATACGCATCACCGCTGCGCATTGACTTGCAGGCCTCGCGCCTGGCGGCGCTGTGGCTGCTACCGCTGCATGCTGCCGGTGTGGCGGTCCTGCCGTTCACATCACTGCCGTTCTGGAGTCTGGTCGCGTGTCTGCTGGCGTGTGCGGGCAGTCTGGTATGGCACTGGTCGCGGCATGTCAGTCGCCGCCAGGCACCGCTCAGGACCTTTGTCTGGAAGCAGGACCGTGATTGCGAGGTCGTGGACCATGACGGTGCGGCGGTCGCGAGTACACTCGCGCCGCGGGCATTCGTCATGCCGTGGCTGGTGATTCTTTATTATCGGCAGGGCGCACGGCATCACAGTCTGTTCATCCTGCCGGACATGCTGCCTGCCGGGACCTTCCGGCGTCTGCGGGTGCGCCTGAAGACGGAACTCGGTCAGGTGCGGCCAGCGGACCGTTCATGCCGCCGGACCGCGTAAGGTCCTTGCACGGCAGGGTGATTGTCACTCACCGGTGGTTCGCGCTGCTTGTCGTGCTGGCGCTGACTGCCTGTGCACAACCGGCGGACGATATCATCCGCTTCGGACTTGCCGGCGCACCCGCCAACCTCGATCCCCGCTATGCCACCGATGCCACCTCGGCACGTATCAACCGCCTGATCTACCAGCGTCTGGTCGACTTCGACGATCAGGTACGTCCGGCACCGTCACTGGCGACCTGGGAGCGGATCTCCCCGCGACACTACCGCTTTGTCCTGCAGCGACCGCGTCCCGATTTCCATGACGGCAGCCCCGTGACGGCAGACGATGTCGCGGCAACCTACCGTTCGATCCTCGAACCGGGTGGTTCCTCTCCGCATGCCGGTACGCTCAAGCTGATCAGGCGAATCGAGGTGCTGGATGAGGATACCCTGGACTTCTTCCTGGACCGCGCGGATCCGCTGTTTCCGGGTTATGCCGTGATCGGTATCCTGCCGGCCGCGGGTATCGAGGCAAACAGCCCGTTTCACGCGGCACCACTTGGCAGCGGTCCGTTTCGCATCGACGGGTGGCCGGAGCCGGGCCGCCTGCGGCTGATACGCAGGGCGGACGGCCGGGTGTTCGAATTCCTGCGCATCGGCGACCCGACCGTGCGCGTGCTGAAACTGTTGCGTGGCGAGATCGACCTGTTGCAAAACGACTTGCCGGCCGAGCTGCTGGATTACCTGCGCAAGCGGCCAGGTATCACGGTGCAGTCCGGAACCGGCAGCAATTTTGCCTACCTCGGTTTCAACCTGCAGGACCCGGCTACGGGCAATCTCCCGGTGCGACAGGCCATTGCGCATGCCATCGACCGGGCGGCCATTATCGAGCATGTCCTGGGCGGTGCCGCACGTACGGCCTCCGCCCTGCTGCCGCCGGAACACTGGGCGGGTAACCCGGCACTCGCGCCGGTGGCACATGATCCCGGCAGGTCACGGCAACTGCTGCACGAGGCGGGTTTTGACCCGGATAATCCGCTCAGGCTCGACTACAAGACCTCGACCGACCCGGTGCGGGTGCGCATTGCGACCATCCTGCAGCAGCAGCTGGCCGAGGTCGGCATCCGCACGACCCTGCGCAGTTATGACTGGGGCACGTTTTTCGGTGATATCAAGGCCGGCCGCTTTCAGATGTACAGCCTGATGTGGGTTGGCATCAAGACGCCGGATATCTTCCGCTATGCCTTTCACAGCGAATCCCTGCCGCCGGGCGGCGCCAATCGTGGCCGCTTCGAAGACCGCCCGACCGACCGTCTGATCGCCCAGGCAGAGCAGGGCGCCACGCTCGATAGCCAGGCAGCATCCTGGCGCAGACTGCAGGCGCGGTTGTCGGAGCAGCTGCCCTATGTACCCCTGTGGTACGAGGATCACGTCGTTGCCGTGCGGGACGGCATCAGCGGTTACCGCCTGTCGCCCGACGGCAATTACGACGGGCTGATCGACACACAAAAACATGAACCGTAGGAGCGCAGGTATGCGCGAAGGTCAATAGCATAATTATTCGCGGACAGCGTCCGCTCCTACACCTGCTAATTAGTCGGGCATGGTTTCAAGCTGACGTTATAATCGCCACATGCAGTCAGATGACCTCCTGATCAAAATCAGTATCGACGAGCAACGCCTGCAATTGCTGGCCGGTGATGAAATCGTCATGGATACCCGTGTTGCCACGGCGGCCAACGGGCCGGGCGAGATCATGCACAGTGAGTGCACGCCGCGCGGCTGGCACCGGGTGCGTGCACGCATCGGTGCCGGCTGTCCGCCCGGCATGGTGTTCGTGGGACGGCGTCCGACCGGAGAGATCTACTCGCCCGCACTGAAGGCCGCAGAACCGCAGCGCGACTGGATGCTCACCCGGATACTCTGGCTGTGCGGGCTGGAGGCCGGCATAAACCGCTTCGGCAATGTCGATTCCATGCGCCGTTACATTTACATTCACGGCTGTCCCGACGAGGATGCGATGGGGGTGCCCTCGTCCCACGGTTGCGTGAAGATGCGCAATGATGAAGTGATCGAGTTATTCGACCGGGTTCCGGTCGGCGCCCGCGTATTGATCCAGGAGGCGCCGCTGCAGGGGCAGACGGGTTAGTGCAATCCGGCCTCGGCTAGAAGCCGTAGAGTTGCGGCAACAGCCAGCTCAGTGTCAGCCACATGATGACCGTCAGTGGCAGGCCGACACGTACGAAATCACCGAATTTATAACCACCGGCATTCATCACCAGCAGGTTGGTCTTGTAGGCCATGGGTGTTGCGTAGCTCATGTTGGCACCGAACAGCACGGCCAGCACAAAGGCCTCGGCCGGGAGGCCAAGGCCGTTGGCAATCGAGATCGCGACCGGGGTGCCGATGACGGCCGCGGCATTGTTCGAGATTATATTGGTCAGCAGCGCCATCAGCAGTATCAGCCCGCCAAGAACAAGCGCTGGCGAGAGGCCGCTGGTCAGCACCAGATAGAGATCGGCCAGGTACTCCGTCGCGCCGGTGCGGGTGAGCGCGAGGCCCAGTGCCAGGCTGACGACGACAATCATGATGACCGAGGTGCTGAGGGAATTGCCGATATCGCGCCAGGCCAGTCCACCGGTCAGCAGCATCAGCAGGGCCCCGGCAACGGCGCTGACGGCAATGGGCAGCAGGCCGGTGGCGGCGCTGGCAATGACCAGGGCCATGATCAGCAGGGCGATGGGGGCCTTGTCGGTGAACGGCAGGTCCGCGGTGGCATCGAGGACCAGCAGGTCGCCCTCGCGCTTGATGCCGGCCAGCTGTTCGCGCGCCCCCTGCACCAGCAGGATGTCACCGACACGCAGGCGGATGTCACCGATATTCTCCCGCAATGTGCGCACCGTCGTGCCGGCCTTGTGCAGCGCCAGCGTCGCAAGCTGGTAACGGTCTGTAAAGCGGCTCCTGTTCAGGGTCCGGCCGACCAGTGGCGAACCCTGTACCACGACGATCTCGGCGAGTTGCTGGTCCTTTGCCTCCAGCGGATGTTCCTCGTCCACGGCCACTTCGCCGGAGTACAGGGCGGCACCGAGCACCTGTTCGAATTCCTTGAGTTGTACCGGCGTGTCCTCGACATACAACACGTCGCCGGCCTGTATGACGATGTCGGGCAACGGCAGCAGCATACCGGCACCTCGCTGGATGCGCTGCACCCGCATGGCATCACCGGTTTTTTTTCGCAATTCGGCCAGCGGGCGGCCCACGGCAAAGCTGTCGTCGGGAATGTTGAGCTGCGCGGTGAAAATGCGCGGCGAGGTGTCCGTCATGGCCGCCTCGCGCTCGGGCAGGATGCGCGGTGCAATCAGCCAGAGATAGAGGATGCCGAAACTGCCGGCGATCACGGCCGGGAGAAAAAAATCGAACATGTCGAATCGCCGCAGGCCGAGGTCGGCCGCGACCCCCACCACCAGCAGGTTGGTCGAGGTGCCGATGGTGGTCGCCATGCCGCCGACCAGGGTGGACAGGCCCATCGGCATGAGGATGGCGGATGCGCTGGTACCGGCGCGCAGCGAGACGCTGACCAGGATCGGCAGGAGCAGCACCACGATGGGTGTGTTGTTGACGAAGGCACTCAGCAGGCCGGCCATCAGCAGGGTCATCAGCAACGACAACTGCGGACTGTATATCCACATGCGTGCCAGCACCCGTCCGACCGGTTCCAGTGCACCGGTGCGTACCAGGCCATGCCCGACGATCATCAGGCCGCAGACGGCGATCAGGGCCTCGTGACCGAATCCGCTAAAGAAGTCGACGGCATGCACTATCTGTGTGCCGTCATGGTAAGGAAACCATTCAAAACCGACGGTCAGCAGCACGAGTACCACGAGACTGGAGGTTTCGAGCGGGATACTCTCGCGCGTGAACAGGAACAGGGCAACCGCCGTCAGGGCGAGTACCGCCAGTGCATGGGGATCGGGCAGGGGAGGCATAGCGCGCTATTCTGGCATAGTCATGGACGAGGTTTATCGGCTGTGTGGCCGCTCTGTTGTACTTGTGTCCAATGCCCCTGGCCCGCCGGGACTGGACCTCTAGGGTGTCGCTGTCCGCGGGCCGCAGGCTGGCCTGTTGCCCGTCGGTCTGATCACATGAGGCGGGTGCGGCTGCCTGCATAAAACGGGCAGCCATTGTGCATGCCCCGCTTCGGCCGTGTCGACGGCCAATCCGGAGCTCATTTTACCGATCGTTCCGGCCAGCGCCACCTGCCCGTTCACAGGAACTCTGTTTAGCCGTTAAAGTCTGATATGCGTGCGGCCGTTAAAGTCGTTACACCGGTTTTCCAGACGCAGCGGGGTACGGCTATGGACATGGCGAACAACCCTATCAACGGACGTGTATCACGCTCGCTTGCGGCCTGCTGCGGTCTCCTCATCTCGATTCTGTCATATTCGCTGCCGGCTGACACGCGCTTGCCGGCCGATTCGTTTATGCTTGGCTGGAATGCCTTTGAATCAGGTCATTACCAGACTGCACTGGATTACTGGCTGCCGCTGGCCGAACAGGGCGACCCAAACGCACAGCTGAATATCGGCCTGATGTACGATACCGGCCGGGGCCTGGATAACGACCCCGGCCAGGCAGTGTACTGGTACCGGCAATCCGCGGAAAACGGTCTCGCGGCTGCCCAGTTCAACCTGGGGCTGATGTATCGCGACGGTCAGGGTGTCGAACAGAACGCACATCTGGCGAACAGCTGGCTGGAACGGGCCGCTGCTCAGGGCCTGCAGGCTGCACGTGCCTTGCTCGAAACCGGGCTGCACATTCCGGCATCCATCGAGTCCACGGAAGCCGGGCGACATGATCTCCTGAATGAACTGGACGGTGCATCGACCGGTACCGGCTGGGCCGTTGCCGGTGGCTATGTCGTCACCAGTGAACACGTGGTGACAGACGTGCCCGAGGTCGAGCTGTACGATACTGCCGGTAAACGCTATCTTGCACAGGTCGTGCTGCGTGATGTGCAAAACGATATTGCGCTGCTGCGCCTCGAAGGGACACAACCGTTACCGCAGGTCCTGCCGCTTGCCCGCGGAGATGCACGTGCCGGCAGCGACGTCTTCACCATGGGCTTTCCGCGTGTCGATATCCTTGGCCGTACGCCCAAACTGTCTACGGGCATCATCAGCGCCGTCAACGGTTATCGTGATGATCCCGCTACTTACCAGACATCGGTGCAGATACAACCCGGCAACAGCGGTGGACCGCTGCTCAACATGAACGGGGAAGTGGTCGGCATCATGGCCGCCATGCTGGGTGATCAGTCCGGGAGCTCACAGCCGCAGCCCGGCCTCAGTTATGCCGTCAAGGCGGAAAAGATCCACGCCGCCTTGCAGTCGCTGCCGCGCGCCAAGGCCCCGTCACACCCGCTGCCGCACACCGAGGCCGGCCTGGCCGATCTGGCGGAACGCGTCCAGGGCGCCGTACTTCTGGTCGTGGCCGCGCAGTAATCCATCCCGCGCTATCCCGCTTTCGCTGGCGGACAAGATTGTTTACAACGCCGCAAATGTCGCCGAATGACTACGGTTTGACTCGCCCTGTCTCGTCCGTAGACAGGTAAACAACCCTATATTTCAGGTACTTGATGTGTCGAGCGTGCCGGTTCCGGCACTCACACCGTCGTCACATGACAACATCTCCCGAGTCCAGTCGCCGACGACCGGCTGGAAATAATCGCGATTGGTTTAGACTCGACGTGTTTCTGTCAGTATAGTCGGCCCGTGTTCGGATCCTGATCGATACTGGGATCGTCAGTCAGTCCGCTAATTACCAGTGTTAATGAACAACCGGAGGTAACCATAGAATGGAAGTACGCAAACGAAAAAATGTGGTGCGAATCGTAGCAGTAACGGTTGCGGCGGGGGCCTTGTGGAGCGGTGTTCACGCCGCGGGCGAGGGCGGCAGCGAGATGCCTGACGCCGGCCTGCTGCCGGCCAATGCACGTCCGGGCGAGTGTTACGCCAAGGTGATGGTGCCGGCCAAGTACAAGACCGTCGACGAAAAGGTCCTCGTTGCAGAGGCAAGCGAGAAGATCGAGATCATTCCTGCCAAATATGAATGGACCGAAGTGCGTGTACCGGTCCAGCAGGAATCCGAGAAACTGGTCGTGGTACCGGCCAGCTACAAGACGGTCGAGGAGAAAATTGAAATTTCACCGGCACACACGGTCTGGCGACAGGGTCCCGGTGATGCGGCCAAGGTGGTCGGCGATCGCGATATGACCGTGGCACTGGCGCTGGGTCTGCCATCCAAGGCAGAGGCCGGACAGTGCTTCAACGAGTTTTACCGGCCGGCCCGCTTCGAAACCAAGGAAGAAAAACTGCTGAAGACGGCTGCCTCCGAAAAGATCGAGACAACCAATCCGGAATTTGAATGGGTTGAGGAAAAAGTGCTGGTCAAGGAGGCCTCTTTCAAGATGGTCGAGGTACCGGCGGAATACAATATCGTGGAAGAGAAGGTGCTCGCATCACCGGCCTATACGACCTGGAAGAAGGGCCGGGGACTGAACGAGCAGGTTGATAATGCGACCGGCGAGATCATGTGCCTGGTCGAGGTGCCGGCAAAATACACGACCCTCAAGAAACGGGTATTGAAGAAGGCCGCCTCGATCAATCAGGTCGATATCCCGGCCGAGTACAAGACCGTCAAGGTCCAGAAGCTGCTCAAGCCTTCTGCAGAAAAACGCTCACCCATCGAGGCCGAGTACCAGACCGTCTCCCGTCGTATGAAGGTGTCCGACGCCATGGTCAGCTGGAACCCTGCCGGTACCGCCGGCGAGGGCAAGGCATCCGGCAGGACCTACTGTCTCTCGGCCGTGCCGGCCAAGTACAAGACCATCACCAAGCGGGTCATCGACCAGGCGGCCACGGTCAAGAAGGTTGCCGTGCCGGCCACCTACAAGAACATCCGCATGCACAAGCTGGTGTCGAAGGCCACCGAGAAACGTATCCCGGTACCGGCCAGGCACAAGATCGTGCCGAAGCACACGAAGGTCTCCGCCGCACGTCAGGACTGGCGTCCGGTACTGTGCGAGACCAACACCACGCGTGACCTGGTACTGCAGATCCAGAATGGCCTGAAAAAGGCCGGTTTCGATCCGGGTACGATTGATGGTGTGCTCGGACGCGACACCATGTCCGCTGCTGATGCCTATCAGCGTAAAAATAACCTGCCAACTGGCGGGTTGACCATTCAGACGATCGAGAAGCTCGGTATCAGGATCGGTGACGAGGTCAAGGGATAACCGTCAACCAACGGTTTTCCGCTCTCCAGGGCCCGGTGTTCGCACCGGGCCTTTTTTTATATATATAATGCCGCGCGATGCTGTCCTACTTCCTGCAGAGACTGTCCGGCGCATGCCTCGTGGTACTGGGGGTGGTCAGTATCGTGTTCCTGCTGATTCACCTGGTGCCCGGCGACCCGGTCGAAATCATGCTGGGAGAAAGTGCCTCGGTGGCTGATCGTGAGGCACTGCGTACCGCGCTTGGCCTCGACCGGCCGCTGCAGGTGCAATACCTCAACTACCTCGGCAACCTGCTGCAGCTGGATCTCGGCACCTCCATTCACTACCGGCAGCCGGTCGCCGCACTCCTGCAGGCACGCATACCGGCGACCGGCCTGCTGGCGGGTGTCACCCTGATGCTGACCGTGCTGCTTGCGCTGCCGCTTGGCATCCTGGCCGCGGTCCGGCATAACACGCTCTGGGACAGTGGTGCGATGGGCTTCTCACTGCTGGGTGTTTCCATTCCCAATTTCTGGCTGGGACCATTGCTGATCATGGTGTTCTCGCTGTGGCTTGGCTGGTTGCCGGTGAGCGGGCAGGGTGGTGCTGCCTCGGTCGTGTTACCGGCGCTTACCCTCGGCACCGGGCTTGCCGCGGTACTGTCGCGCATGGTCCGCAGCAGCATGCTCGAAATCCTCCACGAGGACTATCTGCGGACCGCGCGCGCCAAGGGCGTCGCACCCCTGCGCGTGATCCTGCATCATGCCCTGCGCAACGCGCTCCTGCCCGTGATAACCCTGGTCGGGCTGCAACTCGGCGCACTGCTTGCCGGTGCCGTCATCACGGAAACCGTATTTTCCTGGCCGGGTATCGGTCTGTTGACCATCGAGTCGATCCAGAGTCGCGATTACCCGGTGGTGCAGGCCTGCGTGCTGCTGATCAGCGTGACGTATGTCATGGTCAATCTGCTGACCGACCTGGCCTATGCCTGGATCGACCCGCGTATACGACTGGGAGTGCACGCATGATTCGCGCACGCCTGCCTGTACTGGTGCTCCTCGTGTGGGCCCTGATGGCGCTGCTGGCACAGCAGCTCCCGCTTGCACCGGACCGGATTGCACTGGAGCACATCCTCGATCCGCCGGCGGCCGGTGCACTGCTGGGCTACGATGACCTGGGACGGGACATCGCAGCGCGCCTGATCACGGGTGCGCAAACCTCGTTCATGGTGGCCGTCTGGGTGGTCAGCCTGTCCCTGCTCGCCGGCACACTGTTTGGCACATTGACCGCCTATCGCGGCGGCTGGTGGGACCGGATCGCGGTGCTCGTGGTCGATATCTTCCTGGCCTTTCCCGGCATCCTGCTGGCCATTGCGCTGGCCGGGCTGCTGGGGCCCGGCATCGATAACGTGATCATCGCGTTGACGGTCGTCGGCTGGGTCGGTTACGCACGCCTGTCACGCGCCCAGGTACTGTCGCTGGCGCACCGCGAACATGTGCAGGCCGCCGAGGCCCTGGGCAGCCGCCGCGGGCATATTATCCGGCGCCACCTGTTGCCGCTGATGGCGGCCCCGCTCATCGTGGAGGCCACCTTCGGCATTGCCGCCGTCGTGATCGCCGAGGCCGGCCTGTCCTTCCTCGGCCTGGGCGTACAGCCACCGTCTGCCTCGTGGGGTGCGATGATCCGCGACGGCACGCGTTACATGCTGGTGGCGCCGCACATGGTGCTGGCGCCCGGCATCGCGATTATGCTCGTGGTGCTGGCCGTCAACCGGCTCGGTGACAGGCTGCGCGACCGGCTGGACACGCGGCTGATCAATACCACGGGAGGAGAATCATGACCCTGGGACCCCTGATGCTCGACATCGACGGCTGCGAGCTGTGTGCGGAAGACCGGGAACTGCTCGCCCACCCGGCCGTTGGCGGCGTCATCCTGTTTACGCGTAACTATGAAAGTCCCCGCCAGCTGCAGGCGCTGGTCGATGCCATTCACACCCTGCGTGATACACACCTGCTGGTGGCCGTCGACCAGGAGGGTGGTCGCGTACAGCGCTTTCGGGAGGGTTTTACCCACTTGCCGCCGCTCGGCTGCCTGGGCGGTATCTACGAGACAGACAAGACGCGCGCGAAACACCTGGCGCGCGTCACCGGCTGGCTGATGGCAACGGAACTGCGGGCAGTCGGTATCGATATCAGTTTTGCACCGGTGCTCGACCTCGATTATGGCGTTTCGACCATCATCGGCAACCGGGCGTTGCACCGGCGGCCGGAAGTCGTGGCCGAACTGGCGGCCGCCTACCAGTCCGGCATGCACGAGGCCGGCATGGCGGCTACCGGCAAGCATTTTCCCGGTCACGGTGCCGTGGCTGCCGATTCGCATCTTGACCTGCCGGAGGATGATCGTCGCTACGAGGACATCGAGCAATGGGACATGGTGCCGTTCCGGCGCATGATTCACTACGGGCTGGCGGCCATCATGATGGCGCACATCGTCTACCCGCAGGTCGACAGCAAACCCGCGGGTTTTTCCAGGATCTGGATCAGGGACGTGTTGCGTGGCCATTATCATTTCCAGGGACTGGTGTTCAGTGATGACCTGAGTATGGAAGGTGCGGCCTGTGCCGGCGACTACCCGTCCCGTGCCTTCGCTGCCCTGGAAGCGGGCTGTGATATGGTGCTCGTTTGCAATCAGCGTGAGGAAGCAACGCGGGTCGCCGACGCCCTGACGGAATACCGGGACCCGGTTGCCCAGTTGCGCATGGCGCGCATGCATGGCCGGCACCCGCTTGACTGGGGTGCACTGCATGCAGACCCGCGCTGGGAACAGGCAGTTGCCGCGGTACGGGGATACGAGGAAAATCCCGAGCTTGACCTGGATGTTTAGCGCCCCGGACGGCCGTTGCAGGCAGGACTGAAACGGACAGATATTTTTTCTAAAACAACTGGAAGAGACATATTCATCAAGTATGACTTTAGAAGATATTGCATCCCTGAAATGGCTGAGCGAGTGGGCCGGTGCCAATGCCTGGATTGCGCAGGTGTTCGTCGTGGTACTCGGCGTGCTGCTGCTCAACCTGCTGGTGCGGGTGCTGGTCCATCGACTGCACCTGAAGTTGCAGGCGAACGAAACACCCTGGGACGATGCCGTGGTCGGTGCCCTGCAGCGCCCGCTGAACGTGTTGATCTGGATTGTGGGCATCGCCTTTGCGGCGGATATCGTGCGGACGGAAACTGCTGCACCGATCTTCAACGCCATCGGGCCGATCAGGGACGTGGGCGTGATCGCCACCATTGCCTGGTTCCTGCTGCGCCTGACGCACAACATGCAGCGCAACATCATCCGTCACAATCGCGGGCGCGAGGAGCCGATCGATACCACCACGGTCGATGCCATCGGCAAACTGGTCAGTGCGTCGGTCATGATTACCGCGGCACTGGTCGTGCTGCAGACCCTCGGCTTCAGCATCTCCGGTGTGCTCGCGTTCGGCGGTATCGGCGGTATCGCGATCGGTTTTGCCGCCAAGGACCTGCTGGCCAATTTCTTCGGCGGACTGATGATCTACCTCGACCGGCCGTTCTCCGTGGGTGACTGGATACGCTCGGAAGACCGCGAGATCGAGGGGACGGTGGAACAAATCGGCTGGCGACTGACGCAGATCCGTACCTTCGACAAGCGGCCCATTTATATTCCCAACGGTATTTTCTCGACCATTGCGGTGATCAATCCGTCGCGCATGACGCGCCGCCGGATTTACGAAACCATCGGTATTCGCTATGACGACGTGCAGCAACTGCCGGCGATCCTCGACGAGATCCGCCAAATGCTCACCCATCATCCGGATATCGATCACGAGCAGACGCTGATGGTGAATTTCAACCGGTTTGGTCCTTCATCGCTCGACTTTTTCATCTATACCTTCACGCATACCACCGTGTGGACACGATTCCACGAGATCAAGCAGGAGGTGTTGCTGAAGATCAGTGACATCATTGTCGCGCACGGTGCCGAAATCGCCTACCCGACCTCCACGGTGCATGCACCGGAGCTGGAACAGGCCGTCGCCCATGCCCCTCACACAGGCTGAACTCAACCGGATTCGCGCCAACGCGGTGCAGCTGCATGGCCCCGGGGATATTCATGCCGCGCTGGACCGGATGGCCATGGAAATCACCACCGCGCTGGGCGAGTCCCTGCCGGTCGTCCTGTGTGTCCTGACCGGCGGTATCATCCCGACCGGACACCTGCTGACGCGGCTGTCTTTTCCACTGGAGACGGATTATCTCCATGCCACGCGCTACCGGGGCGAAACCGGCGGACCGGAAGTTCGCTGGGTCTCTGAACCCGGCATATCACTCGAGGGGCGTACCGTACTGGTCGTGGACGACATCCTGGACGAAGGCCATACACTGGCGGACGTGCTTGAATTTTGCAGGGCAGCCGGTGCCGACAGGGTCTGCAGTGCGGTGCTGATCGAGAAGCGGCATGACCGGCGTGCCGACGCTGTGCATGCCGACTTTGTCGGCCTCGAGGTCGAGGACCGCTATGTGTTCGGTTTCGGTATGGATTACCGGGGTTACCTGCGCAATCTCAACGGCATTTTCGCGCTGGGCGAAAACGACACGGGCAAGGATGAACAAACAACGCAACGGTGGCAAGACCCATGACTGATCTGGCAATCATCGGTGGTACCGGCCTGGCGCGCGTGCAGAAGCTCGCTATCGAACGGCGCGAGGTGATGCATACGCCCTATGGCGAGCCTTCCGGGGCGCTGAGCTTCGGTGAGCTGTATGGCAGGAATGTCGCCTTCCTGCCCCGCCATGGCTATGGTCATACAATCCCGCCCCACATGGTCAATTACCGGGCCAACCTGTGGGCCCTGAAAGAACACGGTATACAGCGTGTGATTGCCGTGTGTGCAGTCGGCGGCATACGCGCTGACCTGGTGCCGCCCTCGATCGTGATTCCGGACCAGATCATCGACTACACCTGGTCGCGCAACCATACGTTTTTCGAATCGGACCTGACCGAGGTAACGCATATCGACTTTACCGAACCGTACTGTAACGAGATGCGGGCACAGCTGCTGGATGCGGCCGGCAAGGCGGGTGTGGAGGTGTTTGCTTCGGGCACCTACGGTGCCAGCCAGGGCCCCCGCCTGGAAACCGCGGCTGAAATAGACCGCATGGAGCGTGACGGCTGCCATATGGTCGGCATGACCGGCATGCCGGAGGCGGTGCTCGCCCGTGAGCTGGACCTGTGCTATGCGGTGATTGCGGTGTCGGCCAATGCCGCCGCCGGCCGCCACGATGGCGCGATCAGCATGGAGGTGATCGACAGGAACCTGGCCGTCGGGATGGAGCAGGTGCGGGCGATACTCGAGCAGGTTATCACGACGACCTGCTAGGGCGATGTCGGCCCGGCTGTATCGTCCTCCGCCTGCGGAGCGGTGTCTGCGGCCGTTGGTGCATCCGGGCCTGACTGTTCCGCCGTGTTCTCATCCACCGTCTGTCTGGGCGTGCTGTAGGCTGTGACCAGCGCCAGCACGCCAAAGCGTGGATGGTCGAAATAGTGCAAATCACTGCGCTTGATGCGGCGTTTTTCGGTCAGCCGGTAGGCGGGCATGGTCACCGGGCCGTCAGTGTAGAGGCCGGGCGATTGTGTCGCGACCTCCTTCAGCAGCAGGTCCATATCCAGGTGCAGATAGCGCCCGCGGACCAGCCGGACGCTGCCTTCGACGCTGTTACGGTTGTCATCGGCAAGCGCGTTCACGGTGTAATCGACCGCCTGCGACGGGCTGTAGGCCAGCTGGCGCCAGGCGCGATGATACAGCACGGTGTATTCACCACCCTGCTGCAGGCTGTAGCGGACGGGCTTCAGCCGGTAGCTTGATGAGGACAGCTCGGTGAAGCGGTTTTGCCGGAACTCCCCCGGCGCCCGGGCCGTTGCAGCATCCGGCTGTTGCCAGACTTCACCCTGGTCAGACCGGGTATTGTGCGTGAAGATGATGATCTCCACGTCGTACAGCTGCGCTGCTGCCACCACCGGGGCAGGTCCTGCACACAGCACGAGCAGGACAGGCAGACAGCGACGGAAGGCGGATATTCGAATAGGCATGTTTCAGTTGTCCCGGAGCAGGTTGTGCGGTTTGCCGGCAAGCATGTCAAGCAGGTTGCCAACTGTATCAAATCGCAGCGGGTCTGTGGAAAAATCGCCGCTCAGCCGCAGCCCGGTGCCGCCATCGAAGCGGAACTGCTGCGGTCGGTCCTGGACGAGACCGATCAGACCGTCGGTGTCGATTTGCGGGGCATCGGTGAACTGCACCCGACCTTCGCGATTGCCGAGTTCGATTTTCCGTATACCCATGGGCGCGGCCAGCAGCTTGAAGGCGGTGATGCGGAACAGGTTCCTGGCGGGTGGCGGTAACAAGCCGAAGCGGTCGATCATCTCGACCTGGAGTTCGTCCAGCGCCTCCGGGGACGAGGCGCCGGCGATCCGCTTGTACAGGACCAGGCGGGTGTGCACATCGGGAATATAGCTGTCCGGCAGCAGGGACGGCACCTGCAGGTCGATCTCCGGCCCCTGGTGCAGGGGTGTGTCGAGTTCCGGTGTACGTCCTTCCCTGAGGGCCCTGACCGCACGCTCCAGCAAATCGGTATACAGCGAGAAGCCGATTTCGTGAATCTGGCCGCTCTGGTCCTCGCCGAGCAGTTCGCCGGCACCGCGAATTTCCAGGTCATGGGTGGCCAGGGTGAAGCCGGCACCGAGTGCCTCCATCGATTCCACCGCCGCCAGGCGCCGGACGGCGTCCGCCGACATCGCACGGCGCGGTGGCGTGATGAGGTAGGCATAGGCACGGTGATGCGAACGACCGACACGGCCGCGCAGCTGGTGCAGTTGCGCGAGTCCCAGCTTGTCGGCGCGGTTCATGATAATGGTGTTCGCCGTCGGTACGTCGATGCCGCTTTCAATGATGGTCGAGCACAGCAGCAGATTGAAGCGACGGTGATAAAAATCCAGCATCACCTGCTCGAGGTCGCGCTCGCGCATCTGGCCGTGGGCAATGCCGATCTCCGCCTCGGGAACGATAGCGGCCAGCTCAACCGCCATGCGATCGATACTGGCCACATCGTTGTGCAGGAAATACACCTGCCCGCCGCGCTTGATCTCGCGCAGGCAGGCCTCCCTGATGATCGTCGTGTTCCACTCGCAGACGAAGGTCTTGATCGCGAGCCGGTTCGGCGGAGGCGTGCTGATGATCGACATGTCGCGCATGCCGGCCAGTGACATATTGAGCGTGCGCGGTATCGGTGTCGCGGTCAGCGTGAGGATGTCGATTTCCGCGCGCAGTGCCTTGATCCTGTCTTTCTGGCGTACACCGAAGCGGTGTTCCTCGTCGATGATGAGCAGTCCCAGTCGCTTGAAATGCACATCGGCCTGCAGCAGCTTGTGGGTGCCGATGGCGATATCCACGCTGCCGTCCGCCAGTCCCTGCAGGGTTTCCTGCTGCCCGGCGCGGCTGCGGAAACGCGACATCAGTTCAATGCGAATTGGCCAGTCGGAGAAACGGTCAAGGAAATTCTGGTAGTGTTGCTGCGCGAGCAGGGTGGTCGGCACCAGCAGTGCGACCTGCTTGCCGCCCTGCACGGCGAGAAATGCCGCGCGCATGGCCACTTCCGTCTTGCCAAACCCGACATCACCGCACACCAGCCGGTCCATCGGGGTTGCCGACTGCATGTCCGCCAGCACCTGGTCGATCGACACTTCCTGGTCCGGCGTCTCCTCGAACGGAAAGGTTGCAGCAAAGGCGGCGTAATCATCCTGCGGTGCGGCATATGCGTATCCCCGGCGGGCGGCACGGCGGGCATAGATGTCCAGTAATTCGGCGGCCACGTCGCGAATGCGTTTGCCTGCCTTGCGCCGGGCACGTTCCCACTGGTCGCTGCCCAGCCGGTGCAGGGGTGCGCTCTCCGCGGTGGCGCCGGTGTAGCGGCTGATCCGGTCCAGGGAGGCGACCGGCACGTACAGCTTGTCGCCGCCGGCATACTTCAGTGCCAGGTATTCGGTCTCGATGCCGCCGGCATCGATCGTTTCCAGGCCGAGGTAGCGGCCGACACCGTGTTCCTCGTGTACCACCGGCGCATTGATCTCAAGATCGGTCAGGTTGCGGACGATCGCGGCCGGATCGCGTACCGGCCGGCGGCGGCGTGCCTGCCGCGCGCGTTCGCCGAGCAGCAGGGTCTCGGGAATAACGGCCAGCGGGGGTGAGTCCAGTACAAAACCCTGTTCCAGTGGTGCCACGCAGATGGCCTGCGGGGTATCCGCCCGGGTAAATTCCGCCCAGCCCGCAACACCCGTGGTGCGTATGCCGAAGCCACGCAGCTGCTCCTGCAGTATTTCGCGACGACCGGTTGATTCCGCGGTGAACAGAATCCGGCCATTAAGCTCGTTGATAAAACGCTGCAGGGCCGCGGCGGGCTGTTCCGCGCGCGGCCTGAACCTGACATCGGCCGGCAGGCGGGTGTCGTGTTGCCCGGTTGCTGCTGCATCTGTCCCCCGAAAGGGGCTGACGCGAATGCGCGGGTGGCAGCCCAGCCGGTCATGGCACTGCGCCGCGTCGATGAACAGCGCTGCCGGTTCCAGCAGGGGGCGCTCGTGATCATGACGCAATGCAGCATAGCGTTCCCGAATCTGCGACTCGAAGGCATCGAAGGCGGATTCGGTGCCGTCGAGCTGGATGACGGTGGTATCGTCCGGCAGATAATCGAACAGGGTCGCCGTATCCTCGAGAAACAGCGGCAGATAGTATTCGATGCCGGTCGGCGCTATCCGGTTGCTGACATTCCGGTAGATCGGGCAGGCCTGGGGATCGCCTTCAAACATGGCGCGGAAGCGGCGCCGAAACAGTTTGATCGACGACTCGTCGAAGGGAAATTCGCGCGCCGGCAGGATACGGATGGCGTCCTGTACATCGAGCGAGCGCTGGTCCTCCGGATTGAAGGTCCTGATGGATTCGATCTCGTCATCGAACAGGTCGATGCGGTAGGGTGCGTCACTGCCCATTGGGAACAGGTCCAGCAGGGCGCCGCGCACCGCGAATTCACCATGCTCCATGACCTGTGAAACGCAATGGTAGCCGGCCAGATCCAGGTGCCCCCGTATCCGGTCAAGATCCAGGCGTTCCCCGGTCTGCAGCATCAGGCTGTTGCGGGTGACGAACTCAACCGGCGGCAGGCGCTGCATCAGGGTGGGTGCTGCCACGATCAGCAGTCCCCGTCCGAGCTGCGGCAGGCGGTAGAGTGTTGCCAGGCGTTCCGAGATGATGTCCTGGTACGGCGAGAAACCGTCGTAGGGCAGCGTTTCCCAGTCGGGAAAGATGACCGCCGGGATGTCCGTGCCGCGACTGAAAAACGCGTAGTGATCGCGTAACTGCTCGGCCGCCTGCATGTCCGCCGTCACCAGCATCACCGGACCGGGCGCTGTATCCACTGCGTTGGCGATCGACAGCGACAGGCTGTCGCCCTGCAGGCCGGTCCAGACGCACTCCGTGCGTCCGTCCGGCATGACGGGCGCCCATAGCGACCGTGGCAGGTCGGTGCTCGATCGTTTGGATGATTTGCCGGACATAGCAGGGAGAAAAAACGCCCTGCTCAATCACAGGGCGTTGACAGGGTTATCAAGCCGTCTCAGATACGGTTGCCGTGTTCCTGGCCCTTGAAGCCCAGTTTTCTGAAGATCATGTGGCTCGGGCAGATGCCCGTGATGCCTGCAAACAGCAGCGCGGCCGGCGGCAGATACAGGAACCAGTGTACATTCTTGTAGCCGGTCAGCCAGATTCCGACACCGATAAGTGCCGCAACTAAGATAAATACCATTCTGGTCGCACTCATAAGTTTTCTCCTCGGATTCCGTAACAGGTTTTGTGTGATTGCGGACAGTGGGATAGAATCGTTTTCCGGTCTGTCGATCGCTATTATCCGCCAGCACGTCTCTGTATTCAAAGAAAAGAAAATGAAAAACATGGCCAGCGCATACGGTGAATGGGTAATCAGGTGGCGCTATGTCATCCTGCTGGCGACGCTCATCCTGGTGGCACTCGCGGCCAGCGGGGCACGGTTCCTGACCTTCAAGACCGATTACCGGGTCTTCTTCAGCGAGGACAATCCGCAGCTGCTGGCCTTCGAGGAGCTGCAGAACACCTATACCAAGACGGATAATGTCCTGTTCGTGCTGGCACCGAAAGACGGCAATGTGTTCACGCCGGAGACGCTGGCGAGCGTGGCCGCCCTGACCACCGAGGCCTGGCAGCTGCCGTATTCCCTGCGTGTCGATTCCCTTACCAATTACCAGCATACCCGCGCCGAGGGTGACGACCTGATTGTCGATGACCTGGTGCCGGACCCGTCGGCGCTCACGGCGGAGCAGCTGCAGGACATCCGCGCGATCGCGGTCAACGAACCGTTGCTGGTCAGCCGCCTGATCTCGGCGGATGGCCGCGTCACGGGCGTCAATGTCACCATCCAGTTGCCGGACGAGGGGACCGGCAAGGAAGTACCGGCCATCACCGACGTGGCGAGAAAAATGGTCGACCAGGCCAGGGCCGATAACCCGAACCTGGATATCTATCTCACCGGCATGGTCATGTTGAACAACAGCTTTCCCGAGGTCAGCGTGCGTGACCAGAAAACGCTGATCCCGATCATGTTTGCAATCGTGCTGATTACGCTGGCACTGCTGTTGCGCTCGGTGCCGTCGATGATCGGTACGTTCATGGTCATTTCGTTCAGCATCGTGACCGCAATGGGACTGGCGGGCTGGCTGGGATTTTACCTGACGCCACCGTCCGCCTCGTCACCGCCCATTGTGCTGACCCTGGCCGTGGCCGACTGTGTGCATGTGCTGGTGAGCATGCTGTATGCCATGCGCAAGGGCATGGACAAGCACAGTGCCATCGTCGACAGCCTGCGCATCAACATGCAGCCGATCTTCCTGACCTCGCTGACCACCGTGATCGGCTTCATGAGCATGAACTTCAGCGATGCACCCCCGTTCCGGGACCTGGGCAATATCGTTGCCATGGGCGTGGCCGCGGCGTTTGTCTTTTCCGTGACCTTCCTGCCCGCCTTCATGGCGGTCGTGCCGATGCGTGTCAAGGTCGGTGCAACGCACCGTATCGCACGCATGGACCGCTTTGCGGATTTTGTCGTGGCCCGGCAGCAGCCGCTGTTCTGGGGGACGGGTATCGTGATGATCGTGCTGATTGCCCTGATTCCGCGCAACGAACTGAACGATGAATTCGTCAAGTATTTCGATGACTCGATCCCGTTCAGGACGGCCACGGACTTCGCCAGCGAAAACCTGACCGGCATCTATACCATTGACTATTCACTTGGTAACGGCGAAGTCGGCGGGATCAATGAGCCGGCGTTCCTGAAAGATGTGCAACGGTTTGCGAACTGGTATCGGGAACAGCCGGGTGTGCTGCACGTCAATACGCTGACCGACATCATGCGTCGTCTGAACAAGAATATGCACGCCGACGATCCGTCCTGGTACCGGTTGCCGGACGAGCGCGAGCTGTCGGCACAATACCTGTTGCTGTACGAGATGTCCCTGCCGTACGGCCTGGACCTGAACAACCAGATCGATATCGACAAGTCGGCCACACGCATGACGGTGACCCTGGAGAGCGTGTCCAGCAACACCCTGCTGTCCATCGAGGCACGTGCACAGCAATGGCTGGAAGAGAACGCGCCGTACATGAAATCCAGTGGTGCCAGCCCGTCGGTCATGTTTGCCTACATCGGCCAGCGCAATATCCGCAGCATGCTGATCGGTGCCAGTCTGGCACTGGTGCTGATTTCCATGATCCTGGTGGTGGCACTGCGCTCGTTCAAGATCGGGCTGATCAGCCTGATACCCAATCTCGCGCCGGCCGGCATGGGCTTCGGCCTGTGGGGGCTGCTGTCCGGCCAGATCGGCCTCGGCATGTCCGTCGTCATGGGTATGACGCTGGGTATCGTGGTCGACGATACCGTGCATTTTCTCAGCAAGTACCTGCGCGCACGGCGCGAGCAGGGCCTGGGTGCGGAAGACGCGGTACGCTATGCCTTTCACACCGTCGGTATCGCACTGCTGGTCACCACGCTGGTGCTGATCGCCGGTTTCATGGTGCTGACGCAGTCGGCCTTCAAGCTCAACGCGGACATGGGACTGCTGACGGCGATCACCATCGGCCTGGCGCTGATTGCCGACTTTATCTTTCTGCCGCCGCTGCTGATGAAGGCCGACCGGTCTGCAGCCGTGCCCGTAACAGGCGGTGTACCGGCGGACTAGCGGTTGCCGTTCCGGTCTGATGCCGTCAGCGAATCTCCTCGATTGAAAGGCGTTTCTCCACCACGGTCGGGGTTATCAGCGCATGCCCCTGCAGTTGCCAGTGGGCCAGCTCGGTGATTGCGGACGGAACCACGTCGACAAATTCGTAGAACGCATCGGGGGCGTAATCGTAATCGGTTGCTGCCAGTCCGCAGACCTTGAACTTGACGCCGAGGCTGGCGTAGTAGCGCATCCGCTCGACCGCATCACGGTACTTCGCATAGTTCTTGCGCGCGACGGTGACGATCTCGGTACCGTGGATGACGACCTTGATATCGAGAAACTCGGGGGCCATGCCGTAGGGATCATCCATCAGGGGATTGATCAGTGAACGAATCCAGTACAGGGCCGAATTGATCTTGTCCGGGTCATCGAAATAAAAGTCGAAGACGACCTTCTGTTCACTGTAGGGTGTTTCTACCTCGGTCGATGTTTCCCCGGCCAGGGCCTGTGTAAACACTGCAGCTGTCAGTAACAGGATAATGGTTTTCATGCCGATTCCTCTGATCAGTGCGATCGGGTCCAAGTATAGTCCAGCAGGCGACTGGCCGGCATACATGAATGCATGATCTCCCGAATGGCTGGCGCAATGCCGCCTGACCGGGGCATGGCCACCCGTGGCGGTTGCCGGAAGCGGCCGGCTCAGTCAGCGCCTGAAGTGGCGTGGGCCTTGGTAGCAAGCTTCAGGCGTGCTTCATAGGCCTTTCTGGCGATACGGATATCTTCCAGAAAATAGCCGAGCTCATCCATGTGCAGTGCCTGCGGCCCATCGACCAGCGCCTTGCCCGGGTAGGGATGAAAATCCACCAGCACCATGTTGGCACCCGCGATGACGCCCTGTGCCGTGACATGGAAGATATCCAGTATGCCGTCATGCGTGGCGTCGCGTGAACCGACCGAGTGCGACGGATCGATGCACACCGGCATGCGTGTCAGGCGGTGTACGACCGGCACATGGGCGAAATCGATGAAATTCCTGTGCGGGTCGCCCATATTGGTTTTCATGCCGCGCAGACCGAACACCACGCGCCGGTTGCCCTCGCTGGCAAGGTATTCCGCGGCATTCAGCGATTCCTCCAGCGTGATGCCGAAACCCCGTTTCAGCAATACCGGAAAATCCGCCTCCCGGCCAATGGCCTTCAACAGTTCGAAGTTCTGGGTATTGCGCGTGCCGACCTGCAGCATGACACCGGTCGGGTTCCCGGCGTCCTCCAGCGCCTGCTGGATCTCGCGGATATGGGCATCATGCGTGATCTCCATGGCGATCACCTTGATGCCGTGCTTGCCGGCCAGCTCGAATACCCAGGGCAGGCAGGTCTTGCCATGACCCTGGAACGAGTAGGGATTGGTGCGCGGCTTGTAGGCGCCCATGCGGGTACAGACCTGGCCATGCTCGGCAAGTGCACGCAGCATGATTTCGACGTGTTCGGGTGTATCCACGGCACACAGGCCGGCAAACACGTTCAGGTTGTCCTGGCCGAAGCGGACGCCATGGTAGTCAAAATAGGTAGGGCGCTGGTCATCGTGATGGCGCCCGAGTACGCGGTATTCCTCCGAGACGCGCACGACACGCTCGACGCATGGCAGGCTGAGCATTTCATCGGTTTGCAGAATGGCGGTGTCGCCGACCAGATAGATCTCGGTCAGCAGCTGCTGCGTGCCTTTCTCGTCGTGCACGCGGTGCTGGATGTTTTCCAGGTTGGACAGGAATTCCAGCAGTTGCCGGTATTCGGTGCTGTCCTTGTCAGTGTCAGGTGCGAGTATGAGGATCATGTGTCTATCCCTGTGGTTGTCTGCTGGCGAATGGTCGTCACCAGGTCAGACAGTGTAAATGCCGGCGATTTCCTGTAACTGATGTATATCAACTCCGGTAGCGTTTCAGCAGGTCTCCGTAAGCATCGATGCGGCGGTCACGAAAAAACGGCCAGACCGTCCGCAACTTGCCGCTCTGTGACAGGTCGATATCCGCCACCAGGGTGGTCGGTGCCTCGCTGTCCGCCCGTGCCAGTATTTCGCCCTGCGGCCCGATGATACAACTGTTGCCCCAGAAACGGATGCCCGCCGCGGCGCCCGGTTCCCGCGGCTCGAAGCCGATGCGGTTGCAGGCCATGACCGGCAGGCAGTTACTGATGGCATGGGCGCGCTGGATGGTCAGCCAGGCCTCCAGTTCACTGGACCGGGTCTGCTCCGTCGCCGTGTCATCCCAGCCAATGGCCGTCGGATAAAGCAGGATCTCGGCACCGTCCAGTGCCATCAGGCGCGCCGCTTCCGGGTACCACTGGTCCCAGCAGACCAGCACACCCAGCTTGCCGAGCGAGGTCTGGATGGCGCTGAAGCCCAGGTCGCCGGGCGTGAAATAGTATTTCTCGCAGTAACCCGGATCGTCCGGGATATGCATCTTGCGGTAACGGCCGGCCAGGCTGCCGTCGGTGTCCATGACGACGGCCGTATTGTGATAGATGCCGGCGGCACGCCGCTCAAACAGCGAGGCCACGATCACGATGCCCAGGCTGGCGGCCAGCTCGCCGAGTCTCGCGGTGGTCTCGCCCGGCACCGGTTCGGCCTGGTCGAAGTGGCGTGCGTCCTCCTGCTGGCAGAAATACCGGCTGCGGTGCAGCTCCTGCAGCAGCACGAGCCGTGCGCCCTGTGCAGCCGCCTGTTCCATGCCGGCGATAGACGTGACCAGGTTGGCCTCGCGGTCCTCCCCGCAGGCATGTTGCACCAGCCCGACGCGGAGTACCCGGCTATCCATCGCTGGCTGGCAGTACGCCTGCCGGCAGTTGCAGCGTGGCGCAGTGCAGGCTGCCGGCCTGCCTGATCAGCGGCAGGCAGTCGATCGGGGTGATGGCGCGTGACGGAAAACAGTCCTGCAGGGCCTGTGCGGCCACACGATCGGCCGGGTCGTTGTAGGCAGGCATCAGGACGGCGTCGTTGATAATGAGGAAATTGGCATAGCTGGCTGGTAGATGCCGATTATCCTCATCGAAGCAGGGTGCTGGCAAGGGCAGGGGCACCAGGCGGTAGTCCCGGCCGGTCGCGGTCGTGAAACCCTGCAGCTGCGCCGCCATGGCCTTGAGCGGCCGATAGTGTGGATCATCGTTCTGCCCGCAGCTGCTGAAAGCAATGGTATCGGCCGAACAAAAACGCGCGAGCAGGTCGACATGGCCGTCCGTGTCATCCCCGATGATCTCGCCATGATCCAGCCACAATACGCGCCTGGCGCCCAGCGTCGCCTGCAGCGCCGATTCCATATCAGCCCGCCCGGTCCCCGGGTTCCGGCCCGTGCCGAGCAGGCAGCGTGTGGTCGTCAGGAGTGTGCCACATCCGTCAGTATCGATACTGCCACCCTCGAGCACCAGGGAATGACGCGCCAGTGGCAGTTCGCCGAAGCGCCCGGCAGCATGCAGTGTCCGGGTAATACCGTCATCCAGTGCGGCCGGGTACTTGCCGTCCCAGCCGTCGAACGTGAAGTCGTGCAGTGCAGGTGCCTTGTCCTGCATCGTCACCAGCGGGCCGTAATCGCGTATCCAGGTATCATTTGATGCGGCGCAGGCGTATGCGATGTCACCGCCCGGCAGGCCGGCCTGTTCGAGGGTGTCGTGGATGGTGTCGCGATGGGTCGCGTCGTAACAAATGATCAGCAGACGCTCATGCGCCAGTACGGCGCGGGCGATCTCGACATAGACGGGGATGATGTCGTCCAGTGCAGTGCGCCAGTCCGAGTGGCCGTGCGGCCAGGTCAGCGCAACACCGGACTGCGGTGCGAATTCAGGGACCAGCACGGAGCGCAGGAAGCGGGATGACGGCCGGACGGCCGGTGTGCCGCCTGCGCTGGGGGCGACCTAGTTGCCGGCAGCGCGATGCACGACCGAGTGGATGACACGGTCGTGTTCGAAGAAAACGGAAAAGCCGTTATAGTCCCAGCGCGTGATCGGCGGCTGTTGCGGAACACCGGCCGTTGATACGGTTGGATACTCGGTCAGCGGGTCGCCGTACCCCTGGCGCACACTGGTCATACCGGTGCCGGCACGGGGTGTCTGCAGCGCGGGAGCCGACTGGATACTGTCGACCAGCAGCACATCTGCGGCTGCCGGTCCCGACATGAACAGGAACAGGGACAGGAAAAACGCGACCGGGCGGCTAATATCCATGACTAACTCCTTGGTAAATATGGGCATTTCTCGAATAATCCGTTCGTCTGGACTATAGCACCCGCGGCTGAAATACAAAAGTCGAAATTCATGTAATGTGACAGGCATCACCCGCGGGCACCTGCTAGTACAGTTTATCGGCCGGCCGGGCATAATTCTGAGAACCAACAGGCAGAGAATCGCTATCACTGAATCCCTGATACACCGTGTGGCCGTCGCGCCGATGATGGACTGGACCGACCGTCACTGCCGCTACCTGCTGCGCCTGCTCAGCCGGCACACACGACTCTATACGGAGATGGTCACAACCGGCGCCATTCTGCATGGAGACCGCGACCGCCACCTGGCATATGATGCCAGCGAGCACCCGCTGGCGCTGCAGCTTGGCGGCAGTGTGCCGGCGGAGCTCGCCGAGTGCGCGCGCATCGGTGCCGATTACGGCTACGATGAAATCAACCTGAATGTCGGTTGCCCGAGTGACCGCGTGCAGTCCGGGCGGTTCGGGGCCTGCCTGATGGCAGAGCCGCGGCTGGTCGGCGACTGTGTGGCCGCGATGCAGCAGGCCGTGTCGATACCGGTAACCGTGAAGACCCGTATCGGTATCGATGACATGGATTCATACGAGGGCCTGTGCCGGTTTGTCGAAACCGTCAGCCAGGGCGGTTGCCGCGTGTTCGTCGTCCACGCCCGCAAGGCCTTTCTGCAGGGACTCAGCCCGAAGGAGAACCGTAGCGTACCGCCCCTGAAGTATGACTATGTCTGGCAGCTGAAGCTGGATTTCCCCGCCCTGGAAATCATCGTCAACGGCGGCATTGCCAGCCTCGATGAAGTGGGCAGTCACCTGCAGCATGTGGACGGTGCCATGCTCGGTCGCGCGGTCTACCATGATCCCCTGTTGCTCGCCGGTGTTGATGGCCGCTTCTTCGCTGATCACCACGCCGTGCCAACCCGGCGGGAACTGGTCATACAGATGCTGCCGTATATCGACAGGGAACTGAATGGCGGGACGCAGCTCAAACATATCACCCGCCACATGCTCGGACTGTTCCAGGGTGTGCCGGGCGCGCGCCGCTGGCGGCGCCATATCAGCGAACATGCACACCGCCCCGGTGCCGACAGCCGCGTGCTGCTGGATGCGCTGGAAATGGTCGAGACCCCCGGCAAGCTGACAGAGACAGGGTACTGTTCAGAATATGGATGATTTCATCTTCAACAACGAGGCGGTCATTCGCCTCGGCTTTTTCTTCGGCGTCTTCGCGGTGATGGCCGTGTGGGAGATCGTCACACCGCGCCGGTCTCTCACCCAGTCAAAGGGCAAGCGCTGGCTGAACAATATCGGACTGGTGGTGCTGAATACCGTCCTGCTGAGAGTGCTGTTCCCGACCGCGGCCATCGGCGTTGCCCTGACTGCGCAGCAACAGCAGTGGGGTGTGCTGAACCAGCTGGACTGGCCAGCCTGGCTGGCCACGCTGGTGGCGGTCATCGTGCTGGATGCGGCCATCTACCTGCAGCATGTGATGTTTCATGCGATCCCCGCGTTCTGGCGCCTGCACCGGGTCCACCATGCCGATATGGACTTCGATGTCACCACCGGTGCCCGCTTTCACCCGGTGGAGATCATTCTCTCCATGCTGATCAAATTTGCCGTCATTGTCCTGCTGGGACCGCCGCTGGCGGCCGTGGTCATCTTCGAGGTGCTGCTGAACGCACTCTCCATGTTCAATCACGGCAACGTGCGCATTCCGCTGCCGCTCGACCGTGTGCTGCGCTGGCTGATCGTGACCCCGGACATGCACCGTGTGCACCACTCGCACCGCGAGCATGAAACCAACTCGAATTTCGGCTTCAACCTGTCGCTGTGGGACCGGCTGTTCGGCACCTACCGGGACCAGCCGCAGGACGGCCACACGGATATGGTGATCGGCATCGATACCTGGCGCGATCCGGGTCACTGCATTCGCCTGCCCGGGCTGTTGCTGATGCCGTTCCAGGGCAGGGTGAACGACTACGCGATCAACCGCCGCAGCTGGGAAACGCATGATGAGTCCTGAGGCGAAGCGGCGCGGGTTGATCCTGCTGCTGTTGCTGGCGGGGATCGCGGCCGCGGTCATGCTGCGCGATCACCTGTCGGTCGATGCCCTGACGAATGTTGTCGGGCAACTGGGCTGGCTGGCGCCGCTGGTGTTTATCGGCGGTTATGCCATTGCCACGGTGTTCTTTCTGCCGGGGTTGTTGTTTACGCTGGCCGGCGGCGTCCTGTTCGGTCCCTTTTACGGCACCCTGTACAATCTCACCGGCGCGACCCTCGGTGCGACACTGGCCTTTCTGCTGGCGCGTTTCCTCGCCTATGACTGGGTGGCGCAACGCACCGGCAAGCGACTGGGTCAGCTGGTTGAGGGCGTGGAAGAGGAGGGCTGGCGCTTCGTCGCCTTCGTGCGCCTGGTGCCGCTGTTTCCCTTCAACCTGCTGAATTATGCGCTGGGGCTGACGAAAATACCGCTCATGCATTACGTCATTACCTCGTTCATTTTCATGGCGCCGGGTGGCGCGGCCTATACCTATCTCGGTTACGCCGGCCGCGAACTGGCCGCCGGCGGAGAAGACGTCATCCACAAGATCCTGCTGGCCATTGCGGTGGTCGCAAGTGTCGCGTTCCTGTCGCGCATCATCATGAAACTGCGGCGCGGGAAGCAGGAGAGTCCATCGTGAAACAGGACCTGGTCGTGATCGGCGGCGGTCCCGGCGGCCTGGTGGTCGCCAGCGTCGCTGCCCAACTGGGCCTCAGGGTCACCCTGGTGGAACAGTCCGACCGGCTCGGCGGGGACTGCCTGCATACCGGCTGCGTACCCAGCAAGTCGCTGATTGCGATGTCGCGCATCGCCCATGCAACGCGGCAGGGTGTGGCCAACGGCCTGCTGTCGTCCATGCCGGACATCGACTTTGCCAGTGCCATTGCCCATGTCGATCGCGTCATCGGCAAGATCCAGTTGCATGATGATCCGGAACGCTTTCGCAGCTATGGCTGTGACGTGCGTTTCGGCAAGGCGGTATTCACCAGCGAGCGGGAAGTGGTGGTGGACGATGAGATTATTCGCGGCCGTCGCTTTCTGATTGCCACGGGCTCGCAGCCCTCGATCCCGCCCATACCGGGGCTGGACGAGGCCGGCTATGACACCAACGAAACGATTTTTCAGCGACGCAACCTGCCTGCACGCCTGGCCGTCATCGGCGGCGGACCGGTCGGTGTGGAACTGGCGCAGGCATTCGCACGTCTTGGCAGCGCGGTTACGATCGTGGAAATGGCCGACCAGCTGCTCGGTCGCATGGACAACAAGGCAGCGGAAACGCTCTGGGAGGTACTCGAAGCGGAAGGCGTGCACGTGCGTCTGTCCGCGGCCATCACGTCGGTGCGCCGTGCCGGAGACGCCCGCCAGATCGTGCTCGAGTCGGGCGAGACCGTCGAGTGCGATCGTATCCTGGTGGCGGCCGGGCGCCGGCCGGCAGTGAACGGACTCGGCCTCGATGCGGCGGGGGTTGAATACGACCGGCGGGGTATCCAGGTCGATAACCGCCTGCGCACCTCGCGGCGCCACATCTTTGCCGTCGGGGATGTCTGCGGTCCGTTGCAGTTCACGCACGTGGCCGAATACCAGGCGGGTGTGGCACTGGCCAATATCGCATTCAGAATACCGAAAAAAACCGACTACCGTGTCGTGCCGGTCGTTGTCTATACCGACCCGGAAGTCGCCGCGGTCGGCTTGACGGAACAACAGGCGGGTGACAAGGGGATCAGCTACGAGGTCGCGGAATTTCCCATGGCGGATATCGACCGTGCGATTGCAGACGATGCGCCCGCCGGCCATGCCAGGTTTCTGCTCAGCAAGGGCAGAATCATCGGCGCCAGTATCGTGGGAGCGCATGCCGGTGAACTGATCCATGAAGTGGCGCTGGCCATGCAGCTCGGGGCAAAAGCAAAGCAACTCAGTGAGCTGGTGCATGCCTATCCTACCTATGCACAGCTCAACCGGCGTACAATTAACAGCACGTATGCCGGTTTGCTGCAGTCGCGCAAGGTGCGTCTGCTTGTCTGGCTGCTCAACCGGCTGATACCCTGACGACAGGACCACGGTATGCATGCAACCCTGCCATTATTGCAGCGCAGTGATTTTCCCGCGTTGAGCCGTGCCCGGCTGGAGACACTGCAGGTGAATGTCGGCTATCTGTGCAACCAGTCCTGCCTGCACTGCCATGTCAATGCCGGACCGAAGCGTACCGAGATCATGGATGCCGACACGGTTGAGGACATCATTCGTTTTCTCGACCGCAGCGAGTTGCGCGTGCTGGACCTGACCGGCGGTGCGCCCGAGCTCAATCCGCACTTCAGGACGCTGGTACTGGCCGCACGCGCACGCGGTCTGGACGTCATCGATCGCTGCAATCTGACCGTACTGCTGACACCCGGACAGGAAGATACGGCCGCTTTCATGGCTCACAACCAGGTTAAAATAGTAGCTTCACTACCCTGTTATTTAAAGGAAAATGTTGAAGCCCAGCGTGGTGACGGGACGTTCGATGACAGCCTGGCGGCGTTGCGGCGACTGAATGAACTCGGTTACGGAAAACCCGGCTCGGGACGGGTGCTGGATCTCGTATACAACCCGCAGGGTCCCGTGCTGCCGCCGGCGCAACAGGCGCTGGAGGCGGACTACCGGCTGCATCTCGACCGGCAGTACGGCATAGGCTTCAACAATCTCCTGACGCTGGCGAACATGCCGATCAAGCGCTTCGGCAGCACACTGGTGAGCCGCGGCGAGTTCGACGACTACATGCAATTGTTGAAACACGCACACCGGGATGAAAACCTGGCCTCCGTGATGTGCCGTACGCTGATCAGCATAGACTGGCGGGGTTATGTCTACGACTGCGACTTCAATCAAATGCTGGGTCTTCCCATCCCCGTCGGCAGGCAGGGTAAAATACACATCAACGAGCTGGCGGGTCAGGACATCAGGGGACGTGTAATCAACGTTGCCGACCATTGTTATGGCTGCACTGCCGGGCAGGGATCCGGTTGCGGCGGTGCACTTGTTTAACTGAATTCAACAACCAGGGAACAGCAATTCATGAATATAGACGGCGCGGTACTCGACCGTTACACGGCAGGGGCGCAGGCAAGACAGGACGCACTCTGCTGCCCGGTGGATTATGACGGCAGCCTGCTGGCAATATTGCCGCGGGAAATCATAGAGCGCGATTACGGTTGCGGTGACCCGTCACGCTACGTGCGTACCGGCGACACCGTCCTGGATCTTGGCTCCGGGGCCGGCAAGATCTGCTACATGGCCGCGCAACTGGTCGGTTCACGCGGCCGCGTCATCGGCATCGATATGAACGATGACATGCTTGCACTGGCCTGCAAGTACCAGTCGGCCATGGCGGCGCGGCTCGGCGGCGACCGGGTGGAGTTCCTGAAAGGGAAAATACAGGATCTCGCCCTGGATATCCGTGCCATGCAGGACTGGCTGGCCGAAAACCCGGTGCACGGAGAGTCGGACCGCATCCGTCTCAGGCAGCGCGAGGAACAGCAAAAAGCGACGCGTCCGCTGATCCCGGACAATTCGGTTGACCTGGTGATCTCGAACTGTGTACTCAACCTGGTGGCCGACAGCGAGAAGCAGCAGATGGTCAGCGAAGTGTTTCGCGTACTGAAACCGGGCGGGCGCATTGCGATTTCCGACATTATCAGCGACCAGCCGGTACCCGCCGACATGAAGCAGGATCCCGAGTTGTGGAGCGGCTGCCTGTCCGGTGCCTTCCACGAGGCGGAAATGCCGGCCATATTCGCTGCGGCGGGTTTCAGCGCGATTACTTATGACAAGTGGGAAGTGCAGCCCTGGCGCATCGTCAACGGCATTACCTTCCGCTCGGTCACGTTGACGGCCGTCAGGCCGGTCGTCGCGAACGACGGTGATACCAGTCATGAACTGGTCTACCGCGGACCGTTCGAATCGGTGACGGATGAAACCGGTCGTTGCTACCGCCGGGGCGAACGCATCGCCGTCACAGCGGAACGCCACCGGCTACTGACCGGCCCGGTCTATGACGGGGCCTTCATCGATCTGTCGACGGCGGGTGAAACGTCGGCGGCCTGTTGTTCGGCGGAGTCTGCCAGTGGCGGCTGCTGCGGCTGACAAACCGGTCCTGTCGATCGTCATCCCCGCGCTGAACGAAGCGGCCTGCCTGGATGCCACGCTGGCCAGCCTGCAGTCCATGCGCGCGCGCGGCCATGAAGTGATCGTGGTGGATGGCGGCAGTCACGATGCGACGGTGCAGCTGGCCGGGCAGGCGGCCGACCGGGTCATCAGCACTCGCCCCGGTCGTGCCCGGCAGATGAATGCCGGGGCGCAGGTTGCAACCGGCGACGTCCTCTGGTTTGTGCATGCCGATACCCGGACACCGGACAATGCCGGCCAGCTGATCATCACCGCGCTGGCGTCACGCCGGCACGACTGGGGGCGGTTCGATATCGAACTGGACGATGCCGGCCTGCTGCTGGGCTGGGTCGCCCGCTTCATGAACCTGCGCTCGCGCCTGACCGGTATCGCCACCGGCGATCAGGGCATGTTCATGACACGCACGGCCTACGAGCGCATTGGCGGCTTCGAGGATATCCCGCTGATGGAAGACATCTCGGCCAGCCGCGCACTGCGGCGCAGGACGCGTCCGCTGGTGCCGCAGACGCGCCTGCTGACGTCTGCCCGGCGCTGGCGCCGTCAGGGCATACTCAAAACGATCCTCACCATGTGGGGACTGCGGCTGGCCTATTACCTCGGCGTACCGTCGCAGCGACTGGCCCGCTACTACACGCTGCATTGCCGATGAAGTATCCACAGGCGCGCGTGATCGTGATGAGCAAGGCGCCGCTGCCGGGCCTGGTGAAAACCCGCCTGGTGCCATTGCTGGGCACGGCAGGCGCGGCGCGGCTCTACCAAACACTGCTTGAGGACACACTGGAGAAACTGTGTACGGCCGACCTGTGTCCGGTGGAGCTGTGCTGTGCACCGGATAAACACCAGGCCTTCTTCGCGGACTGTCGCAGGCGTTATCCCGTCACCCTGACCGGGCAGGGTCAGGGTGACCTCGGCCAGCGCATGTCCAGGGCCATCGCCGCTGCCCTGCTGCGGGCGGACCGGGTGGTACTCATCGGCGCTGACTGCCCGGCCTTGACGGCCGACGATATCGACACGGCATTGCAGCGGCTGGGCGGCGGCGTCGACGTGGTGCTGGGACCCGCCGAGGACGGGGGGTATTACCTGCTCGGTATGACCCGGCATCATGCGCGGCTGTTCGAGGCGGTACCCTGGGGCAGCCCGCAGGTCATGGCAACGACCCTGCGGCACATCGAGGTGCTTGGACTCGCCTGCAGTACGCTGTCAATCCGTGCCGACCTCGATACCCCCGCTGACTATCACGACTGGAAGCAGGCCGGCGCAGGCTGACTTTCCGGTCAAGGCGGCCCTGCAACTGCAGTGATCCTGAAGGTGCGGGACGTGTTTCAGGCGTGCAGATGATCTATACTTCACCCTAGCGAGATAACAAGAGCTTACTGCCGATTGCAGGCAGACGAGGAGGAAACACATGAGAAGGCTTTATTTCCTGATCCCTGATGTCGACAGCGCGAAGGTCATCGTCGATGAACTGTTGCTGGCACGCATCGAGGAACGTCACATGCATATTGCAGCGTCCGATCACCACGTGCTGACCGAGGCCCATCTGCCGGAGGCCAACCTGTTACAGGAAAGCGATTTCGTCCCGGCCGTCGAGCGGGGCCTGGCCGTCGGTGGAGCGACCGGCGTCCTCGCCGGTATCGCCGCCGTGGCGATCCCCGGAGTCGGCCTGGCGCTGGGTGGCGGTGCCATCCTCGGTATCGGACTGGCCGGTGCCGGCCTGGGCGCCTGGATGTCCAGCATGATCGGGATATCCGCCCCCAGTTCGCGGCTGACGGCCTTTGAGAAATCCATCGAGGAAGGCAAACTGCTGATGATGGTCGATGTGCCCAAGGCGCGGGTCGACGAAATCACGGCGCTGGTGCGCAAGCATCATCCGGAGGCTCATATCGAGGGAACCGAACCGGTCATCCCGGCATTCCCTTAGTAACCGGATGACCCGCCCGTGTCCGGCCCGGGGACGCGGGCGGGCGGCTACGACCTTGGTACAATAGCCTTTTGCTGTGGACGTGGCCGAGAATGTCAGTGAGACTTCTCCCCGAACATGGACTGACAGATGAAAGAGCGCAGAAAACGTATAGACCGGCGTAACTTCGTACTCAGGGACAAGCGTTCCGCGAAGTGTGACCGGCGTTACAGTCCGGACCGTCGGCTGAATAATATCTCGGCGGAATGGGTGCCGATCAGACACGTGAACATCCATCCCGTCACGCGCCTCATATTCAGCAAGCACTGAACCGCTCAGGTCAGTTTCCTGGCCATTTCAACATGCGCTATGCCCGCTTCCTCGAAGGGGTCGCCGCGCACTTCAAACTCCGCCTTCCGGTAGAAGCCGGCCGAACCGGTCTGTGCATGCAGATAGATGCTGTTCAGGTGCCGGCCACGCGCGCGGGCCACCAAACGCTCCAGGATTGCCCGCCCGATTCCCCTGCCGCGCCATTCAGCAAGCACTGCCATGCGACCCAGTCGCCCGTCGGGCATCAAGCGGCCGGTAGCGACGGCACGACCATCATCGAGCAGGACGAGTGCGTGGCAGCAGCTTGCGTCCAGACCATCCCATTCAAGCTGTGCCGGGATACCCTGTTCAACTACGAACACGGCATGGCGGATGTCCCTGATTGCTGATTCGTACCGCAGCCAGTCTGCGTCAATAACCCTGCAGCTGACGTCAGATGTTGGTGGCCTGGTCACTGGCGTTGCCGGTGTAGGTCGCCGGCGTCAGCCTGGACAGTTCATCGCGCACTTCATCCGGCAGTTCGAGTGACTGCAGGAAGGCGTGGAGGGTGGCCTGATTGACGTCCTGGTCACGGGTCAGTGCCTTGAGTTTTTCATAGGGCTTGTCGATGCCGTAACGGCGCATGACGGTCTGCAACGCCTCCGCCAGCACTTCCCAGCTGCTGTCCAGGTCGGCAAGGGTGCGTTGCTCGTCGAGCTGCAGCTTGCCAATACCCTTGAGGCAGGATTCACAGGCGATCACGGTGTGCCCGACCGCCACACCGATATTGCGCAGCACGGTCGAGTCGCTGAGGTCGCGCTGCCAGCGGGAGACAGGCAGTTTCGCGGCAAAGTGGCCATAGAGTGCATTGGCGATACCGAGGTTGCCCTCGCAGTTCTCGAAGTCGATCGGGTTCACCTTGTGCGGCATGGTCGAGGAACCGACCTCTGAGGCCACGGTCTTCTGCCGGAAATACCCCAGCGAGATATAGCCCCACATGTCCCGGCAGAAGTCGATCAGCACGGTATTGAAACGGGCCAGCGCATCGAACTGTTCGGCCATATAGTCGTGCGGTTCTATCTGCGTGGTGTAGGGATTGACCTCCAGGCCGAGCTCGCTGATGAAGGCGGCGGAAAATGCCGGCCAGTCGACATCGGGGTAGGCCACCAGGTGGGCGTTGTAGTTGCCCACGGCACCGTTCATCTTGCCGAGTATCGGTACGGCCGTGAACTGTGCGCGCTGACGGTGCAGACGAGCGCAGACGTTGGCCATCTCCTTGCCGACAGTCGTCGGCGAGGCCGTCTGGCCATGGGTGCGCGACAGCATCGGCCGGTCGGCATATCGTTTCGCCAGTTGTTCGATGGCAAGTATTACGTCATCCATCAACGGCAGCAGCGACTGGGTGCGTGCCTCGCGCAGCATGAGAGCATAGGCCAGGTTGTTGATGTCCTCGGAAGTGCAGCCGAAATGGATAAACTCGCTGACGGACTCGAGCTCCTCGTTGCCGGTGATTTTCTCTTTCAGGAAATACTCGACGGCCTTGACATCATGGTTGGTGGTGCGCTCGATGTTCTTGACCCGCTGCGCATCCTGTTCGCTGAATTTCTCGATGATGTCGTTCAGGATATGTTCCGCATGGCCGCCCAGTGACGGGACCTCGGCGATGCCCTTGTGTTCAGCGAGTGCCTGCAACCAGCGTATCTCGACGATTACGCGGTGGCGGATCAGGCCATATTCACTGAAGATCGGCCGCAGGTTTTCGGTCTTGCCGCCATAACGACCATCGACCGGGGATACCGCGGTAAGCTGTGACAAGTCCATATCTGCCCTCGTTGAAGTGCGACCGCTCAGGCGGCCAGCTGGCGCAGCACATAGTGCAGGATGCCGCCGTTGCGGTAGTACTCGTATTCCTGTGGCGTGTCGATACGCACCCGTGCATCGAACACTGTTTCACTGCCGTCGGCCGCGGTTGCGGTCACGCGGGTATATTCAGCCAGGCCATCCTGCAGACCGGCAATGTCGTAGGTTTCCCGTCCGTCCAGCCCGAGGCTTGCCGGTGTATCACCGGCCTTGAACTGCAGCGGCAGGATACCCATGCCGACCAGGTTGGAGCGGTGAATGCGTTCATAGCTTTCTGCAATCACCGCGCGCACGCCAAGCAGGCGCGGTCCCTTCGCCGCCCAGTCGCGCGAGGAACCGGAGCCGTATTCCTTGCCGGCGATCACCACCAGCGGCACGCCATCCGCCCGGTAGCGCACCGAGGCGTCGAAGATGCTCATCTGCTCGCCGCCGGGCTGGTGTACGGTAACGCCACCCTCGGTGCCGGGGGCCAGCAGGTTGCGCAGGCGAATGTTGGCGAATGTACCGCGCATCATGACCTCGTGATTGCCGCGGCGTGAACCGAGCGAGTTGAAGTCCCCGCGTTCCACACCATTGGACTCCAGGTAGGTCGCTGCCGGACTGCCGGGCGCGATGGCGCCGGCCGGTGAGATATGGTCGGTGGTGACCGAATCACCGAGCAATGCCAGTACGCGCGCACCCGTAATGTCGCCCAGCGCGCCGGGCTCGCGCGTCATGCCTTCGAAGTAGGGCGGCTTGCGGATGTAGGTGGAATCATCAACCCATGCATACTGCTTGTCTTCCGGCGATTGCAGCGCGTTCCAGCGCGACTCGCCGGCAAACACCTCGGCATAGGTACTGCTGAACTTGTCCCGGTCGACACTGGCATTGATCACGGCACGAATCTCGTCCTGTGCCGGCCAGATATCTTTCAGGTAAACCGGCTGGCCGTCGCGCCCGGTGCCGAGCGGTTCGGTCTGGATATCGATGTCCATGCGCCCGGCGATGGCATAGGCCACGACCAGCGGCGGGGAGGCCAGGTAGTTCATCCGCACCTCGGCGTGCACGCGGCCTTCAAAGTTCCGGTTGCCGGACAGGACCGCGCAGACCGACAGGTCACCGTCCCGGATGGCCTGCGAGACCGGCGGCGGCAGCGGTCCGGAGTTGCCGATGCAGGTGGTGCAGCCGTAGCCCACGGTGTTGAAGCCGAGGCTGTTCAGGGCGTCCATCAGGCCGGCCTGCTCGAGGTAGGCAGTGACGACCCGCGAACCGGGCGCCAGCGAGGTCTTGACCCAGGGCCTTACGCCCACACCGAGCGCGTGGGCTTTTTTGGCGACCAGTCCGGCGCCGATCATGACGGACGGGTTGGAGGTGTTGGTGCATGAAGTGATGGCCGCAATGACCACGGCGCCGTCATTCAAGGTGACCGCCTCGCCGTCGATGACAGTATCGACCGGGGTGCTGTGGATGTTGCGTTCCTGCCTGAGTGCGGCCAGGTCGGCTTCGAAACGCGGTTTGCTTTCGGTCAGCGGTATGCGGTCCTGCGGGCGCTTCGGCCCGGCCAGGCTGGGCACGACGCTGCCGAGCTCCAGTTCGACGGTTTTGCTATAGCTGGCCGGGGCATCGCCCGGCTGGCGAAACAGCTGCTGTTCGCGCGCGTAGGCCTCGACCAGCGCGACCTGTGCTTCGGCTCGCCCGCTGAGCCGGAGATAGGCAAGGGTTTCGTCATCCACGGGGAAAAAGCCGCAGGTGGCACCGTATTCCGGCGCCATGTTGGCGATGGTGGCACGGTCGGCCAGTGACAGGTGGTCCAGCCCATCGCCGTAGAACTCGACGAACTTGCCGACCACGCCCTCGCGGCGCAGGATTTCCACGACGGTCAGCACCAGGTCGGTGGCGGTGGCGCCCTCCGGCAGCCGGCCATGCAGGTGGAAACCGACGACCTGCGGGATGAGCATGGAGATCGGCTGGCCGAGCATGGCGGCCTCGGCCTCGATGCCGCCGACTCCCCAGCCCAGCACACCGAGACCGTTGATCATGGTGGTGTGCGAATCGGTGCCGACCAGGGTGTCCGGGTAGGCCCGGGTCGCGCCGTTGCCGTCGCGTTCGAACACCACCCGGGCGAGGTACTCCAGGTTGACCTGGTGCACGATGCCCGTGTCGGGCGGTACCACGCGAAAATTCGAAAAGGCCTTCTGGCCCCATTTCAGAAAGCTGTAGCGCTCCTGGTTGCGCTGGTACTCCAGTTTGCTATTGAGGTCGATCGCACTGGCCGAACCGTAGCTGTCCACCTGCACGGAATGATCGATGACCAGCTCGGCCGGTTGCAGTGGGTTGATGCGATCCGGATCGCCGCCCAGCTGTGTCATGGCATCGCGCATGGCGGCGAGGTCGACGACGGCCGGGACACCGGTAAAGTCCTGCATCAGGACACGCGCCGGCCGGAAGGCGATCTCGACGTCGGGTTCTGCCTGCGGGTCCCAGTTGATGAGTGCCTCGATGTCCGTCCGCGTGACGGTGTGTTCATCCTCGTGGCGCAGCAGGTTTTCCAGCAGTATCCGCAGTGTGCACGGCAGGCGGCCGGTGTCGTGCGACCCGGCCAGTTTGCGCAGGCTGAATATTTCGTAGGCCTTGCCCCCGACCTCGAGCGTGTCGCGGGTGTTGAAGCTGTTGTTCATGGACTCTCCGTGCGTCTCGCGAAAGGAGCGCAATTATACACGGTTTCGGGACGCCGGCAGGCAGGGCCGGGGAAGCTGTCAGGCAGTTTCTGCGAGCATGCGTGCATGTCGCAGCAGTGCCCTGCGCCCGAACAGGAGTCTGATGCGGCCACCGCCGCACTGCCGCCACAGGACAGCGGCCCGCATGCCGGCCAGCAGCAATGCGCGGATCATGTCACGGCTTTCCGCCGACTCCAGGATGGCCGGTTCACCCTGGACCATGATGCGCGGTGTGAGTGTGCTGACCGTGTCCGTGTAAATACCGGCCAGCGCGGCGATGATGTCCGGCGTGGCCTCGGGACCGTATGCCTGGTCATTGCGCAGGGCATCGATACCACGCGCGATCACATCGACCAGGGCGGGCTGCCTGGACAGTTTGCGTTCCAGGTGCATCAGGGTGATGACATAGCCGGTCAGTTCCGGGTCGCGCCCGGTGTTGTTGTTGCCAAGCTGTTCACGCAATGCCGCAAGCCCCGTCGCCAGGCCGGCGGTTCCGTTGTAGACGGCATCGACGCTGGCGGGTGAGGTCATGAAGATACTGCCGATACTCGTCCGGGTTGCCGCCGCGTCGCGTATCCGGCCGCGCGCGGTCTGCTGCACCAGGCGGGACGCCTGACAGAGTCCGGCAAGCGCGAGGGTTTGCCCGTGCAGCGACTTGTGATGCATAGCCGTCATCGTTACTCGATACCGCGCTCGATAATACCGCCACCGAGGCAGATTTCGTCATTGTAAAATACCACCGATTGCCCGGCGGCCACGGCGCGCTGGGCGACGTCGAACCCGACCGTGGCGCAACCGTCCCGGATCGTGTCGATGGTGCAGGCCTGCAGTGGCTGTTGATGACGGATGCGCGCAACGCAGGCATGCGGCATTTGCGGTGCAGTATCGGCGATCCAGTGCAGCTGACTGGCCTGCAGACCCGTTTTGAACAGGGCAGGGTGGTTGCCGCCCTGCACCACGTACAGCACATTGGCCGTGGCATCCTTGTCCGCCACGTACCAGGGTTCACCGCCGGCTTCGCGCCGTCCGCCGATCCCCAGGCCCTGGCGCTGCCCGATGGTGTAGAACATCACGCCGTCATGCTCGCCAATCACCGCACCGTCAAGCGTCCGGATTTCACCGCGTCGCTTTTCAACATAGCGGGCGAGAAATTCGCTGAAGCGGCGTTCGCCGATAAAGCAGATGCCGGTGCTGTCTTTCTTGTCATGCACGTCCAGGCCGATCCGGGCAGCCAGTTTTCTTACAGCATGTTTATGCATATCGCCCAGCGGAAACAGGCTGCGTGCCAGCTGTTCCCGGGTCAGGGTGTGCAGGAAATAGGTCTGGTCCTTGTGTTCATCCACGCCGCGCAGCAATTGTACTGCCGGCTCGCGCCGAATGCGCGCATAGTGACCGGTCGCGATAAAATCGGCGCCCAGTCCGGTTGCATGGTCCAGAAAGGCCCGGAACTTGATTTCCCGGTTGCATACGATATCCGGACTCGGTGTGCGGCCGGCCTCGTACTCGTGCAGAAAGTGGGTGAACACGCGATTCCAGTACTCGGCTGAAAAACTGACGGCCTGCAGGGCAATGCCGAGCCGCGCGGCGATCCGTTGTGCATCCGCCAGGTCCGCCTCGGCAGGGCAGTGGCCCGCCTCGTCATCCTCGTCCCAGTTTTTCATGAACACCGCGGACACCGCGTGCCCCTGTTCCAGCAGCAGGTGTGCAGCAACGGCGGAATCGACACCACCGGACAGTCCGACAACAATCCTGCTCATGGTCTACTCGATGTCAGCCAGCAGTGAGAGGGGGTGTGCATTGCCGTCAAGATAGTCATCGATACTGCGCAGGACCAGCGGGCTGCGCAGTTCATCCCGTCGGGCCCTGATCTCGTCGACGTCCATCCAGACTACCGCTTCGATATCCGGGTCCAGCTGCCGGTCAGACAGGCACGTCGTGCCCTGGCCGGCGAAACTGACGCGCATGTAGGTCTCCAGGTTGTGCGGATGTCGCCAGCGGTAAATGCCGATGACCGCCTGCGGTTCGAATTGCCAGGCGGTCTCTTCCAGGGTCTCGCGCACGACCGCCTCCAGCAGGCTCTCATTGTCCTCCAGGTGACCGGCCGGCTGGTTATAGACCAGCCGGCCGCCGCTGCGCTCACTCACCAGCAGGAAGCGTCCGTCCTGTTCGATGACCGCTGCCACCGTCATACGGGGTGTCCATATCAAGCTCATAGCTTTCAGATAGTTACATCTTTGTTACCCGCGCGATCACGGGCAAACTTTTTTACCTGTCACCGGTCTTATCCCGTGACATTCGTGTTGAATTATTGGCGCTCGCACTGTGTGAATGATTCTCATATACTCTGCGACTCGTTGTTGTGACTGTAGTTATGCCTCAATGCTGAGGCAATACCTCACCGCATCTTCGTAACGATAAACAAATACGAACTTTTTAACAAAAAATGTTCTGGAGGAACTGTTAATGACTGGCTTGCTGAGAAAAACTTTAATCACAGGATTTATTTTCATCCTATCGAGCGGCGCTGCACTGGCCGAAGTCTTAATGCCGTTCGTCCTGGCGGGAACCTCCAGCGGGGATGTTGCAACCGTATCGGCTGAGGTCAAATCCAAGCTGACCGCGGGGGGCTTTGAGGTCGTCGGCGAGTATTCGCCCTATGCCGATGCGAACATCATCATCGTTACCAACGATGCCCAGAAGGCCCATGCCGCGAAGTCCGAGTTCGGCGCTTACGGTGCCATCAGCCGTGTCTCCGTGACCAAAAACGGCGACAGCACCGAGGTGGTCTACACCAATCCGGTCTACATGGCTGCTGCCTACCGCATGGCCGGCGACATGGCCGATATTCGCGGCCAGCTGGAAAGTGCGCTGGGTGCCGAGAAGGACTTCGGTTCCGAGAAGAACCTGACGGCTGAGAAACTGCGCAAGTATCACTACACCGTCATGATGGAATACTTCGACGATCCGAGCGAACTGGCCGAGTACGACAGCCAGGCCGAAGCGGTCAAGGCCGTTGAGGATTCGCTGGCAGCCGGCCTGGGTGCGACGGCCAAGGTCTACCGCGTGGATATCCCGGGCAAGGATGAAACGATCTTCGGTGTGGCCCTGAAGGGTGCCGACGCCGACGATTGCAGTGGTGATGAGTTCGTCATGACCCGCGTCGACAAGGGCTCGCCGCGCTCCACCGCGCATCTGCCGTACGAGATCGTGGTCACGGACGGTGTGTCACGTGCCCTGTACGCGCGTTTCCGGATCGCCATCAACTGGCCGCACCTGCCGATGGTTGCCAGCAAAACCGGTGCCACCTTCATGAACATCATGTGTTCACCGGGTGCCATCGAGGAGGCGCTGATCCAGGCCTCCGGCGAAGAGCCGTAAGATTTACCGCCGGCATTCGCTGGCGGTCGCAGTACCACAAGGCCCCTGCTCTGCAGGGGCCTTTTTTTCGGCTGACAATCGACATTTCATCGCCGTGAAACGGCGTACCACAAAATTTCGACATCGGCTCACGGTCCGGCATTCACTGTCAATCCGCCAGCACACCAGGCTGTACGTGTCCGCGTACAGCTTTTTTTATGCGCCGCTGCTTACTCCGGCTACCGTCAAGATCGCGCCTGGGGTGCCGATTTATTTTGTATTGTCACAGGCCGGACATGCCGGGCGCCCGCGCAATTCGATGTGTATGCATATGAAATAAGTGATAAAATGTTTTCATAAGCAGATATTGCGCGACGTGGAATCAGGCACATAGGCGGCAAATGGGCAATACGGATGAACATCGCGGTGATGACGGGCTGGCGCTCGAGGAGGCGAAGCCGAAGCTCAAGGAACCGTCCATGTACCGGGTGTTCCTGCTGAACGACGACTACACGCCGATGGAGTTCGTCGTCACCCTGCTGGAAAAGCTGTTCGGCATGGACCGTGAGAAGGCGACCCGGGTCATGTTGCAGGTTCACAGCCAGGGCAAGGGTGTTTGCGGCATCTACACCTACGAGATAGCGGAGACCAAGGTTGCACAGGTCAGTGAATATGCGCAAAGACACCAGCATCCACTAATGTGCAGTATGGAAGAGGCATAGCACGGGGGTAGAGTCATGCTGAGCAAGGAACTTGAATTCACGCTGAATCTCGCCTTCAAGGAAGCGCGGGAGAAGAACCATGAATTCATGACCGTCGAGCACCTGCTCTACGCTCTGCTCGGTAATCCCTCGGCCGTTGAAGTGCTGCGCGCCTGCGGCGGTAATATCGAACAACTCAAGCAGGATGTCAGCAAGTTTCTCGATGAAACCACGCCGCGGCTCTCCATGGATGATACCCGCGAGACCCAGCCAACGCTTGGCTTCCAGCGCGTCCTGCAGCGGGCCGTCTTCCATGTACAGTCCTCGGACAAAAACGAGGTGACCGGCGCCAACGTGCTGGTTGCCATCTTCAGTGAGCAGGAATCACAGGCCGTCTATTTCCTGAACAAGCTGGATATCACCCGGCTGGACGTCATCAACTATATCTCCCACGGTATTTCCAAGGTCAACGATCAGCCGGAGGAGAACCTCGAGGGCGGCAGCGAGCCCGATGCACCGGACACCACGGCCAAACAGCCGCTGGAGACGTTTGCAACCAATCTCAACGAACAGGCCGCGCAGGGCAAGATCGATCCGCTCATCGGCCGGCGCGCCGAGATCCAGCGCACGGTGCAGATCCTGTGCCGCCGTCGCAAGAACAACCCGCTGTTCGTCGGTGAAGCCGGCGTCGGCAAGACTGCGCTCGCGGAAGGTCTGGCGAAAATGATCGTCGATGGCGAGGTTCCCGACGTCCTGCTCAACTGCACCATTTACTCGCTCGATCTGGGATCACTGGTGGCCGGCACCAAGTATCGCGGTGATTTCGAGAAGCGCTTCAAGGCCGTCCTCGGGCAACTGAAAAATGAAGCGGGCGCCATCCTGTTCATCGACGAGATCCACACCATGATCGGTGCCGGTGCGGCTTCCGGCGGCGTGATGGACGCGTCCAACCTGATCAAGCCGATGCTGGCCTCGGGTGAGCTGAAATGCATCGGCTCGACCACGTTCCAGGAATACCGAGGCATTTTCGAAAAGGACCATGCCCTGTCCCGCCGCTTCCAGAAGGTCGATATCAACGAGCCGACCGTGGAAGAAACCATCACCATCCTGAAAGGGCTGAAACCCCGCTTCGAGGAACACCACAAGGTCAAGTATTCAGCGCACGCGCTGCGCATGGCGGCCGAACTCGCTGAACGCTATATCAATGACCGCCATCTTCCGGACAAGGCGATAGACGTGATCGACGAGGCCGGTGCAGGGCAGAAGCTCCGGCCGCCCTCGCGGCGCAAGAAAACCATCGGTGTCGCGGACATCGAGCATGTCATTGCGCAGATGGCGAGAATCCCGGAGAAATCGGTGTCCGCCTCCGACAAGGAGACCCTGCGGACGCTCGAGCGTGACCTGAAGATGGTGGTGTACGGCCAGGACGAGGCGATCGATACGCTGGCAACCTCTATCAAGATGTCGCGTTCCGGACTCGGCAGCGAGGCCAGGCCAATCGGTTCATTCCTGTTTGCCGGCCCGACCGGTGTCGGCAAGACCGAGGTAACACGCCAGCTGGCCCGCATTCTCGGCGTCGAGCTGATCCGCTTCGACATGTCCGAGTACATGGAACGGCATACCGTCTCCCGCCTGATCGGCGCACCGCCCGGTTACGTCGGCTATGATCAGGGTGGCCTGCTGACGGAGGCCATCAACAAGTCGCCCCATGTGGTCCTGCTGCTGGACGAAATCGAAAAGGCGCACCCGGATGTCTTCAACCTGCTGTTGCAGGTGATGGATCATGGCACGCTGACAGACAACAACGGACGCAAGGCGGATTTTCGCAATGTCATTGTGGTGATGACCACCAATGCGGGCGCCCATGAAATGAGCCGGCCATCCATCGGCTTCCGTAACCAGGACCATTCGTCCGATGCCATGGAAGCCATCAAAAAACTGTTTACACCGGAGTTCAGGAACCGCCTGGATGCCATCGTGCAGTTCAATTCACTCGATCCCACGGTCATCGTGCAGGTCGTCGACAAATTCATCTTCGAACTGGAGGCGCAGCTGCAGGAGCAGCAGGTTACCCTCGAGGTGCTCGAGTCGGCCCGCCTGTGGCTGGCCGAACACGGCTATGATCCGAAGATGGGTGCCCGGCCGATGGCGCGGCTGATCCAGCAGCACATCAAGAAGCCGCTGGCGGAAGAATTGCTGTTTGGCCGGCTCGTCAAGGGTGGCCACCTCGTTATCAGTGTCGAGGGCGACCAGCTTGCCTTTGATATCAAGGGCAAGGAAGTACCGGTTTCCTGAGTTTCGAGCTGAATTAGATCTGCTGTAGGAGCGGACGCTGTCCGCGAATATTTTCAATAATATTCGCGGACAGCGTCCGCTCCTACCTAAATAGATATACCGGAGTGCAGTCTAGCGTGCGCGATAGGTGATGCGACCCTTGCTCAGGTCATAGGGGGTGAGCTCGACGGTGACCTTGTCGCCCCTGAGGATGCGGATGTAATGCTTGCGCATCTTGCCGGAAATGTGGGCGGTCACGACGTGGCCGTTTTCCAGTTCGACGCGGAACATGGTATTCGGCAGGGTCTCGATGACCGTCCCTTCCATTTCAATATGATCTTCTTTCGCCATGATATTCCTGGACTGACTGAATCAGCGGCGCATTATACCTGAAAATCCGCACTTTCAAATGCCGGCCCTGCGCAGCCCGGCACGGGCCTCAATGGTCTGCGGAATCCAGCACCCAGCGTGTGTTGTCTGACTGCCAGGTTTCCTTCTCCAGCAGCCGCGTGAATTCGCGCCGCGGGAGCATGGTTGCGCCGAGGCTTTCCAGGTGACCGGTATGCACCTGGCAGTCGATCAGCCGGTAGTCCCGGCGCTGCAGCTGGCGGACCAGTGTGACAAAACCGACTTTCGATGCATCGGCCACGCGCGTGAACATGGACTCGCCGAAAAACACCCGCCCCATTGCCAGCCCGTACAGCCCGCCAACGAGACGGCCCTGCTGCCAGCATTCGACCGAGTGCGCATGCCCGAGTTTGTGCATGCGGATATAGGCGGCCTGCATTTCGGGCGTGATCCAGGTGCCGGCCTGCCCGGGGCGGGGCGCGGCGCATTCACTGATGACCTGTTCGAATGCCGTATCGAGCGTGACGGTGAAGTGCCGCCGGCGCAGGGTCCTGGCCAGGCTGCGCGAGATATGCAGCTGCCCGGGGAACAGCACCAGTCGCGGATCGGGCGACCACCACAGGATCGGCTGGTCCGGCCCGTACCAGGGAAAGATGCCGTTGCGGTAGGCATACAGCAGGCGCTCGGGCTCCAGGTCGCCGCCGACGGCCAGCAGGCCGTCCGGCTCGACCAGTGCATGCTCGACATCCGGAAAGTAGATGTCCGGGCTGTCCGGATCGATCCAGTAGGGAGCGGGTCCCTGGTTCTGCGCCATCGCGTTTATCTGTCCTTCATGCGCCGTCAGTTGTCGCTGCCCTGCCTGAATGGCGAGGTCAGCTGCAGGTCATCATGATAATCGACCATCAGCTCGTGTTCCTGCAGCAGGTAATGCCGGATGGCCTCGCGGAAGCGTTCATCCCTGATCCAGTGCGCCGACCAGGTATAGGTCGGCAGAAAACCGCGGCTGATCTTGTGTTCGCCCTGCGCGCCGGGCTCGAACAACCGCAGGCCATGACGAATGCAGTAGTCGATACCCTGGTAGTAACAGGCTTCAAAATGCAGGCTGTGCCAGTCCTCGCGACAGCCCCAGTGGCGCCCGTAGAGCGCATCTGTACCGCGCAGCATGATGGCGCCTGCCACCGGTTCAGCCGATTTCATGGCAAATACCAGCACCACCTGATCGCCCATGGTGCGGCTGATTTCACGAAAAAAACCGGGTGTCAGGGTCGGCACGCCCCATTTGCGGTCGAAGGTGGATCGGTAGAAGCCATGCATCACCTCCCAGTCCGCATCCGACATGTCCGGCCCGTGCAGGCAGCGCAGCCGGATACCGGCCTCGGCGACCCTGCGTCGCTCGCGGCGGATCTTCTTGCGCTTGCGTGAGCTGAGTGCGCTGAGAAATTCATCGAACGAACCATAGCCCGCATTGTGCCAGTGAAAATGACAGGCGGTGCGGCGCAGGTGGTCGAATTCCAGCAGCCGTTCGGTGTCGGCGGGGCAGGTGAACAGCCAGTGCAGGGACGAACAGCCGCATTCATCCGCCACGGCCAGTGCCGCCTCGACCAGGTGTCGTGTGACCGCCTGCCGGTCCGCCCGGGGATCGACCAGCAGGCGCTGGCCCGTGACCGGGGTAAACGGGATCGACGAGACCAGCTTGGGATAGTAATTGACGCCGGCGCGGTGCCAGGCGTCGGCCCAGGCCCAGTCGAACACGAATTCACCGTACGAGTTGTCCTTCTGGTAGAGCGGTGCTAGTCCGCACAGCCGGCCATTATCGTCATGGACCGCGATGTGGCGGGGCAACCAGCCATGCGCCTCGCCGACACAGTTGTTGCGTTCCAGTGCGGCGAGGAATTCGTGACGCGTAAACGGGTGGTCGGTGCCGGCAACGCGGTTCCAGTCAGCGGCCGGAACGGACGTGATATCGCTGACGACGGATGACTGCAAGGTCGTAGCCTGCCTCAGGTATGAGGCAGGCGCGCCGCACACTGCTCAATCCGCGGTGTCGTGTGCCAGATTGTCAAGATAGGCCTCTGCATCCAGCGCGGCCATGCAGCCGGTACCGGCGGAGGTGACGGCCTGGCGATAGACATGGTCGCTCACGTCGCCGGCGGCGAACACGCCGGCGACGCTGGTCGAGGTCGCCATACCCTCGAGTCCGCTCTTCACCTGGATATAGCCGCCGTTCATAGTCAGCTGGCCGTCGAAAATCTGCGTGTTCGGCTTGTGGCCAATGGCGATGAAGACGCCGTGCACATCAATATCGCGCAGGGCATCATCCTTGACGTTACGGATGCGAATACCGGTCACGCCGCTGTCGTCGCCGGTCACCTCGTCGAGCACACTGTCCCAGGCAATGGTCACAACGCCTTCCTTTTCCTTGCTGAACAGGCGGTCCTGCAGGATCTTTTCTGCGCGCAGCTGGTCGCGGCGATGGACCAGCGTGACATGTGAGGCGATATTGGCCAGATACAGTGCTTCTTCGACCGCGGTATTGCCGCCACCGATCACCGCCACGGCCTGTTGCTTGTAGAAAAAGCCGTCACAGGTCGCGCAGGCGGATACACCCTTGCCCTTGAAGGCCTCTTCGGACGGCAGGCCCAGATACATCGCCGAGGCACCGGTCGCGATGACCAGGGCGTCGCAGGTGTAGACACCGGAGTCACCCTCCAGCCGGAAGGGGCGCTGCTTCAGATCGACGCTGTGGATGTGATCGAACACGATCTCGGTATTGAAGCGCTCGGCATGCTTGCGCATGTCCTCCATCAGCGCAGGCCCCTGCGTGCCCTCGAGGCCGCCCGGCCAGTTTTCCACCTCGGTCGTGGTCATCAGCTGGCCGCCCTGTTCGAGACCCGTTATCAATACAGGCGCCAGGTTGGCGCGCGCCGCATACACCGCGGCGGTATAACCGGCAGGACCGGAACCCAGTATCAGAAGACGGCAGTGCCTGGTATCGCTCATGTATAATGACTCCGGTTTACTGTACGTAGATTAGTGACTGATGCGCGGAGAACCTTCAGATTAACACTTACCGACAGACCATCACGCGAAATGTTCCACCCGCCGGCAGCCGTGGGCCAACAGCCCTGCGCATGTTACGGAACTTCTCTAAAGCGGTAAAGCTGGCGTGAAGATCGGCATACCGCGGGAAGTCAAGCCGCAGGAAGGCCGCGTGGCGCTGTTGCCGGCCGCCTGCGAGGCACTGGTCCGGGGCGGCCATGCCGTGGTCGTCGAGCAGGGTGCGGGCGTGCTGTCCGGTTATACGGATGCGCAGTACACGGCGGCCGGTGCCACCATCGCGGCCGATGCTGCCGCGACCTATGGTGAAGCGGAACTGATTATCAAGGTCAAGGAACCGGTTGCAACCGACCTGGCGCTGCTGCGCCGCGATCACACACTGTTTTCCTTTCTGCATCTGGCGCCGGATCCCGAGCTCACGGCCAGGCTGCAGTCCATTGGCCTGACGGCGATCGGCTTCGAAACGGTGGCCACGGCTGGCGGCGATCTGCCGTTGCTGGCGCCGATGAGTGATATTGCCGGGCGTATCGCCACCCAGGTCGGCACTCACCTGCTGCACCGGCCACAGGGGGGCAAGGGCATATTACTGGGTGGCCTGCCCGGTACCCGGCGTGGCCGCGTGCTGGTCATTGGTGCGGGCCATGCCGGTGGCAACGCCGCAGCCATGGCAGCGGCCATCGGTGCCGACGTCACCGTGTTTGATGTGCGCCGCGAACGCCTTACCGACATGCGCCAGCTGGGGCCGAACATCACCACCCTGTATCCCTACCCGGATAGCATCGCAAAGAAAGTGGCACATGCGGACCTGCTGATTGCGGCGGCCCTGCGCCCCGGCAGCCTGTCGCCACACATCGTTACACGCGACATGGTCGAGAGCATGCAGCCGGGCAGCGTGATCGTGGATATTTCAGTCGATCAGGGTGGCTGTGTGGAAACCACCCGGCCAACGACGTATGACCAGCCAACGTACGTGGAGCTGGACATCGTACATTTCTGCGTCACCAATATGCCGGGCGCGGTACCGCGCACGGCCTCGCAGGCCCTGTCCGCCGCGCTATTACCCTACGTCGAGCGACTGGCCCGGCCGAACTGGCGCGAGGATCGTTCACTGCAGCAGGCGGTCAATGTCCAGGACGGGCAGGTGGTCCATCCCGCCCTCAAGGAATCACTTGATTGATAGTCAAAAAAACGAATAGAATCCTGCGATTGGCGAAATTACCTGCGAAAGAGGATTATTTTGGCACAGGCGCGGCGTAAAAAAGGTAACGGAAAAAACATCACCCACCAGGTCTCGCATGGTCTGCGCGAAGGTGCATTGCTCATTCTCGGCGCCATTGCGATCTTCCTGCTGGTTTCGCTGGTCAGTTACCATCCGGCCGATCCCGGCTGGTCAAACAGCGGCGAAGTGGCCCGTATCAGCAATGCCGGCGGCATCATCGGTGCCTGGCTGGCCGATATTCTCCTCTACCTGTTCGGCTACATGGCCTACCTGTTACCGATCATGGTCGGCTACAGCGGCTGGCTGGTCTATCGCGGTCACACACCGATGGGTGGTATCGACCTGCACGTACTGGCGGTGCGCTGGTCCGGCTTTCTGCTGACGGTCGGTGCCGGCTGCGGTCTGGCCTCGATGGAGCCCGGCGCCAGCAACCATTTTCTCCCGGCCGGCGCCGGCGGAGTGCTTGGCAGCGTTACCTGGAACGGCCTGGCGGATGTCGTCAGCCCGGTCGGTGCAAGCCTGTTCCTGCTGGCCCTGTTCCTTACCGGCGTGACGCTGTTTACCGGCATCTCCTGGCTGGTGGTGATGGACTTCATCGGCAAGTACACACTGATCGTGTTCGACTATCTGTACGAGCTGGCCAGCGCGATTCCCGAACAGCTTGCCGTGCGCAGGGCGCGCAGCGAGCGCGAGGAGGTCATCAAGGCCAGTCAGCAGAAGATCGCCAAACGCAAGCCGGTGCGTATCGAGCCGGTGATCAACAAGCCGAAAACCAGCGACCGCAAGGAGCGCGAGCGGCAGGTGCCCCTGTTCGATCCGCCGGCCGATTCCGAACTGCCGCCGCTGGCACTGCTCGACGAACCGCGACCGCAAAATGCCGGTTATTCCGAGTCTTCACTCGAGGCCATGTCGCGCCTGGTCGAGATGAAACTGCTGGATTTCAACATCGAGGTCGAGGTCGTCGCCGTCAATCCGGGCCCGGTGATCACCCGCTTCGAGCTCGATCTCGGCCCGGGCGTCAAGGTCAGCCAGATTTCCAATCTTGCCAAGGACATCGCCCGCGCACTGTCCGCGATCAGCGTACGCGTGGTCGAGGTGATACCCGGCAAGTCCGTCATCGGCCTGGAAATACCCAACGAGAGCCGCGCCATTATCAGTCTCGGCGAAATCCTCAACACCGACGAATACGAATCCTCGAACTCGCCGCTGACCCTGGCGCTGGGCAAGGACATCAGCGGGGTACCGGTCGTCGTCGACCTGGCGAAGATGCCGCACCTGCTGGTGGCCGGCACCACCGGTTCGGGCAAGTCGGTCGGTATCAACGCCATGGTGCTGAGCCTGCTGTACAAGACCCTGCCGAAAGATGTCCGGCTGATCATGATCGATCCGAAGATGCTGGAACTGTCCGTCTACGAGGGCATTCCGCACCTGCTGACACCGGTGGTCACCGACATGAACGAGGCCGCCAATGCCCTGCGCTGGTGTGTCGCGGAGATGGAGCGCCGTTACCGGCTGATGGCCGCGCTGGGCGTGCGCAACATCGGTAACTACAACCGCAAGGTGCGGGAGGCGATCGACGCGGGCGAACCGATACCCGATCCGCTGTTCAAGCCGGAAGAGGCACTGGAAGGAACCGAACACCCGGAACTGCAGCCGCTGCCCTACATCGTCATCATCATCGATGAACTGGCCGACATGATGATGGTGGTCGGCAAGAAGGTCGAGGAACTGATCGCCCGTCTCGCACAAAAGGCGCGTGCCTCCGGGGTGCACCTCATCCTGGCCACGCAGCGACCCTCGGTGGATGTCATCACCGGGCTGATCAAGGCCAACATACCGACGCGCATCGCCTTCCAGGTATCCTCGAAGATCGACTCGCGCACCATCCTCGACCAGATGGGCGCGGAACAGCTGCTGGGTCACGGTGACATGCTGTACGTGGCACCCGGCACCAGCGTGCCGGTGCGTGTGCACGGTGCGTTTGTTTCAGATCAGGAAGTCCACAAGGTTGCCGCGCACCTGAAGGGCCTGTCCGAACCCGAATACATGACCGAGATCCTCGAGGTCTCCAGAGAACCGGTTCCCGGTCTGTCGCCGGCCAATGGCGGCGGCGGGGGCGAGGACACCGAGGCGGACCCGCTTTACGACCAGGCCGTCATGATCGTTACACAGACGCGCAAGGCGTCGATCTCGGGCGTGCAGCGCCGGCTCAAGATCGGCTATAACCGTGCGGCGCGCATGATTGAACACATGGAGGAAACCGGTGTCGTAGGACCTATGGAAACCAATGGCAGCCGCCAGGTGCTGGCACCCCCGGCGCCGGACGCATGATGACCGGCCTCAAACACGCCTTGCTCGCCGGCCTGTTGTGGGCCGCCACCGCAGCGGCCGTTGCGGACGAGATGCCGGCCAGCCTGGCGGATTTCTTTCAGGGTTTGCAGACACTGTCCGCCGATTTCAGCCAGCAGGTGGTCGACGGCAACAACCGGGAAATCCAGTCCGCCACCGGACGCATGTGGATCCTGCGCCCCGGCATGTTTCGCTGGGACTACATGGAACCCTACCAGCAACAGGTCGTGGCCGACGGTGAACGGCTGTGGTCGTATGACAAGGACCTCGAACAGGTCACGGTGCAGGCGGCCAGCGAGGTGCTGACGGCCACACCGGCGATGCTGTTGAGCGGTGAACGACCCCTGGAAGATGTGTTCGAAATCCACGAGGTTGACATACAGCACATCCTGCTGACACCGAAAAACAACGACAGTAATGTCACCGAACTGAGGCTGCAGTTCAATGACAGCGGACTGCAACGCATCGCGGCAGCGGATACCTTCGGCAACACCACGGTATTCACCTTCACCAATGTCCAGCGCAATCCGCCGCTTGATCGCCAGCTGTTCACGTTCGAACCGCCGGCCGGGACCGATGTCGTCGGTGAGGCTCCGTAACCTGCGGAATGCATAAATCCGACGGTGCCTGGCGACCGCTGGCCGACCGCATGCGTCCGCGCACGCTGGATGCCTTTATCGGCCAGTCCCACATCCTCGGCGAGAACAAGCCGCTGCGCCGGGCACTGGCCGAGGGCAACCTGCATTCCATGGTCCTGTGGGGGCCGCCGGGCACCGGCAAGACCACGCTGGCACGCCTGCTGGCGGACACCACGCAGACCGAATTCATGACCCTGTCGGCGGTCATGGCCGGCGTCAAGGACATTCGCAACGCGGTGGCCGCGGCACAGCAGATCCGCGACATGGAAGGGCGCCGGACAGTCCTGTTCATCGATGAGGCGCACCGCTTCAACAAGTCCCAGCAGGATGCCTTCCTGCCGTTTGTCGAGGACGGAACCCTTATATTCATCGGTGCGACCACGGAGAACCCGTCATTTGAACTGAACAGTGCGCTGCTGTCGCGGGCCCGTACCTATGTACTCAAGCGTCTCGAGCCGGAGGCGTTGCGCGCAATTATCGACACGGCCCTCGATGACAGCGCGCATGGACTGGGCGAATTGCAGCTCGACCTGCCGGATATCCAGCGTGACCTGCTGGCACAGGCCGCTGACGGTGATGCACGGCGGGCACTGAACCTGCTGGAAATCGCCGCCGACCTGGCGGAAGAACAGGGGGGCAGGCAGGTCATTGCGGATACGGTGCTGAACGAGGTCATCAGCGGCGGCAGCCGGCGCTTCGACAAGGGCGGCGATGATTTCTATGATCAGATTTCCGCGCTGCACAAATCAGTGCGCGGCTCCAGTCCGGACGCCGCATTGTACTGGCTGGTGCGCATGCTGGATGGTGGCTGCGACCCGCTCTATCTTGCCCGGCGCGTGGTGCGCATGGCGTCCGAGGATATCGGTAATGCGGACCCGCGTGCACTGACCCTGTGCCTGAATGCCTGGGACGTGCAGGAACGACTGGGCAGTCCGGAGGGCGAACTGGCGCTGGCACAGGCCGTGCTGTATCTCGCCTGTGCGCCCAAGAGCAACGCCGTCTACCAGGCATTCAATACCGTGAAGTCGGAGATCGGCAAGACCGGCTCTCTGGAGGTGCCGGTGCACCTGCGCAATGCCCCGACGAAACTGATGAAGGAGCTCGGCTATGGCCGGCAATACCGCTATGCGCACGACGAGCCCGAGGGCTACGCCGCCGGCGAGCAGTATTTCCCCGACAACATGGGCAATCCCCGCTATTACCGTCCGGTCGACCGCGGCCTGGAGATAAAGATTGCCGGGAAGCTGGCCCACCTGCGGGAACTGGACCGCAAGCACGGTAAAGAATAATCGTAGGAGCGCCTCGAGGCGAAATTTATGAAACCCGTCTTGCGCAAAGCCGCCAAGGCGCAAAGAATATTTAATAACATGCCACAGAGAACACAGAGAACACAGAGAATAAAATAGCTTGTCATTCCCGCGGAGGCGGGAATCCAGTCTGTAATCTGCAACCATTGTATACATACCGCATGGTGGTTTATTCGATAAGCAGCTTTTTTTCGAGCTGGATCCCCGCCTACGCGGGGATGACAGGAGATGGGTTGCTTGTCCTCTGTGTTCTCTGTGTTCTCTGTGTTCTCTGTCGTGTTTTTTCTTGGCGCCTTGGCGCCTTGGCGGCTTTCGGCAACTGCTCCTGCGCTGCTCTACCTCCTACATCCCTGTAGTCGTGCGCGAGACGGTTTTTATACGTCTATTCGCGGATGCAATCCGCGCCAGCAATTGATGAATCCACATCAGGTGGTTCCGTGATGTAACATACCAAGATGAACTATCGAGCCAAGCCATGACCAAACTGCTTGCCATTGCCGCCGGCGGCGCCATCGGCGCGCTGCTGCGCTACTGGACCTCGGTGGCTGTGCATGCGCGTCTCGGGGCGGGATTTCCCTATGGCACGCTGGCAGTCAACGTGCTCGGCAGCCTGCTGATGGGGTTCCTGTATATCTGGCTGATCGATCGCATGGCGGTCGGGCCGGTCATGCGTGCCTTCATGCTGATCGGCGTACTGGGTGCCTTCACCACTTTCTCGACCTTTTCCATGGAAACGCTCAACCTGCTGGAATCCGGACAGCCGGGCAGGGCAGTGCTGAACGTCGTCCTCAGTGTAATCGTCTGTATTTCCGCCGCCGCTGTCGGTGTGCTGGCTGCGAGGCAATTATGAATAAAACCGATGTCATGTTTGTACGTATTTATCTCACCGAGGGCGAGGGCCGGTTGCCGGCGCTGCTGGCGCGCCTGCATGACGATGAAAAGGTCAAGGGCGTGACGGTGTTTCGCGGCATCAGCGGATTCGGCAAATCCGGCAAGGTGCACTCGTCCACATTGCTGGACATGTCGCTCGACCTGCCGCTGGTCATCGAATTCTTCGATACGACGGAGAAGGTGGATGTCATCCTCGGACATCTATACAACGACATCGAACCCGGGCACATCGTGAGCTGGCCGGCGACATTGGTTGATTAGAAATACCCTGTTGTTATTATTCACAGCTGCGAAAACCGCGGATCCCGGAACCCGAATAATGGCTGGATTCCCGCTTCCGCGGGAATGACGATAGAAGGATAATCATGCTTGACTCCAAATTACTGCGTAATGAGCTTGAAACCGTTGCCAGGCAACTCGCCCGGCGAGGTTATATCCTGGATACTGCCCAGTTGGAGGAGCGCGAGGCCCGCCGTAAAACCATTCAGGTACAGACACAGGAGCTGCAGGCTGAGCGTAATGCGAAATCAAAAAATATCGGCAAGGCCAAGGCCGCCGGCGAGGATATTGCGCCGCTGCTGGAGGAGGTCGAGGGTCTTGGCGAACAGTTAAAGAAGAAAGATAGCGAACTCGGGATGCTGCAGGAAGAACTGCACGACCTGCTGATGGGCATTCCCAATATCCCGCACGACTCCGTCCCGGATGGCCAGGGCGAAGACGACAACCCCGTCATCCGGGCATGGGGCGAACTGCCGGAATTCGACTTTGAACCGAAGGACCATGTCGATCTCGGCGAGGCACTCGGGCAACTCGATTTCGAAGCTGCCGCCAGGCTGACCGGTTCGCGCTTCTGTGTGATGCAGGGACCGCTCGCGCGCCTGCACCGTGCGCTGATCCAGTTCATGCTGGACACGCATACACAGCAGCACGGTTACCGCGAGGTCTATGTCCCGTACCTGGTCAATGCAGACAGCCTGCGCGGGACCGGCCAGTTGCCGAAATTCGAGGAAGACCTGTTCCGCATGACGGACGAGGCCGGTTATTACCTGATACCCACCGCCGAGGTGCCGGTCACCAACCTGGCGCGCGATACCATTATCGAGGCGGATAAACTGCCTGCGCGCTTCGCCGCGCACACGCCCTGTTTCCGTTCAGAGGCCGGCTCCTACGGCAAGGACACGCGCGGCATGATTCGCCAGCACCAGTTCGAGAAGGTGGAGCTGGTGCAGCTGGTGCGTCCTGACGAATCCTACGAGGCACTCGAGGCGCTCACCGGCCACGCGGAAGCCATCCTGCAACAGCTGGAACTGCCGTACCGAATCGTCGCGCTGTGCACCGGTGATATCGGCTTTTCCGCCGCCAAGACCTATGACCTCGAGGTGTGGCTGCCCGGGCAGCAGAAATACCGCGAGATCTCCTCCTGCAGCAACTTCGAGGCCTTCCAGGCGCGTCGCATGCAGGCGCGCTGGCGCAACCCGGCGACCGGCAAGCCGGAACTGCTGCACACCCTGAACGGCTCCGGCCTGGCCGTGGGCCGCACCCTGGTCGCCATTATGGAAAACGGCCAGCAGGCGGATGGCTCAATTCGCGTACCTGCGGTACTACAGCATTATATGGGCGACACGACGCATATCACCGCCTGAGCATCCATGGCCAGGCCGTTCCGGGGGACGTTCAGTAATTACGCAGTGCGTTGGCCGGGCGCTTGCGGAACGTGAGTAGCACGCCACTGCCGTCGTTCAACAGCAGTTCAGACTGGTTCTGCAGGAAGGTGTAGCGCGTCAGCGTCCTGGTTTGCGGGCTGTACATGTTGATGACATTGCCGTTGATGCGCACGATGCCAGCGAGACTTGCACCGGCTGAGCGCAGCCGAAAACGGTTGCCGCTGATCTCGAGGATCTCCCCCGAATTGCCGAACCAGCGGCCTTGCAGCAAGAAGTTGGCGCGGTTGTGTGGCGGAACTCCGTACCGGTTGGCCGGCGCGCCCCAGGGTGACCCATAACGGTTCCGGGGTGTACCGCCGAAACGGTTCCAGGGTGTACCACCATAGCTGTTCCACGGTGTACCGCCGAAGCTGTTCCAGGGTGTACCAAAGCCCGACATCATCGGCATGGTCGTCATGCCCAGGTTGAAGGCGTTGAGGCCACCCCAGTTATTGCTCGTGTTGCCAAGCATCGCGTCGGACATGACATTGGCCATGACCAGCATCATGCGAAACATCACGGAAAACATGTCGTCCATCGCTGCCTGCACAGGCGTGGCGACCGGCAGTGACAATGCGCAGGCCAGCACGAGCGCGGCGCGCCGGTGCCTGCAACCCTGGCTGTTGAGCGGGATGGCCATGTGTTGAAGTGTAGATAACCTCCTGTCTGTCAAAGGGTTACCGCAAACATTATCCTACATATAGTGCTTTGTTAATATTATTGACCGATATTTAGTGGTGCGCTCATTTCACTCGTACACTAGTCCTTTATCGGCCTGCTGCCGTATTTTCATAGCAGGATCAGGCGATTAACCTTGGCGACCATGGTAAACTGCCGTGCTTTTGGTGCTAGTTGATTGATAGACATGCAAAAACTCGAACAATTACTGGGCGAACGCATCCTCTTCCTGGACGGTGCCATGGGTACCATGATCCAGCGTCACAAGCTGGAGGAGGCCGACTACCGCGGCGAGCGCTTCGCCGACTGGCCCAGTGACCTGAAGGGCAACAATGACCTGCTGGCCATCACGCAACCGCAGATCATCGCCGACATCCACCGCCAGTACCTCGAGGCCGGGGCGGACATCCTCGAGACCAACACCTTCAACGCCACGCGCGTGGCAATGGCCGACTATGGCATGGAGGATCTCAGTTACGAGATCAATGTCGCGGCCGCAAAACTGGCCCGTGCGGTTGCCGACGAGGTCACCGCCACGAACTCGGGCAAGCCGCGTTTCGTCGCCGGTGTACTCGGCCCGACCAACCGCACCGCATCGATTTCGCCGGACGTCAACGATCCCGGCTTTCGCAACGTCAGTTTCGACGAACTGGTCGAGGCCTACATCGAATCGACACGCGGCCTGGTCGAGGGTGGCGCCGACATCCTCCTGATCGAGACCATCTTCGATACGTTAAACGCCAAGGCCGCGGTGTTTGCCGTCGAGCAGTACTTTGAAGATTCAGGCAATCGCCTGCCGGTGATGATCTCCGGTACTATCACCGACCAATCCGGCCGCACACTGACCGGGCAGGTGACCGAGGCCTTTTACAACTCGCTGCACCACGCCAAACCGGTCTCCATTGGTCTTAACTGCGCACTCGGCGCCGACCTGATGCGCCAGTATGTGGAGGAGATGGCACGCATTGCGGACACGCATGTCTCCGCGCACCCGAACGCCGGTCTGCCGAACGAGTTCGGCGAATACGACGAGACGCCGGAAAAGATGGCCGCGGAACTCGCCGACTGGGCAAAAAGCGGCTTCGTCAACATCATCGGCGGTTGCTGCGGCACCACGCCGGAGCATATCAGGGCAATGGTCGAGGCCGTCAGCCAGCATCCGCCACGCAGGATTCCGGACATCGATAGCCAGTGCCGGCTGTCCGGACTGGAGCCGTGCAACATCGGCAGGGACTCGCTGTTCGTGAATGTCGGCGAACGCACCAACGTCACCGGGTCGGCCATGTTCAAGCGCCTGATCATGGAGGGTGATTACGAGACCGCGCTGGACGTCGCGCGCCAGCAGGTGGAGAACGGCGCGCAGATCATCGACGTCAACATGGACGAGGGTATGCTGGAATCGCAGGAAGCGATGGTGCGCTTCCTCAACCTGATCTCGGCTGAGCCCGATATCTCGCGTGTGCCGATCATGATCGACTCCTCCAAGTGGGAGGTGATCGAGGCCGGCCTGAAGTGCATCCAGGGCAAGGGCGTGGTGAATTCCATCAGCCTGAAAGAGGGCGAGGAGGAGTTTATCCGTCATGCCGAACTGGTCAGGCGCTACGGCGCGGCCGCCATCGTCATGGCCTTCGACGAGACCGGCCAGGCCGACACCCGCGCACGCAAGTTCGAGATTTGCCAGCGCGCCTACAAGCTCCTCACCGGGCAGGTCGGCTTGGCGCCGCAGGACATCATCTTCGACCCGAACATCTTCGCCGTCGCCACCGGCATCGAGGAACACAACAACTACGGCAAGGACTTCATCGACGCCACGCACGACATCAAGCAGCAGTTGCCGCATGCGCTGGTCTCCGGCGGTGTGTCCAACGTGTCGTTCTCGTTCCGCGGCAACAACCCGGTGCGCGAGGCCATCCACGCTGTATTCCTGTACCACGCCATCAAAAACGGCATGGACATGGGCATCGTCAACGCCGGGCAGCTGGCAATCTATGAAGACATCCCGGCGGAATTGCGCGAGCGCGTCGAAGACGTGGTGCTTAACCGGCGTGACGATGCCACCGAGCGGCTGCTGGATATTGCCGGGCAATTCCGCGGTGACGGCAAGGGCGTCGCGAAGGTCGAGGACCTGGAGTGGCGCACGTGGGCTGTCAACAAGCGGCTCGAACATGCGCTGATCAAGGGCATTGCCGACTTTATCGAGGAAGATACCGAAGCGGCGCGGCTGGCGGCCGAGCGACCCCTGCACGTCATCGAAGGCCCGCTGATGGACGGCATGAACGTGGTCGGCGACCTGTTCGGCGACGGCAAGATGTTCCTGCCACAGGTGGTCAAATCCGCACGCGTGATGAAAAAGGCCGTTGCCTGGCTGCTGCCGTTCATGGAGGAAGAGAAGGGCGACAGCATGGGAACCAACGGCACTATCCTGATGGCGACGGTGAAAGGCGACGTGCACGACATCGGCAAGAACATCGTCGGCGTGGTGCTGCAGTGCAACCGCTACGAGGTGATCGACCTCGGTGTGATGGTCCCGGCCGACACCATCCTCAAGACGGCAAAAGAGAAGAACGTCGACATCATCGGCCTGTCCGGGCTGATCACGCCGTCGCTGGACGAGATGGTGCACATCGGCAGGGAAATGGAGCGCCTTGGTTTTGAGCTGCCGTTGCTGATCGGCGGCGCGACCACTTCGCAGATTCATACCTCGGTGAAGATCGACCCGCAATACCATGGCCCGGTGATGTACGTGGCCGATGCCTCGCGTGCCGTGGGCGTCGCCGGCACCCTGCTGAGCGAGGACAAGCGGGGCGAATTCATACAGGCAACCAAGGTGCGTTACCAGGAGTTGCGCGAACAGCGTGCGGCCCAGCAACAGGACCGCAAGCTGCTCAGCCTGTCTGCTGCCCGTGCCAACAGGTTCACGAACGACTGGAGTCACTACAAGCCCACGCAACCGTCGTTTACGGGCCTCAGGGTATTCGATGACTACCCGCTCGCCGAGCTGGTCAACTATATCGACTGGAGCCCGTTCTTCAAGGCCTGGGAACTGAGCGGGAAATTCCCGCAGATCCTCGACGATGCCGTGGTGGGTGAAGAAGCCACGCGGCTGTATAACGACGCCAATGCCATGCTGAAACGCATTATCAGCGAACACTGGCTGCAGGCACGGGCCGTGGTCGGTTTCTTCCCGGCCAATACGGTCAACGATGATGACATCGAGTTGTATACCAGCGAATCACGTAACGAAGTGCAGACCGTCTTCCACACCCTGCGACAACAGATGTCACGCCGTCATAATGTGTCAAATCTGGCGCTGGCGGACTACATCGCACCGAAGGACAGCGGGCTAGAGGACTACCTCGGTGCGTTTGCCGTTACCACCGGCATTGGTATAGAAGACAAGATCGCCGAATTCGAGGCCGACCACGACGATTACAACAGCATTCTGCTGAAGGCACTGGCCGACCGGCTGGCCGAGGCCTTTGCCGAGCGCATGCACGAACGGGTCCGTCAGGAATTCTGGGCCTATGCACCGGCCGAAAGTCTGGGTAACGAGGAACTGATTCGCGAGGAATACCGGGGCATCCGCCCGGCGCACGGTTATCCTGCCTGCCCCGATCACACCGAGAAAGGCATCCTGTGGGCGCTGCTCAGGCCGGACGTTAATGCCGGCATGACCTTGACGGAG
>Ga0265303_10000007_pt1 | contig 74452 bp, 71 predicted proteins | sample Helome_2_FD_192494 | JGI IMG/M metagenome (GOLD analysis project Ga0265303, IMG submission 192494) | Marine sediment microbial communities from subtidal zone of North Sea - Hel_20160317 (Illumina Assembly) | ecosystem: Environmental > Aquatic > Marine > Subtidal zone > Sediment ... | reverse complement strand
TCGGCAATGCGCATGAAGCCGACCGTCGCTGGGTGCTTGGCGAGCGGCAGTTCATGAGTGAAACGGCCAGGTAGCCGACCCTGTGCCGCAACTTGTCTTGGCGGCCGTGCTTATTAGTCAGTGACCGTCCGGAAATAGCCGGATTGCGGACCAGTCTGGCGTCGTTTGTTTCAGTGGTTCGCCGCGACATTGCCGACAGCCCTGATACCGACACCTCTAACTTTGCAGAAGAACGCCAACAAACCACTCCGGAGAACACTTCTACCCAAACTACTTGCACGTTTTGTAAGGAAGGGGGTACACAGGCCCACAAATCGCTGCGTTACGGTGCTGCATAGCACATTTCCTTGTAGCCTTTTTTCGTCAATGTTTTCGTTGATAGGCGAGGGAGATTCTGAGGTATCCGGGAGGCGCTGGGGGTATTTTCAGCTGTGCTCATTTTCTACCCCCATTTGTACCCCCATTTCGGTGACGCTCACAGGCGAGCGGGGCAATGCGCCCACGAGAGGCTAAGATGGACTCGGAAAAACAGGAGAGGGCGATGAGCGGCGAATAAAGCTACGATTTCAAGCGCTTGGAGCGGCCGAGTGTGATTCCTGCATGCGGAATCACACTCGGAGATTATTGTATTGAAGTGATGCTTTATGAAAGCAGCATAAGCCTATGAAAAATAACATAATTATTGGTGGAGGCGGCGGGAGTTGAACCCGCGTCCGCAAGTCCTCTGCCTTCGGCTCTACATGCGTAGTCGATTGATTATATTTAACCGAGTACCGCCCGACCGACAGGGCACGTAGTACGGCGATTCCGGTAAGTTTTAGCGAATCCGTCCCGGACGTACTTCATCGCGATCTTATGAGGTATGACGCCTGAATGTCCCGAGGGACCTGGACGCATAAGCACGGCTCCAGTCAGACGGCACCCTACCGGGTATTAAGCGGCGAGTGCGTAGTTGTCGTCGTTGGCAACTATAAGTTTGCGAATGGATTTACGAGGTAATTCGCACCTCGGCATGCACCTCAGGTTTCGCTACCCACGTCGAATTCCGTGTCGCCCCCTGAACTACCCGTTAGGCTAACTTGAGCCCGGGAAGTTCCGCAATTGTAACACCTAACCCTTCTTGAATATGCGCTGTTTTTCGCGCTGCCAGTCACGGTCCTTCTCGTCGGCACGTTTGTCGTGCAGTTTCTTGCCCTTGGCCAGACCGATCTCAAGCTTGGCACGGCCGCGCTTCCAGTACATTGCGGTAGGTACGAGGGTGTAGCCCTTGCGTTCGACGAGACCGATCAGCCGATTCAGCTCCTCTCGGTGCAGCAGCAACTTGCGGGTGCGGGTAGGGTCGGGGTGGACATGTGTCGAGGCAGTCGGCAAGGGTGAGATATTGGCTCCGAACAGGAAAGCCTCGCTGCCTTTGACCACCACGTAAGCCTCGGTGAGGTTGACCTTGCCGGCACGCAGGCTTTTCACCTCCCAGCCCTCCAGCGAGATCCCGGCCTCGTAGCGGTCTTCGATGAAATACTCGTGCTTGGCCTTTTTGTTGAGCGCTATGGTTGCGCCCCCGCCGTTTGGTTCGTTTTTTGCCTTCTTCGCCATGGCCGCGCATTGTATGCCTGCTTCCCGGTCCGGCCAATGCCGGCGGGAGGGTTTCCTTGTTCGCAGGCCGCCATTCCCGGAAAATGGCTGCCGTTGCAAATCGAGGTTATCGGGTGAGGAATCACGGGCATCAGCCTGGTGACCGGGTGCCGGGAAAGGGGAATTCATGTCGAAAAAGCGCACTTCGGTTCATGGACAGTGGTCTTCGCGGATGATCTTCATCCTGGCCGCCACCGGATCCGCGGTCGGCCTGGGGAACATCTGGAAATTCCCTTACATGGCCGGGGAGAACGGCGGGGGCGCGTTCGTGCTGGTTTACCTGGTCTGCATCGCCCTCATCGGCGTCCCCATCATGATGGCCGAGGTACTGCTCGGCCGTCGTGGCCGTCAGAGCCCGATCAACACCATGACTGTGCTGGCGAAGGATGCCGATGCGTCGCCCAATTGGCACCTGCTGGGCTGGGTCGGCGTGGTCTCGGGCTTCCTTATCATGTCCTTCTACAGTGTGATTGCGGGCTGGGCGCTGGCCTATGTGTTGGAGGCCGTCTCCGGCAGTTTCAATGGCTTTACCGGCAAGAGCTCCGCAGATGCATTCGTAGGGCACATTTCGAATCCGGGTGTGACCACCTTCTGGCATACCCTGTTCTCGATCATGACCGCTGTGGTGGTCGCCAAGGGCGTCAGGTCAGGCCTGGAGAAGGCTGTGCGTATCCTGATGCCGACTTTGTTCGCGCTGCTGATCCTGCTCTTGGGCTACGCCATCAACACGGGTTATTTCGGGCAGGGTCTGGAGTTCCTGTTCAACGCGGATTTCAGCAAGCTTTCCCGTGAAGGAGTGCTATCCGCTCTGGGGCATGCATTCTTCACCCTCAGTCTGGGCATGGGTGCGATCATGGTGTACGGCTCTTACATGCCGGGGAAGTCCTCCATCGCCACTACCACCTTTACGATTGCGGCCATGGATACCCTGGTTGCCTTGGTGGCCGGTATGGCGATATTCCCGATCGTTTTCGCCAATGGCCTCGAGCCCGGTGCCGGCCCCGGTCTGGTGTTCATCAGTCTGCCAATCGCCTTCGGACAGATGCCTGGTGGGTTGTTATTTGGCACCCTGTTCTTCGTGTTGCTGACCTTTGCCGCCTGGACCTCCGCGATTTCCATCATCGAGCCGGCTGTCGCCTTCCTGGTCGAAAACCGGGGGATGGGGCGCAAGACGGCCACCGGGGTGGTGGTAGGCCTGGCCTGGGTACTGGGCCTGCTCACCGTGATGTCCTTTGGGGGCTGGGGTTTCGAGTTCGAGTTTGCCGGTGCCAAGAAAACTGACGGTATCTTCGATATTTTGGATATTGCGACTACCAATTTTTTGCTGCCGCTCGGCGGCCTTGCCATCGCGCTGTTTGCCGGCTGGGTGATGGCGAGCGGAGACACTGCGGATGAGTTGGGTTTAGGAGAACAAACTGGCGGCTACCGCCTGTGGCGCGTGCTGGTGCGCTTCGTCGCGCCGGCAGGCGTGATTCTTTTCTTCCTGCATTCACTGGGGGTTTGGTAATTGTCTCGGGTTGAGAAATCTGCGCTGGTGCCGTATTCGGCCCAGATGATGTTTGACTTGGTTGCGGACGTCGAGAGTTACAAGGATTTTCTGCCCTGGTGCAGCAATTCTCGCCGGGTGTCGACAAGTGAAAAAGAGATGTGCGGCTGGATCGAGGTCTCGCGCCTGGGGATCACCCAGGACTTTTCGACCTGCAATGAGCTGTATCCCCCGAGTCGCATGACCCTGGTGTTGAACGAAGGCCCCTTCAAGCGTCTGCAGGGCGAATGGCAATTTCTTGCTCTACGAGAGGACGCCTGCAAGGTAACCCTAGTCATGGAGTTCGAATTCTCGGGCAAGTTGATCAACGCGGCCTTTGGCAAGGTGTTTCATCAGGTCGCAAACTCTCTGGTGGAGTCCTTCGTCAAGCGTGCAGGTGAGGTGTACGGTGGCTGAGCCGCGGATAACGGTAGAAGTCGTCTATGCCAAGCCGGGTGAGCAGGTGCTGGAACAGCTGCAGGTGCCGGCGGACGGGAGCATCGAGTCCGTGATCCGTCAATCCGGTCTGCTCGAGCGTTTCCCTGAAATCGATCTCACGACTAACAAGGTGGGTATTTTCGGCAAGGCGGCAGCGCTCTCCGCCAAGCTCGTGGAAGGCGACCGGATCGAGATCTACCGGCCGCTGATTGCCGACCCGAAAGAGGCGCGCAAGAAACGCGCGGCGGAGGGCAAATCGATGAAGAAGGGCGCACGTGCGCAGGATGCCGCAGACGCCTAATCCAGCGTTTCGAGGCCGACGGCATTGAGCGTTCTGGTCCAAAGGGACTTTTTGCCCTCTTCCCAGTCAGGCACCGTCACGACCACTTCTTTCTTTGGTTCCGCACGCTCGCTTTCCGGCTGAGGCCGCATGTCGCCGGTGATACGCACCAGGCGGTCATCCTGGAAAAACACAGTCAGACGTCGAATCTCCCGCGGTGTGCTGCCTTTGCCGATGGTGTAAGCATAGTCCCAGCGATTGGCATGAAAGACATCGTTGAGCATCGGGGTGCCAAGCAGGAATTTGACCTGCCGTTTGCTCAAGCCCGGCCGCAGTTGATTCACCTGCTCCTGCTCCACCACGTTGCCCTGCTGGATTTCGGGTCGATATATGAAAGGCGCATTATTGAGCGCATTTGGGACGACATCCGCCACTGAGCTCATGCTTTCGCTGAAGCTGCTGCAACCGGCGGATAGGAAGGTTGCGATTGCGGTAATGGAAATGAGAAGCTTACGCATATTCAATTGATACTGTTTTGGGGCTTTTTTAAGGCTGCAGAATGATAGCGAATCCCCCGCAAGATTACATGTGCCCGAGGTGACAATGGAGAATAAGGAAATCCGCAAGGCGGGCCTGAAGGTCACTTTGCCGCGGGTAAAGATCCTCGAGATCCTGGAATCTGCCGAATCGCGGCACATGACCGCCGAAGATGTATACAAAGCACTGCTGGAGCGCGGCGAAGAGATCGGGCTTGCGACCGTCTATCGGGTCCTTACCCAGTTCGTCAATGCCGGGCTGGCTGAAAGACACCATTTTGAGGGCGGGCAGGCGGTATTCGAACTCGACCGCGGTCATCACCATGACCATATTGTTTGCGAGCAATGCGGACGGGTCGAAGAGTTCTTCGATGAAACCATCGAAACCTGCCAGAGCGACATCGCGGCAAGGAAAGGTTTCCGTATAACCGATCATTCCCTGATCATTTACGGCAGTTGCACGCGAGATAACTGTCCTCACAGGGACGCGGGGTGATCCCACGGGCCGGCACCGAGCCCGCCGGGCGGACCAGTTCATTCCCGACAAGAAAAAAATCTGTAATCTCCAGGGACGAACGATGAATAAGGCATTGAACGCGGGCATTGCCGCTGCGTAATTTTTTTTGCATGGCATGTTCGTTAGCCTGCCGGTGCAGGCCCGGCTGAAGTAGGTCGGGGGTATGGCAATCCAATCTGGAGAACTCGATGCAACTTACTTCAACCCAGCAACTGCAACTCGAACACCGCTCTGTCCGGCATTTCCTGCCGAGGCTGCTGGATCCAGGGCTGCTTGAATCACTGATTCAATCTGGCCAGGCGGCAGCCAGTTCTAGCTTCATCCAGGCCTACTCCGTGATCAGGGTGACGCGGCCGGACGCGAGATCCGCCATCGCGAAGGCGGCGGGCGGTCAGCGCTGGATCGAGGAGGCACCGGAATTTCTGGTTTTCTGTGCCGATCTTCATCGAATCAACCAGGCCTGCGAGACTGCCGGCAGGGGACAGCTGGAAGGGTATGCCGAGCATGGACTCGCGGCGGTCGTCGATGTCTGCCTGATGGCGCAAAATGTTTTGTTGGCCGCCGAGTCTCAGGGGCTCGCTGGCGTCTTCATTGGCGGCATCCGCAACGATCCCCAGTTGATTGTTGACCAATTGTCCCTGCCGGAGCTGGTGCTACCGGTGTTCGGTATGTGCCTGGGTTGGCCAAATGAATCGCACGAGGTCAAGCCGCGTATGCCGGTCGGATTCGTTCTGCACCAAGACAAATACCAGGAAGTCTCGCCGGAACGCGTGGCACTCTACGATGAAAAAATGGCAGGCTACTACGCCAGCCGCGGTGCCAATATCAAGCTCAGCGACTGGAGCAATTCTGCAGCAGCCGCCGTGCAGGGAAAAAAGCGCGAACACATGCTCGATTTCCTGCACTCGCGCGGCTATTTCCGGCGCTGAGCCTTTTTCAGCTGGTCGATCCGCCAGCAGGCCCGGGACTGTCAGGGAATCCGTGGCGGCACATTGGGGAATTCACCCAGGTACTCGGCGTTCCAGATGCGTCCGCTTTTCTCTCTCTCCTGCGGTGTAGTGAAGCGGTAGCGGTAAGACCGGACGCGCAGGTAGCGCGGGCCTTCCTCCGGAAACGGGTTGTGTGCAAGCAGCGCAGTCACATCGGGTGAATTCTGGTGCAGACGCCACAGGAAATTCTCGAACCAGTGCAGCATGTATGGATTGCGGGGCGGGACGAACCAGATCATCCAGTCGAGCCGGGGATGCAGCGGCACGATGAAGGCCGGCCGCTCATCCGGGCTGTTGGGTTTGTAGCGAAAGCTGTATGGCTGCCACTTGCGGCCATCCGTACTGCCTTCGATGATCAGTTCATGGCGTTCGGTCTGCATGTTCGGGAATACGTGGTAGACGTTGCCCAGTCCCCAGGCTCGTACCCAGTTCACGGGTGCGTGCCAGGTGGTCTGATCACGCCGGTCGGTCACGAATTCGTAGATGGCATAGCTGCTCGCGGCGACGAGTACGCTGGCCAACGGGGGTAGAAACAGCCCGGCCGCCAGGCTTTTGCGGGTCTGGCCGGGCTGCTGCTTGAACCACCCCGGGACCATCCATCGGATCGCGCGATCGTCGAGCAGGAACAGACACAAAGCGATGGTCAGCAAGTTTATCCAGTTGTGATTGCTGCTCAGGATGATCAGGACCTGGATCGTGATCGTCGCGAGTGCTGCAAAAAGCCGGAAAGGGCGTGGCAGAAAGATAAAAAAGGGCACGAGCAGTTCAACGAACAGCGTGAACCCGGTGCCTGCCCGGAGGATCCACTCGGGTAGCTGATGCGCATACCAGGAGCCCATGTGCGGCAGGGGCTGGGTCTCGAAATAGTACTTGAGTGTGGTCAGGTTGCCCCACGAAGGATCTTCGCTGAGGATCTTCGACAGACCGGAAAGAAAGCGCAGGCGGAACAGCAGCCAGTGAAACAGAAAGACCAGCAGGCGACTGGGACCGGCCGTAAGGAAGATTGACAGAAAGCCCGCCTCGAGCAGCAGGGTATCCCACTGAAAATTGAAGAACAGTTGGCCCACCCGGACCAACGAAAGGTAAAGGACGAACAGCGCGATGGTGGAGAGCAGGGGACGCCAACCGATCAGCAGGGTGAACGAGAAAAGGCAGCCGGCATAACTGGCCAGCAGCAGGCTGGTGTCACTGTGGTCGATCCAGAACAGGGTCGGGAAGCGAATCCAACTGATCTGCCCGAGCTGTTGCTCCATTCGGGCCAGTTGTTCGCCGGCCGGAAGGATTCCGTTCTCGCCGACCAGCCCGGTGATCTCGAGCGCGGAGGATACGAAGGCGGCCAGGTAGATCAGGGCCAGTAAGCGAAGAAACAGCCTGCCGGTCAGCCGGTAGCGGTCGTCGCAATCCAGCAGGAATGGCAGCCAGGACGAGGGTCTGAGTCGTTGCACACTGAGCCACCAAAAAACGGGTTCTCTAGCGACTTTAAAGCATTATGAGCGGCGTAAAAAAGGTCGTCGGGGATTTCTGCTGAGGCGATTCGCCGCCACTTCCTCATGCCGCTGGATCCTGCACGTCAGGAAGGATGCAGCGTCCCGATTTGGGAAATAAAAGAAATATCTGCGCTAGACTTTGGAATTGGTGATGCCTGCCGCTGATATCAAAGAGATGCAGGGGCCGGCCTGCGAAATGTTGGGAATGTCTTTCGATGTCAACAGCTTGGGAGCAGATTACGGCGAATGCCCGCCTGGTTTCCTTACCGGAGGTGTATCTGCGCCTGAAAACCGTGCTGGATGATCCGAATTCCAACCTGGTCGATGTTGCCGACGTGGTCGGGAATGATCCGGCGATGACCGCGAAGCTGTTGAGAATCGTGAACAGCGCCTATTTTGGTCTGGGTACCGAGATTGACACGGTAAGCCGGGCCGTGAGCCTGCTGGGTACGCAGGAGGTGCACGATCTGGTACTGGCCGCCTCGGTTGCACAAAGTTTCGAAGGCATGTCCAACGAGATTATGGACATGCAACAGTTCTGGGAAAGGTCGGTCCGGTGTGCCATCACCGGCAGTGAGTTGGCAATACTCTGCAACGTTTTGGACGGCGAACGCCTGTTTGTTGCCGGACTGCTCAGGGACATCGGGCACCTGTACATCTACCAGCTGGCTCCGCAAAAGGCACAGCAGGCGATCGGGCTGGCCGAGGTACAGGGTGTCCCCCTTTATAAGGCAGAACGCGCCCTGCTGGGGACCGACTATGCCAAAGTGGGTGCAGACCTCATGCGCCAGTGGCAGTTGCCGCAGAGCCTTTGGGAACCGGCTGAATTCCACGTCGAGCCAACGAAATCGCAGGAGTATGGACTGTTCACCAGCCTGGTTCATATTGCGGCGCATATGACTGAGGGTATCGATCAAGGTTCGGATATTGAGGTGGCCCTGGCTGGTATATGGGCAGATTCCTGGCAGGCTACCGGCCTGTCGCCCGAGCATTGTGCCGGGATCATTGAACGGGTGGATGCCCAGGTGGCGGCCGTAATGCGGTTGATATTCCCGTCACTCGAGAGCAGAGTCGCCTGACAAATCTGCTGTTTTGGTGTCAGTTTTATTTACAGTGGCACCTTCCCGATGTCGGTAGTGAATTCCTATCCACCTGAAATATAAGAATAAACTCTATCGGGTATGAAAACTGCTGTGTCAAGTCCATGCATGGCAGCAAGATCAAGACCGGAAACCTGGGCTGCGGGCGCCTCGAATGGGTGGGGGCCTGGTTGCTTCTTTTGTGTGTGCTCATCGGTTTCCCTGCCCCCGCGTCCGCTGCCACCAGCAAGCCTGCTGAGCTCACTGATCGTGCCCTGCGTTTCATGCACGGCGAGGGGGTGAGGCAGGACATTGATCGTGCTGTGGTTTACCTGTGCGCGGCGGCGCTCAAAGGGCATGGCCCGGCGGCTTATGAGCTGGGTTGGCTGTATCTGCAGGGGCGTGGCAGCGTGGCACGCGACGATCAACTCGGTTCGGCCTGGATGCAGGAGGCTGTAAGACTGGGTGAACAGCCACCGGCCCGCCTGATGCAGCGCCTGGCCTCGACCCAAAAGACTTCGCTGGCCTGCGTCGCGAGCAACGGACAGGAACTGCGTCAGATCAACGCACGGCGTGCCGAGCTCATGGTCAAGATCCATGAAATGGCCCCGAAGTACGATCTCGATCCCGCGCTGGTGCTGGAGGTGGTGCGTGCGGAATCAAATTTCAACCCGCGCGCCCGCTCGCACAAGGGGGCCCTGGGGCTAATGCAGCTGATTCCCGCGACGGCACGCCGCTTCGGCGTCAAGGATCCGTATGATCCTGTGCAGAACCTGCGTGGCGGCATGGCCTATCTGCGCTGGCTGCAGGAGCGTTTCGATGGTGATCTCAGGTTGACGCTGGCGGGCTACAATGCCGGCGAGGCTGCGGTCGAACGTCACGGCGGGGTGCCGCCGTACGACGAGACCCGTGCCTACGTGGTCAAGATCCTCGCCCGTTACGCCAAAGGCCCGAAAAGCAAGCCGTTCAGTTGAAACCAATCTGTGCCGTGGTGGCGGTTCGACCTTCGTTTGCGTTGTTTCCTTCTTTCAGCACTGCGCGTTCAGTAACGTCCATGCTGCTTGGTGATGTAGTTGCTCATCTCCACGAACTGGGCATTCATCCGGCCGAGAATCCGATGTGCCGTCCTTACTATCGAACGCATCACTTGGTAGACAATCTCGGGATGCTTCTTGATCAACTGTTCGAGCGTCTTGCGGTCCAGCGCAATCAACTCACAGCGAGTTAGCGCACGAATACCTGCGCTGTGTGGTACGCCGTCGACGAATCCGAGGATTCCCGCCATATCACCTGTATGTAAAAGCTGCAGGGTGATGGCATCACCACCCCCGGTAGGTTTGAACACCTCCAGACTGCCGCTCGATACGACGTACAATGTGTCGTCCGAATGACCCTCTTCGAGCAGGGCAGTGCCTTTTTTCAGACAGATGCAACCGACCACGCCTGCCAGTTCCCTGCATTGTTCTTTATTGAGGTCGGTTCCCAGCGGCGACTCCTTGATGGCCTCTGGACTGACGAGCGTTGTATCGGTTTTCTTGTTCATGGCTTCCCCTGCTGTCCTCCTGTTTGGTGTTGTCCTGTCACAAGTATAATGGCAGGCCTTGCCCTTCCTTTGCGCCAGATCAGTATCTCGCGGTAAGCGGTTGACCTTGAAACGTCAAGAATGCGGTGCTTGTCATGTCCTTACGCCGGAATCGAGGCGGATTGCCGGTAAGAGCAGGTAGGCCAATGCCGCGACGGTGATCAGACCGTTGAACCCGATCTCCATTGCGAGCAGGGGCGCGCTCGCCGCGCTGATGACAGAGGCGATTCCATTGATACCCCAGGCCCATGGGATCAGTTGGTCGGACGAATCTCCAAGCCTGCGGAGGCCGCTGGGAAAAGGTATGCCCATCGCGAATGCCAACGGCGCCAGTAGCACGAGCACTGCGCCGCCCCTTGCGGCAAGCGGCAGGTCGGCAACGGCCTCGAGCAGTGATGGCATGAAGAAAATGTAAGCCAGGCTGGCCAGCAGTATCGCGAGAACGGCAATGATCAGCATCCGTCTGACATCTGCACGGGATTGCCTTTGCGACCACAGACTGCCGAGGCCGGCAAACAAGAGGAAGGCGACAAGGACCGCGGTGGTGGCGTACACGGGATGTCCGAGAAACAGCTGGAGACGTTGAATCCAGGCGATCTCGATAAACAGGAAGGCGATCCCGACCAGGCAAAAATACAGCAAGGTGTTTAAGCGCAGGCCCTTCGGCGTCCGGTCGCTGGATTGTCGACCTGGCCAGAACAGGGGCAAGACGATTAGAAGGAGACCGCCAGCCGTGACTATCAAGAGGGTCGCGCTGGCGACGAACAGGCCGGTATCGAGTTGCGAAAGTGCGGGCCGTTCTCCGAGCCGGAGTGCCGACCACCACTCCGACCAGCGCGTGTAACGGTCGGGGAACGGAATGTCATCCGAGGCTGCCTGCAGGCGAAAACGCGTATCGACATCCGGCCGGGTTCGGCTGGTGTCCAGAAGCGCTGCCGCCCCCCTGTAATATCGGGCCTCCGAAAGCCGCTGGTAGCGGTTCGCATCACGCGGTTTCATGTTTGGCAGCCATACCAGATCGAAGCCGCGCGCTTTGGCAAAGGAGCGGATGCCAGCCTCCTGAACGGGATCCAGCGGTTCTCTGGAGGCCAGCAGGTTGAACCGCTGCCAGCCGCGGATCACGGCGATGTGCCTGCCCGGTGCTGTCATGCCCAGTGTCTGCAAGGCCGCGCGCACTGTGTCGATCGTGCGTATGGTCAGTCGAGGTGGGAGCCGGGTGGGTCCCTCGATGGCCAGCAGGCCGCGTGGTGAAAGCCGTTTCAGATAACTGACCATGGCTTCAGCGGTCAGATCAAAGTCTGTCCTCAAAGCGTCAAGACCAGTCGGATCGGATTCGACACTGAGAGTGATGAGATCGAAGCTGTCACCCCCGCCTGACAGAAATGAACGTGGGGCCTGCGTGTGCCAACGGACCTTAGGACCACAGCGCTTTGTGTTCGCCTGCAGGTAATGTTCACAGACGAGCGCATGCAACTGGGCGTTCGGTTCGATCGCACTGACTGAGGCGGCGCCAAGACTGATAGCCTGCTCGACCTTGAGGCCGACACCGGCATTCAACACCGCTACCCGTGGGGCGGCCTGTAACGTAAAGGGCAGTGCCGATGTGAGGTCGCGCAGATAGGCTGACGACTCCTCGCCAGCGGCAGCCGCCCGCAGGGTGCCGATGGAATCGCCATCGACAAATACCTCCAGCTGCTTTGGTGGCAGTGCTGTGGCATGCAGGCTCAGGCCGGGGGCGTGCCTGATCGGGACGCGGTCATTGCGCACGACGCTCAGCGTGCCGGCGATACCGCTTGACTGATGATCCAGGGACGCGCCCATGACCGTCAGTGCGCGGGAAAGGTCCTTGTAGGCTGCGGGCTGCAGTTCGGGTTGGCCAAAGATCCAGATGTGCGATGTCACCACCAGGCCGACGAAGATGACCGCCCCCCGACGCCAGTGCAGGGTCTCGGCGGCAGATACGGCCGCCAGTATCCCGATAAGAGAGATGCCGAACAGATTGTCCGCCGGGCTCATGGTCGCCAGTCCACCGAGAAGGAAAATCGCCCCAATTCCTGCGCCGATCAGATCGTACCCATAAAGTCGCGGTATCTGATCGTGGAAATACCAGAGTGCTAGACCAATGCAGTTGGCCGCAGCGAAAAAAGGCAAAGCCAGGACCAGAAAAGTCGCGGTGAGGTAAGCCAGTTGCCACCAGTCCCAGGAAAGTCCCTGTGGATCGAAAGGCAGCTGCTGTGCGAGCTCCACGCAAACCAGCGAAGACAGGCTGAATAGCAAGGCATTGGCGACGAACGCCGGCGCAAAGTGGCGACCCAGTCGTCGCCCGGCGGTTGCGAGAAAAGTACCGCTGGCACCGTAGCCCAACAGGGCGAGGCTGATCGCGGTTGCGACCAGATGGTGCCAGTGGATGATCGCGAACAAGCGGGTCAAGAGGATCTCATACGCCAGCGCCGCCGCCGAAATAAGGCCAACAGAAGCCAGGGGCGCGGCATATGGAGGAAGTTTCATGGCTGTGCGCCGGATCGGATGGGCGGTGCGCCGTTCAATGCTTGCCGGTGACCGGCACGAAAGTGACCGGAATGAGCTCCCGGGTGGTGACCACCCCATCCGCATCGCGGCTCACCAGGACCAGCTTCTGTGTGACATAACGGCTGCCGACAGGGATCAGCATGCGGCCGCCCGGTTTGATCTGGCGGATCAGCGGTGGCGGGATGTGATCACTGGCCGCAGTTACTATGATCGCGTCGAAAGGTGCCGCGTCCTCCCAGCCGAAATAACCGTCGCCGATCCGGGTCTGGACATTCGGATGGCCTGTACGATCGAGTGTTCTGCGTGCGCGCTCACCCAGTTCCGGCACGATTTCGACGCTGTGTACCTCGGCACCGAGAGCGTCCAGTACGGCGGCCTGGTAACCGGATCCGGTGCCCAGTTCGAACACCCGGTCTCCAGGTTCAATCTGGAGCATCTCAGTCATGATCGCGACGATCAGCGGCTGCGAGATGGTTTGCGCATAACCAATCGGTAAAGGACGGTTTTCATAGGCATGACGCTTCTGCCCGTCCGGTACGAATTGTTCGCGAGGTACCTTCCATAGGACGTTGCGCACCTTGGGCGACAGCCGGCCAAATCCGAGCTCTGAGCGCAGGCGGGATATCTGAAACTCTACGTCGCCCCACAAAACCTGCCTGGCGTCGTCGAGCACTTCATCGGCGGCCGCGCAACCGATACCGGCGAGTAGCAGCGCGAACGATCCCGCGATGAAACCCGTATACATTCTCATGGCTCTTCCCATCCAAAGGGGCCTCCTTGTGTAATTATGGACCCTTGTGAATAGATTGAGAGACTTCGTTGTATTGACATGAATCATGACTCTGGACATCCCCGCTGAGTCCGAGGCATGGCTGCTCTCGGCTTACCGTGCCGACAGCCATGCAGCGTGGGCTGACTGGTTGATCAGCAGTCAACCGCAGCTGCGATGGCGACGTCTGGAGCTTCCCGGACGCCATTTTCGTTGGCGTATCCGCGGAAACCCGCTGTCCTGGCTGGATCGATTGCCTTCGGGCGTGCCGGATCTGATTGTAGCGACATCCATGGTTGATCTGGCAACGCTAAGGGGTCTGTTTCCACGGCTTGCGCGTGTGCCGGCCATCTACTACTTCCATGAAAACCAGTTCGCCTATCCGCGCAGTGCAGCGCAGTCGCAGTCCGTCGAGCCGCAGATGGTACAGATCTACGGTGCGCTGGCAGCGCAAGGCATATTATTCAACTCGCGCTTCAACCGGGACTCGTTTCTGGAGGGTGTGGATGCCCTGATGGCAAAGATGCCGGATGAAACCCCGGTTGGGCTGCGGGAACGCCTGGCCGCCAGGGCAGGGGTGTGCCCGGTGCCGATCGAACCTGTGGCTGCCGCGCCTGACAAAGACGAAAGACTGATCCTTTGGAATCACCGCTGGGAATATGACAAGGCGCCTGACCTGTTTGCCGATGCGATCCTGGCTGCTGCAGAGAAAGGTGCCGATTTCAGACTGGCTTTGCTCGGTACGCGAACGCTATCAGCGCCAGACGCGGTTGCGCGCCTGCGCAACGGCCTTGGCGGGCGGATCGTGGTGGACGGCAGGGTCGATCGGGTCACCTACCGACGAATTCTTGGCCGCGCGGGCATTGTGGTGAGCACCGCATTGCACGAATTCCAGGGCCTGGCCGTTCTTGAGGCCGCAAGCGCCGGCGCCAGGCCGTTGGTACCAGACGCCTTGTGTTACCCGGAGCAGTATCCGGTGGCTTATCGCTATCCACCCGGCGACAGCGCCGCTCTGGCGCAACGCCTGCGGGACTGGTTGTCGGGGGGGCTGCCGGGACCGGTTGATGTATCTGCCTGGTACGTCGCGTCTCTGGACGGCGCCTGGCGGTATTGTTTAGCCGAAGGACAGAAACAACATGTTGAATAGCAGGATGCCGATACCGATGTAACCGAGCGTCTGAAAGAGGGTTGCCCAGGCGCGGCGTTGGGAACGCAGCCTCTCGGCCAGGGACGCAATGGCTGAGCGGCTTTCGTCAGAGAACTCGCTGTCGAGATAGGTTCGACGGTGCTTGAGGTCGAGTGATTCGACGGCGGCGATCGCCCGTTCCGGGGGGACACGGTAAAGGTGTGTGTCCAGGTCAATCAGGCGCCGCCTGAGGATCTCGTGGGTGTGCATGAGAGCCGCCTCGCGGTCGTTGAAACGTGCAATGTAGCGTAGTCGCCGATCCGCATGCGCCGCCGGCGCCGGATCGGGAGCTTCGGTGCTCAATACGAGGCGTACGATACCCGGGCGGTCCCGGTGGGTCTCGATCGCAAGAAAACCAGACTGCACGCTGCCAAACTCCGCTTTTTTTCCGATTCCAGTTTGAACCTTGCCCGGGCAATTGCCTAGTGGGCCAAGTGGAAAGTTCTGTAACGGTCAGCCACGCCACAAGCATCGTGGGCAAGGCGCAGTCCGCAGGGAATGGCAGGCCCTTTCCAAGGACGGCAACACCGCCCACGATGCTTGTGGCGTGGCCCTTTGGGAGCCGCTGTGCGAGCGCGACTCGGTGTTGCGTTTCTTGCCAAGGGAGGGGCCATTGCCTGCGAAACGCGCCTTGATTCACACTCGCACAGTGGCTCTGATTGTTACAGAACTTTCCACTTGGCCCACTAGGGTCCTCTATTCCTGGACAAGAACCTGGCTGATTTGCAATAAGCAGAGGTCACAGCGTGGTTTTCATTCTTCCTTTTTGTGACGGCCGTTTTCCGGCCAAAGGCGTCGTACCACCTCGCTGCCGGCCGCAAGGGAGTGGCAGGTGTCAATGAAGTCGGACGGCGGCGCGACGCTGTCTTCGAGGTGGTCACTGGTTTCTCCACGCCAGGCGTACACTGTCTGTACCGCGGTGGTCGCCAGTGGCCCAAGAAGCTCGACCAGGTGCGTACATCCCCAGCGTCCACCCAGCAGGAGCCGCACCTTGGCGGTCCAGCCGGGTTCGATACGTTGCCCTACGAGCTTGCCGAAGCGGGCCGGGAAATTTGGACAGGCGGGGTAGGGGGCGTGCACAGTCTTGGCCTCAATCGCCTTGACCATGAGATCGGCGTCCACCGTCATTCTCAGCCACATTTCGTGCAGATGCTCGCCGGGGGCGATTTTGCCCCGTCCAAAGGTCTCCATCGCCTCGGTACGTGTGTCGATCAGGCTGCCTTCGATGTCCCAAAGGCCATCATCGCGGTGGTATCCGCGGCAATCGATCTGCCTTGTATGGACCAGTTCACGGTTTGTCGGGGGCGCAAGTGGCATGTACAAAACCCTATAGAAAACAATTAGTTAATATTACAATGCTGCGGTGCACCAATTTTTTTCCTTTCTGGGGTTGACAAATGCCGAGCAGGCCCGATATTGTGCACTGCAACATTGTTGCGCTGCACAATGCGTATTTAACACTTACCGTGGAGACACTGTCATGCAAAACGAACTTCTGGAAATGGTAAACCAGTTCAACGAGAACGTCTTGAATTCTGTCAAGCGTATCGGTGACCTGAACATGCGGACCTTCGAGCAAATGACCAGCAAGCAGGCTGAGATCATGAACGAATGCCTGGAATCTACCGCCAAGCAATACGAAGTGCTCAGCACCGCCAAAGACTACAAAGATGCAATGGCCGCCCAGGCCGAACTGCTCAAGGGCTGCAACGAGAAGTATTTGGCCAACGTGCGCGAGACCGCTGAGATGCTGTCCTCCGTGCGCGAAGAAATGACCGGCATGGTCGAAGAAGCTGCCAAGTACACCAGTGCGAGCGTCGAGAAAGCAAGCGAGTTGGCTGCCAACAAGGCGGCATAAAGTGAACCCGGCCGAGGGCGGCACCTGAGTGCCGCTCTCGCTGACCTGCGCTAGCAATTTCTTTTTTAAGTTTGAAGAACAAAAAGGGGAGAATTCGAATGACGAAGCGTGTTGCCCTAATCACCGGCGGTACGGGTGGAATCGGCTCGGCGATATGCCGTGAATTGGCCGCTACGGGACATTCCGTGGTCGCCGGTTACTACCCACCGGAGAAAGAGTCTTCAGAGCTCTGGCAGCAGCGGAAGAAAGACAAGGGTTTTGATATTGCGCTGGTGCCGATGGACGTTTCGAGTTTTGAAGATTGCGAGCGCGCCATCGACGAGATTTCGGAGAAGTACGGTCCTGTCGACATCCTGGTCAATTGCGCGGGTATAACCCGCGACGGGACGCTGAAAAAGATGTCCGAAGATAATTGGCAGGCGGTTATGTCGACCAACCTCGACAGTGCTTTCCATGTCACCCGCCATGTCATAAACGGCATGCTCGAGAAAGGGTGGGGGCGCGTCATCAACGTCGCTTCGGTCAATGGCCAGCGTGGTCAGTTCGGCCAGGCAAACTATGCTTCTGCCAAGGCCGGCATGCACGGCTTCACGATGGCGGTTGCGCTCGAAACCGCGGCGAAAGGCATTACGGTGAATACAGTCTCTCCGGGTTATGTCGCAACGCCGATGACAGAGGCAATGCCCGAGAATGTTCTCGAATCCATTATAAACAGCGTGCCGATGCGTCGCATGGGCAAGCCTGAAGAGATCGCGCACGCCGTATCCTGGCTGGCGAGCGAAGACAATGGTTACACAACCGGCGCCAATATTCCGGTTAACGGTGGACTGTTTACCAGTCACTGATCCGATCTATATTGTACCCTCCTAGCAGAGGAATCTGCCCCCTCTGCTCTTTACTTCGGCGCCCTTTCCGGGCGCCCATTTTTTTGACCAAGCAAGGGGCTGAATACGGGATACGCCTTGAATCTGTTAGATTGCGGCACTTGATCGGACTTTTTCGGCTAGGGTACTGACGTGGATGGCAAACTCTGACGCAGCTGATTCACCAGGTCTCTGCGTTGAAATCGACGACCAGGGTGTCCAGGGCCTCGAGCTGACCGAAGAGTCAATCGAAACATAATGCGGGGACTGGGCGCTTTGAAAGGATGGAGCACTAATGAGTATTTCCCCCCCAAGCTATAAACAGAACCGGCTCAAGCAGTTGCGCGCATTTTGCAAGACGGTTGAAACCAAGAATATTTCGCGTGCCGCCGAGAAGCTGTTCCTGACCCAGCCCACAATCTCGTTGCAGATAAAAGCCCTGGAGCGTGAGCTCGAGGTCATCGTGTTCGAACGCCACGGACCGCAGATTCGGATTACGCCAGACGGCGAACTGTTGTATGAGATCGCCAAGCCTCTGCTCGAGGGCATCGATAACCTGGCGCAGACGTTTGCCAGCAAGAGCGGGCGTCTGGACAGTGGCGAGCTGACCATTGTTGCTGGCGAATCGACGATCCTGTACCTGTTGCCGGAATTCGTGGCATGTTTCAAGGAACAGCATCCCGGAATCCATATCAAACTGCTCAACGAGACCGGTCGGGATGGCCTGGCCAAGCTTCGGTCAGACGCGGCTGATTTCGCGGTTGGTCCGATGGTGGAAGGACAGGCCGATCTCGAGTACGAGGCCCTGTTCTCCTTCGAGCAGGTGTTGATTGTTCCGCTCGATCACCCGCTGACCCGACGCAACAAGGTTACCCTGGAAGACGTCAGCCCTTACGGCCTGATCCTGCCGCCAAGACAGTTAAACCACTGGCGCACGGTCGACCTGGTGTTTGAGCAGCACGGCGTTCCGTACAGCGTGGTACTGGAGGCCGGTGGCTGGGAGGTCATCAAGCGCTATGTTGAGCAGGGGATGGGTATCTCGATCGTCAACGAGATCTGTCTTACGGGCAAGGAAAAGCTCGTTGTTATCCCCCTGGAAAGCTATTTTTCGCGGCGCACCTATGGTGCCGTAACCCGTCGCGGAAAGTTCCTGACCCCGCAGGCGCAGGCGTTCTTGGATGGCATGTCGACGTTCCAGTGCTCCAAGCTGCCGTACAAGCTGGCGGTCGCTCACGGTCGTGAAGACGAACTGGACCCGAACGAGCTTGATCCCAGGCATCTGCCGACCAATATCGACGATCTGGACTAACTGACCTGATTGTTGCGTGAAGGGCAGGTGCTGTTGCGACGCAAAGATGTAGTTAGGGAACCTCTGATCAATTCATGGACTCGCATCTTGCACTTATAATTTCCAGCTTCTGCGTTGCAGATCTTCGCAATAGCCGGCTATTACGCGCAATTTGCGCCTTGAATCTGAAAATTCTCGAGCGCAATCTGCTTCGCCCAGAATTAATCAGAAGTTCCTTAGGCCGACTGTCTTAAAAGGACGGCATCGATGACCGTCGCGGATGATCCTATGCAGGGGCGGGAAGACGACAGACCGGCTCTGGACGTGGCCTGCCTGAATCCGAAATGCCGGCGTGCTGCCCTGGTCTCTACGAGTGGCAATCATTGCCAGGTGTGGCGAAGCACACGCAAACAAAAAGACTCCCCTGATGGCGAGTCCTATACGGAATTCGTCATCAAGTATCCACTTGACCGCTACAGTGACGCGGATGCGCGCATCCTCGCGAGTCAGTATCAGGAATTGCGCGCGAAGCTTGGCGATATGGTGCCTGAGGCGCTGTTCGTCTTGTCGTGTATCGATAATGAGCCAAACCTGTCCGTTATCGCGCGTGCGGTCAATGTCTGGTTCAACATTGCGAACCCGCAGAACCGGGAAGAGGCGGTCGGACTTCTGCGTGAGTATCCCCTGGCGCGTGCGCAGTTGGTCCAATTTGTCCGCCAGGCGGCCAAGTGGCGCGAGGGTCCGAATCCCAGGGTGATCGACCTGTACGGCCTGGATAACCTGGTGATGGACAACCAGCGACAGATCCGGTTCGTCGACAGTTTTTACGTATTTTTCTTTGAAGACATGTTGCATCTGTTGGGTGGTGAGCCCGATTATGATCTGCAGGAAAAGATCGAGGTTTCCCTGCAGCGCCTGGCCTATCTCGAGGAGATCCTGGCCTTGTCAGAAATGGACTGACTGCGGATGTGGTAAAGCCCTGAGAGAACTCTCTGACTCAGTTGTCAGCACCCTAAACCGGGAAGTGAGCTCGGAGCTTGGCATCACTTCGATTCCCGGTACCAGCTGCCATCCTCGTTTCTGCGAATCCAATTGTGGCTATACCAGGCATGGCGCGCTGTGCCCGAATCCGGCAAGGTGCAATGGGTCCGGTTCCGGCCGACGTTCAGACGCCCTGTGGGTGTTATCACCACGGCTCCTGCCGGTTGATCCAGCCATTGATAATTCACCTTCGGACTGCCATTTACAAAACAGCGCAGCTCTTTGACATTCTCGATTCCGGGTTTGAATACCAGGGTCAGCGCAGGGTGCCACTCGTCGATAACGACCACCGGGTCTTCCGGGAAGGCGCCGGTGATGGGTAGTGGGAGGCTCGCCACCTTCTTGGTAAAGGTGCGCATGCGGGCGAAGAAGCTGGCCATCGGAAAACGCGGTAGCGCGCCGAAGTCGGCCTGCCGCCACAGGGGGCCGGATTGTTGCCCGAAACCAATCAGGCCCATTGAAGCCACCGTCTGTTTCAGGGCCTGATTATATTCGCCATACGGATAGGCGAACAGTGTCGGCGTGGTGCCCATTTCGTCACCGATGCGGTTTTGCGCCGTCTGAATATCCACGGCAACGCGTTGTTCCCAATCGTCGCTGCTCTCATCAATGGTTTGGCGGATCAGGTGGGTATGCGAATGACTGTGATTCTGGAAGCTGACGCCCTTCGATTGCATCTTACGCATCTGATCCCAGGTGAGGTACCCCTCGCGCCCGCTATCTACAGCCTCGGTACTGACAAACACTGTTAGCGGGTATTCGTACCGGACGGTTCTTGGATAGGCCTCGGTGAATGCCGAGATATAGGCACCATCGATGGTCAGGGAAACGCATTTGTCGGGAAGCTCCATACCGATCTTGAGCGCCGTGATCACGTCTTCAAGCGGCATGAGGGCGTGATCATGCTCCAGCAGGTAATCCAGGTGCCGCTGGAACTGTTCCGGAGTGACACTGGTAATGCCAGGTGTATCCTCACTGATATGGTGATACTGCAGTACCACGCAGTGATCGGAGGCCAAAGCGCTTGAGCTTAGCAAGATGAGGGCGACGCAACGCGTGAGAATACTTGAGTTCATTATCTGACCGAGATGCCAATCAAACCGGAATGTGATCCTTACGAAGTGATCTGCAACTTCGGCGTATGGTACGCTAATCTGCCCGTTGTGAAGCGTCCATGGCGGGTTATCAATGTACACTCTCGATTCGTCGCTGATTATGGTCGTCAAAGTTCGCGAAATTTAGGATAAGCAGCAACTTGCCGCCTCTGTAGTTGGAAATGAAATCTTACTTCCGTATCTGGTGAGGGTAGTGCGACTGTCGATTGCGCACGCCCCGAAAGTGGGCATGATCGCGTTCCTGTCGAGAGTTGGGGTTATCTCGCCTATGCCTGTGTTTTTCGCTTGGGAATGGAATTGAGGAGATGCACGGAGTTTTTTGCGTTGAAAAAGTTTAAACGCCGGTGCCGAGCATTGCGCCGGTATGAATAAAGGCACACCCCCGCTTGTTGCCCATATCATATATGCACTCGGTACGGGTGGGTTGGAGAATGGGCTGGTTAACATCATCAACAGGGCGCCAGCCGAACGCTATCAGCACGCGATTATCTGTCTGACCAAGGCTGATGATTTCTCGAGTCGCTTAACTGTGCCGGGCGTTCAAATCCATGCGTTGAACAAACGGCCGGGGCACGATCTCAATGTATTCTGGCTTTTGTTCAAACTCTTGTGGAAGCTACGACCTGCAATTGTTCATACCCGGAACCTGGCAGCGCTTGAAATGCAGTTGGTTGGTCTGTTTATTCCTCGTGCTCGCCGAGTCCATGGTGAGCACGGTCGCGACATCTACGATCTTGACGGAACAAATCCAAGGTATCTTTTACTCAGGCGCATTCTGAAGCCGTTCATTCACCGTTACATTGCGGTTAGTGAGGATCTCCGTCGTTGGCTGACGCAACTTGTCGGGGTACCGGAGTCGCGTGTAAGGCAGATTTATAATGGGGTCGATCAAGATCTATTCTTCCCGCGTGATGGTGTTCGCCCCGATCTTGCCCCCCCCGGATTCGTGCCGACCGATGGCATTGTCCTTGGGACTGTGGGCAGATTGGCGAAAGTCAAGGATCAATCAACTCTGTTGGGCGCATTGAAAATTCTGCTGGCGGAGGATCCGGAGCTCCGAAAAAAGGTGCGTCTGGTCTTGGTTGGTGACGGTCCTTTGTTCGCAGATCTGCAGCGAAAGGCTGAAGAATTCGGTGTCGCCGACCTCGTGTGGATGCCTGGTGATCGGGAGAATGTCCCGGAGTTATTGAGGATGATGGATATCTTTCTACTGCCGTCGCTGGCTGAAGGCATCTCCAACACTGTCTTGGAGGCTATGGCGAGCCGCTTGCCGGTCATCGCCACGCGAACCGGGGGGACCCCGGAACTCATCGATGACGGCGAAAACGGCCTCCTGGTGCCGGTCGGAGATGCCAAGGCGTTGGCAATGTCCATCGCAAAGATGTGTGTCGACTCCGCCATGATCAAGACCATGGGAATGCGCGGATATGAGAAGGTAAAGGTGCAATTCAATTGGACGCGAACTGTCGAAGAGTATCTGTCAGTTTACGACGACGTTCTGGGTGTTGACCGCGGCGACAGGTAAAAGAGATGTGTGGTATTGCGGGAATATTTGATCTGAGTGGCCGACGTGAATTCGATGCGGAGCTTGTCTCTCGTATGAACGAGAGCCAGTTTCACCGCGGGCCCGACGAGGGTGATGTTCATCTTGAACCCGGCGTGGCAATGGCGCATCGTCGCCTGTCTATCATTGACCTGTCGTCGGGACAGCAGCCGATGTTTAGCGCGGATGGGACCATATGTCTGGTATACAACGGTGAGATCTACAACTTCAAGGAATTGGCCGAAGAGCTGAAAGTTCTGGGTCATACGTTCCGCACGCGATGTGACACCGAAGTCATTCTCTACGCCTGGCGGGAGTGGGGCGAGGACTGCGTCAATCATTTTCGGGGAATGTTTGCTTTCGCGTTGTATGATCGAACTCGGCAGTCGCTGTTTTTGGCGAGGGACCGATTGGGTATAAAGCCCTTGTTTTACTCGATTCTGCCCGACCAGCAGCTGCTGTTCGGCTCAGAGCTGAAGGTCTTGAAGCAGCACCCACAGTTGCGAAGGAAGGTGAACCCGCAGGCCATAGAAGATTATTTCGCTTTTGGTTATGTTCCCGAACCGAAAACGATTTACAGCGGGACTTTTAAGCTGGCTCCAGGGCATACGATGCTGTTCAAGCGGGGGCATCGCGAACCCGATCAACGACAATATTGGGATCTTCGCTTCCAGCCTGTTTCCGTGACCGACGAGCTCGAATTACAGTCGCAACTCATCGATCGGCTGCGCGAAGCGATCGATATCCGCCTGGTGGCCGAAGTGCCGCTGGGGGCCTTCCTGTCGGGTGGCGTCGATTCCAGTGCCGTTGTCGCCTTGATGGCACAGCTCAAGGACGAGCCGGTCAATACTTGTGCAATAGGTTTCGATGTAAAGCAGTTCGACGAGACCGAGTATGCGAGAAAAATCGCGCAACGTTACAAGACCAACCATTTCGAGCAGACTGTGGAAAGCGATGATTTCGCTCTGCTTGATGTTCTCGCAGCGCTTTATGACGAGCCCTATGCAGATAGCTCGGCCATTCCTACCTATCGGGTTTGTGAGCTTGCCAAACAGCGGGTGACGGTAGCCTTGTCGGGCGATGGCGGGGATGAACATTTCGCGGGTTATCGTCGCTACCGTTGGCATATGAATGAGGAGAAATTGCGTTCGCGGCTACCGCTCGGCTTGCGGAGACCTTTGTTCGGCACCCTCGGCAGCTTGTATCCGAAAGCAGATTGGGCGCCACGTATGTTTCGCGCCAAGAGTACCTTTCAATCACTCGCCAGAAACTCCGTGGAAGCCTACATGCACACGGTATCACTCACTACTGATGAACAACGTTGTTCTCTGTTCAGTGCTGACTTGAAGCGCGCACTCCAGGGCTATCAGGCCGTCGGAGTTCTGCACCACCATGCTGAGAGGGCCGGCACCGATGATGCGCTCTCCCTGATTCAATATTTGGACACCAAGACGTATTTGGTCGGTGACATACTTACCAAAGTGGATCGCGCGAGCATGGCCCATTCACTCGAAGTCAGGGTTCCGATGTTGGATCACAAGTTCCTTGAATGGGCGGCGACGGTTCCGTCAAGTTATAAGCTTAGGGGCCAGGAGGGAAAATACATATTAAAGAAGGCCTTGGAGCCGTATTTGCCAAACGACGTTCTCTATCGTCCGAAAATGGGTTTCGGTGTGCCGCTGGCGAAATGGTTTCGAGGCCCCTTGAAAGACAGACTACGCGCCTCTATCGTCGAAGGAGCACTTGTTGATTCCGGACTATTCCAGAAAGAATATCTGGTGCAGTTGGTAAATCAGCACCAATCTGGTCGAAGAGACTACAGCACTGTTCTATGGGCGTTAATGATGTTCGAGGCAACAATGAAGCATGACGGTCTCGCTATGTCCGCATGATGAATCTACTGGTTATAACGACGCTGTATCCTAATGAGATACAGTTTCGGCATGGCATCTTCGTTGAGACCCGCTTGCGCCATCTGGTCGAAAGCTGCGGATACAGAGCCGTAGTGATCGCTCCTGTTCCATGGTTTCCTATAGAGACTAAGTTTTTTCCGAGCTATTCGCAGTATGCGCGAGTTCCGGCATCGGAAGAACGTCATGGCATCACTGTCTACCACCCCAGATATCTGGTTGTCCCAAAAATCGGGATGCTGATAACCCCCTTGTTCTTGGCACTTGCCGTTTTCTTATCTGCCCGCAGGTTGCGGTCGTCCGGCTATCGTTATGAATTGGTGGATTCGCATTACTACTATCCCGACGGCGTGGCTGTGGCCATGGTAGCCAGATTTCTCGGAAAACCACTTACAATCACAGCGCGTGGCAGCGACATAAATGTGTTGACTAAATTTGCCTTGCCACGGCGCTGGATTCGTTGGGCTGCGGGTAAAGCCGCCGCGTCTATTGCTGTAAGTGCGGCGCTTAAGAATCGATTAGTAGAACTCGGGGTCGACAGTAACAACGTACACGTCTTACGTAACGGGGTGGATCTCGAGCGTTTTGTACCGAAGCCTCGCAGCGAGGCCAAAGCGAAATTGGGTGTCGATTCGTGTACGTTATTGAGTGTCGGCAACCTGGTCGAGTTGAAAGGGCATGACCTTGTCATTCGGGCCATGTCGCAATTGCCGGATTGTGTTTTGTTGATCGTCGGTGAGGGCGAACTTCGGGGATCGCTCGAGTCACTTGCAGCTAATTTGGGGGTCGGGCATAGAATCATGTTTTTGGGGGCTTTACCGCAGTCGGAGCTGGTCGATGTATACAATGCATCTGAAATCCTGGTCCTTGCGTCCAGTCACGAGGGCATGCCCAACGTGGTGCTCGAAGCCATGGCGTGTGACACGCCGGTTGTGGCTACTGAGGTAGGCGGTGTTCCTGAAGTCGTATGCTCTCCCGAGGCTGGGGTGCTGGTTAAAGAGCGCAACGTGGATAGTCTCGTCGCGGGCATCACGCAACTGTTGGCCGCCTATCCTGAGCGTGGGGCAGCGCGAAGATATGCCGAGTCTTTCTCCTGGAATAACACTATCTCGGGCCTAGACAAGTTGTTTACCGCAATTGTCTCTCGTTGATTATGGTGTTGTAGATACTCAATAAAGTTGTTTTGCAGGATGCTTGGAGCTTTCGCGCCGATACATCAGCGGATATCAGGATGTAGATCGTTGCGCCCCTTCAATAGGGCGTGCCCGTAATTTGAGTATTCCGGAAGCATAGCGTCAGTTCAGACTCATTTCAGGTTCGCCCCGACCAGTTCAACCAGACTTTCGATCGGGGTCGCCCACTGGGTACGGCCCGCACCTGCCATCAGGTTTACCCGGCAGCTGCCGCAGGCCGTAACCACTGAGTCGGCGCCGGTGGCCTCGACCTGTCTGCGTTTCAGGTCGAAAGCGGCATTGCGCATCGGTTCAGCTTTCTCCATCACGAAAAGACCGGCGCCGCCACCACAGCAAAAGTTGGCGGCCTGGTTGTTGGGCATCTCGCGCAAATCCACACCGAGTGCCTCCAGGACCGCACGCGGTTCGTCGAACACCCCACCGTGTCTCCCGACCTTGCAAGGGTCGTGATAGGTGACGTGCTTGTCGGCGCCGATCGGATTCACCTGAAGTCGCCCCTCGGCGACCTCGCGGCCGAGAAACTCGGAAAGGGCCATGACCTCGAACGGCAATGGCGAGCCGTGCACGTTCGCACCTTCCCAACGCAGAGCAGGGTAGGCATGTCCGCACTCGGGTACGATGACCAGTTTGGCTTCGAGCGCGATTGCTTGACTGGTAATTCTCTCGGAGGCGAATCGCTGAACCCTTTCATACCCCGACAGCAAACCAAAGTTGGCACCTTCGAACGCACAGGTGTGCACGGTCCAGTCCACGCCCAAATGATTCATGACCTTGACGGTGGCTTCCAGCGCGTCCTTGAACAGCAGGATATCGATCGTCGAACTCAGTACCAGGATATCGGCCTTCTTCTTGTCGATAGGGACCACGTGCCCCTTGGCCCGCAGTTCCTCGACGGCCTGCTTGAGTTGTTCGGCGCCAACACCGAACACGGTCCCCCGGCCGCCCTGTTCCTGTTCGACGGCACGCAGACCGGCAGGGATCAGGCCGGCGTGAGCCAGGCCCTGCCGCGTCACGTTCACCATGGATGCGATATCTATACCCATCGGGCAGGCCAGCCCGCAGCGTCCGCATTCGGTACAGGATTCGTAAACCAGAAACTGCGTCGCCTCGAGGTCGGCCTCGGTAATCTCGGGTTCGAATAGCCGGTGAAAAAAACGTAATGGCGCCTTTTCACGTCGATAGAAGCGCTTGAGCAGATCGAGCTTGTGTATGGGTGTGAGGCTTGGGTCTTCGGTCTCAATGTAGAACTGACAGGCCTCGGCACACATGCCGCAATGCATACAGGACTCCAGCTGGGTGGCCTTGGATGCATCGAGTTTCTCTGCGAACACGGCCTTGGCGTGCTGGACCCGCTGGTTCTCAGGGCAGTCCGTCGGCTTTGCCATCTGCGGGAGCATTTTTATCTGCTCTGCGAAGCCGCGGAACACGTTCATGTCTATCGCCATGATCAAACCCCTTTCATCGATCGCATTTGTCCGCGACCAAAATGGTTACTACAAAACCCGACGTCGATTCGCCACCCTGGGTCTGGCCCTCACACTTTCACACCCCGCCGTCCGTAGTACGCGCCCATGAATCCACGGCTGAACGGGAAGGTAAAGGTATGCATCAATGCGCTGAACGGGAAGTAAAGCAATAACAATTCGGCAAGAAAGAAATGAAGAATACGCAATGACTCATGCGAACGGGCCAGGGCGAGACATCCGGTCAGCATCACCAGGAACAACAGGATCGACCCGATATAGTCGCCGCGGCTGGAGATCAGGCGCGTGACCGGGTGCATCATGCGATGAAGTATCAGCAACATAAGTCCGAGAAAAGCGATCTCGGAGAATACGATAAAGGCCCATTCCGGCAACGCCGGCCAACCGAACCCGAGAACGCGTTCGCGATAAAAGTCGACATGCGGAGCTGCAAAGAAAAGCAGTGCGAACAGACCAACATGGAAAAGATAGCCTGCAACGACCTGCAGCTTGATGCGTGACCAGAAATCACGGCGTGGGAAAAATCGGGTGATATTTATGCCGATCGCACCGGATGCGGCAGAAGCACGAGGTACGCTGTAGTCGGTTTTGGTACCCAGTGCGAGCATGCCGATCAACCGCCATAAGACACCGATTACAAATACGCCGGCGCTGAAATACCAGAACGGTCCATCGACAAATTCACTGATACTCACTGTGTTCCCCTTCCTTTTTTTGCGTCTTATATTCCCTGCTGGAACCGCCGAATCGGTCAGGCTTTGTCGGGTGAAGCATCGATGGGCGGTGTTTCCGATTTTTCCGTTTCTTGTTCAACGACGGGTTCGCCGCGCTCCATTATCTCGGCATGCCAGAGATCATGGTGGGCCTCTGCCCAGTTCTCATCGACATAGCCCGTCGTCATGCTTTCGAGGCTGCCTTCACTGCCGATGGTGCCGATATAGATGTGCGCCAGTGACCCGGCGGTCAATAGAACCGCTGTAATCCCGTGCACGATCAGCGTGAGCTGCATGGTCTCGCGGCCCTGGGCGAAGATTGGAAAGTCGAGAATCAGCCCACTGATGGAAACGGTAAGGCCGAGCACGACTATCGCCCAGAACCAGATCTTTTCGCCCGCATTGAAAAAGCCTGAACTCACGTGGCCCTCGCCAACGGCTCCGCCGCCTCTCATCAGCCAGGTGAGGTCACGTCGCTTGGGTATGTTCCTGGCGACAAAACGGATAAACAGGAGGAACAGTGCAACCAGGAACAGCGGTCCGAAGAGGTTGTGGCCTTCCAGGCAGGCACTGGCAATCACGCCGAATGCCTCCGGTCCAAGCACCGGCAACACGACAAAGCGCCCGAACAGCAGAATCATCCCTGTCAGTGCTTGAAAGATAAACAGTATCGCTGTGAACCAATGCAGGGTTCGGTCGAAGTCGGCGAACCGCTTGATTTTTCTGCCGGAGCGGCCGCCGGGTATGTTTATGCATCCACGCGTGAAGTAAAAGACCAGGATTAGGGCTGCAAAGGCGCCAATGAAGATTGCCGCGTTGCCGATGAAATCCTGACGCCTGAAATTTCGAAAGTCCTCGCCGGCGCTATCGATCAGTACCCCGGTCTCGACGCCGCCCACCTGCGTCTGCCCAACGCCGGGGGCATCGCGTTGCCTAACGGCCCGCCACAAGTCGGCGGCCGGGTTGGGCACCATGATCGGGGACGCGGGATTTACTTCCTCGGCCGATGCCGGGAACCAGGTGAACAAGATACCCAGCACCAGAACGGCGGCCAGGCTTCCTGATCCGCTTTTGGGACAAAAACACGACATCGCCGAACTCCTCGTTGCAGCGGGCTGCAGAGTTGCTCCAATCGGCCCCAATGTTCTGGCCGAACCAGTGATCCGGATGCCGGGCTTCAGACCCGACAGCCGCAATGGTTATCCTTCGGTGCTTGCCTTGCCCTTTGCGCCCCTGTTTGGGGCACGTAGGCTGGCCTTGTCATAGTTCACCCCCCAGTTCATTACGGAGGCACCGCGATTGATGATGCGCTTGCGGTAAATATCCGAGACGATATCTGCGTCGCCCGCGATCAGCGCCTTGGTCGAACACATCTCGGCGCACAGTGGCAACTTGCCTTCGGCCAACCGGTTGGAGCCGTACTTCTTGTGTTCATCCGAACTTCCTGTTTCTTCCGGACCGCCCGCGCAGAAGGTACATTTGTCCATCTTGCCGCGGGATGCAAAAGCGCCGGCCTTTGGAAACTGTGGTGCACCGAAGGGACAGGCGTAAAAACAGTATCCACAGCCGATGCAGATGTCCTTGTCGTGCAGTACAAGGCCGTCTTCGGTGGTGTAGAAACAGTCGACCGGGCATACCGCGGCACAGGGTGCGTCGGCACAATGCATGCAGGCCACGGACAGTGAACGTTCACCCGGTTCCCCGTCCTTTATGGTAACCACACGGCGTCGGTTCACGCCCCAGGGAACCTCGTTTTCATTCTTACAGGCGGTGACACAGGCATTGCACTCTATGCAGCGTTCCGCGTCGCAATAAAACTTCATATTTGCCATGTCTGAGTCCTCCTCAAGCCTTGTAGATGCGACAAAGGGTGCATTTGGTTTCCTGCATTTGCGTCACCGAGTCGTAACCGTAGGTCATCGCGGTGTTACAGGCTTCGCCGAGCACATAGGGGTCTGCACCTGTCGGATACTTGTCTCGAAGATCCCTGCCCTGGAAGTGACCGCCAAAGTGGAAGGGCATGAAGGCGACGCCCGCACCGACCCGGCGCGTCACCATGGCCTTCACCTTGACTTTTGCACCTTCGGTGCCTTCAACCCAGACATCCTGCCCATCCTTTATCCCCGCGTTGTTCGCATCCCGCGGGTGTACTTCGACGAACATTTCCTGCTGCAATTCGGCAAGCCAGGGATTGGACCGGGATTCGTCACCACCGCCTTCATACTCGACGAGCCGTCCGGATGTGAGGATGACCGGATACTCCTTCGAGTAGTCCTTGGCCTGTATAGAACCGTAGCGCGTCGGCAGACGCCAGAACGATTTGCGGTCTTCGTAGGTCGGGTACTTCTCCACCAGGTCGCGCCGGTTGGTGTACAAGGGTTCGCGGTGAATCGGTACCGGATCCGGGAAGGTCCAGACGACCGTCCTTGCCTTGGCATTACCGAAGGGCGCGCAACCGTGCTTGATCGCCACGCGCTGGATGCCGCCCGAGAGGTCCGTCTTCCAGTTCTTGCCCTCGGCCTGTTGCTTCTCCTCGTCGGTTAGGTCATCCCACCAGCCGAGCTTCTTGAGCATGTCGGCCGTGAATTCCGGGTAACCATCCTTGATCTCGGAGCCTGCCGAATAGCTGTCGTCCGCCAACAGGTTGACGCCGTTGCGCTCGACACCGAAGCGGGCCCGGAAGGTTAGGCCACCTTCCGCAACCGAGGTGCTTGGATCGTAAAGATTGGGTGTGCCGGGATGTTTCATCTCCGGTGTTCCCCAACTCGGCCAGGGCATGCCATAAAAATCGCCGTCAGCGGGTCCACCTTCGGCCTTCAGACTGGTGAAGTCGAAGGTGCCCCAGTGCTGCTGGTGTTGCTTGAGGCGCTCAGGGCTCTGGCCGGTGTAGCCGATGGTCCACATACCCCGGTTTATTTCGCGCGTGATGTCCTCGATCAGCGGTTCATCACCGTTGACCTTGATGTTCTTGAACAGCTCGCCATCGAATCCCAGCTTCTTGGCCAGCTTGTGCATGATCGTATGGTCGGGCAGCGATTCGAACAGGGGCTCGATAACCTTGTCACGCCACTGTATGGAGCGATTGGACGCAGTAGCCGACCCGTAGGTCTCGAACTGTGTGCAGGCCGGCAGCAGGTAGACACCATCAGTCCTGTCGTGCATGACCGCAGAGACGGTCGGGTAGGGGTCTACCACGACCAGCAGATCGAGCTTCTCCATGGCCGTTTTCATCTCCGGGCCACGGGTCTGGGAGTTGGGAGCGTGCCCCCACATGAACATCGCCCGCACATTGTCTTTCTGGCCCATATTGGCCTTGTCTTCGAGTACACCGTCGATCCAGCGCGAAACCGGGATTCCCTTGGTGTTCATCACGGGCACATCTTTGCCTTTCGACTGTTCGTACGCGCCAGAATCGAATCGACCCTTTATCCAGTCGAGATCGAGGTCCCATACACGGGCCCAGTGCGCCCATGATCCGGGCTTCAGCCCGTAGTAGCCGGGCAGGGTATTGGCCAGAACCCCCAGGTCGGTGGCGCCCTGCACGTTGTCGTGTCCCCGGAAGATGTTTGCGCCGCCGCCTGATACCCCGATGTTGCCAAGGGCCAGCTGGAACGCGCAATAGGCTCGCGTGTTGTTGTTGCCTATGGTGTGCTGGGTACCGCCCATGCACCAGATGAAGGTGCCCGGGCGGTTGTCGGCCATGGCCTTGGCCGCGGCATATACCTGGTTCTCGGGGACCCCGGTGACGCGTTCGACCTCGTCCGGCGTCCATTTGGCCACCTCGGCCTTTACATCGTCCATGCCATAGACGCGCTGGCGGATATATTCCTTGTCTTCCCAGCCGTTCTTGAAGATGTGATACATCATGCCCCAGATTATCGGGACATCGGTGCCGGGTCGTATGCGCAGGAAGTGGTCGGCATGCGCCGCGGTACGCGTGAACCGGGGATCGATGACGATCACCGGCGCATTGTTTTCTTCCTTGCCCTTGAAGATGTGCTGCAGCGCGACCGGATGCGCCTCGGCCGGGTTGGAGCCGATCAATAGGATCGCCTTCGACTTGTGGATGTCGTTGTAACTGTTGGTCATCGCACCGTAGCCCCAGGTATTAGCTACCCCGGCCACGGTGGTGGAGTGGCAGATGCGGGCCTGGTGGTCGACGTTGTTCGTGCCCCACATGCCGGCGAATTTGCGAAACAGATAGGCTTGTTCATTGTTGAACTTGGCGGAACCGAGCCAGTACACAGCGTCGGGGCTGGATTCTTCGCGAATCTTGAGGAGCTGGTCGCCGATATCGCTGATCGCCTCGTCCCACGAGACCTTCTGCCACTTGCCGTTGACCAGCTTGGTCGGATACTTCAGACGGCGCTCGCCATGACCGTGCTCACGGACCGCGGCGCCCTTGGCGCAATGCGCACCTCGATTGAACGGGTGGTCGAAGGCCGGCTCCTGGCCGGTCCATACCCCATTTTTCACTTCGGCGATCACACCACAGCCCACCGAACAATGTGTACAGATGGTCCGGACCTCTTTGGCCTGACCCGCTTGCGCAGCCGCCGCCGAGGCCTTCCTCATCATCCCCGGGGCAAGTCCTGTTGCCAGCACCGTTCCGCCGGCGAGAATGCCGGACTGGCGCAGAAAATCACGGCGGTTCAGCGGCAGGCCACTTCCTGGTGTGGGCTGTTTCGCGGCCTTGGTCGTCGGCGGGGTGGGTTCGACCCGGTTGGAAATCTTTTTCAGTTTCATCTTGTATTCCTCGTCGGCCGTGGCTCAGCTGGCGGCGCTCTTGTAATAGGCCAGGATGTGGTCGGTCAGGCGGTAGCCCTGTTCCGGTTTTTGCTGCTCCGCAACACTGTCCGGGCTCTCTGCAAGCGCTGCGCCCGGGGTGCTTGCCGCGACTGCGGCGATCCCTCCGGAAATACCGGCGTCACGCAGAAAGTCGCGCCGAGACTTCGAAACCTGTTGCTTTGGGTTCTTCATTGGGTTGCTCCTGTTGTCCGGTTCGCTTTACCGGTCGACGATGGGCAAAAACGCCAATCCCTCCGGGCCATTGGGAACATGTGCGCAAACCGCGGGCCATGTTGCGAGGAAAATAAATGACCAAAAGGGGTCAAAAAGGCATGTGGAACGGCGGTGATCTGCGTCAAAGCTGACCGCTGTGACAAACTGTCTAGTCCAGTAAGGACAAATAGCGCGCCTCTAGAGACACAAAAGCTCCCCCCAGACGTGCCACCGACTTATAGAAAACGGCCGACCTGGCTTCTGACAGCTCACCGAAAAACGTATCAGCCCAGTTGCCGACGTGGCTGTTGAAGAAGTGCCGTTGATGCTCAATGGCCACTTCTTCCTGTATCAGCATGGCCATCACTTCGCACAAGGCGGCGATGTGGTCTTCGGGTTCGCGCACCTGGTCGGATCTCTCATAACCCAGCTGAGCGAGATCGGCACGCAACAGGCCGAGCGGCTTTTCCATCAAAAAGCCCGTCTGATACCAGGAACCATAGGGCACCAGTTCGCCGCGTCCCAGCCCGATGAACAGGGCATGATATTCATCGCGCAGTGTTTCCGCTTCGCTGTGCCTGGCGGCAAGTGAAAGCATGGTGAATGACAGGGCCAAATCATTCTTCTTGTCTTCGGCGTCGGCCTCCAGCTGGGCCGCAAACTCGAGCACTTCCGGCCCCGGTGGATCCCTGAGCAATGCGGCCAGCATGCTGTACGTACCGGCTCTGCGCGCCTGTTCCTCGGGTATGGCGGCTTCGGCATTCTGTGCTGGCAGGCCGGAAGGCTCTCGTGGCATCTGATTATTCATCCTTATCTCAACTGTCGTTGCGGTGATGGATCGGTTTTCCGAACAGCCCACTTTGCATCGCCTCTGTGTCCTGAACGGCGTCTACGACCCGACAGTCCTCGCACATCATCAGGCGCCTGCGCGCGCGCTCGGTCTGAAACATGGCGTGCCCGGACAGTTTTTCCAGGATGTTGTCGATCGTACGCCGTGTGGCAAACGGCTTGCCGCAGGCCACACAACAAAATGGCGGTTCCTCATACAGCACCTGAGGCTGCCGGCGTTTCTCCGGATCGGCGAGATATCGGGCCTCGAGCGTGATGGCGCGTTCAGGACAGCTGTTCGCGCAGATACTGCACTGAACGCAGTTGGATTCGTGGAATACGATGCGCGGAATATCGTCCCCGGCGCTCAGCGCTTTTGCCGGGCATACCGAGGTACAGCTCATGCACAGGGTGCATTTTTCCGCTTCGACCCGAATCCTTCCGTAAGGCGCCCCGGGGGTGATCGGGAAATGCTCCGGTCTCTGTTGCGAATGCTGCCAGAGGTGGTCGAGGGCCATGCCGGCAAGCTCCCGTTTCCGGTCGAGTGCCGCGAATGAAGTGGCGACCGGCAGGCCGTCGGTGGGTGGACACTCCGCCGGCATGCGCGAGGTATCGACGATGCGCAGCGCTTCGGTGCCGTAACCCAAACCCTTGAGCAGGTCATGGCTGTACGCGATCTGCTGGTTCAGTGCCCCGCGTGCTTTTGCGGGGACGGAGCCACCGTCAGCCAACAATACACAGCCTGCGCCCCACGCGAGGGCAGCCAACCAGAGTTCGTGGCCGACGCTGGCGAGCTCCTCGACCACGCAGAGCAGGACGTTCGGTGGTGTTGGCGGCAGCGCGCCTGCGTCATCGTCCGAAATGAACATGACAACGGGGTCGCTCCCGCCTGCCTCAAAATAGGTTTTCAGCATCAGACGAATTCGTCCGGCCGTGTCGCCTGGCCCCGGGTAGGCATAGCGCATGGCGCTGCTGGGACATACGCTGGCGCAGATGCCACCGCCCTGACAGAGGTTCGGATTGACCTCGACTTGGTCGCCAATGGAGATGATGGCATCGGCCGGGCAGCTGTCGATGCAGCGTCGGCACCCGCTCTGACCAGACCGGGCGTGCGCGCAGATGTCTGCGTCGTACGAAAAATAGCGCGGTTTCTCGAAGGTGCCTACCATGCCCTCGAGTACCCGCACTGCCGCATCGAGGTCCTGCATCTCCCGTCCAAAATGCCAATAGCCGGGCGGTGGAAGGTCACGTGTAAAGAGGGGTTCGAGACCGAGGTCGATCACCAGGTCGACCTGGATGGACTGGTGATTGTGTTTTCCGCGCTCTCCGAGTTCGACTTCGAACGCGCCCAGGTGGCCGGAGACCCGCAGCTCGCGACCACCGAGTGAAGTTGTGGGCACCCCGGGTTCGTCGTCACCCTCGACCAAGAGCACCTCGGCGTGCAGTGGTGGCTCGAGACGGGCGGCCAGCCATTGCGCCTCTTCTCCGCCGATGATGAGAACGCGGCCGCGTGACTGGTAGTGCACCACGCCGGTGGGTTGGACGCTGAGCGTCTCTGCAGCGGCCAGTGCAGCGGCCCTCGCGCGGGCGTTCCGAGAATCGTTGAGGGAATGATCAGGTTCGTGCATCAGGTCTTTCAGCCTCCGCGTCCGATGGTTCAGCTCGGGCGTCGGCCGCTGTCTGCTCCGCGTCCCGGATTGATTCTTCAGGTTCTGCGGGCTTTGTCTGGTCCGAAGCGACTTCGTCACCTGGCTCGCTGGTTCCTGCATCCGAATCCAGCAATGCGCGTTTGGCCGCCTCGGCCTGCTTCTTCGCCTCGAGTTCGAGCTGGTGACGCATATCGGCGGTGACGATGTCTCCGAGGACCTCGAAGGTCGTGAAATCCTCGGCATAGTCATCGAGCTCGTCGACCACGTTGAATGTGCTGCCGTGAAACAGCTTGCGCAGAGCCGCCCGGCGCAGTGTTTCGCTGACCTTGGGCGACAGGAATCCGGTGAAATCCGAATCTGCGCTCAGGGATTCAAGCGGCGGCATGTCGACATCGGTCAGTTCCTCTTTGATGGCGGCTTCTGCCGTGCTCGAGGCGACGACCGAAATGGCCCCCTCGTCCGGAACGGCCTCTGGAGCGACTTGGCTTGGGCCGTTTTCGGCCAAGCGTGCCTCGGTCTTGCGTCTGCGGAAACGGCTGAAAAAGGATTCGCCCGGTCGTGGCAGATCACCATCCGGGATTGGCGGGTGCTTTGTTTCGCTCATGAGTGCCTGACCCCGGTTTCGTCGGCCGTCCAGTCGCGCAATTTGCGTTTCCTCTTCTTTTCGGGGAAATAGTTCGCGATGACGAAAGCCTCGGTCCAGCGATAAAGCTCGGCGGGTATATCAACTGCGAAGATCTCAGCGTCGCCCTCGAGGTAGGCATGTGCCTCGTCGAAACTCAAACTGATCAGGAATGGTAGCGGCATCGGGGCCTCATCTTCCGGGTGGGCAACCACGTAGGCGCGCGGTAAGTCACTCACGATGTTGTGGTAGTAGCTCTCACACTCGTCGACGTGCAGTGCGACATCGAGGCCGCCGACGAGAAAAAAGGCGACGCCGTTGTCCTCGCGAACCAGCTGGGGTTCACCGCCGGCCTGCCGGCCGACCGTGATTCCGGCCGCCGTCCAGACATGGTCGGCCCAGCGGCTGACTGCCGGTCGGCGCTCGAGGATCACAGATACCGGAAAATGCCGCACGGTTGGCTTCTGGTCATCGGGTGTCTGCGTCATCCCCATCGTTCCTCCACGGTACCTGGGCAAGGAGCGAGCAAGTTGCGTACCAGCGTGTTGTCGGGTTCGGAACGTGCGCCCCGTTTGAAAAATGGACCTATTAGTCCACAGGTGTTGCGGCAAATTGTCCCAATCCCGCTTACAGGCAGGGACAAAAGGACGCAATGCCGGTGAGATTCCAGAGACCGACACCTGCTTTCACCCCGTAGCGGCGCCGCTTCAGGGCGGCTCCGCGTCGATTCACGGAGGACCGGGAATGCTTTTTGCAGCCAATATGCCAGTTTAAGAGGGTGGGCGATGCCGACAGAACGTGTAAACGATGAAGAAAATGGCCAGGTGCTGATCGACCGCTTCCAGCGCCGGGTCAGTTATCTGAGGATTTCGGTCACGGATCGATGCGATCTGCGCTGCATCTACTGCATGTCCGAGAATATGAAGTTTCTCCCTCGTGCGAGCCTTTTGTCATTGGAGGAGATCGTGCAAATCGGCCGCGGATTTGTCGATCTCGGGGTGACTAAGATTCGGATCACGGGAGGAGAACCGCTGCACCGGCGGGACATCCTCAAGGTATTCCGCGAGTTGGGGGAACTCGACGGTCTGCGTGATCTCACGGTGACGACCAATGGCACGCAATTGTCACGTTTCGCCACCGAGCTTCGTGCCGCCGGTGTCACACGCATTAACGTCAGCCTGGACACGCTGCGCGCCGACCGTTTCCGCGCGCTGACCAGAACCGGTCGGATCGAACAGGTCCTGAAGGGCCTGGACGCCGTTCAGGCAGCGGGATTCGACCGGATAAAGCTGAACGCCGTCGTATTGAAGAACCGAAATCATGATGAGGTTCAGGACCTGGTGGCTTTTGCCATCGATCGAGGCATGGACATCAGTTTCATCGAAGAGATGCCGCTCGGCGTTGTCGGCGATCACGATAGGGCCGAGTGCTACTACTCCAGCGATGAGATCCGTGACGATCTTTCCAGGAGTTACCAGCTGGTCCCCACGACAGAGACGACCGGGGGCCCGTCACGTTACTTCCGGATTCCGGACGTCGAGACTCGCGTCGGCTTTATCTCGCCGCACAGTCACAACTTCTGCGAGCAGTGCAACCGCGTCCGTCTGACCTCGGAAGGGCGTCTGCTTTTGTGTCTCGGGCAGGAACACAGCGTGGATCTGCGACGCGTCGTGCGTGCGAATCCTGGGGATGACGAGGCGCTGCGCAGAGCCATTGTCGCTTCCATGGAGATCAAGCCGCGCGGTCACGATTTCAATATCGAGGCCAAGCCGGTGATTTTTCGGCACATGAACCACACCGGGGGGTGACAGGTCATGAACGGTGTCCAGTCGGCGGGGGATGAACGGCAGGGGCAGCGGTATCGGCCGGAAATGACGGACTTCGGTCTGCGCCCCTCGCACGAGGTGGTGGCAGTCGATGAATATGGCCAGCCTAGGTGTGGTTTCGTCGCCGGTGAGCGTGCGCTGACCTTGTTTCTGGACGATCGTGAGATCGTCACGCTGATGACGCTCGGCACCCATCCCGAAATGTTGACCCTCGGATATCTGCTCAACCAGCGCCTGGTCCCCTGCCTGGAATCCGTCGATTCGATCCGGGTCGATTGGGAAAAAAGCGAAGTTCGTGTAGCCAGCTTTGAGCGCATAGCCGATCTCGAGGAGAAACTGAAACATCGCACCGTGACTACGGGATGCGGTCAGGGTACGGTCTTCGGTCGTATCGGTGATCAGATCGAGAAGCTACGGCTGCCGCGTCCACAGATCTCGCAATCGCTGATATACAGCCTGCTGTCGCGGATAAACGATCACAACGAGGTATATAAAAGGGCCGGCGGCGTACATGGCTGCGCGCTCTGTCGCTGCGACCCGCGCAGCGACCCTGAGATCGATCTTTTCGTCGAAGATGTGGGGCGCCACAATGCCGCTGATGCGATCAGCGGTTTCATGTGGCTGAATGCCATCGAGGGAGGGGACAAGTGGTTCTACACCACCGGACGCCTTACCTCCGAAATGGTGATCAAGGTTGCGCAGATGCAGATACCCATCCTGCTGTCACGATCGGGCGTGACCTTCCGGGGCCTCGAACTCGCGCGCAAGATTGGCGTGGTGTTGATCGCGCGGGCCAAGGGCAAGCATTTTCTCGTCTACCACGGTGCGGATCAGATCAGCTTTGATGCCATCCCTTCCGTGATGCCGGCGCATGGTTCGCAACGCGGTCCAAGACGCACGGGCTGAACACGGGAGATGACACCATGTCTGCTGTGATGCTGCCGCAAAATGATGTGTTCATGAGTGTCAAGCAGGTTGCTGCATACCTCCAGCTGAATGAAAAAAAAATCTACGCGCTGGTCAATGAAGGGAAGATGCCGGCGACCAAGGTAACCGGCAAATGGATGTTTCCGCGCGAGCTGATCGACCGTTGGATGATGGATTCGGCGCACGGCGGCCTGTTGACCGATCGTCTGGTGATCGCCGGCAGCGATGACCCGCTGCTTTACCGCACGGTTACCGCCTTTGCGCGCGATGTGAATGCACTCGCGCAGGTCAGCTATACGCCAACCGGCACACGGCTCGGGCTCGAGCTCCTGCAGGCGAGCAGGGTGGATGTCAGCGCCTTGCATTGGGGCCCCAGTGCCGAAAGCCGCACTCGCCATCCCGCACTCTTGCGACAACACCCGCAACACCGCAACTGGGTGTTGATACGCGCCTTCAGTCGTGAACAGGGCCTGATCGTGAGGCCCGAGCTTGCGCGACATGCGACCAAGCCGGAACATTTGATCGGCCCCGGCTATCGCTGGGTGCAGCGTCAGCCCGGTGCAGGGGCGCAGCGATTTTTCATGGAAATGCGCAGGTCTGCGGCAGATGCCGAGGCTCTGAATGTAACCGCAACGGCTCTTTCCGAGCGCGAAGCGGCGGCGGCAATCGTGCTGGGTCAGGCGGATGTGGCGCCGGGCGCGAGAGCGGCCGCGACCGAGGCCGGACTGGGTTTCATCCCCTTTGGGGTCGAGGCCTTCGATTTCGCGCTGCCCAGGAATATCTGGTTCCGGCGGCTGTTTCAGGACTTGCTCAACCGTCTGCAGTCGGGCGAATGTCGGCAGATGGCGGACCTGCTGGGCGGCTATGATTTTAGCGATAGCGGTGAACTCATCTGGGGTGAAGATTGAGGCACACGGGGCTATTCCACCGCTGATATCGTACTGACCTGCCTGGCGTAGGGTTCCATTCAGTTCGCTGAACAGACCGGGCAACCTGGTCTGCTTGGAACGCGGATACGCTGCCATTCCATACTGGCCGCGTCAAACAGCATCAGCACGCCGCGAAGTTCCTCCTGGTGCCCGGTCAGTACGCGCACGGCCTGCAGGGCCTGGAGGCTGCCGATCACACCTACAACGGGCGCCAATACACCTTCCATGGCGCAGCTTTCCTGGTTTTCCAGCTGTTGTGGGTAGACGCATTGGTAGCATGGGCCGCCATCGGCCAGTGAAGTCATGATCTGGCCTTCGAGGCGTATGGCCGCCGCGCTCACCAGTGGGGTGTTCTCACGCATTGCGATCCGATTCAGCCGGAAACGTGATGCGAAGTTGTCGGTGCAATCGAGCACGAGATCGGCTGCCCTGATCTCAAAGGTCAACTCCACCTCATCGAGTTCCCAGTCCAATGCGACAACCTGACATGAAGGGTTGAGGTCTTTCAGGGTCTGTTGCGCAGACGCCGCCTTGAGTTCACCAATGTCGGATTCGCGATGGATGATCTGGCGCTGCAGATTCGATGGTTCGACGCGGTCATAGTCACTCAGTACCAGCGTACCGACTCCGCTTGCGGCCAGGTACATTGCGGCCGGGGACCCGAGTCCACCGAGACCGACGATCAGCACCCGGGCCGCAAGGAGTTTTTCCTGGCCCGACTGCTGTACCTGCTCGAGTCGGATCTGCCGCGCATAACGCTCGAGTTGCTCTGGCGTCACGCCGGCCGCCCTATGACACTAGCCCGCATCCGTCACCGGCCGGAAAGCGACTGTGCTGCAAAGTACTGAATCATTTACGGATGCGGGCTAGCTGCCAACACCCCAGCTCTGACATTTGCGTTCGAGGGTCTTGCGCGAAACGGCGAGTCGTCGCGCGGCAGCGGACTTGTTGCCGCCCTCCATATCCAGGACACGAAGGATATGGCGACGCTCCACGCTCTCCAGAGTCAGGTCGTCGGGGTCTTCGGGCCCTGCACCGGAAACGCTGGAACAGCCGGTCAGGCCCTGACTGGGCTGGTGGCTCAGTAACAGGCAGCGTTCGATCACATTTTTTAGCTCGCGTATGTTGCCTGGCCAGTCGTATTGAGCCAGCTGCCGCAACTCGGACTCGGGAATGTGCGGAATTCCGATACCAAGATCTGCAGCAATTGAGCCTGCAAAGTGATCGACCAGCTCCGGCAGGTCCTTGATGCGCTCGCGCAGGGCCGGCATCCGTATGCTGAGCACGTTAAGTCGGTAGAACAGGTCTTCACGGAAGTTGCCTTTGTCGACTTCCGCTTTCAGGTCGCGGTTGGTTGCGGCGACGATCCGGACGTCCACAGGCGTCTCGTGGTTGCCCCCCACCGGGCGTACGGCACGATCTTCCATGACCCGCAGGAGCCTTGTCTGCATGGCGAGCGGCATCTCACCGATCTCATCGAGAAACAGCGTGCCGCCATCGGCATAGGAAAACAGTCCTTCGCGCGCCTTCATGGCCCCCGTGAACGCGCCCTTGACGTGCCCGAAGAGTTCGCTCTCGAGGAGCTCGGCATGCATGGCAGCACAATTGATGGGCACGAATGATCCGCTGCGACCACTGAATTTGTGAATGGCCAGCGCAGCGAGTTCCTTGCCGGTACCGGTCTCACCCTGCACCAGCACTGTGGAAGGCATCGGAGCCACGCGTTTGATCACGTCGCACACGCCCTTGATGAGGTCGCAGGAACCGATGATGCCACTGCCCTCCTGACTTTGAGACACCTGCCGCCTCAACAGGAAGTTTTCTCGCTTCAGACGCTGACGCTCGATACATCGCCCTACGGCCGTCTGTATCTGCTCCATTCGGAACGGTTTGAGAATGAAATCCGAGGCGCCCGCGCGCAGTGCCATGATCGCTGTCTGCAGATCGGCTTGTGCAGTTATGAAAATGACCGGCACACTGTAGTCAAGGTCTCGCAGCTCGCTGATCCACTCGACGCCGGACCGTCCCGGAAGCCGGATGTCCGAGATGATCAGGTCGAAATGGCAGCGGCTCAGCAGCGCATCTGCGGCCACGCTGTCCGAGGCCGTTTCGATCAGACTGAATTGTGCAGCCAGGCCCTTCTGCAGCGAGCTCAGAATATCGGGTTCATTATCTACGATGAGGGCCGAGCTCAGGCGTTTCGGCACCCCGCCGGCATCAGCACCCGTCAGGATGGATTCGGAAAATGCGCTGCGTAGATTCTCGGTCGGACAAGCCATGATTGCCGTACACCCTTTGTAGTCATTATTGGGAGACGATCGGCCTGACGGTCCCTGCATCTCAGGAAAGAAACGGAAAGCACCAACCGATTCCCCGAGGCCGGCAGCAGGAATGCGCCTTTGATGGGCCAATGTGTCTGTGCATTCTAGCCAACTCTGCGACAATTTGTCGCGCCCAGCCCGTGCTAGTCTTGGTCGAAACACGCGTATCCGATGGGGTAAAGCACGCCCCAATCGGAGCGGGCCCGCGATCGCTGCGCAATTGCGAAACGAAACTCCACTGGCACTCGAATTGCATATGTCCATGGGTTCCGCGGGCAGACTGATGCACACATGAAAGGAAACCGGAGAATATTAATGATCGACAAGGGACGTGCATCAGTTAAGTATCTGCTTATACTTTTCATCCCGTTTGCGGTCAGCTTGAGTGCGATCGCCGACTTTGATCGTTCCAATACCGTCCGTTTGGCGACAACCACCAGCACGGAGAGTTCCGGCCTGCTGAGCGAGCTGCTGCCGCGCTTCAAGGCGGCCACCGGCTACGACGTACATGTGATTGCGGTCGGCACCGGAAAGGCGCTGCGCATGGGCAGGGATGGCGATGTCGATGTTGTGCTGGTACATGCCCCGGCGGCGGAACAAAAGTTTGTCGATGACGGTTACGGGGAACAGCGTCTGCCGGTGATGTTCAATGATTTCGTCGTGGTCGGCCCCCATGAAGACCCGGCGGGGCTGGCGGAGGCAGCTGGCGTTGCCGATGCCCTCGGCCGCATTGCCGCGGGTGAGAACACCTTCGTTTCGCGCGGCGACGACTCGGGTACGCACAAAAAAGAACGCTCGCTGTGGAAACAAGCCGATATCACCCCCAGCGGTGCCTGGTACCGCGAGGCAGGTCAGGGGATGGGCAAGGTCCTGCAGATGGCCACTGAAATGAACGCCTATACCCTGACCGACAGAGGTACCTGGCTTGCCTATCGCGACAAGAGCCAGCTAAAAGTGGCCTATCAGGGCGACAAGAGCCTCTTCAACCCCTATGCCATCATCGAGGTAAATTCGATTCGTTACCCGGATCTCAACCACAAAGGTGCAAAGGCACTCATTGCATGGATCAGGGGCGCCGGGGGGCAGGAGGCTATCGCCGCGTTCCGCAAATCGGGTGAACAGCTGTTCACGCCCTCTGCCGGAATTTTAGCCAACCGCTAAGCTGGCGGACCAGGCGCCATGGGATCAATCGCGGATACCACGATACAGGCAGTCACCCTGCTATTTGGCGGAGACCCGGACCTGTGGGAGATCATCGGGATTTCCTTCAAGGTTTCACTCACGGCGATCACGCTTGCAACCCCCTTGGCCGTTGGCATCGCGTTTCTGCTGGCCTTTGGGCGTTTCCCCGGTCGACGACTGCTGATAACGACTTTCAACACACTGCTCTCTTTCCCGGCGGTGGTGGTAGGCCTGACTTTCTATATCCTTTTATCGCGCCAGGGGCCATTGGGTGACTGGCAACTGCTGTTCACCCAGCCGGCAATGGTCATCGGGCAGATGGCCCTCGCGCTTCCGATCCTGGTCGCCATGGGTCACTCATCGTTGCAGGCGACCGACCGCAGGGCCTGGGAGACAGCGCGCACGCTGGGTGCTGGACGTTTGCGCTCGACGCTGACCTTGATGCGCGAGGCGCGCTTTGGTCTGTTTGCGGCGCTGCTGGCAGGTTTCGGAAGGATCATCGCCGAAGTCGGTGCCTCGATGATGCTTGGCGGCAATATCTTGCACTACACGCGCAACATACCGACGGCCATTGCGCTAGAAACGAGCAAAGGTGAGTTCGCCCAGGGAATAGCGTTGGGTCTGGTGTTGCTGGTCATGGCATTTTTATTGAACGGTTTGCTGCAGCTTGTGCAGGGAAAGGGGAGGCCGGTGGCTTGAGTCAGTTGTTATTCCATGGGGTGCAAAAGAGATTCGGTAGACGCCCGATACTCGAGGGTGTGGACATCTCTCTCACTGCTGGCCAGTGTCAGCTGTTGTGCGGCCGAAACGGCGCCGGCAAATCGACCTTGCTGCGGATACTTGCGGGGATGGAGCGACCCGATCGCGCTGACGTGACGGTAGACGGGACGGTCAGGCGATGGCGCCATGCGAAGAAGCGGCTCCTGGCTGAGTGCATCTATCTGCACCAACAGCCTTATCTTTTTGAAGGCAGCGTTCACTACAACCTCAACTATCCACTCCACGGGAGCCGCGCTGCACGCGAATCGCGTATCCGTGAGGGACTCGAATGGTCGGGGCTGGGCGCGCTTTCCGATCAGCCGGTTCATCAGCTCTCCAGTGGTGAGCGTCAGCGTGTTGCGCTGGTCCGGGCCTGGTTGCGGGAACCGCGGGTGATGATGCTGGATGAACCCACGGCGAATATGGATGCAGGCTGTCGACAGCGGACCGTGGAATTGTTGCAGGTACTCAAACGGCAGGGGATGGCGTTGTTGGTTGCGACCCACGATTTACACGCTTTTGCCGAGGTGGCCGAACGCAAATGGGACTTGCGCGACGGTCGATTGAGAGATGCGGCTCTGGCATCGGCAGACCTGCCCGAAAAGGTGACGCCCATCGCGCGTGGCCTGCGGGGGACGGCATGAATCCGGGGCGGCCGCTTTGATCAAACCACAGGACATTACCGCACTCGTGCTTGCCGGCGGCAAGAGCAGGCGCATGGGTGGAAGAGATAAAGGCTTGCTGCCTTTCGGCAACGGACTGCTGGTGGAGCGTGTGCTCGATGGCATATTGCCGCAGGTGGGCGCTGCGCTCATCAGTGCAAACCGAAACCAAGAGGTGTACCGGCGTCTGGGGTTTCCGGTGATTGCGGACCCCCTGGACGATTTTCAGGGGCCTCTGGCGGGTTTTCTGGCTGGCCTCGAGAACATGCGAACAGATTATCTGCTCACTCTGCCCTGTGACGGTCCGGTCATCGCCGGCGATCTTGCACAGCGTTTAGCAACGGGATTGAGTGAGGCCGGTGCAGATATCGCGGTGGCGCATGACGGGAAGCGTCTGCAACCGGTATATGCAATGTTGCACCGTCGCGTTCTGCCGGATCTAAGGCTGGCGCTCGAACAGGGGGAACGCAAGATTGACCGCTGGTATCCGCGCAATCACTGGATCACGGTAGATTTCAGCGATGTTCCGGAGCAGTTCAATAATATCAACACGCCGGAGGATTACGCCGGGGTTGGTCAGGCTCCAGGACCATGAGTTCGCAACAGATCGAATTCCCGGTCCCTCTTGTCGGGTTCGCGGCCTTCAGCGGCACCGGAAAGACGACGCTGCTGCTCAAGCTTCTGCCTTTGCTCAAGAATGCCGGACTGCGTATCGCGGTGGTCAAGCATGCGCACCATTCTTTCGAGATGGACCAGCCGGGAAAAGACAGTCATCGTCTGCGAACCGCGGGCGCCGATGAGATGCTGGTGGCGGCCAAATGCCGGATCGGCTGGGTCCGGGAATGCCCCGAGCACCTGGAGGAACCCCGACTGAGCGAGGTATTGTCGGTACTCGAACCGGGCCGGCTTGATCTTGTTCTGGTCGAAGGATTCAAGGCCGAGCGGTTTCCCAAGATTGAATTGCATCGCCCCGAAATGGGTCGGCCGCTGCTTTTCCCAAAGGATACGAGTATCGTTGCCGTAGCAACAGATGAGGGCGAATTGGCCTGTGATCCGGGTGGCTTGCCTCTGCTGTCGCTCAACGATCCCGCTGCTGTTGCCGAATTTATTCTGCAATTCATTGCACGGGATAAACGACTCAAGCCAGATGTGGCCTGCTAGTGCCTAAGGGAAGTCCCGCCGATGTCGAACGAGGTGAAAAAACAAGCATCCTGTGCTGATGCCTCAGACCCTTTTGCCCTGACCGTCCAGCAGGCAAAGGAAATTATCCGTCGGACCCTGGTCCCGATCCGTGATCAGGAACAGGTGCCTATCCGCTCGGCATTGGGGCGGGCGCTTGCCAATGACTGCATCTCGCCGATCAATGTGCCGAGTCATACCAACTCCGCGATGGACGGTTATGCGCTGGCGGGTGCGGATCTTCCGCGGGAGGGTTTTCGCAACTACCGGGTGATCGCCAAGGCCTTTGCGGGACGGCGGCTGGCCGAAGTGTGCGAGGCTGGGCAGTGTGTGCGCATAATGACCGGCGCGCCTATGCCTCAGGGCACCGATACGGTGGTCATGCAGGAACAGGTCGAGAAGTTGGGTGATGCCCGGGTGCGTGTCGACTCACGGCATCGCGTCGGCCAGAACGTGCGGCAGGCCGGTGAGGACATCGCGCAGGGCTCCGTCGTTTTAAAAGCGGGAAGGGTGCTTACCGCGGCGGACCTGGGCGTGCTGGCCTCGCTCGGATTTTCCGAGCTCAGGGTTCGCAGAAAGCCCCGGGTCGCGTTTTTTTCGACCGGGGATGAATTGCGTTCCATCGGTGAGACGCTGGCCGAGGGCGAGATCTACGACAGCAACCGGTACAGCCTTTTTGCCATGCTCGAGGAACTCGGCGTGGATATCGTCGATCTGGGCGTGGTAAAGGATGAGCGCAGCGCACTGGAAGCGGGTATCCGTCAGGCATCCGGTATGGCGGATGTCGTCATCACCTCGGGTGGGGTGTCGGTCGGCGAGGCCGATTACACGAAAGAGATCCTGGAACAACAGGGCAAGATGTCTTTCTGGACCATTGCCATGAAACCGGGCCGCCCCCTGACCTTCGGGCGCCTCGGCAATGCCACGTTCTTCGGGCTGCCCGGAAACCCGGTCGCAGTCATGCTCACCTTTGATCAGTTTGTACGTCCGGCGCTCGCGTATCTGGCCGGCGGCAGCTGGCCGACACAGTTGCTTGTAGAGGCACGCTCTCTCTGCACCCTGAAGAAGCGTCCCGGCCGCATGGAATTCGTGCGCGGGATTCTTTCGTATGACGACGACGGCCGTCTGAGCGTCGGGCCATCCGGCGCACAGGGCTCGGGAATACTGACCTCGATGAGTCGGGCCAACTGCTACATATTGCTATCTGAGGAATGCAATGGTGTCGCTGAAGGTGAGATCGTCTCGGTGCAGCCCTTCGCGACAACGATCTGACTCGTTTGTCCCGTCTGCGGCCGCAAGCGGAGACCGTGGTCATCCGGTAACTCCGTCTGCAGGCTGCAAGGTGCCCATAGTCAGTCAAGTATCCACATTCGGTCGCCAAGGGCATAGGATACGGCCAGAGAGCACCGCTCAGGGTTCACGTCGACAAAAATCACGTAATGCCAACGCCGGGGACAACGGCGAAGAGCCGAAACTGGATTTTCCAAGGAGCCACCATGAACATGACAAAAAGTCCGATGCAGTATCTCGACAAGGCGATGAACACCTTGCACGAATTGGGGCTGGTCCCCTCGGATGATGCGGGCCAGGAGGCACCGATTATCGCACTGCTCAATCTGATCTCCGATCTCGACGAAGCGCGCGTCGCGGCCATTGCACGCACGCTCGACAAGGCATCGCTGTTCAATGACGTGGTACGTGAGCAGGTACAGGCGATGGAGGTTGGCGAGCGTTACGAAGAGATCACCGATGCCTTCAACAGTATCCGCGACGATGCCAAGAAAATGGTCGAACAGATCGAAGATGGACACCTGGATACCTTCGAACGTGTCAGTAACGTCTGGATGAAGGTTACGCGTGGCGATATCCCGAGCCGCTTCGACAAGATCAAGGACGTTTATCTGGACGTCACGGCTTCCACCAACGATCAGATCCAACGCGAAAACAAGATCCTGGAGGCCTACCAGGATTTTCGTGGTGCGATGAAAGAGTCGGAGGTCCTTGCGCTGGAGATTCTCAAGAGGGCAGAGGCAATTCTGGCTGCCGCCAAGCAGAGGCTGGCAGAGGGTATGCAAACGGTCGAGGCGTTCACCGGCGACGATGCCGTAGAGCGTGCGAAGTTGGAGATGGCAAGGGACGAAAAGGTGCGGGCGCTGCAGAACGAGGACAAGCGCTACCAGATCGCCAAGGATCTCTCGGACAACCTGACGGTGAGCTACAACACGTCTGAAGTGGTCATGGCCCGTCTGTTGCAGACAACCACGGCGAAAGAGCGTGTTTATGCACAGGCGTTAACCTTCTTCGGCACCAACGAGGTCGTGCTGACCGCGTTGAGTGCGTCTTTCACCGGTATGTTCGGGCTGCATGAAGGCACCCAGACCATCGAGGCGATGAAGGACGGGGTCAGCAAGTCGCTCGAGGACCTGGCCGATATCGGTGGCAAGGTGCAGGAGGCGGCTGTCAGGGCCGGCTATGGACCGACCATTCGGGCCGAGTCGGTCAAGAAACTGGTCGACTCGGTGGTAAACTGGCAGACGCGGTCGCATGAAATCATCGCCGAGATGCGCAAACTGGCAACCCAGAATGCCAATGAAATCCGTGATGCGGTGGAAGACGGCAAACGCCAACTCGCGCGCCTGGCGGAAGAGGGTAAGGGGCTCTCGCTTGAGCTGAAGGCATGACCGAGGCTGTTGGAGCCGACGGCGTCGCGCCTGAGCGGCCGCCACTGGACGACATCATGCTTGCGATGGATGTTGTCGACACCCTGCGTCGACGTGAGCGTCTGGTGCTCAAGGAATTGAACGAGGCGGGACGCGAGGAAGACCTGAAAAAGCGCCTCAGAGACATCTATGCCCAGCAGGGAATAGATGTGCCGGATCATGTGATCGAGCAGGGTGTCGCGGCGCTCAAGGAAGACCGCTTCACGTATAAACCCCCTCGGGCCGGGATCGCACGCAGACTCGCCCGTATTTATGTCCGACGGGGTCGCTGGGGAAAATGGGTGGGTGGCGGCCTGGCAGCCGGCGTGCTCGGCCTGGCGGCCAACTATTTCATGTTCGTCGCGCCGCAAGATGCGCTGCCCGAAGAGTTGGCGAGACGTCACGCCGAGGTGGAGGCAATCGTTGCCTCGGATCATGCGCGCACCGTGTCGCAACAGATACGCGATGCCGGATCCACTGCTTTGCGCAACGAAGATACCGAAGCTGCGAAAGCCGCGCTTGAGCGGCTGGATCAGCTGCGTATGGCCCTGGAACAGGAATATACGATTCAGATCGTCAGTCGGCCCGGAGCACAATCGGGTATCTGGCGTATTCCGGATCTGAACCAGGCTGCAAAAAACTATTATGTTGTCGTCGAAGCGGTCGGCCCCACGGGTGAGCGCCTGGACGTAATGGTGGAGAATGAAGAGACCGGGAAATCCGAGCGGGTGGGCACCTGGGGCGTGCGGGTCGACGAGGTGACCTTCAACGCAGTCAAACGCGACAAGCAGGACGACGGGATCATCGAGAATGATCGCTTCGGTTTTAAACGACGTGGCTATCTGAAACCTGCGTACGAGATGCCGACGAGCGGCGGCACGATCACGCGGTGGTGAGGAACGGAACATGATTTCAGGACGTGAGGCGCTCGGTTCTATCGATCAGGCGCTCAACCAGGCGCACATGCGGATCAACGATGTTCAGGCCGGAATCGCCGAGGCCACGGACCGATTCTTGGCGCTTCAGAAGAAACAGGCGGATGACTATCGTGACCTCGCACGTGTCAGGGTCGAAAGACTGGCCGGCCCGGAGCTGGACAGCCAGCTCGATCATGCGGAGCGACAGGTGTTGGCCCTGCTCGCCGACAGAGACGAGGCGATTGCGAGGCTGCAGCAGGAGATTGTCGATGCACAAAGACTGCGTGAGCAGCACGAGGCCGAGCGCAAGCATCAGGCCGTACAGCTGGATGGTGCGGTGAGCATTGTGGACGAGGCCGAGGCAAAGACCCAGGCGAAGCTGGACGCTGACCCGGACTACCGTGCCCAGCGCGAATTGGCGGAGCAGGCGGAACGCAAGGCCCTGCATGCGGACGACAAGGCCGGGCGCAGTGAAGAGGAGAGGCAGAGCAAGGGCGAGGCCTACAAGCAGGATCCCTTGTTCGGCTACCTGTTGGAGCGCAATTACGGTCTGCCGGACTACAAGGCTGGGGGGCTCACCCGCTGGCTGGATGGCAAGGTAGCGCGGCTGATCGGATTTGCGGATGCGCGCGCGAACTTTTTCCGCTTGAACGAAATCCCGCTTCGTCTTCGTGAACATGCCGATCACCTGCGCGAGCGTGCAGAAACGGAGTTTGCGCGGCTGCGGGAGTTTGATGAGGCGGCGCGCGCAGCCGACGGCATCCCTGCACTCGAGGCGCATGTGGTCGAGGAACAGCTTGTGCTCGATGAGATCGACGAGCGTATCAGGCTCGGTGAGGAGAATGACCAGGCGCTGCTGCGCGAGCAGGCCGATTATGCCGCCGGCGCCGACGAGTATACGGTTCAGGCAATTGACTTCATGGCCAACGAGTATCAGCTCGACGACCTGGTGGCGTTGCGTCACGACGCGTTGAACACACCCTACCCTGAAGACGACATGATCGTCAGCCGGATGTTGCAGCGTGAAGAGGATCAACGGCAGCTGGAATCCTCCATTGAAGGACTGAAAGCGTCACTGGAGCAACAGCAAAAACGCCTGCTCGAGCTGGAGTCATTGCGGACCCAGTTCAAGCGCAGTCGCTACGACCGGGCAGGCTCCATATTCGAAAACGACTCGATGATTGGTGTCTTGCTCGGACAGTTTGTGGCCGGAATGCTCGACCGCGGCATGCTCTGGAAGGTGCTCCAGGAGCAGCAACGCTATCGGCCACGCCGTTCGAATCCCGATTTCGGCTCGGGTGGATTTGGTCGCGGCACGGTCTGGAAGGGTGGCATGGGGGACCTGGGAGACATCATCGGTAGCCTGGGGCGCGGCGGCTTTGGTCGGCGTGGCGGCGGTGGCGGTGGATTCCGCACCGGCGGGGGATTTTGAAGCGCCGCCGCTGACATTGACCTGCAATTTGCAGGTTAAATTGCTTCTGACCGGATGGCTGATCGTGAATTGTTAGAGGTCCCCTTATGATCGAGGCCCGTTTTGAAACTGAGATTTCACGCCTGATCTGGGACAGCCGCTATCGCTACCGGGTCGACGGCGTGGCGCCCGATGCGCGGCTGGAGGACAGTTGGCGGCGGGTGGCAAAGGCGTTGGCCGGGGTCGAATCGGGCCAACGCGCGCAATGGGAGCAGCGCTTTTTCGAACTGCTCGACGATTTCCGCTTTCTGCCTGGCGGGCGTGTTCTGGCTGGGGCAGGCACCAGTTTCGACGTTACCCTGTTTAACTGCTTTGTCATGGGGCGTATCGACGACTCCATGGAAGGTATCTTTGACGCCCTCAAGGAAGGCGCCCTGACCATGCAGCAGGGTGGTGGCGTGGGCTACGATTTTTCCACCCTGCGCCCGGCAGGCACGCCGGCCTGGCGCGTCGGGGGCGTCGCCTCCGGACCGGTCTCTTTTATGCGTATCTGGGACAGCATGTGCGAGACATTGCTTTCCACAGCGGCACGGCGCGGTGCCATGATGGCCACCTTGCGATGCGATCATCCGGATATCGAGGCATTCGTCGAGGCCAAGCGTCGGCCGGGTGAGTTGCGCAACTTCAACCTCTCGGTACTGGTCAGCGACGCCTTCATGCAGGCGGTGGAAGCCGATACCCCCTGGAAGCTGCTGTTCCCGGACCGGGAACAGGGCGGTGACGCCCACCGTCACGGAAGCGAACTGATCGAACGTCAATGGCCTGGGTATGCCGATGCCGTATCCTGCCGGGTCCAGCGCGAGGTGCCTGCGCGTGAGCTGTGGGAAAAGATCATGCGCGCCAACTATGAAAGCGCAGAACCCGGTGTGCTGTTTATTGATCGCATCAACCGGCAGAACAACCTTGGCTTTCGTGAACATATCAGTGCAACGAATCCCTGTGGCGAGATACCGCTTCCGCCGTACGGTGCCTGTGACCTGGGTTCGATCAACCTGACGCGCTTCGTGCGCGAACCGTTCCGTGCGAACGCCAGCCTGGATCTGGATGCCATCCGCGCAACCAGCGCGCTGGCGGTCCGTCTGCTCGACAATGTCATCGATCTGTCGCGCTTTCCGCTACAACAGCAGGCAGAACAGGCGCGCGGGAGCCGCCGTATCGGCCTGGGAGTCACCGGCCTTGCAGACACCCTGATCATGCTGGGTCTGCACTATGGATCGGATCAGGCGAGGCAGTTGGCTGCAAAGACGATGCAGGCGATCTGCCATACCGCGTACAGGACCTCCATCGCACTGGCGGCCGAAAAGGGCAGCTTCCCGTTCTTCGAAGCCGATGCCTGCTTGGGCCAGCCGTTCATCCAGGGCCTTCCTGCAGATATCCGCGAAGGCATCACCGACAAGGGTCTGCGCAACAGCCACGTCACCGCGATCGCACCGGCCGGCACTATCAGCCTGCTGGCCAACGATGTCTCCAGTGGTATCGAGCCCGTGTTCGACTTCGAATACCGGCGAAAAGTGCGTGGCAGCGACGGCGTGCCCGCCCAATATGAACTCACCGACTATGCGCTGCGCCATTGGCGCTCACAGTTCGGCGATCAGCCCGTGTCCGATGCCTTCGTCGAGGCGCATCAGCTGGCACCCGAACAGCATCTGGCGATGCAGGCCGCCATGCAGCCCTTCGTCGATAACGCGATTTCCAAGACCATCAATATCCCGGCCGATTATGATTTCGCGTTGTTCCGTTCAACCTATGAGCAGGCATACCGGCTCGGGCTCAAGGGCTGCACGACCTTTCGCCCCAATGAGGTCACCGGCGCGGTGCTGGAGACGCATGGAACGGATGACATGACCGCCTCTCACTGCTGTGGTCTCGACAGGGAAAACGACTGAACCCGGATTTGGGATCAGGTCGTGAACTCGATGGCTGCCTGTGTCAGAAAGAATGCAAGCGAGGCGAAGAATCCTGTTATTGGAACCCATGCTGGCACATTGATGATGTCGGCGGGTTGATCGCCCCGCCGCTTGAGGCGCCACAGTGAAAGGTTCGCCAACGCAAACACCGTCAGCAGGAAGAAACTGGTCGCCTTGGCGAGTGTTTCGGTCTGGGCCCAAAGTGCCATCAACAGCACCAGTGCAGATATTACCAGGGTCGAAATCAACGGGGTGCGTGTGCGCGCGCTGATGCGGCCGAATACCGGGGGTAGCCACCGTTTTCGGGCCATGCCGTAGGCCACCCGGGATGCCATGATTATCTGGATCAAAACACCGTTTATCACCGCCAACATGCCGATAATGGTGATAGAGACGGGCTCCCTGCCTGTCACTTGTTGATAGATCAGGGCCAGCGGCGCCTCCGAATCTTCCAGCAAGTCCAGTGGAACGCTGGCGACAGAGACCAGTGAGACGGCGAAATAGAGCAGGGTGGATATTGCCAGCGCCAACAGAATAGCGCGAGGTAGATTACGTTCCGGTTGTCGAACCTCCTCGGCCACATTGACCATATCTTCGAATCCGATGAAGGCATAAAAGGCCAGAAACCCCCCGACCATGATGCCTGGCCAGACGTCGATCTCCGCGAGTTTGACCGCTGCGAGGACCTTGTCCGTGGAAGCAGTCAGATCAGGCAGACCGATCCAGATGATCAGTACAAGCCCGGCAATCTCTATCAGTGTCAACGACGCCGCGACCAGGACAGACTGGGTAATGCCCCATGCGGCGAGCCCGCCAAGGATTATCACTGCCACCGGCAGTATGATTCCTTCCGGCAGCGCCACGAAAACCTGCAGATAGGCTGCAAAGCCCCTCAGAATCGTTGCCGACGAAACGATTCCCGCCAGCACGATCAGCAGTCCGACGATGGCAGCCAACGGGCGGATACCGAGGCCTTTCTGAACATAGACCGCCTCGCCCGCACTCAAGGGGTAGCGCGCAGAGAGTTCGGCATAAGTGAACGCGGTCAAACAGGCCAGCAGAGATGCGAGCAGAAAGGAGAGGGGCGCCAATACGCCGGCATGTGAAACCACCTTGCCGATCAGGACATAGATCCCGGCGCCCAATATGTTGCCGAGGCCGTAGAAGGTAATCAAAGGTAACGACAGGGAACGCTGGAGAGTGGTTTCCGGGCTATTCGAGATATCGTTGTTTTTCCGCATCGATCAATTGTCGTATTGCCCCGGCGGTTGCGAGCCCTGAGCCATCACTGTTCTGGCGGTCTTAACAATTCGGGCCGAATCATCCAGTTTATCGACCAACGTGCGCCCTCATGGGGCTCCAGGCAGACAATGCTACCCGGCCGATACGCGGCTACAATCCGGTTTTCATCTCCGGTGACAAGATGGGAGACCAGTCTGGCCATGAACGGCAGATGGCCGACGATGAGCGTATCCCTGTCCCAGCTCTCGCTCTGCCAGTCGAATGCCTTGGGATTGTCGTTGGGGTTGAGAAGACCACTGGCCTCGGGTTCCACACCGGGTGCTATCACGTCGGCCAAGCGGGTTGCCGTCTGCAGGGCGCGCAATTTTCCGCTGTGTATCACGCGTTCGATCCGGACACCCGCCTTATCGAGGAAACCGGCAAGACGATCAACGTCCTCGATACCGCGGTCCGTCAAAGGCCGATCGGGATCTACGCTTTTCGCATGGGCCTCGCCATGTTGTACAAGAAAGAGTTTCATGATCGCCACTCCCTGTCGAAATCTTAACCGATGGACCCAGTTTCACGACTGCGTTGCGCACGCACCGGCTGGGCGACAAGCCTGTCCTGGATTAATCACAGTATGGATTCAATGTCGCGATAGCGCGACAGCAGTCCGAGGTCGGCAGCAACCGCCTCGCAGGTGATGTGACCGCCGAAGGTGTTCACGCCCCTGGCAAGACCCGGATCCGAGCGTACGGCACCGATCCCCTGTTCGGCGAGTCTTTGCACATAGGGAAAAGTGGCCGTCGTCAACGCAAGGGTCGAGGTGCGCGGATAGGCGCCCGGCATATTGGCGACGCAGTAGTGCGTTACACCGTGCACCCGGAATACCGGGTCAGAGTGGCTGGTCGGATGCGAGGTCTCCACGCAGCCACCTTGATCAATGCTGACATCCACAATCACGGAACCCGGCTGCATCGCCTTCACCATCGCCTCGGTGACCAGGCGCGGTGCCTTTGCTCCACGGATCAGCACGCCTCCAACGACCAGGTCGGCATCACGCAACTGCTGTGCAATAATTTCGCGCTCAGACAGCAGATAGCGGATCGAAGGCGAGATCTCTCGCTTCAGCCCAGACTCGCGTTCCGGGTGTCGCCCGAAGATGAGCACCTGCGCGCCCATGCCTGCGGCCGCACGGGCGGCATGGTGGCCAACCACGCCGTCGCCGATCACGACCACCTTGCCGTAGGAATGACCGAGTACATCACCAAGCAGCATGCCCTTGCCATTGTGTGGTGTGCCGAGATAGTAGCCGCCCACGGTTACGGCCATATTGCCTGCCACACCGCTCATCGGCGCCAGCAGCGGCAGTCTGCCCGCACCGTCCTCCACCGTCTCATAAGCGATCGCGGTGGTGTGGCGTTCGAGCAGGGTCTCGGTGAGTGTTGGTGTCACCCCGGCAAGATGAAAATAGGTGAACACCATCTGATCACGCAAGAAGCGGTACTCGACAGCCAGGGGCTCCTTGACCTTGACCACCAGGTCGCTGTCCCACGCCTGTTCGATAGAGACCGGCCGCGCACCCGCCTGCACATAATCGTCGTCAGAAAAGCCCGACCCGAGGCCCGCGCCCTGCTCGATCCGGATCTCGTGACCTTGCTGCGCCAGGCGGCGCGCGCCATCGGGCGTTAGACCGACGCGGTTTTCCTTGTCTCTGATCTCTTTGATGATTCCAATCTTCATCTTCGCCTCGCACAGCGGGTGGCAGGCCCAACATCGAGATCCGCCTTGGATGAGGCTTTCGCACCAGCGTCCATCGTCGTCTACGTTACAATAGATCCAGTCGAGAAGATTCAGTCGGGACGAAATATGGCACTCTCAATCGCATCTGGCGCCTTTGTTGACGGCGGTGTTATTCCAGGCAGGCACACCTGTGAGGGGGAGGACATCGCCCCGCCCCTGACGTGGTCGGGTGTTCCGGCAGCCGCACAGAGCCTGGTGCTGATCGTGGACGACCCCGATGCCCCGGATCCCAAGGCGCCGCAGATGACCTGGGTCCATTGGATCCTCTACAACATAGCGGCCGACGTATCCGGACTGGCAGAGGGGGTCACCGCAGAACGCCTGCCAGACGGCGCGCGAGAGGGCCTCAACGACTGGAAACGCGCCGGCTATGGTGGACCCTGCCCGCCGATCGGTCGTCACCGCTACTTTCACAAATTGTATGCGCTGGACACCGTACTGCAGGACATGGGTAATCCGACCAAGGCGCAACTCGAAGCAGCCATGGGGGGGCATGTAATTGCCAGGGCCCAGCTGGTCGGCACCTATGCGAAGTCATCCGGTGGTTAGATCTGCAATTTATTGTGCACCAACATAAATCTTCAGGCGACGACTACAAATTAATCAGGCAAGGCGGACCCGGCGTTACGCGAGTTTTTGAGCGCATGGGTCCAGCAGCAAAGGAGGTCGAATCGAGATGGCCATCGCAAAGACATTGCAGAAATACCTGCAGAACGCGGATTGTCACTACAAGCTGGTAAACCATCCACACTCCGGTTCGAGCATGGAAACCGCCGAGACCGCGCATGTGCCGGGAGACGCCCTGGCCAAGGGCGTGGTTCTCCGGGATGATTCCGGGCTGCTGCTCGTGGTGGTGCCGTCAGACTATCGCGTGGAACTCGATGCCCTGAATACCCTGTTGGGTAGGCGCCTTGCATTTGTTGCCGAACACAGGCTCCGCGGGATCTTTCCGGATTGTGAGCCCGGTGCCGTTCCACCGATTGGCGCGGCCTACTCAATCGAGACGGTATGGGACCCGGAAGCCAGTCTGGGCATGCAGGAGCATGTCTTTTTCGAGGCAGGCGATCATCTGACCCTGGTACGCGTCAGCGGGAAGCAGTTTCATGAACTGATGGCGGGGGCGGACAGAGCGCATTTCAGCCGTCATATCTGAACCGGGCGCTTACTCCGCGTGCAAGGGACTGAGCGCTTGGGTATGCGGGATAAAGACAAAGGCGTCATAGCGATCCGCCAACCGGGTCGACACATAGTTTGCCCACGGCTCGCGCTGCGGGGCGAAGACCACGCCGATCGCGCGATGTGGCAGAACTCTGCGCAAAACCTCCGTAGCCGGTGAGGTCCGATCGAGGATCAATATCCGGTTACCATCGCCGCTGGCGAGCAGCGCCGCCTCGAGGCTATCCGGTCGAGGCAGCGGCGTCGCCATGGTGTGACGACTACCCTCCCAGGTCCGCGCAGCGAGCACGGATCCTGTCGCTGTCCCGAAGCCCACAGCGAATGCCGCAGCGCCGCCGTGACGCTCGCGTGCCAGCTGCCCCAGATTCACCTCGCCAGAATGCACCATCTCGGTCGCGCGTGCATCGCCGATGTGGGTGTTGTGCGCCCAGACGATAGCGCGGCTCCCGGGCCCGTAATGATCGAGCAGGCGCGCAACGGACCGCTCGAAATGGTTGGCCCGCGCATTCCAGGAGTGTGGGCCCGGCCAAGCCATGCTGCGCAAATAACGCTCACCAGACTCGACCACTTTTGCGTGCTGGAGCGCCTCGAAAAGGAGTTCGCGCTGCGCGGGTGCGGCGTGGCGATAATGTGCAGCCAGCTCCTGTGCAACCCTGGCCACCTCCGCCCGCGCGGAGTGCTGCCTGCGACGGACGTAGTTTGCGTAGGCCTGGTAGTCGCCGCGAAAACCCCGCATGAACCGGTACAGGTGACGCACCCGCGCAGCCGATTCCGGCAGGTGGGTCCGGTAGAACGCCTGCACGGCATCGAGCGATTCCCAGATGGCATACAGATCGATCCCGTGTATGCCGACCCGATGCCGAGCCGGCCGGCCGCGGTTGAACGACCGCAACCATTCCCCCAGGGCCTCCAGCTCGCTGTTGGCCCAGACCCACCGCGGCCAGCGCTCTACCTGGAGCAGGGCTTCGCGCGCAGAGGCGGGGGCGCCGGGACGGTGACGGACATAGCGGTCCAGCGGAAGCAGCGTCACCCAGTCGCCCTCGATGGCGATGAAGGAAAACCCGCGCTCCCGGAGCAGTCGCCTCGATAGACGGTCGCGCCAGGTATAAAACTCCCGGGTGCCGTGCGAGGCCTCGCCCAGGAGGATCAGGCGGGCGTCGCCGACGGCATTGATCAAGGGGTTCAGATGGTCCGGATGCCCAAGAGGCTGGGCGAGTGTGCGCAGGGATTGCAGCAGGTCGCGGGCCTGGAGATCCGCCTGGGGCGTCCCGGCCCATGCAAGGAACAGCGCTAGCACGAAGATCGGCTTGGTAGGCATCGTCATAGGCTGGCGGGGTCCGGTTCGGCCGCTCGTCCGTCAGCCCCCAACTCTGGTTAATTTCTCGGTGCCAAGAGGATATCGTTGTTCGGATACAGACGCATGCCCATCGGCGTGCCGGCCGGCAGCCTATACTAAAAGTGGCGGCGTCAGACGCCCATCGCGGCATCGCGGATGCAAAATCGGCGGATGGTGAGAGGGAATGACCAATGCTCAATCGGCGGCGATTCCTGGCCTGGTTGTATGCGGGGTCGCTGGCCACCGCGCTGGCGGGAGCGCGTGCTCAAGCCCGATCGGTGCAACGGGAGGTGCATCGCGACGGCGCAACCAGGAATCGGTCTGATAACTTGCTGACGCTGTTTCTGTGTGGTGATGTGATGACCGGAAGGGGCATCGATCAGATCCTTGCGCACCCCTGCAAACCGCAGATCTACGAACCCTATCTGCGTGACGCACGCGACTATGTGGCCCTGGCGGAACGGGTCAATGGTCCGATTGTCAGGCCGGTGCCGTACCCATACATCTGGGGCGACGCGCTGGCCGAGTTGGAACGCATGGCACCCGATGTGCGCATCGTCAATCTGGAAACAGCGGTTACGAGCCACGACGGTTTCTGGCCGAAGGGCATCAACTACCGCATGCATCCCAGGAATGTTGCCGCCCTCACAGCGGCCCGGATCGACTGCTGCGCAATGGCCAACAACCATGTGTTGGACTGGGGGGCAGAAGGTCTGGCCGAGACTCTGGGCACGCTGGCAAGCGCCGGAGTCCGCACCGCTGGCGCCGGCGGTAATCTGGAACAGGCACAGTCACCGGCGGTGATTCCGGTGCCCGGGAGCGGGCGGGTGCTGGTGTTTGCGTTTGGTGAACGATACAGCGGCATCGCGCGTGATTGGGTGGCGACACCCTCACGCCCCGGCATCGACGTGTTGCCTGACCTTTCGCGGGCAACGGTGGACGAGGTTGCGGCCCGCGTTGCCAGGGTCAAGAAGCCGGGAGACACTGCGGTGGCCTCCATCCATTGGGGCGGCAACTGGGGCTACGAGATCCCCGCGGCTCACCGTGACTTTGCGCACGGCTTGATCGAACGCGCCGGCATCGACGTGGTGCACGGCCATTCCGCGCATCACTTCAAGGGCATCGAGGTCTATCGTGAGCGGTTGATCCTTTATGGCTGCGGCGATTTACTCAACGACTATGAAGGGATTGGTACAAATGCCGAATACCGCTCCGAACTTGGCCTGATGTATTTCCCGACCCTGGCCCCGGCCAGCGGACGCCTGCTGCGTCTGGTGCTGATACCGACACGGATCAGGCGAATGCAGATTCAGCGCGCGCAGCCGCATGAGGTGGCGTGGCAGGTCGAGGTGCTCAATCGGGAGGGTCGGGCATTGGGTACCGGGGTTACTTCGGACGGGGAGGGTGGTCTGCTGATCGACTGGCGCGGATGATGGACCGTCTCAAAAGACCGGCAGATCAACGCGTGAACTCGTGTATTCGCCCGTAGATGAGCTGATCTGGAGCCGCCGTAAAAGCTGCACGCCGGCCTGACCTCAGAAGCCTCCGTCGCGGTACAGATGTGCACGAGTCCAGGGTATCTCGCTGCAGCCCTTACGTGTGAATAACACCTGGAACAGCTCCGCCGACTGCATCGCCCTTGATGGTCGCGAAACGACCGGCAGGTTCGTGTGCATAACGGACATGCGCTGATGACAGTCTCGGCGCAGTGATGGCCAAATGAAGCTAATCCGGCACTTCGTCAGGAGTCGGCCGCCAACTCCAGCCATCTAGGCCACAAAGTTGGCACAGCCGCTTCTTATCTGGAAGGCCGACGTTCGCCGGATCTCAGCGACCAGTCCTTAACCTCAATGGCGGAGGGCCCCGAGATGGGGCAGTGGGTCTGACAGCCAAAGATCTGAGTATCGATGTTTGCGTTTCAGCAGGGCGTCGATGACGGCCATGGGTTGAAAATTGGTGGCCGGTCGATCCGGCGATCCATAGCTGAACACCCAGCGTAGGCGGGCACCTTTTTCGTATCGGCTTACCGGCTTCACATCGCCGCGGGCGGCAATTGTTGCTGTGAGATACGGAAAGTTAACGCCGGCTCGGATAGCAAGATCCAACGTACCCCAGAAACGCGGGTTGACTTCCATCAGTCGCACACATAGGTTCCGTCAATCCTCCGCACGACATGACTTCTGATGGTAACTTTCCACGACCTTGAACCATCAACAATTGCTGGCACCGCCAAAACAGTCGCGCTATCCAAAGTTACCAAAGGCACTTTGCCAGGTAACATGGGGATGTCAGGGCCCTTGCCTGGGTTCAGCGTGGAGACTTGTGAGAATACTTGTTGAACGGTGACAGGTGCTGCCGTCGTGTTTTTGAACGATTCGTCCAACAGCCTGGGAGACGACGCGCACCCTGTTGCCAGCAACGATCCCAGCGGAACGAGCTTTGGACCATGCCGCCAGATCCTACAGAATTTCATTCTTACCTCAATCCTGCGAGCCTCAGGGCCAGATCCTTACCGCGGAGAATCGAGCAGCATGCATTCCGAGCTTGCCCGGCTTCTTTCCGGGCCATCGATTGCACGAACCGTTCGCACGGCTGATCCATTGAGTGCCATGCCCCTGTGCCCCCGCATGTATGACCATCTGATATGAGTCTGTATGGGGCGATCAGCGGGATTCAGATCGAAGCCTAAAACGTCACCAGTACTGAACTGTGTTGTCTGGTGCGGGCCGAGTTCAGTTTTTGCCCTATCCGGAAGGTAATTGTCAGGGTAACTGAAGAGGACGTTTCCGTCAGCATCGTACATCTTGACGCTGTCGATTGTTATCTTGGCGTTTCCACTGAAATTGCGCAGATTGTACGAAGTGCGATGCAGCTCAGTCGCACCTAAACGTGAAAAGTGATTGCCGCCGCAGACGAGCGTGCCGCCACGGACCCTCGAATTGTCGGCATAAGCCAGTCCGCTTGACAGCAGCAGGGCCGACAGCGTTATGCCGATCGGCAACGATGCAGATAGTGCTTTCATGGAAATCATTCTCCCGGCTGTCGCACAGGCCCGGCCGGACTTCCGTTATAGGAACCCTGGATTCGCCCGCCCGATTTCAAGCCCAAAGAACCGACCTAGATGGTCGTAATCACGCACACGACCGTGTGCATGAATGCATTTATAGTTCAGCCGGAAAAATAGTAAAGAGCCTGGCGAAAATATTCATTCAGACCTGCTTGCAAGCGACGACGTCCTATCCTTGGTACCTGTTTCAGCCACCAGCTGACGGTGCGGAAGGTTTTCAGGCGCGACCGCTCTGGGTCCATATCGCCGGTCTGACCCGTCAAAGCTGAGGGTCTGCCTGGTGTCTATTCTGTTGAAAAGCTCCGAGCTACGGGCTGAGAGAAGAACAAACCTTCACGACAGTTTAGTTAAATAGACATTTTCAGGTTGGGACCCGTCTAACAACACTGCCCTGCAGCCAAATTGACGCCAATTTTGTGCTGCTCCAGAAGTACCGAGTTGTTCAACAGTATCTGTCGATAGCGCCCGTTAGGCTTCGCCTCCCGGAGCATCGAGCACCTCGACTTCGGAATGTTGCGGTGCGGCAGGCAGGAACCAGCCACAAACAGGCTGTCGGACCACATAATTTAGAGCGCTGACATCTCGCCAATAGCGGACGTTTGCAACTTGGGCGCAGCGCCTTATTGACTTCGAGACCTTCCGGGCATGCGACGCCAGCGGCACGGCCACGGTGGCGGCTGGCCCGGTGATCGGTGCCACGGTCAACCCGAAGGGTCACGATCCTGGCATGGACAGAGTGCTGCTGCTCAATACTTTGGCGGCAAAAAGTCAATCTCGATTGCTGGGCCCTGGCCTACAGGACCAAGCGGCATCACCCTCGATGCCGGCTCTGTGGCGACGGTGACACTCCCGGGCACGACCATCCAGCTGAGCTACCAGGGCGCCATCATTACCCTGTTGAATCGCGATGGCCTGAAGGTTCATGGAGTGCAGGACAGCACGTGTGAATAACACGGAAGCCTGCATGCTGTTCATCCCGAATAAACTTTTCGAAATCTTGCTTTCCAGATCTTCTGCAACCCCTGTCCGGTTCGTGGTCCACCTCCTGCGGGTGAGCCACGAAACCGGGCAAATCATGTGCTACAACTCCGGGCAGTTTCTGTGCGCTTGACCGCTGCCTAATACTTCTCGACTTATCGCAATGGACAGTTTATCGTTTTTATAAGCACAGTTTATTGTCCCATCAACGTAAGGAATAGGTGTTGGCAGAGCACAAGCTCCGTTACGGGGTCTACTTAGGTGCGATCCAGCGCAACAGGCGACAGATCAGCTACTCATCGGCCCTCGAAGCCGAGCAGTTGCTCCTGAAACGGCCGCGTCTGCGTGCCGTCGATATACACCGCCTGTTGACCCCTTACGTCTCGGTCCGCCTTGTCGACCAGGTCCGCGCGGTGGTTCCACTGGCGCTGATGCTGGTGGGCTTCCAGGCGCTCGCCCTGCGCAGTTCTCTGCTCGACATCGAATCGATCGTGCTCGGGATCCTGGCGGTGATCGTCGGCCTGATGTTCTTCATGGAGGGGGTGAAGCAGGGTCTGATGCCCTTCACCGAGAATATTGGCTTCCACATGCCGGGAAAGACGCACCCCACCGTCCTGCTGCTCTTCAGTCTACTGCTCGGCGCCGCCGCGACCTTTGCCGAACCGGCGATCGGCGCATTGCAGGCCGCCGCCAGCGCGGTATCGGCCGAGCGAGCACCCTGGTTGCGACAGCTGCTTGGCCCCTATGCCTTCTGGCTGGTGCTTGCGGTTGCCGCCGGTGTGGGCCTGGCAGTCAGTATCGGGATGGTGCGCATGATGTTTGGATGGCAGCTCAAGATGCTCGTGCTGCTGATCGTGCCGCCGACCCTGGCGGTGACCGTATGGAGCGCCCAGCAGCCCGATCTGATACCGATTATCGGCCTGGCCTGGGACTGCGGCGCCATCACCACGGGGCCGGTTACCGTGCCGTTGGTCCTGGCTGTCGGGGTCGGCGTCGCGGCCTCTGCGGGACGCAGCGACAATCCGCTGTCGGGTTTCGGTATCGTGACCCTGGCGTCGCTGTTCCCGATCCTCGCTGTGTTCGGCGTGTCTATCTATCTGACCAGCCAGGGAGCGGACGCGATGCTGCCGCTGCCACCAAAAGTGGTTGAAGGTTGGCACCAGAAAATGCCCATGCCCGAGATCATCGGCGCCCTGCGGGCCATTCTGCCGCTGATTCTGTTGCTGGTACTGGTGCAGACGCTGCTGCTGCGCCTTGAGATCCGCCGTCGCAACGTCTTTGTCTATGGCGTTATCATGGCGCTCGCGGGTATGGCGCTGTTCAATGTTGGTCTTACCGAAGGACTGGTGGCGCTCGGCGAGCAGGCTGGAGTCAACGTCCCCTGGGCCTTCTCGCCACATCAAGAGACCGGTGCCAAGCCGCTCTACCCCTTCGTTCTCGGAATAAGTCTAACGCTGCTTTTCGCTTTCGCAGTCGGTTACGGCGCGACCGTAGCCGAACCCGCACTCAACGCCATGGGCATGACCGTGGAGAACCTGACCAACGGCGCTTTCCGCAAGCGCACGCTGATTCATGCCGTCGCGGTTGGGGTCGGTATGGGTGCCACATTTGGTATTGCCCGCATCCTGTTCGACCTTCCGCTGTGGATACTGCTGCTGTCCGGCTATGCGCTGGCACTGGGGTTGACGATCGTTTCGCGGGAAGAGATCGTCAACCTTGCCTGGGACAGCGCCGGTGTCACCACCGGACCGGTTACCGTGCCATTGCTGCTTGCCCTTGGTATAGGTCTGGCACAGGTGGTCGAGACTGCCGATGGCTTCGGTATCCTCGCCATGTGCTCAGTCGGTCCGATCGTTTCGGTGCTCGCCACCGGAGTCTGGGTCGATCTGCAACACCGTAGATACCAACTAAAATTAGGATAACCGATGAACAAGCACAACGAACTGATCGTGCTGACTGACCTTATGCTACTCACCGTTATCGTTCAACGCGGCACGGGCGATCTGGTGGCCCAGGTCGCCCTTGATGCGGGGGCTCAGGGTGCGACGGTCTTTTATGCACAGGGTACCGGAGTTCCCCAGAAATACATGGGAATCCTGAGCCTCACGGTCAATACCGAAAAGGAGATCGTCTACATCGTGGTACCCGCCGAGCAGGCGGATCGCCTGTTCGAACGGGTGTTCGTCACGGCCAAGATGGATACCCCGGGGATGGGCATGCTTTGGCTCACCAGTCTGGAAAAGATGGCCACCTATGTCCCACACGAGGTTGCCGCCCGTTTTGGGGCGCACACGGAGCGCCGCGAATGACGGTATTGGAGCACATTGGCAGCGGTGTAGAGAAGAATCTGATCACGCTCATCACCGTCAGCGGTCGCGGCGTGGAGCTGATGGAGCTTGTCGAGAACCGCGATGAGGTCCTTTCGGTGACCCACCACCATGCGCGCGGAACCGACCGACTGGGGCAGCAGCTACCAGGAAAGATTAAGTGGAGCGAGCGGGACGTCCTGATGGTGCTGGTCGAAGCCCCTCAGGCGGATGAGTTGTTCGCACTGCTTTTTGCAGCCGCCGAACTCGGTGAGCCGCATCAAGGGCTGATCTTTATGGAAGCAGTCTCTCGCGGGCACCCGATGATGCCCATTGCCACAGAATGATCGGGGGCACAAAATGGACCAAAATGTGTCGATAGCGATCCTTCGGCTTTGCAAGCCGGAGCATAGACCACCCCGATGCTGGCATGTTGCAGCGCGGTAGGCAGGAACCAGCCAACAAGAGACATTCCGACCAGGGGAAATTTACTGTAACGATGCTTTGTTTCCCAGGTTGCGCACTCGGCCAGAGAGATATTTGCCCCGACGCGTTCAGCGGTTGTTCGCCCCAAGAAAAAAAGACCCGCAAGACAGCCTGTGTGAAAAGTCTGTGGTCTAAATGAAAATGCTCGTCACACAAGTAGCGGGCATTTTTCATGGTGCATCCGCGGCGAAGATCGTCACCAGGGGGCGCTATTTCCGGTGACGTTGGATGAGCTGATCCCCGAAAATCATTTGGTGGGTATCATCGAGGCATACTTTGCAGGGCTGAATCTGGGCACACTGGGTTTTGCCGAGGCGTTCAGCAAGACCATGGGGCGTCCGCCCTATGACCCGGCCGACTGGCTCAAGCTCTACCTGTATGGCTATCTCATTAAGGTGCGTTCCTCTCGCGGGCTGGAGTCGACGTATCGGCGCAATGTCGAGGTAATGTGCCTGCTTGCTGGGCCGTTTGGCACCCGCCTTCAAGACAGGTGATGACCGGCCAGGGACGCTCGATTGTGGCCCCTAGCATAAACTCCAGACGGCGGTTGACGCCCGGCACGGCCTGATCATTCAGTGACCGATGAGATCGCCGACAACTGCCAGCTGTAACCGATGGCCCAGTCGGCCATCCCGGGTAGCATCGAGTACATGCGGTGGCCGGATGAGCCCCACACGGCTGCGCACATCGGTGATGTGCAAAAGATCCTCGGGATAACGGGATCGACCCTGTCGTATCACCTGCCACGCCTGGTATCGGCGGTACTCGTCGAGTAGCGCGTAGCCGATATAACTTTTTTTCCTCTTTCGGTTGTATCCATGTTGTCAAGAGGTGCAGGCTGACGCCACAATCGAAGCTGTCGTTTCGCCACCGTCCATCAAGGGGCAAGAGTTATGCGATCCTCTATTTTCGCCTTATGCGTCGTACTCGGTTACACGCTATCTGCCTCCGCCTCGACAGATAAGGAGGATATCGACGTCTTTTTCCCGCAGCAGATGAGTGCTAGGGACCTCATGACGACCTGCGCCTCCAGTTCTCTCACTGCGAGGGGAAGGGCCCGTCGCAGGTACTGCGATGGATTCGTGAGCGGTGTTGAGGAAGGCATGCGCCTGTTCCAAATCAGACATTCGATCAGCTCGGTGCCGGCTGTCTGTGTTCCAGCGGGCACCACGGCGCGCGTACTGACAACCGCTTTCGTCAATCATGCCTCTGCGAAGGGCGTCTACCTTGAAAAACCCGCCGCTGCGGTTGTCATCGAGGCGCTCGAAAAAGTGTTTTCATGCTGATACCCGGCGATTTTTTACCGAAGGGCTGGAAAGCTTGGTGTCGTTCGCTGCCGCATGCCTGACTAAGTCGCTCAGCCATTGCAGGTAGGACGGCAGTCAGCCAACTACGACCTCGACGCGGGGCTGGCTGAAGGCAGGTTGATGTCCGATTTTGGCGTTTACTGCCATAACAATGCTGCTCGCTTGGTGTATGGATCCATGTAAGGGAGGGTCGCATGGCGAACAAAGCACAAGTGGAAGCCCACTTGGAAACCGCCCGTGCCATGGTGAAGTCCTATTTTGAAGTCGAGGACTGTTCCTGGGAGAAACGCTTTCACATTGACCGGCAAAAATGCCGGAATTGCGCGAATGGCTATGTCTGTGAATGGCTGTTTCAGCACGACCCCGCGCCAGACCTTTCCATCTGCTACCCCGAGCAGCTCCGCGACGTGCTGACCTTTGCCGTCGGTTACCTGGAAGGCCAGATGCTCCAGGCCGATCACGACACCAACGATTGTCACTGCGCCATCTGCGTCTGGGTGCGGGAGACCCAACTCCTGCTGCTGATCGAATAGCCGGTCGCCCCGGCCCCAACCCCGGACCTGATTTGACGCCTGCGTGGAGTGGGAAGTGGTTGTATAACAGCCAAGAGTCGGCTGCGCTGCCAAGTTTCAGAGCAGCACATCGAAACCTTGATCGCCGTCAAATTGCAACGATGCCGTTAGCGCTAAAAGTACATCAGAGGCAGGAATAGCGATGCCGCTGGAATACGCCCCGCCCGTTCTTGAGCAAGGGAACGTTTCCCCCAGATATAGAATGGAGACCGACGCTTTGTGAACCCGCATCGCGCAGGCTGCCGCCTGGCCTGGAGATCGGTTTGCGATCGGAATCAGCCGGTCGCAGGGTAACGCAAGGAGACACAACGATGGACGTCAGACACTTAGTAAAGGGTAAAGGACGCACGCTGATGCTGGCTACGCTCCTGGCAGTCATCGCATTGCCGGTGGAAGCGGGAGGCCAAGCACTCAGCGCTGAGGAGATAACCGCGCTCGTGTCCGGCAAGACCCTGGAGGGGACGAATCCGTTCAAGAAATTCGAGATCGTCACCTACTTCGCGCCAGACGGAACGTTCCGGCGGATACGCGATGGGGAGCGCGAACAGGGTACCTGGTCGGTTACGTCCAAACAAGAGTTGTGCATGACAAGAAAACGGGGCACCACCTGCCGGATCATGAAAAAGGAGGGTGAGGTATGGAATGCATACAAGATCCCGAAGAACGTCATGAAGCCACCTTCACATGAGCGCAATTGGGTGCGTGTCCTCGATGGGAACCCGCACAATCTATAACACTTAGCGGCGCGTCACAGTCGATGAGGCTGTGGCGCGCCAGCAGCCTAACGGCGGTTCGCGGCCGGTTTATGTTGAATGTGATTTCTCACTATGGTCACCGAGCCGGCGAATGTCTCTTGCATCGATAGCGGTCTAGCGCCGTTCAGCAACGGGCTGCTGCCGCAAACTCGACACTCCTTCGTCTCAGTTCAGCCAATCGAGACTTATCCGACGCCTGCCCACTGAATACCGGCGAGTACCTGAGACCTACGGATCAGGGCAGGCATCCGATGAGCCTTCAACAGCAGCCGTCAAAACAGCCTGAACTGACCGTGCCAGCTTTCAGGAGAACTGATGTATTGACAGATCAACACAGTCGCTTGTTAGAGGATTTCTCTGGACTTCAACCAGTTGATCGCATCATCACGACACGGAAATCTCTGAACGAGCCACCCCCTGTTATTCTTTTACTGCCGGCCCAGGAATTGAGAATGTATTCCATTCTTGAACTGCCCTGAGAAAAGGTGATCACCCACAGTCGGTGTTCCCTAACGTCGACGATGGCTCCTTTGAAACTCAAAAGCCCGCACGCATTCCGGCAGATCATAATATAGGGGCGCTCGATTTCCAAATCGTGCCCCGTAGTCGCTGTAGAAACGCTCGCACGCGGCTCGGTCGCTCTTTTGCTGTTTTTCTACGCATTCTTCGCTGAATTTAGCGCGTTCGGGTGCGAGCTTGAGCTCCCGAGCGGCCTCGCATTCAGCGTCGAGTTTTTCCTGCTCTGCTTGCCGGTCACCATTGTCGCTCATGCCAATAATTGGAAACATCATAATGGTAGCAAGTAAGAATGCTTGCAGCTTCTTCATGGCTTTCTCCAGACTTGCGTAACATTTTTGCACACGGTTCAGGACGGCCTCTTGCGCCTGTGATGTTAAACCTTGGTCGGTGCCACATTCACGCAGGGAGATACCACCAAGCGCGACCGGTGGAAAGTTAGGCAACTTCCAGCTTCAACCGGCCAGGAGCGGCCATCTTGATGGCGGCTTTTCAGGCCAGCGGTGGCTCAGTGTAGCTATGGGCTTTGGTAATACAAAGTCTGCGTGAAAGTACCATCGCCATTGTTGACAGACTCCATGTAGCCACGAATGCCCGTATATGCATCGGTACCGCCGACAATAACAATATCTGAAGCTCCCTGGTCGAACTCCCGCCCAGCGACTTGGATGTCCCCGTTCTGCAAAGTGAGCGTCGATTGGCACTGGAGACTGTGTCCAACGCGTGTGCGGATGCACACTCCGCTAGTGGTGCCGATGTCGTTGCCATGCTGATCGAGCAGTGGTTGATCAAAAACGAATATGTCACCCGGTGAGTCGCCGGATTCACCAATGTCAATAACTTGCGCCTTGTGAGTTCTGGCGTCGGCGACGGTAATCAGCGTCTGCGTATATATATGTGCGCACCCAGCAACAAAGATGCCCGTCAGCACGAGGACGCTCTTGCCAAGAACAGGAATTGGAATCATCAAAAATGCACCATCCAGATCAGACCATAGGGTAACCGTACCCTACCATTACGCTTACCCCTTTATGCCATCGTGTCGGTCAGCCTGTTCGAGCCGGCCGGCATGGTTCGCGCGGTGTCGACTGCTGCCTCATGCCTGACTGAATTGTTCAGCCATTAAAGGTAGGACGGCAGTCAGCCAATTTCGGCCATTCGCGGATCGAATCAAACCGTGCAAAAATTATCGGCGCACCCCAAAGAGACCATCCGAATGCCTGGAAGTGGGTTATGAGCCATTCGTCGCCGAAGTGTTTCTCTACGACTTGCTGGTTGCGGACGAGATATCCACCGGCCAGTTCGGTTTCGACAAGAACGTCTCGTACAATTCTGTGTGGATTTCTAAGCAACGCAAACACTTCGTATACCCACGACAGGTACTGGAGCGCGTAGTTGATTAGTGGCGGTACCGGGGCCTGTGACTTGGCGGAACCGGGTGGGTGCTATCTGACCGTGGATCGAGGCTAGTCGCCGTTCCTGAGTTTGGAATTGCGGCCGTCGTCTGATTCTAGCTGTCGTTTTATTCTATCGAGAAAGCTGACGAGGATGAGCATCGCAAACAACCATACTCCCATATAAACCAAAGTACGCCAGTCACGTGCTCCCATCACGTAAGCGTGGAGCAAGCCGGCCGGTAAGCTGATAACGAGAGAGCCAAAATAGAGCCTATCGTCGCTATTCTTATCTGACTCCGGGTTCCATTCGGACGCAGACTTACCAGGGAGCAAAGAGAGTACAGCCCTTGCTCCCTGTAGCACCCAAAGTCCAAGAAAATCGACGAACCCAAGCAGTCCCCCAAAAAACCCTCCCACTTGCCGCTCCCTTTTTCTTATCCCGCATGCTTGGCAGCAATATCCTACACAACCGACCAGAAATCCAACCCGCTGTACCTGGGAAGGTTGCTCCAGCGACGATGCACGGATGCATCTGCAAACGGAAGTCCTGACGCTCCAAGCCTCGCTCATGCGGGGCGTTTTGGTGTGCAGTGCAGCTTATTAGATGGCTTCCCGAACTTCCGCAATCAGCCACCACCGGTCATTCCGGGGCTGGGCAATCTACCGCTCGCGGTATTCAGTAAACCAGCCTCGTGCCATCATGCACTGATCCATCATGTTCTTGATCTCTCTGTTCCACTCAGGCAGTGCGACGTATTGGTAGTGACTATGCTCCACAAGTGCGTTTGGGTTGCCCAGGATTACGGGTTCCCTTGGTTTGGGACCGACGGTCAGCCTCGCGTCACGCTCGCACTCGTACTTGTCTGCGTTATAGTTCCTGCTGGGGTCTGAGTTCACATTCTCAGCCGTCTCGCACCCAGCCAGTAGGACTGCCATAGACGATACCGCGATCAACCAATGCGCCTTCATCCATGTCTCCCTCTTGGTTGAACTCAAGGGTACTTGGCGGATGGCACATGGTCGAGCGTGCGGCGCAAGACCGTTTACTTGAGAGGTCCAAATTCAGCCAACTCCAGTCATTCGCGAGTTACGCGACGACCGGCAGCTTCATACGCATTGCGGACCGAAACCCGGCAAGTCATTTGGTCCGAGTTCCACCTGGGTTGTGTGAAAACTCCACATAAGCATTTGCGCCGGGATCGACTTGAGTCAGCGCCTTGGTAGGCCAAATGCGGCCGCTAGAACCTCTAGCGAACTTTGGCCAGTCTACTTGCCTTAATCGAAATATCCTCGTTTTGTTATCCGCCGCAGCATAGCAACCTTTTGTGTCTGCAGGATCAGCCTTGCATGTCTGCACACATATGCACCACGACCGCGTGTTCCCGGTGATCATCAACCAGGTCAATCGCCTGACCGTCCTGCTCGACTCCATCGACCGTCACGCTCACCACACCACTGTTTTCACCGTCGCCCGCTTGGGTTTGCGCAATGGCGATGTGATAGACCGTCTCTCGGTAACGGTAGTGGATTTTCAACCCTTCCCAATGCGCCGGCAAGCAGGGTGCGATATGCAGCCTGTCCGTTTCCAGCTGCAGACCGAGCAGCGACTCGAGGATCAGCCGGTACATCCAACCTGCCGATCCCGTGTACCAGGTCCAGCCGCCGCGCCCGGTGTGGGGCGCAACTGCGTAAACGTCGGCCGCCATCACATAGGGTTCCACCTTGTAGGTAGCGCTTGCCTCCTGTGATTTGGAATGGTTGGCAGGGTTGATCATGGTTGTCAGTTCCCAGGCTCGTTTCTTGTCGCCCAGGGCCGCGAACGCCATGGCCGCCCAGATGGCGCCATGGGTGTATTGGCCGCCGTTCTCGCGCACGCCCGGCACGTAGCCCTTGATGTAGCCGGGGTCCGTATCCGACTGGTCGAAAGGAGGATCGAGCAACTGGATGAGGGCATGCTCACGGCGCACCAAATGTTCATCCACCGCACCCATCGCCATGCGTACGCGATCGGAATTACCAGCCCCGGACAGCACGGCCCAGCTTTGAGAGATTGAGTCGATCCGGCATTCGCTGTTACCTGCCGACCCCAGCGGTGTGCCGTCATCGAACCAGGCGCGACGATACCAGGCACCATCCCAGCCATGCTGTTCCAATCTTTGGCCCAGACGCTTTTCTTCCGCCGCACAGAATTCGGCGAAATCTTCATCGCCTTGCCGGCGTGCAAGCACACCGAACTTGCGCAACACCTGATACAGGAAGAAACCCAGCCACACGCTTTCTCCCTTGCCCCGGATGCCGACTCGGTTCATGCCGTCGTTCCAGTCGCCGGAGCCGATCAACGGCAGGCCATGTTCGCCAAAAACAAGGCCGTGCCGGATGGCCTGCACGCAGTGCTGGTACAGGGTCGCCGTGGCCTCGGATCTACTGGGCAGGTCGTAATAGGATTCGTCCTCTGGATCTAGCGGGCGCCCGTCCAGGAAAGCAAGGGGTTCATCCAGCACACCAGTGTCACCTGTGCTGAGCACATAGCGACAGGTTGCCAGTGGCAGCCACAGGTAGTCATCGGAACAATGCGTGCGCACACCCCGGCCGGAGGGCGGATGCCACCAGTGCTGGACATCCCCTTCCGGGAACTGGCGGCCTGCGCACAACAGGAGTTGGGCGCGCAGCAGGCGCGGCTCGCTGTGCACCAGCGCCATGGCGTCCTGCAACTGGTCGCGGAAACCGAAAGCACCACCCGACTGGTAGTAGCCGCTGCGCGCCCAAAGTCGGCAGGCCAAAGTCTGGTACAGCAGCCAGCCGTTGGCCAACACATTTAGCGACTGGTCGGGCGTCTCCACCTGCACCGCGCCGAGGGTATGGTTCCAGTATTGCCAAACCGCCTCCAGGGCCCGCCGCGCAGCATCGGCGCCACGCAGTCGATGCACCAGCTGATGGGTATCGTCACCGCCCGAAATTCCGCCCACGCCGAGCCGGAAGGTGATCTCGCATTGCTGCCCGTCCGCCAGATCAAAGGCCACCTGGATCGCGGCACAGGGGTCCAGTCCGCTGCCCAGACGCCCTGACAGATGAGCACGCGTCATCGCCGCTGGATGCTCAAGGCTGCCGTTGCGGCCAATGAATTCCGCGCGGTCGCAGGTAACCTTCCGGCTCGTATCATCCACATCGAAGAAGGCGACCCGGTCGGGAAACTCGGTGTTGTAGCGGTTACGCGCATATATCGCACCGCTGTAAGGATCGACTTCGCTGGTCACATGCATGGCCGACTTTGGCCTCAGATCACCGAGCACCCATTCCACATAGCCGGTCGCGGACAACCGGCGAGGCCGACCGGACGAGTTGCGCACTTTAAGTACGGAAAACTTGACCGCCGCGTCCTGCGCGACATAGACCCACAACTCGGATTGGATGCCAATTTCGGTATGTTCGAACACGCTGTAACCAAAGCCGTGTCGGCTGACATATGGCGTCGCGCCACGCCTGGGTAAAGGCGTGGGCGACCAGAACTGGCCGCTCTCCTCGTCACGCAGATAAAAGGCCTCTCCACTGGCATCGGATACCGGGTCGTTCTGCCAGGGTGTGAGTCGGAACTCGTGGGCGTTCTCGCCCCATGTGTAGGCTTGGCCGCTCTCTGAGATAATGCTGCCGAACTCGGGATTGGCCAGGATGTTGACCCAGGGCGCGGGTGTAGTCCGTTCAGGTGTTGTGGTAATGACATACTCACGCCCGTCCGGGGTGAAGCCGCCGACGCCATTGGACAGGATCAGATCTCGCGGTGGCGGTTCGAAGTCGGCAGGCCCATTTACCTGGTGGGGCTGAACGGGAACCAGCCGCGGCAAGCGCGCGCGCGGAGCACCGGCACGGTCGATCTGTTCGGCCAGGGTTCCCCGGCTATCACTGAGGACGACGCGGGCGACCGTCTGGAATAGCGTTCGGTCTTCCTCGGAGATCTGCTCTGCCGAGCGCACGAAGATGCCGCCCGGTCGGTCTATCACCTGGGCCTCCAGGCCCACGGCGACCAGCCCAAGGATCTGGTCCTGAAGCACCTGCCGGTAACCGGCACGATCCTCGTTCCAGATCACCAGGTCCACCGCCAACCCCTTCAGGCGCCAGTAAGCATGGGCCTGGATGAGCTGGCGCACCAGCTCGATATTGACCAAGTCACCGATGCGCAACAGGACGATGGGCAGGTCACCAGATATCGCATAGCCCCATAGCCCGGATTGTCCGCGCCGGTTACGCATGAGAACACTGGTTTCGGCGCGCAGCGCAGCATTGGCGAAAATCACCGAGTTGGCCAGGCGTCCATATAATTGCGCATCTGCTTCCGATGCGTTGATTTGGCGCAGCACCACCTGCGCGTGGGTCCAGGCCAACTCGAAGACACGGTCGGCGAGGCGCTGGTCCCGGTGTTTTCCGATCAGGCCCAGGACCGCGTCGCGGCTGTCGCCGACGCCGTAAACCAGGTCCACGCTGACCGACTGATCCGGCTCAAGCGTGATCTGACTGCGGATAGCCGCCACCGGATCTAGCACCGAGCCTTGAGTGGCAGACAGCGCCACGCCGGCATCCATCGCCCGCGGCGCTGCGGCGCTGCGGCCCCGGCCGATGAAGCGCTCACGGTCGGTCTCATAGGCAAACTCGCCGGCCTGCGCGTCGTGCACGGACATCAGGTGGAACATCCAGGCCACCGGCTCGTCGCTTGAGCGAGGTCGGCGCGTGCACAGGATCGCCCGGTGCGATTCGACAATCTCGGTTTGCACGAACAGATTGCTGAACGCCGGATGCAGCGCGTCTGCCGCAGCAGGCGCCAGCACCACCTCCGCATAACTCGTAACCTCGATCGTGCGGCTTGCAGCGGCACGGTTAGTGATGCGCACACGGCGCAATTCGATGTCGTCTTCCGGAGACACAACGATTTCGGTATGGGTATCGTAATCACCATCGCGACGACGATATTCCGCACGGCCTTCCGAGAATATTGCTTCATAACCCTCCCCGCGTTGCAAAGTGGGCTGATATGCGATGTTCCACGCCGCGTTGCTCTCACCCCCGATGGATACATCGCGCAGGTAGCAGAATGTACCCCAGGG
>Ga0265303_10000006_pt1 | contig 75325 bp, 72 predicted proteins | sample Helome_2_FD_192494 | JGI IMG/M metagenome (GOLD analysis project Ga0265303, IMG submission 192494) | Marine sediment microbial communities from subtidal zone of North Sea - Hel_20160317 (Illumina Assembly) | ecosystem: Environmental > Aquatic > Marine > Subtidal zone > Sediment ... | reverse complement strand
CAGTCGCCGCCTGACGACAGGTTTAGCGAGCAATAATATTACTCTGTGTTTTCTGTGTTTTCTGTGGCGTTAATTTATCTTTTCTTTCTTTGCGCCTTGGCGGCTTTCGGCAACTGCTCCATGCGTTGCTCTACCTCCTACATCCCTGTAGTCGTGCGCGAGCTGGTTTTTATATCTGATTCGCGCAATCAACAGGCAAATAATGGCAATCACCAGGATCGGCCAGTCGCCGAAACGCACGTAGGGCGTGGCGCCCTGTCTTGGTACGATTTCACCCTGCACCACGGCCTGCTCGAACTGCGGGCTCTTCGTCTGGATCGAACCGTCATGATTGATAATCGCGGAGATGCCGGTGTTGGTGGCGCGCAGCAGGGCGCGGCCGGTTTCCTTCGCGCGCACGCGCGCGAGCTCGAGGTGCTGGAACGGCGCCAGCGAACGGCCGAACCAGCCGTCGTTGCTGACGTTGACGAGAAAGGCCGCGGCCGGCAAGGCGTTACTGATCAGGCGCGCGAACGCCACCTCGAAGCAGATGGATGTGCCGACCGGGTAACCGGCGGCATCCAGTAGCGGCTGATCGTCGCTGCCCGAGGTGAAATCGGCATTCGGCACGGCCAGCGCATCGAGCGTATTGCCGATCAGCCAGCGCAACGGCAGGTATTCACCGAACGCGACCAGGTGCTGCTTGTTGTAGAACCCGCGTTCCCCGTTCAGCGTGATGATGCTGTTGTAGTAGTCCCACGATTCGCGGTCGAGCACCGGGATACCGGTCAGCAGGCTCTGGCCGGTCTCCGCCAGCTGCTCTTCCAGGTAGGGAATATAACTGTCCTCGACCTGGTGGTAGAAAGCGGGAATCGCGGTCTCCGGCCAGACCACCAGGTCGCTGTCCGCAGCCGCAGACGTGAGATCCGCATACAGCAGCAGCGTGCGCTCGAGATGTTCCGGCGCCCATTTGTCTTCCTGTGCGATATTGCCCTGTATGAGACTGACGCGAACGGGCTCGCCGCGTGCTGACGTCCACTCCACATGTTCCAGCAAATATCCACCCGCCAGCAGCGCGGCAAGCAGGCCCGCGCTGACCACGCGCTGCCGGTTGGCCACCAACGCCAGCAGCAGCCCGGCGCCCAGCCCGACCAGCCAGGTGACGCCGTATTCGCCGAGCACGGGCAGGTAGCCGGCCAGCGGTCCGTTGATCTGGCTGGCACCGATATCAAGCCACGGTAAGCCGGTGAAGATCCAGCCCCTGAGCCACTCCGCCAGCACCCAGCCGGCTGGCAGCACCAGCAGCAGACCACCCGGGCCGGCAGCTGCCAGGTAACGCCGGCACAGGTAACCGGTCAGCGCGACAAACACGCTGAGCACCAGCACCAGCAGGATAGCGACCAGTGCCGCCGGCACCATCGGTACCTGGCCGTAGACATGCACGCTGACGTAGACCCAGGAGACGCCGGTACTGAAAAAGCCGAGACCGAACAGGGCACCGTGCCGCAACGCACGGCGCGGGCTGTCGCCCAGCCACTGGTTGAACAGCACGGCCAGTGACAGGAATGCCAGTGGATAAATGGAGAACGGCGCAAAGGCGCCGACGGCCAGCACTCCCGCGATGATGACCAGCCAGGGTTGCAGGCGTTCGGGAACCGGGACCCACAGCGCCGTTGCCGGCGTGCGTGTATCCGTCACGATTTGACGTTCAGCAGGTCGGCCTGTTCCTCGACCGGCTGCGGCAGCACGGTCAGCTGCAGCATGTGCACGCGACGACTGTCCGCGCGCAGCACCTTGAACAACAGGTTGCCGATGACGATGCGCTCGCCGCGCTCCGGCAGGTGACCGATCTCGTGCACGACCAGCCCGCCGATCGTATCGAACTCCTCATCGGACAGCAGGGTGCCGAAGTACTCATTGAAGTCCTCGATCGGTGTCAGCGCCTTGATGGTGTAATGCACATCGCTGTGCTTGCGGATGATGTCGTCTTCCTCGACATCGTGCTCGTCCTCGATCTCGCCGACAATCTGCTCAATCACATCCTCGATTGTCACCATTCCGGCAACGCCGCCATATTCGTCCACCACGATGGCCATGTGATTGCGACTGGCACGAAACTCCTTGAGCAGCACGTTGAGGCGCTTGCTCTCCGGCACGAAGACCGCCGGTCGCAGCAGGCCCTTCACGTCGAATCGTCCGTCGGTGCGCTGAAACGCATACAGCAGCAGGTCCTTGGCCAGCAGAATCCCGACCACTTCGTTGCGGCTCTCGCCGATCACCGGGAAGCGCGAATGGCCGGACTCGACCACGGTACGCAGCAGCTCGTCCGGACTGGCGTCCCGCTCCAGGATGGCGACCTGGGAACGCGGGATCATGATGTCGCGGACCTGCATATCGTCAACCTGCAGCACACCCTCGAGCATTGCCAGGGCGTCGGCATCGTACAGGTTGTATTGGTGGGCGGAACGCAGCAGTTCGATCAGCTGCTCATTGCTGGCAGGCTCCCGCGTAATCATCCGGGCCAGTCGCTCCAGCCAGAACGGCCGCGCGGAGCCGTTGGTAGGTCGGTCTTTGTTCATTAAATATTAATCAGTTACGTGATACTTATAAAAACAATATCAGTTGACTTTCAATCCTCTGCAGCTGCCCTGTCGCCACTATATCGGCAATGGCGGTCGGATTGCCACCATGCGGTGAATCCATGGCAACTTCAGGCCATCTCCCCGTAGGGATCGGCGAAACCCAGTTCGCCAAGCAGACGGGCCTCGCAGGCCTCCATGCGCCGCGCCTCGTCATCCGTCTGGTGATCGAGCCCCTGCAGGTGCAGCACGCCGTGTATGACAAGGTGCGCCCAGTGCGCATCGCGCGACTTGTTCTGCAGCACACACTCGCGCGCAACCACCGGTGCACAAATCACGATATCGCCGATCAGCGCCGAACCGACCTCCACCGGCAGCTCGCTGGGAAATGAAAGGACGTTGGTTGCCCCGTCCTTGCCGCGGTACTGGCGATTGAGCGCGGTAATCTCCGCCTCGTCGACTACCCGAATCACCAGCTCGACAGTTTTGGCCTGTTCCTGCAGTACCGCGGCGGCCCACTTGCGCAGCGTGCCGGCATCCGGCATGCCATCCGCCGAAACCGCAAACTGCACATCGATATCGATACCCGCCGGCATCAGGCACCACGCTCGAATTTCTCGTAGGCCGAAATAATGCGCTGGACCAGCGGGTGCCGCACCACGTCCTGCGAGGAGAAGAATGTGAAACTGATATCCCCGCTGTCCTTGAGAATCTCGATCACCTGGCGCAGACCCGATTCCGTCTGCCGCGGCAAGTCGATCTGCGTAATGTCGCCGGTTACGACGGCGGTCGACCCGAAGCCGATGCGGGTCAGGAACATCTTCATCTGTTCGACAGTCGTGTTCTGTGCCTCGTCGAGGATGATAAAGGCGTCGTTCAGGCTGCGGCCGCGCATGAAGGCCAGCGGCGCCACCTCGATGACGTTGCGCTCTATCAGGCGCGCCACCCGGTCCAGTCCGAGCATCTCGTACAGGGCATCGTACAGTGGCCGCAGGTAGGGGTCGACCTTCTGCGTCATGTCGCCGGGCAGGAACCCCAGGCGCTCGCCGGCCTCGACCGCCGGGCGCACCAGCACCAGCCGACTGACCTTCTCCTGTTCCAGCGCCTGTACCGCGCAGGCCACGGCGAGATAGGTCTTGCCGGTCCCGGCCGGGCCGATGCCGAAATTCAGGTCGTTGCCGAGAATGTTCTGCAGGTAATGCTTCTGGTTCGACCCGCGCGGCGTGATGGTGGCACCGGGTGTCTTGATCATGACGCTGTCGGTTTTACTGTCGGCAACACCCGGCGCCGGTGGGCCGCCCGCCTCCTGCAGGTAGAGGTGGATCTTTTCCGGCGTCAGGGCCCCGTTGGCCGTTTCCATATAAAGGCCTTCGAGCACCTGTTCGGCACGCGCCACGGCCGGTTCCTCGCCGACGAGACGGAACTGGTTGCCGCGGCTGTTGATCTCGACACCCAGTCGCTGCTCGAGCTGGTGCAGGTGCACGTCGAACTGACCGCACAGGTCAGCCAGGCGTTCGTTGTCAGCGGGTTCGAGCTTGATGTCGATGGAATGCAGGTGGCTGCTCAAGACGCCCTCAGGGATGCGCGGCTGCCCGGCGCGACAAGTTCGCCGCGCAGTGAATTCGGCAGGGCCTCGGTGATGTGGATATCGACAAATTGTCCAACCAGGTCCGGCGTGGCATCGAAGTTGACCACCCGGTTGTTTTCCGTACGCCCGCTCAGCTGGTCCGCGCGCTTGCGCGACGGCTTCTCGACCAGCACGCGCTGGACAGTGCCCACCATGGACATGCTGATCGCCGCGGCCATTTCGGATATGCGTGCCTGCAGGCGTGCCAGCCGCTGTTTCTTGACGGCCAGCGGCACCTCATCCGGCAGGGCAGCCGCCGGCGTACCAGGGCGCTGGCTGTAGATGAAACTGAACGAATGGTCGAAACCGGTGCGCTCCACCAGCGCCATGGTCTGCTCGAAATCCGCATCGGTTTCGCCCGGGAAGCCGATGATGAAATCCGAGGAAATGCTGATGCCGGGCCGCGCCGCGCGCAGTCGGCGAATGATCGAGGTGTACTCCAGCGCGGTATGGTTGCGTTTCATCAGCGCGAGCACGCGGTCCGAACCCGACTGTACCGGCAGGTGTAAATGACCGACCAGCCCAGGCACTTCCGCGTAGGCCTGGATCAGGCTGTCGCTCATTTCCAGGGGATGCGAGGTCGTATAGCGGATACGATCAATGCCGTCGACGGCGGCGATGAAATTGATCAGCAGCGCCAGGTCGGCAACCTCGCCGTCATGCATCACACCGCGGTAGGCGTTCACATTCTGGCCGAGCAGCGTGACCTCGCGCACGCCCTGCTCCGCCAGCGCAACGACTTCCGCGATCAGATCATCGAACGGCCGGCTGACCTCCTCACCACGTGTATAGGGAACGACACAGAAACTGCAATACTTGCTGCAGCCCTCCATGATGGACACGAAGGCGGTGGCCCCGCTGGCACGCGGTGCCGGCATGCAGTCGAACTTTTCGATTTCCGGGAATGAAATATCGATAACCGGTGACTGCGTACGACGCGCGTCATCGAGCATGGCCGGCAGCCGATGCAGGGTCTGCGGACCGAACACGATATCCACGTAGGGCGCACGGGTGCGGATCGCCTCGCCCTCCTGGCTCGCCACGCAGCCGCCGACACCGATGACCACGCCCGGCCGCACATCCTTGAACGCCTTCCAGCGCCCCAGCTCGGAGAACACCTTCTCCTGCGCCTTCTCGCGGATCGAACAGGTATTGAGCAGCAGGACATCCGCCCGCTGCGGGTCCTGCGTGACCTCGAGGCCATGCGAGGCCACCAGCACGTCCGCCATTTTCGCGGAGTCGTACTCGTTCATCTGACAACCGTGGGTCTTGATATAGAGCTTGTCTGGCATTTCGCGTCGGAATAATTGACTGGAGATCTAACTATACAAGTAGCCAGTAGCCAGTAGCTAGTAGCTCGTGACAAATGGCTGGCAGCGAGAGGCGATCAACCCTCGCCACCCGCTACTTTCAACTCGCTACTGAATTCGTGGGAGCCGGCCGATAAGCCGGGTTCTGTCGTGGACAGCCATTCATCTGGACACTGCGTCGCCGCAGGCCTCAAGCAACCTACCCGGGGACCGCGCGGGCCGCACGAATGTCCCCCTATTTGGTCTTGCTCCGGATGGGGTTTACCCTGCCACGCCTGTTACCAGGCGCGCGGTGCGCTCTTACCGCACCATTTCACCCTTACCCGCTCCGCGTACAAGACGCAGAGCCGGCGGTATATTTTCTGTGGCACTTTCCATGGGCTTGCGCCCTCCAGGCGTTACCTGGCACCCTGCCCTGTGGAGCCCGGACTTTCCTCCCCGCTTGCGCGGCGCGGCTGCCTGGCCGACTCCCGTGGAAATTATAGCCGATCACGGTGCCCCGGTGTGCGACCCGGTCAATCTTCCGGCCGCGCCTCGCTCCCGCCCCGCCGCAACTTGCCCAGCAGGCGGTTGAAGGGATTGTCGCCTGACAGGCCGGACATCAGCCCGTACCTGGCACGCAGCTGCATGTCCTTCTTCAGTCGCTGCAGCCCGGCATGACCGGGATCGATGCGCAAGCCGCGGCGCAATGCCGTCCAGGCGCTCTCGCGGTTGTTAAGCCGGTGTTCCAGCATGGCGAGGTTGTAATACACGATGGCATCGCTGATCTCGCCGGCTGCGGCCTTGCGACAGAGTTTGACGCCATTGCTGTCGCCGAGATGCACCCGCGCAAGACCGTGGAAGGATGTATAGCGGCTCTGCAAGCTGTCACCGGGGTCGGCGCCTTCATCCGCGGCGCGAAACAACTGCAGCGCGCCCGCATAGTCGTCATTGCGGAAGCACTCGAGCCCGGCAGAAAAATCCTTGCGCGCCCGTTGCGGGCTGCCGACATGGCTGTCAGCATCAGTACCCATAAATTTCCTCCCTGATGGACAGACGACCCGCCCGGCGGATTTATTCCAACCTCCGTGTATCCCCTGGCCCGGGCATACCCCGTCAGGCTGAATGGAGGCGGCCGAAGCGTAATCCTTCATTACGCTGCACACCGGTGATGCCGGCAAGTGGCGAATTGACAGGCAACCGGTATAATCCCCGTTCCCGTACTGATTTTACGCGCAGCAGGTACGTACTGTACTCAGGTGCAGCATGCGTAGCCCGCTGCACTGGCTGCGCATTGCGTGGCTTTTTTTATGGAACTGACAGAAGACATCTCCCCGGCGCTGACCCGGACCGGCGACAAGGAACTGCGCAGCCGGGTGCGGCTGTTCGGCAACCTGCTCGGCGAGGTCCTGCGCGAGCACGCCGGCGACCATATCCTGCGTGCCGTCGAAGACCTGCGCAAGGGCTACATCCGCCTGCGCAAGGGGGAAGACGAGCGGCTGCGCAACCGGCTGGACAGCATCACCAGCAACCTCGAAGCGGACGAACTGACCGACGTCATCCGCGCATTCAACCTGTATTTCAGTCTGGCAAACGTGGCCGAAGAGGCCTTCCAGCACAGCGAACGCCGCAAGCAGCTGCGCAAGCATGACCGCCTGTGGCGCGGTTCCTTCACGCGCACGCTGGAGGAACTGCACAGCGAGGGCATCGGTCCGCAGCAGATGCAGACACTGCTTGACCAGGCGCTGTACCTGCCCGTGTTCACGGCACATCCGACCGAGGCTAAACGCCGCACCGTCATGTATGCGCTGCGCCGGATCTTCCTGATCAGCGAGAAGCTCGACGATACGCGCCTCGGCATGGAGGAACGCAACGAGATCAGGACGGAGCTCAAGCAGCAGATCCAGGTGCTGTGGAAGACAGACGAGGTGCGCGCCTACAAGCCGGCCGTCGAGGATGAAATCCGCAACGGCCTGTACTTTTTCCGCGAAAGCCTGTTCGATGCTGTGCCGAAGACCTATCGCTACCTGGAAAAGTCCGTGCGCAGCGTTTACGGTTCGCGCGGGTTCGCGCCGCAGGTCAGGGTTCCCGGCGGGCTGATCAGGTTCGGCTCGTGGATCGGTGGCGACCGTGACGGCAACCCGTTCGTCAGGCCGGAGACCACCGAGCTTGCGCTGCGCCTGCACATGCGGGAAGTACTGGCGATGTACCTGGATAAGGTAGTTGCCCTCGGCCGGCGCCTGACGCATTCCTCGCGCCTGTGCAAATTCACGCAGGAATTTACCGCCAGACTTGCCGCGGATGAAGCCCGCTTCGCCGACGCCTGCAGGGATTTTCCGCGCGCCTACGAATATGAGCTCTACCGGCGCAAGCTGTTCATCATGGCATACCGGCTGCGCCTGAACCTGGCCGTCACCGATGACCGGATCGAAAAAGCGGACCGTACCGGCGGGACCCGCGAGGTCGGCTACGACTCGGAAGACGACTTCATGCGCGACCTGCAACTGATCCGCGCGTCGCTGCTGGCGGACGGTGACGACATCGTGGCCGGCGCCGAACTGCTGGATCTCATCCGGCTGGTGGAAACCTTCGGCTTTTTCCTCATGCACCTGGATATCCGCCAGGAGTCCACCCGCCATAGCGCGGCCGTCGGCGACATTCTCCGGCAGTTGCCGGGCGCCACGGACTATGAGGCGCTGGACGAAACGGCACGTCAGCAGTTGTTGAGTGCCAGCCTGGCCGGCGCTGTACCGGACATCAGTCGCGACCGGCTGGCAGACGAGACGCGCGAAATCCTCGAGGTGTTTGACGTCATGGTCCGCATGCAGGATGAAATCAGCCGGCAGGCCTTCGGCAACTATGTCATTTCCATGACACATACGGCCAGCCACGTCCTCGAGGTGATGTACCTCGCCTGGCTGACCGGACTGGCCGGCCGCCAGGAGGATGAATGGTTCTGCCACATCAGCATCAGCCCGCTGTTCGAGACCATCGAGGACCTGGCGCATGCGGAGGATGTGCTGTCGCAACTGCTGGAAAACGATACCTACCGCGCCCTGCTCAACAGTGCGGGCAAGTGCCAGGAAATCATGCTGGGCTATTCGGATTCCTGCAAGGACGGCGGCATACTCGCCTCCAACTGGGGCCTGTACGAGGCGCAGAAGCGGATCCTCGCGATTACCGAGAGCTACGGTATCCGGACGCGGCTGTTCCATGGTCGCGGCGGCACCATCGGGCGCGGCGGCGGTCCCACGCATGCGTCCATCCTGTCGCAGCCGCCGGGCACGGTGCACGGACAGATCAAGTTTACCGAACAGGGCGAGGTGCTGCGTTACAAGTACAGCAACACGGAGACGGCCGTCTATGAGCTCTCCATGGGCATCACCGGTCTGCTCAAGGCCAGCCGCGTGCTGGTCAAGCCGGCCGCACAGGACCGGCGCGACTACATGGGCATCATGGACGAGATCACCGCCATCGGCGAGACCTGCTACCGCGACCTGATCGACAATACGCCGGGCCTGTTCGATTACTTTTACGAGGTTACGCCGGTCACCGAGATCGGGTTGCTGAACATCGGCTCCCGGCCGTCGCACCGCAAGCAGCAGGATCGCTCGAAGACATCCATTCGCGCCATACCCTGGGTATTCGGCTGGGCGCAGTCACGACACACGCTGCCGGCCTGGTACGGACTCGGTACCGCACTGCAGACCTGGCGCAACGATGACCCCGCCCGACTGGCGAGGCTGCAGGAAATGTACCGGGAATGGCCGTTCTTTCGCTCGCTGCTGAGCAACATCCAGATGGCCCTGTTCAAGGGCGAGATGAATATCGCCCGCATGTACATGCAGCTGGCCAGTGACCGGGACATGGCAGAAACCATCTACAACAAGATCCGCGGCGAGTACCGGCTGACGGTTACCCAGGTGCTCGGTGTCAGCGGTGTTCACCAGTTGCTGGAGGAAAATCCGGTCCTGGCCCTGTCACTGTACCGTCGCAATCCCTATCTCGACCCGCTCAACAATATCCAGATCACCCTGCTGTCGCGCTACCGCGACAGCAGCCTTCCCGATGAACAGCGCGAGCGCTGGCTGCATCCGCTGCTGCGCTCGATTAACGCCATCGCCAGCGGCATGCGCAACACCGGCTAGTCAGAGGGACTGAATTCCCCGGGTTGCCCGACAGCCTGTCTAAATTTCTCGTCAAGCCCGCCGACCTGTTCACAGACAGGGTCAGGCTGTTGGGTTATAGTCAGCCTGCCGATTCCAACGAGGTAATGCAGAGAGCCCCCGGCCATGGCAAACCGACTCGCACTGGTTGTCGATGATTCCAAGACGGCGCGCGTCACGCTCAAGCACATGCTCGAGCAGCAGAATCTCGATGTAGACACCCTGGAATCCGCGCCGGAAGCGATCGACTACCTGGTGAACAACACGCCGGACGTGATCTTCATGGATATCATGATGCCGGACATGGATGGCTTCCAGGCTGTGGAGGCCATCAAGGACAACCCCGACACCGCCACGATTCCGATCATGATGTACACCTCCAAGGAGGGTGACCTGTACGTCAGCCAGGCCCGCGCGCTGGGTGCCATCGGTATCGTACCCAAACATGTCGAGCCGGCCGAACTGTTCGAGGTCTTGAACAGCCTGGGACTCGCACACGAACGCCGCAGCCAGACCGACCGCAAAAGTAACGTGATGCTGCTCGAGGATGTACCGGAGGTTGCGCTGTCGGCAGAGGCCGGCGACATCCGGGATATCGCCTACGAGGCGGCCGAGGCAGTCGGCAATCACGAAGCCGTCAATCACCGGCACGGTGAACTGCCGGACAACCGTTACGATGAAATGCTCGGGGAGCTGCGCGGTATGCGCAGCGACATCGATGCACTGTCCGCTGCAAGGGTCTCGCCCGGGGGGCTGTCCAGCCTGTGGCTGCCGCTGACGGTGTTCCTGATCATGCTGGTTGCATTGTTGTCGCTGTACAACCTGCATCTCGAAACGCGCGACCGGCTGGACGCCGCCGGCCAGCGTGTCATGGAACTGGTCGCTGCACGGCAACTGCAGGAAGACAGCAGCACCGAACGTGCCAGCCTGCGTGACCAGCTCGACAGCCAGGCAGCCGACTCACGGCTGCAGACACAGCTGCTGTACAACAGCATCGCCTGGGCCATCAATCTGAGCAGCGCCTATGACATGCAGGATGTGGCCTTTAGCGACCAGCGCCTGGCCATAGTCCAGGAACTGCTCACACGACTGTCGTCCCTGGGTTTCAGGGGCAACGTACAACTGGAATCCCATCTCGGTGATTTCTGCCTCACGGGTGACGAGGTGGACGGCTACCGCATGGCCGATGACGGGCGTTACATGTCGGATTGCAGCCTGATCGGGCACCCGCACTACCAGCTGCCGACGCTCGGTGAGCGGCAATCCATCGGCTTTGCCAACTTCATGGCCACATCACCGCTGGTGAACGGTGAAGACATCCGCGTCGAAATAGTGAACTATCAAAACAGCCGGCCGAAACTGCCCTACCCGCCGCGCGATGCCGGCGTCTCGGCAAGCGAATGGAATGCGGTTGCCGCCGCCAACAACCGCGTCGAAATCACGCTGATTCCGGAACGTGCGGAATAATCAATCCTGACCCGGTGCGTTGCGTCGGCGAGTGCCACGGTTCTAACCCGACCCCTTGCAGATCACGGCAGCGCCAGTACCCCCCCGCCTGAACCAGCGAGCGTCCGCCAGATCATACTTTTATAAGTTTTTTATCAATTATTTACGTGATTTTTCTGATGCAGTCTCTGCATCGAGCAAGCGCGGCCAGGCACGCAGTGTGTAGGGCATCTCGGACGGGGCGTCGGCAAGCTGCGCCATGGCCCAGGCCGCCACCTGGCGGGCCCGGTCCGTATATTTTCGCTGTCCCGTCATGCGTCCGAGCGTCAGCAGCACGTGCAGCGAAACACCGTTGTCCGACACACTGGCACCATCGACCAGCCGCTTTTCGCGCAGCCACCCGGCACGGTCGCCGGTCGTGTTGTAGAAACCACCATGGGTATCATCCCAGAACAATGCCAGCTGTTGTTCGACCAGACCCTGCGCCCGTTGCAGCCAGCGACGCTCGCCGGTGACCCGGTAGAGTGACAGCAGACCCTCGGCCAGCCCGGCATAGTCTTCGTTGAATCCGGCGGAGCCGCGCGTGCCGTCACGCCAGTCCCGGTACAGCACGTCGTCTTCCTCGTCGTGGAGTTGTTGCAGCATGAAACCCGCCGCCTGTTCGGCCGCCTTGAGATAGCGCGGTTCATCCAGCAGGCGACCGGCCAGCGCCAGTGTGGTGATCATGTAGCCATTCCACGCCGTCACAACCTTGTCATCGACCGGCACCGGCGGGCGGGCGCTGCGCGCATCGCGCAACAGGCCGTCCACGCGCGCATTGCGCTGCCGGGTGGTCAGCAGGTCGACATCAAACTGTTCCGCCAGCTGCCCCTCGTCACGCAGCTCGGCCAGGACATTCCTGCCGACCATTTCGCCCAGCGGGTCGTGCAGTGCATTGCCGCGCTGCGACAGCCCATAGCGCGCCGCGGCCCAGTCCAGCAGCGCACCCTCACCGAGGGCCGCGGTCAGCTGGTCCCAGCGCCAGGTGTAGAACGCGCCCTCTTGCATATGCGCATCTGCAGCGCCATCGACCGGGCTGTCCGCGCCCAGCGCGGAATAAAAACCGCCCTGTGGATGGCGCAGTTCGCGCAGACTGAAATCGAGCACAGCGCGCGCGGCAGCGGCGAATAACGGGCGCTGTGTCTCGCGCCATGCCACCAGGCAGGCACGTGCCACCAGCGCCTGGTCATAGAGCATTTTCTCGAAATGCGGCAGGCGCCACTCGAAGTCGGTGGAGTACCGGTGGAAACCGCCGCCCAGGCGGTCGTGGATACCACCGGCGATCATGTGCTCCAGCGTGTGCACTGCCATGTCCCGGCTGGAGGATTCCGTATCCTCCAGCAGGAACAAAAGGCGCGCCGGCTGCGGAAACTTCGGCGCCGGACCGAAGCCACCCTGCAGATCGTCGTACGACAGGCGGTATTCCTGCCTGGCCGCCGCCAGCGGTGCATCGGTCAGTTCCGCCGGGCGCACCGAACGCCCGAGCGATGCCAGCAGGTCGACCGCCTGCTGCGCGGTCCGGCGGATAGCCGCTTCATCTTCTCCCCATAATGCAGACAGGCGCTCAAGCAGCTCCCTGAATCCCGTCCGCCCCGGCGATGACTCCGGCGGGTAATAGGTCCCGCCCAGGAACGGCTCGCCATCGGGCGTTGCCCATACCGACAGCGGCCAGCCGCCAATGCCCTGCGTCAACTCGACATACGACATGTACGCGGCATCGAGGTCCGGGCGCTGTTCGCGGTCAATCTTGATGGCCACGAAATGTTTGTTGAGCAATTCGGCAATGGCCGCGTTGCTGAATGATTCACGCGCCATCACGTGACACCAGTGACAGGTGAAGTAGCCGATGGAGATGAACAGCGGCTTGTTCTCACGGCGCGCCATCTGCAGGGCAGCCTCGCCCCAGGGATACCACTCGACCGGGTTGTCGGCATGCAGTTGCAGATAGGGACTGGATTCTTCGGTCAGCCGCCAGCCGCCCGCGCGTTCGCTCGCGGGGAGTATGGCGGCAGACAGCAGCAGAATGGCGGCAAGCAGGACCCGGATCATGCCGTATACCCGTCGAGGGGGCTATTTTCAATTGATTGATTCATAATTTGAATGACTTCGCCATAGAGGACACAGAGACAACAACCAGGTCATCTCGTTTGTTCCTGGAAGAATTCAATTTCCGTATTCTGGAAATGACATTAATTCTGTTTAGTCCTTGCTTGAATTCTCTGTGTACTCTGTGGCGATTATTTTCAGTATTCGTTTATTATGAGCACCCGGTCGGAGAATCGTTCAATCGGCAAATAAATCAACCGAACCGGTAGTGTTTCGAGACCGGCTCGCTGATATCCCAGACACAGGACATGCCGGCGGGGAAGATGACGTAGTCGCCGGCCGTGATGTTAACCGGCGCACCACCTGCCGGTGTGACCGTTACGCTGCCTGCAATAAGGTAACAGGCCTCCTGTGTATCATAGCTCCAGTCGAAGCGTGAGACCTCTTTCTCCCACACCGGCCAGTCGAAGACACCCAGTGCGTCGAGTTGCGTACGTTTCAGGTTGTGCTCGATTTCGATCTCCATAATGCTCCCCCTGCGACCTGTCGGCTAGCGCCTGAAAAACAGGCTGATAACGATGCTGGCAATGATACTGACCACGACCATGGAAGTGATCGGAATAAACAGCGTACCGTGTTCACCCTCCCGGCGGATGTCACCCGGGAGATTCCCGAACCAGCTGAACAGGCCGGGCGCGAACTGCAGCACCAGCCCTGCCACCACGATGACCAGCCCGATGATGATCAGCAGTTTACCCATGGCTGTCAGCTATGCAGCGATCCCGCAACCAGGCCGCAAGATGGCGTCGTTCGAACCGCGCGCGAATACTGCTGATCCGTGCCATGAGCACCGGGACCTGCAGGGTGCCGTAACAGAATAGTCGCAGGGTATTCAATGCACCGCATCACTGTGCTGCTGTCGCCACTCCGGCAAGCCAAGCAGGGCGCGCACGTTTTGCGTCGTGGCGCGCGCGATTGCATCGGGATCCGTATCCCGCACCCCGGCCAGGGCCGCCAGGCAGTAAGGCAGATACTCCGGACTGTTACGCTCGCCGCGATGCTGCATCACGGTCATGTCGGGGGCGTCGGTCTCGAGCACGATCGATGCCAGCGGCAGTTCGCGTGCCAGTGCACGCAGCTTGCTGGAACGCTCGAATGTCAGCATACCGCCGAAGCCGAAACTGAAACCCAGCTCGATGTAGCGCTGCGCCTGTTGCAGGCTGCCGTTGAAGGCATGCACGATTCCGCCGGACACGCGGATGCGCTGCAGCGTGGACAGCACCCGGTCATGCGCCTTCAGGACATGTAAAATCACCGGCAGGTCCGCGCTGCGTGCGATTGCCAGCTGCGCCTCGAACAGGGCCTGCTGGCGGTCGGGATCGAGTCCCTGGACGTGCAGGTCGAGCCCGATCTCGCCGATGGCCACCGGTCGCCTGCCGGCAAGCATCGTTTCCAGCAGGGCCACGTCACCCGCGGCATGCTGTTCGAGGTACACCGGGTGCAGTCCGAAGGCCGGGTACAGGTCCGGCACCTGCCGGCTCAACTGCCACAACGGCTCCCACCCGGAGGCCTGCACCCCCGGCACGACAAACCCGCTCACGCCGCTGGCACGGCTGCGCGCAATCACCGCCTCACGGTCGGCATCGAAGGCCGGCAGGTCGAGGTGACAGTGGCTGTCGATCAGTTCCATATTTTCATTCTATGCCGATCGTTGCCTCAAACACAGTGGATTTCTGGTATGTTGCCGCCCCATGACAGCAGACAGCACACGACGCTTCGGTGGCATCAGCCGCCTGTACGGCGACGCCGGCCTGCATCGCCTGCAGCAGGCGCATGTGTGCGTGCTCGGTATCGGCGGCGTCGGCTCCTGGGCCGCCGAGGCGCTGGCACGCTCGGCGGTCGGCACGCTCACGCTGGTCGACCTCGACCACGTGGCCGAATCGAACATCAACCGCCAGTTGCCGGCACTGACGAATACGCTTGGCATGGCCAAGGTGCAGGTCATGGCGGAGCGGATTCACGCCATCAACCCGGACTGCCGGGTGCATGCGGTCGAGGAATTCCTGACGGCCGACAACATGGAAACCCTGCTTGGCGGCGGCTTCAACTACCTCATCGACTGTGTCGACGGCTTCCGCATCAAGGCGCAACTGATCGCGTATTGCAAACGCAACAAGCTGAAACTGGTCACCGTCGGCGGGGCCGGCGGGCAACGCGACCCGACCCGTATTCGTGTGGCGGACCTCAGCCGGACCGAACACGACGCCCTGTTGTCGAAGACGCGCAAGCTGCTGCGTTATGACTATAACTTCCCGACCAACCCCAGGCGGCGCTTCGATATCCCGTGCGTATATTCAGAGGAACAGCCGCTGTTTCCGGCGGCAGGCGGTGGCGTCAGCCCGGCCAAACCGGACAATGCCGCTGCCGGCGGCCTGAGCTGCGCCGGCGGACTCGGCTCGGCCATGCCGGTGACGGCGAGCTTCGGCCTGGCGGCCGCGGCCCACGTGCTGAGAAAGCTGACCGAACCGGTCAGGGATTAAACGCTTCAGGCGAAGCCAGCCAGGCAAGCTCTTCGGGCGTACTGTCGCGGTCAAGCGTGATATTACGGTGCGGAAAGCGTCCGAAGCGGCGCACGATGTCGCGGTGATGACGGGCAAACTCGAGGTTGGCATCCAGGCCGGCCTGTTCGAATAATTCCACCGAGCGGTCCTGGTCGGCCAGTGACTCACTGTGCATAAAGGGCAGATAAAGAAAGGCCAGCCGGTCTTTCGGCAACTCGAGGTCAAACCCCCTGTCAATGGCACGCGCAGCGACCGCGCGTGACTGCGCCTCGGTGCTGTGACGCAGCGCCAGTCCGCGATACATATTCAGCGGAAACTGGTCCAGTATGATGACCAGTGCCAGCGCACCCCCGGGGCTCGCTTCCCAGCCAGCCAGCTGACCGTCGCGTGCCTGCTCCCAGGTGATCTCGAACCGGGACCGGATGGCTGCATCAAACGCGGGGGTCGAGTTGAACCAGCGCTCACGCGACTCCTGCGCGAACCAGAACTCGAGCACCTCCAGCGGTTGCATCTTACCGTTACTGGACACTCCCGAAACCGGTATCGGTACTGCCGGCCGGTGGTTCCAGCCCCGCCAGTCGGCAACCCTGCGCAACCGGACCGGCGGGAAACAGCTTGTACAGGAATTTCATACCGCCGCTGTCATGGAATTTCTCGTCCAGTGCATCATGCAGTTCGCGCATGTTGATGCCCCGCCCGTCTGCGTGGCGCGCGAAATACTCCTGCAGGGCCCTGACTGCATCCCAGTGACGGTCGTTCGGCTCCAGGCCGGCGGCCGCGGCGGCCTGGTCCGGTGACCAGCCTGCCGGTGCAAACGGAAAACCGGTTAACGTCTCATTATTTGATTGTATCTCCGCCACTTTCATGCCCCCTTGTGATTGCCCGCATCTACGTACAGATTCAGGCTACCCTATCAATGTAGATGGCAGCCGGCACTCCTGCAAGCCCCGCACCCCGACTGCATCAGCTCAGCAGGGAACGTCCACCCGAGGCGATGGCGATAACCAGCAGGCCAAGGAGCGTATTGATGCCTACCATGACACGGATAAGCGCCAGCTGTTTGCCGCCTGCCGCCCAGTCCGCCTGTTCCACGGCAGTACGCAGTCGCCGGTAGGGTGCGAAATACACGTGCAGGAAGATCAGCATCATAACCAGTCCGAGCCCGAACATCAGGTTGATATACAGGCCGGAGGCAGCGAATCCGCCGAACACCGCCAGCACCATCCACAGTCCTGTGGCGAGGATGATGGCGATCGAGACAAACACCCATGGAAAAAACCGGCCGAACACATCCGCCCACAGCGACAGCCGCAATGGCGGCTCCAGCCGGCTGGCCGCAACCGGACGCAGTACCATGTACGCGAAAAACATGCCGCCCACCCAGACAACAACGGCCAGTACGTGCAGTGAAAGTGCAACCCCCATGAGACATCCTCCCGGTAATTCAGTGTATGCTGTCGTAACCGGCGGCATTGTACAATGCCGCGCCGGTTTTTACTGCAAACAACCGGATGAATCCAATGTCAGCCACCGAAAACGGTACCGTACTCATCAGCCAGTCAGTCGCCATCCTGGTGGACGGCAACAATATCGAGCGCAGCATCCACTCCGAAACGAACAAGCCGAACACCATGCTCAACTTCGACACCCTGGTGCCCCGCCTGCTGGGCAATCGCGGCCTCAACCGGCTGGTCTACTTCCGCGAAGGCAAGCAGATTTCCTCGAAACTGAAAGAGCGGCTGCACAGCAACTACCACGGCTCGGTACGGCCCTGCCGCAAGAGTGCGGACATTCCCCTGTCGATCAAGGCGACCCAGCTGGCCAGCAAGGTCGACACCATCATTATCATGTCCGGCGACTCGGACTTCGTGGAACTCGTCAGTCACCTGAAGGCCGAGGGCGTGCGCGTGGAGATCGCCTCGGTACCCTCCACCACCTCGAAGCTGCTGACCGGGGAGGCCGATTACGTGCACGAAATCACCAGTGACGACTGGTTTACCCTCGAGACCAAGAAGACCACCCGCAAGAACAGCCAGCGCGGCAAGCAGCAGGACAAATCGCCGGAATCAAAGTCCGGCTAATCCACTTTTACCGGCAAACGCCAGATCAACAGCACGCGCATACTGCCGGCCCTCGCGTATCGCCCGGACCACCAGTGACTGGCCACGGCGCGGAAAACCGCCCGGATCCGCAGGTTAATCCGGCAGGTAGCCGCTCTTCTCGATCAGGCGCAGCTTGGCGGCGCGCCTCAGCTTCTTGATGGTGGCCTCGCGCCGGCTGGCTGAACTGCGCGTGTGTCCGCCCTCCAGGAACACCAGCTGTGCCGGCCGCTTGCTGCGAAAATACTTTGCCCCGCGCGTGCCGCCATGCTCCCCGATACGCCGGTCGATATCGAGCGTGATCCCGGTGTACAGGGAATTGTCCGTGCAGCGGATGATGTACACCTGCCAGTCCATGTCAGCCTGACGACCTCCTGCCGAACCGATTTCCGCCGTACCCACGCATATTACACCCTGTTGTGCTAGTATCGCCGCCACCAGGGCGGAACTCATAAACCCGGACACCATCTGAATGGAGAGAGACTATGCAAATTGAAAACAACCGGGTCGTGAGCATTGCCTATACCCTGAAGGACGACGACGATAATATCATCGACCAGTCAGACGATGGCAGCTTCTTGTACCTGCACGGCGCCAGCAACATCATTCCCGGACTGGAGAGCGCCCTGACCGGCAAAGCGGCCGGCGATGAACTGGCCGTAACGGTCGCGCCCGAGGAAGGCTATGGCACACGCGAAGAGGACCGTATCCAGGATGTCCCGCGCGAGATGTTTCCGCCCGAGCAGGAACTGGAGGCCGGCATGCAGTTCCATGCGCAAAGCCCGGAGGGACATGCTGTCATGGTCACGATCGCAAAGGTTGAAGGCGACACCATCACCGTCGACGGCAACCATCCGCTGGCCGGCGTGCAACTGAATTTCGTGGTCAAGATCATGGAGATCCGCGAGGCAACTGCGGAAGAAATCGAGCATGGTCACGTGCACGCTCCGGGCGAACACGAGCACGGCTGATCGTTCCGCACAGTCATGAAGGCCAGTGATCTCAAAAAGGGCCTGGTACTCGACATCGACGGACGCAGTATTATGGTCAGGGAACTGGACGTACAGAGTCCCTCCTCGCGCAGCGGCAGCACCCTCTACAAGGTGCGCGGCATCGATATCGTCACCAAACAGAAATACGAGAACCGCTTCAAGGGTGACGCGACCGTTGACACGGTCGATTTCAGCCGTCGCCCGGTGCAGTTTCTTTACCGGGACGGTGACAGCTGCACCTTCATGGACCGGGAAACCTTCGAGCAATATACGCTCGGTACGGCAGACCTCGAGGATGAATTGCACTATCTGGGCGAGGACCTCGAGGGCATCCTGGCCATGATTGCGGACGACCGCATCCTCGGCATCGACCTGCCTGCAACGGTAGTACTGGAGATCACCGAGACGGCGCCGGGCATGAAGGCGGCCTCGGCCTCCTCGCGCACCAAGCCCGCCACCCTGAATACCGGCCTGGTCGTACAGGTGCCCGAGTACCTGGCGCCCGGTGAACACATCAAGATCAATACGGCAACCGGCGAGTACGTGTCGCGGGCATAGCCTGCCCACGCAAAGAAAGAGACCTGCAGGAGCGTGCTTCCTGGTCGGGGACTACGGGATAACCGCAGAATTTCAGCAACTGTCTGGTTATATGCCGGGAATAGCCATCCGGCTCCATGTATACCCTGATCTTCTATAAGAATCAGAAGGCAATCAAACCCAACACCTTACGTTGAATAACTATCAAGTCACCCAATGTAAACTGGCCATCAGGTGCAGGTAAGCCATTGGACAATGGTGCTACATCGCCATGCGACTGTAATAGCGGGGTCAGTGACAACTGACCAATAATAATCCTGAGACCAATCAATACATCAGCCACATTAACAACCCCGTCAACAGAAAGATCACCATCTGCAATAATCGGGAAGGACATGTTGTCCAGCGGGTTCGTGCCGCTTACGGCTTCCTCTCCATCAGTAAATCCGTCGCCATCGGTATCTGATAGCACCGGATTAGTGCCATAATCCAGTTCACCATCTGCAAATCCGTCACCGTTGACATCGACGCCACCGGCTACCAGTCCCACGGCTATAAGTCCGTCAGCACCGTCGACGAGTCCGTCGCCATCCGTATCTACATTCAATGGATTCGAGCCGGCCGCTACTTCATCGGCATCACGCACTCCGTCGTTATCGTCATCAGAGTCGATGACATCGGGTACGCCATCGGTATCGTAATCCGCGCAGTCGGCACTACAGGCAGTACTGCTTTCGGCGCCTTCGCACATGGAATCACCGCAGCAGGCCTGCACGCGCGGCGACAGGCGGCAAAAACGGTTCAGCGCTGAATCGATACAACTGTTACCCTGGCCATCGTTACCGCATGCAATGGGATTGGTGACGCCGCCATCGTCAAAACCGCAACACCAGTCGGGCCCGGCACCCTGGTTGCCGGCGCAGTCCGACGGGCAGTTGGCACAGTTTTCCCCGTCCCCGGCCTCGCACAGCCCGTTACCGCAGCTAGCGCCGCTGGACTGCGCACAATCGGCGGGGCAGCTGATACAGTCTTCCCCGATTTCACACAGGCCGTTGCTGTTGCAGTTCGCCGGATCATGGGTGGTCTGGAACTGGCGCATCATTTCGTGGTCTTCGTGATCCAGCAGATGACAGTGATAGGCAAATTTGCCCACATAGTCCTCGAAGGTCATGATGACACGCACTTTCGTGTTTGGTGGTACCTGAACCGTATCCTTCCAGGTATTGATCTCCCAGGGTTGCAGCGGGATGGGCTGTCCGGTGGTGAGATCCACCTTGTCGAGCACCTGGAACAACACCAGGTGCACGTGCATGGGGTGCATCGAGTTGCTCGGATTTTCGAACTGCCAGATCTCGGTGTTGCCGAGAATCGGCATCTCCGTGATATCGTCCCAGTGTTCGCCGATGACATTACCTGCACTGTCGAGGGATTTGATCAGCCACTCCTTGCCCGTGCAGGCCGCGTTTACCCTGTCCAGCAGGAAACGCCGGGTGCCGGCGGCCGATGCCTCGGGTATCGGAATGACCGGCCTCAAGGCCCCGGGCAAGGTCGTGGTAAATCCGGGTGTGGCGTTGACCACGAACTTCATGATGTTGGGCAGCAGGGGTGACGAGACTTCGTCGTTACGCAGGATGATTTCCGTGCCCGGCGGAAAAGCGGCGAAATCGATGACCACGTCCAGACGTTCCGCCGGCGCCATGTTGATGGTATCGAGCGGTATCGGCGCATCGATCAGGCCGCCGTCGGTGCCGATCACGTTGAAGGGAATCACCTGCGCGGGATCGCTCTGGTTTTCCAGGCGCAGGTCATAGACGCGGGCCTGGGAACCATTGACGATACGAAAGCGGTATTTACCCTGTTTCACATCCAGGAAAGGCCAGACCTTGCCATTTGCCAGACCGATATCACCCAGCACCTGGTTCTGGATGGTGGCGGGATAGAACAGCGAACCGTCGGGATTGAACTGGCGGTCCTGGATCACCAGCGGGATTTCAAATTCTCCCGCGGGCAGGGGCAGGGCCGTTTCGAAGGCGTCGCGCAGAAGGTAATACCCGGCCAGGCCCATGTACACGTTAAGGCGGGTAATACCCAGTGCATGGTCGTGATACCACAGGGTCGCCGGCAACTGGCTGTTGGGGTATTCGTAGATATCAAAGTCGCCGGGCAGGAAATCGTACTCCGGCTGACCGTCAAAGCGCGCCGGCACGTGGCCGCCATGCAGATGGGGCACGGTACGCGGCGCATCACCCCAGTAGTTGGGGCCGTGCGGACAGGTTTCGACAGCCAGGTAATGGCTGCCGGCCGGCAGGTTGTTGATGTATTTGACTTCGACGGGCTGATTACTGGTTGCCTCGATGGTGGGCCCCGGGTAGGTGCCCGCATAGGCCCAGACATCGGTGGGGGGAAGATCGCGGTGCAGCTGTTGCTGCACCTGGGTCATCGCGACCTCGTATTGCGGTGTACCGTCGGCGCGGATACCCGTCGGTGCCAGTACCCCGGGGATCGGCAGGGCGTCGACAAAGGGCTCGAGGCCGCAATCCACCGCCGGATCGGTGCAGGCGCTGCCGCCTCCCTGGAAGATACCGCCGGCCGACTCGCACGCATTCCGCGGCACGCTGTCTGAACAGGATTGATCGAGATTGCAGCAGGCGCCCGAGGGCTGCGGGCAGGGATTCGGGCTGCAGCTACCGGAACCAGTGTCCGGGGTGCCGCCCTGGCTGGTACAGGTCGTGGTGTCGGCAACCGTGCAGTCACCGGTGGCAAAACAGCAGGCATAACTCGCCACTGCCGGTGTGAAGTCGACGGTGAGCACGGGTGACGGGTTTCCTTCGCGGCTGTCGAAGCGGCGCGCGGTTTTTGTACGGTTCTCATCGCCCACCAGGATCCAGCCATGATTGCCGGGGTCGTTATCCAGCCAGTTCTGCACGTCGGCACGCATGACGGAATTGCCCGGCGCCGTACTGTCCCAGACACCCAGCTGGTTATTGCCGGACGGCACGCTCGCACTGGCGCTGGCGGCACCGAAATCTCCGCCGGGATTTGTCCAGGATACCAGCTGATGCATGGCGGACAGCCAGGTGGCATCACCCTGGCTGGCCCCGCTGCCCTTGCCGTCACCGCAGCCTACGGTGCCCTCGCCCCAGTCCCGGCTGAGCGGGTGCAGGCTCATGTCCGCGTCCTGGTTATCCCGGCTGCGGCCTATCTGCAGGGTGAGTGAGACGCTGTCGATGGTGGCGCCGGCCGGGATGTTGCCGGCAATATCGAACTTGAGCAGGGCGCGACGGGAGTGGTTTCCATTGGTCATCCCTGAATACACGCTATCGCCGATACCGCAGGTATTGTTCTCATAGACGCTGCCGACGTTGCCGAAGATGGTGTTGTCCTTGACCGGATTGAGTATCACCTGCGCGGCAGGCACGCAGATGGTGACTGTACACAACAGGACTGACAGTATCGCCTGCAGCGGGTGGATCAGTCGGTATTCGCCGGCAACACGCATTTATTTCTCCCGGTGTCTCCCTTGACAATACATGGTGTATGGCCAGTGTTATTCTGGCAGGTGGTAATTGACGACCAATACAGGACGGAACTGGCTCGTCGGAGATTCACGCGAATCAAACCGCTTGGCGCTTTGCGTTTCTTCTTCATTACCCCTCAGCAGCCAGCCGTAATTGCGCTGCGGTGCATGCAGCCACAGGCGCACATCGGCCAGTAATTGTCTGCTGTTTTGCCAGGTATAAAAACCGCTGTCAGCCACCCGGGTCGCTGCACTGGCGCGCGCCACGAAATGACCGCCTGCCCGTTTCCAGTAGGCCACGTCGTAATCGGTGTGCAGCCAGGTGGTATCACCGGCCTGTGCTATCGCGCCGCCACCGCCCGTACTTGACGACGGCCCTTCCCGCCAGTCATCGAGAATCCGGTGAACGGTCACGGCTGCCGGCGCCGGATTACTCGAGGTCAGGTGCAGGGTCAGTGCAACGTTCTCGATGACAGCCCGCTCAGGCAGGGCACTGGCAATGTTAAAGTGCAGCAGGGCGCGGCGGACGGAATTGCCGGCCTGCGCTGTGCGGCCGACAAACAGCGCCGGGCCGGCACCGTTGGCGAGTTCGCCATGCGGATGCTCGACCAGGGTCGCGTCGCTATCCGGATACAATGTGACGCTGTCAGCGTTGACCGCGCCGGCGGCAAATAACACTAAGAGGTACGACATGCGGGCAAATTTCATATCCGGTGTCCTGACTGGCGCTGCCGATTCTTATTACATCTTTACCATTGTCTCTTCAAAAAAATCACTTTACCTTGATATAAGGCAAACAAATCCTGTCTCCCTTCAGTGACAGGCTGTCACCGCCAGGCCAATGTTTTTGCGAGAAACACTATTTTTAGCAGCAGTTCTATCCGGGAAAGGCTATGCTGTATCATGATAATGAATGGCAGTCTCAATCCAGATCATTGCTGGAGACTGGTTATGATGATAAATCTGAAAAAACCGGCCCTACACGGTACGTTACTCTTCCTGTTGGCATATTCCATGACATCCCAGGCGGTGCTCCTGTTCGCGCATGGCAATGACGATCAACTCTACCAGATTGACACCGATACATTATCAGCCTCGGTAGTTGGCCCCAACGAGGTAAGCTCGATTATCAGCGAGATCGAGCAGAGTCCAGACGGAACAATTTTCGGTTCGGACACTGTCGATAACACCCTTCTGTACTCAATCGATCCTGACACCGGCGCCGCATTCGACAGCCAGTCGATGACCTTTCCCGCAGGCGGCAATGTCATCACGGCGATGGAATTCGCTGGCCAGACATTGTATGCCGGATTTGCAACGGAAGGCGGCCACTCAGGCTCGATTTCGAGCAGCTTGGTGACCATTGACCTCATGACCGGCAATGTGGCTGTCGTTGGCGCCACCGGAATCACCAATCCGCTCGGTGGACTGGCTTATGATGGTGCGACGATGTACGCGGTAAGCGCAGGCGGTTCCGGCTCGTTGTATACAATCGACCTGCATACGGGCGCAGCAACCCTGATCGGCGCCACCAGATTTGCCATGACAGCCCTGGAGTTCGGGGCTGACGGGGTGCTGTACGGACTGCCCAGGACCCGATCACCATTTTCCAATCATTTACTGAGTATCGATACTGTGACGGGCGCCGGGACGGATCTGGGTTTACTCGGTGGGTCGCCGGGTACCGGACTGGTGGCCCTGACATCCACCCCTCCAGCCCTGGACGTAAAGATCGACATAAGGCCCGGCAACACAATCAATCCCGTCAATCCCCGCTCCAATGGCAAGCTCAAGGTTGCCATCCTGACGACCGGGGACTTCGACGCGAGCATGATTGATGCCGGCGCTGTCCGGTTTGGCCCAGGCGCAGCGGCGCCGGTCAGATATCGGCTGAATGACGTTGATCAGGATGGTGTCTGGGACCTGGTACTGAAGTTCAATACCCTGGATACAGCTATTGCCTGCGGCGACGCCGAGGCAACCCTGACGGGAGAGACGTTTGACGGTACCCGGATAACCGGTGTGGACTCCATCAGAACAGTAGGCTGCCAGTAAAAAACCTGAATCATCCGGAAGCGAGCCTCGGGTTACTGTTCACATAATCCGAAACAGCATTCCATCGATTGTGCAGACCGACACGGTCTCTGCAAAGAAGGAAGCCTGTTCACGGGGCCTTCTTTACTGACGCCGCTAACAATTTCCTGATTTCCGCGCCGAACACGGCAGGTGTCTGGGCGCCGATGATCACCCGCCCGCTGAGTCTTTCGGGTGTGGTCCTGCCGACAATGAAACTCGGCGTACCGGTGAGTCGCTGGCTGGCAGCGATATTGGTGTAGTCGTCGATTTTGTCGAGATGACGCTCGCTGGCGAGACACTCGGCAAAAGCGTGGGTGTCCAGCTCGAGATCGGCGGCATAGCTTTTCAGGTGCTCCACACCAAGGTTGTTGCTGTTGCGAAAAAGGCTGTCGCGCATGATCCAGAACCTGTCTTGTTCGGCCGCACAATAGGCTGCCTGCGCCGCCTTGCGCGCGTCCTTGTGGAAACCCAGCGGCAGATCGCGCACCAGCCAGCGCACCTTGCCGGTATCAATGTAATCGCGCTTCAGGAATGGAAAGGTGTTTTGTGTAAATCGTTTGCAAAAAGGGCACTGGTAATCGGTAAACTCAACCACGGTCACAGGCGCAGCGGCATCACCCAGTATTGGCCCGGGCTCCTTTATGTCCAGTGTCGCCGTCGTTGGTCCTCGTTGTTGCGCACGCGGTTGCGTCTGCTTTTCAATTTTCTCCAGCAACGCGCGCATGTCGCGGAGTTCTTTAAATATCTGCTCGGCTTGTTGTTGAGTAATTGCCGCGTCGGTATCGGAATGCGATGATGAGTTGCAAGCTGCAACAAACATCAGTAGAAAAATCAGATAGCCTGGTCCTGTAATGGTCTTCATGGTTATCACTATTCGCATAAGTTTATTCAGTTCTGTGGCTTTGGAAATAAATACATTCCCGTTTCCAGGGCTATAAGTATAACTACAGGCAGGAAGATACGATTCTTGTCGAAAATGATCTGTATGTAAATATTTGCATTGAATCCGCCTGATGTCGACAAAGGAGAGATATTATCGAGAAATCCTGGCATCAGGAAACATCTGCATGTACTGTCAAGACCTGGTTTTATGCATGAACCGGCATCTATTGAGGCCATGTTGTAGCTGACTGTTTTGAATCTGCCTTCGGGCACGTCTATGACCTTTCTTTGCCATACATCGAACCTTGAATTCATGCTTGCATGCTTAAATGTCTGTCTCAGACGGCCTTCCAGACATTCAATCCAGGGCACTGAATCTTATGGCAGGGCGGCGGATTCACAAATAAAACACAGCGGAGAACCAGCATGCGTATAGCCATTGTCGGGGCCGGGATCAGCGGCCTGACCACTGCCTTCTACCTGCAACGCGCGCAGCCTGACCGGGAACTGGTGATCTACGAGGCTAATTCCGCGCCGGGCGGGACCATGCGCACCGTCGAATGTGACGGGTTCCGCTTCGAGGCAGGCGGCAACGGTTTTCTCACCAACAAGCCGGACAGCATGCAGCTGGTGCAGGATGCCGCTGCCGAACATCTGCTGCTGGCCAGCTCGGACCTGGCGCGCAAACGCTACATTTTTACCGATCAGCTCCACCGCCTGCCGGAATCCCCGCCGGCATTCATTGCCTCGAAACTCCTGAGCCTGCCGCAGAAACTGCGCGTCGCCGCCGAGTTATTTATTCCGCCGAAACGTGACGCGAGTGATGAATCCCTGCAGAGCTTCGGCTACCGACGAGTCGGCAAGGCCTTCACCGACAGCTTTCTCGACGCCATGACCGCCGGGATCTATGCCACCACACCGGACAGGGTGTCGGTGAATGCCGCCTTCCCGCTTGTGGTCAGGCTGGAACAGGAACATGGCGGCCTGTTCCGTGGCATGCTCGCGCGTCGCAAGCGCAGTGCGGGACCGGGAGGCACCCTGATGAGCTTCAGGGGCGGAGTGGGCACCTTTATCACCCATCTGCAGGACAGTCTGCAGGCCGACTGGCACCTCGGTATGCCGGTCACCGCCATCCAGGCCGACGGGGACGGTTACCGGATCGTGACGGCCCACGGTGAGGAATCTGTGGATCAGGTGGTGCTGGCGGCGGCAGCACCCGCTGCAGCAGAGATGCTGATGAGTCTGGATGCAAAACTGGCTGCCCGGCTGGGCAGTATCGAGTACTCCCCCATCGCCGTGGTCGGCTTCGGTTACCGGCACCTCGAACAGGCCCTGGATGGCTTCGGCCTGCTCACCACCACCGCTGCCGGGCTGCCGATACTGGGTGTGCTATGGGATAGCAGCATCTTTACCGATCGGGCTCCCGAGGGTGCCCGTTCCCTGCGTGTGATGATCGGTGGCCAGCGCAACCCGGAACTGGTGCAGCAGGATGAGGCCGGACTCATCGCCATGGCACGCGAGGGTATCCGTCTTACCATGGGCGTTGATACCGAGCCGGATGTCAGTTTCGTGCAACGCTGGGAACACGGCATCCCGAATTACGGACTGGGGCACCTGCAGGCCATGGAAGAACTGTTTGCCCACGCAGCCCGCTACCCGCACCTGCATCTGAACTGCAACGCCTATTACGGCATCGCCATGAACGATTGTGTACGCAATAGCCGTGAGCTGGCCGAAAGAATGTGCACTGCCTGAAACCACGGCATGTCGGGTTGGGCATTTTGCTATTCGGGCCAGCGCTGATCAGTGGGTGCCAGAGGCCAAAAAGAGTTATTGGCAATTTGTCATCTCCTTGCGTGTGCGACCCGGCTTTATGAGCAGTCGCGGCAGGAGCCAGACAGCCCATCTGCACCTGGATTGTATATGTGACGGTGAGCGAAATGGGCCGAAGCCGGATTAAGGGCCTGTAAACAAACCCCGCTTGAACGGAAAGTTTCCCGGTTGACGTGAATGTATCGGGTCTGACCCCATCGATCTCTCTCTGGTACGATGCTTGCTTCTGGAAACATCAAGGATACTGATGATGGCTAATGTCCTCATAGAACGAAGAAGGTTTTCGCGCAAGCGTGTGAAGTTAAGTTGTTCGCTGCAGATTGGCGCTGGCGTGCCGGTTCGCGGTTTTACCCATGATCTGTCTCAGGAGGGTGCCATGGTGGAGTTCCAGCATTTACCAAGCATGCAGCAGAACAGGAAACCGAAAACCGGAGACAGCGGGTCGCTGACGCTGCAGTATCATAAACAGAGCACACCTGAATCCATGAAAGTCGGTTGCCGGATCATGCATACACAGGCCAATCGTATCGGGCTTCTTCTGTTTTATTCCAAGATGTCAGATCTGGACAAACAGAACCTGGACGTGATCCTGAAGACAGAGTCAGGCCATATATGAGGATGTGTCAGAGCACGGTTTATCTGGAATAGCAATGTGTCCCCTGGCCCGGCCAATGAACGTTTCCCGCTTACTGCACCAGCGGCATCCTGATTTTCGTGCCGGCGGCCACGGCCTGCTCCCCCATCGTGCCCGGAACCGTCTTGTTATTGTATTAATTGCTGCAATTGAATGATCACTTGCAAGTATAAGCCGGACGTTCGAATGAATTATGCGAATGTCGTGTTATGGCCGCCTGGTTTGGTCCTGTCGTCGACGCATATATAAACAATTACTTGACGGCAGAGAACGACCCTAGTGCGACATCCATAGATTCTGACCTCATGTCGTTTTGTACTGTTTGCAGTCGCTCACCGGTTGAACCCACACCCAAGCAGAAATCATCTTTCGATTGAACAGTATCAACAAATAATTGGCATATTTGCCTATAAAATTATATTGAGATTAATGTCTGACATGAGGAAGTAACCATGAAGCCAGTTAAAAATATTCTATTGATCGTTTTAGCATTCAGTTTGATCTCAGGTGTGTCTGCAGGGGAGAGATCGAAAAATCAAAGCCCCGAGTCGATAGTGACATGTCAGATACTCGGACCAGGTATTTACAGGGTTGCTGGTCTATCGCTACCTGCGTCTATAAATGCTGAAACATGCACACTGTCATTTAGCGATATAACAGTTTCTTGTGCATCTTGCATTAGCTCTTTGGAGGATCAAGGATGCAATCACTTGATGTGGTTACAGCGAAAAGTAACGAGATTCCTAACGTGACATACTTTCTATCTTGCGTTAAACCATAACAATTGAGGCCTTCATGGCATGGTCGGAAATGTCTCATTCCGACTGGTCTAAGTACTACAGGAACCCCGCTAATGCGGGGTTTTCTTTTTCTGGGGGAGGTCTGATTCTGGCCGGACCAGGAAAACGACATTTATCGATTTCTTGCATCACCTGTACTTTTGGCTATGTGACAAAATGCCTCATTCTAGACAATGGGCCACATCCAATTTCAAGAGTGGCTAGCTAATATATACAAACATGGCCTCACCTCCCTGGAGGCCTGTGTAAAAGCATCTTTTAGTGACATTTCCAAGGTCAGGCGGCAGATTTTTAATCGGACGTTTATTTTCACGTCAAGGGCCGGGACGAAATGCCGATGATACGGAAACGTGTTTGAGTTATGAGCAGGCGCTGATAAGACTGAAACCAGTTACCTGTACGCAGGACAGAAATTGGAGTGTGAAGGTGAAAATATTTCTAGAACAAGCGGTTATGATGACATTGACGGTGACGATAATTACAGCGGCGTTAGCGGGAATGAGCCTGCTGACGACGATAATAATTGGTTAAATGACCAGGTTAGCCGATCTCAGGATCGTGTGTGCCAACTGCCACCGAATGATTCACCGAAACAGGCCCTGGCTGACCGAGGCAAAACATCATTTGATGAAGCCAGATATCTGGCAATGATTGTCTGCTATTGAATCAACCTTCCAGCGGCTCTTGCGGAGACTGTGTGAAAACCAGTTCTTCGAGGGTACGTTTTCAAGAACCCCGCTCGAAAGAGCGGGGTTTTTTATGTTTTCGGGGATAGATTCTTCTGGACGATTGACTCCACTGATATGAACGACCGGTTCTGCTGCACATTTGCCCTTCGCTGGTCGTCTGTGCAGGTCCGGGACAATCAAAGGGGACGGGTTTATTTGGCCGGGGTCGGGACTCCAAAATGAACTTCAAATAAATCTGTCCCCTTTGGAGTCTCTTTGGAGTTGAGTTCTTTGGAGTTAAACGGCAGGCAGCAGGAGTGACAGGAAGCTAAGCCGGCGTCACATCGGCTCCATTCCGTTTATTCAGAAAAGAACCCAGCGGTTTGTCGGACTTTTCGATATGAACCAGAGCCCAGCCCTTGAGTTCGAGCACGATGGCGAAGGAAAGCAGCAGATCACCGTTTTTATAACGCCTGGCAAGATCCACCAGGTGTTGCATGAGCCTGTCGTGTTCTGACTTGTGCGCCTCGTATCCCGGGTAGTTGTACTGCGACATCAACTGTTCTTCATAGGAAAAGTGCGCCTGTGTGTGCTCCAGCAGCTGCGACAGGAGTTGATCCAGGGCTGCTCTGTCAGCCCCTTGCAGCATGGTTTCATGGAGCAGGTTAATCAGCCTTATCAATGCCTCGTGCTGTGTATCAATTTCCGGAATATTCAGCTTCAGGTTGTCTTCCAGTTTAACCAGTTCCATGATGAACTCCACTTCTGCGTCCGGCATACAGTCGAGTATAACAAACAGCCCTCTGTGCTATACATCTTGCCGGCAGAGAAATTTAACGCGTGTGTTGCGTCGATCGATTGAATCCGCGCTGCATTCGGATCCTCACAGGCATTTAGAGAACGGCAGGCTCTGTCCGCAAGCGGGCATTCAGCATATATACAGGCCCCTGTTAATTCTTTTGTGCCTCCAGCGCTTCCCAGCGCTCGTAGCAGGTTTCCAGCTCGCCATTCACCGCCTCCAGGCGTGCCAGCGCGGCCTTCACTGTTTCCTGTGCCTGCTGGTAAAAACCGGGGTCACTCACCGCCTGTTGCAGCTCGTCCTGTTCCGTCTCCAGAGCCTCAATTTGCCCCGGCAGCGCATCCAGCTCGCGCTGGTCCTTGTATGACAGCTTGTTTGGTTTGCCGGCAGATTTATCCCGTGTAATCGCCGGCTTCGCTGCTTGCCGTTTGCCGGCCGCCTGTGCAACAGGCTGTTGCTGGCGCAGCCAGTCCGAGTAGCCGCCCACATATTCGCCGATGCGGCCGTCGCCCTCGAATACGAGGGTGCTGGTGACCACGTTATCGAGGAACTCGCGGTCATGACTGACCAGCAGCAGTGTTCCGCTGAACCCCATGAGCAGTTCCTCGAGCAGTTCGAGGGTCTCGACATCAAGGTCATTGGTCGGTTCGTCCATGACCAGCAGGTTGGCCGGTCGCGCGAACAGGCGCGCCAGCAGCAGGCGATTACGCTCGCCGCCGGACAGGGAACTGACCGGCGACTGCAGGCGTTCCGGCGGAAACAGGAAATCACGCAGGTAGCCCGCGACGTGACGATCGCGTCCGCTCACCGTGACGCGCTGGCTGCCGTCGGCCACGTTGTCCATGACTGACTTGTGCGGGTCAAGCTGTTCGCGCTGCTGGTCGAACCAGGCCGTCTGCAGGCGGGTGCCACGGCGCACGCGGCCGTTGTCGATGTCGATGCGGCCGAGTAATGCCCTGATCAGCGTGGTCTTGCCCGAGCCGTTCGGGCCGATGATCCCGACCCGGTCACCGCGCAGCAACGTGGTGGAGAAGTCGCGAATGACGCAGCGCTCGCCAAAGCGCACGCTGATGTTGTCCGCCTCGAACACCAGTCGACCGGATTGCTCGCCCGCATCGAGCCGGATATCCGCGCGGCCGGAACGCTCCCGCCGTAGCTGGCGTTCCTCGCGCATGCGCTGCAGTGCCCGCACCCGGCCCTCGTTGCGCGTGCGCCGCGCCTTGATACCCTGGCGGATCCACGCCTCTTCCTGCGAAAGTTTTTTATCGAACAGTGCATGGTGGCGCGCCTCGGTCTCGAGCTGTTCCGCCTTGCGGCGCAGGTACTCGTCATAACCGCCCGGCCAGGACGTCAGTGCACCCCGGTCCAGCTCCAGGATGCGTCCGGCCAGTCGCCGCACGAAGGCACGGTCATGACTGATGAACAGCAGGGCGCCGGCAAAATTCATCATGAAGTCCTCCAGCCAGCGAATCGCCTCGATATCGAGATGATTGGTGGGCTCATCGAGCAGCAGCACATCCGGGTCCCCCGCCAGTGCCTGCGCCAGCAGGACGCGTCGCCGCCAGCCGCCCGAGAGGGTTGCAAAGCGGGCATCACCTTCCAGCTGCAGGCGCGACAGCACGGTCTCGACACGCTGCTCCAGCTGCCAGCCCCCGGCCGTCTCGAGCGCCTGTTGCAGCGTGGCCAGGCGTTCGAGCGCCGCCGGGTCCTGCGACTGCGCCAGCCCGGCAGCGGCGTGGTGGTACTCGGCAATCAGCCGCCCCTGCTCCGGGATACCGGCCGCAACCACGTCGAACACGCTGTCGTCACTCTCGAGTGCGACCTCCTGCGCCAGTGCGGCCACACGGATACCGGTCTGCCGCCAGATCTCGCCGTCGTCCGCACCGTGCTCGCCACTGATGATGCGCAGCAGCGAGGATTTGCCGGCGCCGTTGCGGCCCACCAGGCACACGCGCTCGCCACGTGCAAGCTCGAGCGAGACGTGATCCAGCAGGGCGTGATGGCCATAGGCCAGGGACAGGTTGTCGAGTCTGATCAGCGGCATGATAAAGTCCGGGTGGTGTAGGATACTACTATGCAGTTCCGACGACACCGATCTTTGACCCGGCCACAGCATGGACCCGACAACCACTGAGACGGATTTTCATTGCTACTCGCAACGCATGCTGAACCCGTTCCGCGGCATTGTCAGCTATGTCAGCTACCGCTCTGCCGATGCCGTGACGGCCGACGGCAGCCACTGGGACATCTACGTCAGCAACGCGGCACTGCTCGAGGGGCTGGAGACAGGCCGGCGACCGCAAATCAGCGACATCCGCTACGGCTCATGGTCGGCACGCCGGGGACTGAAACGCGGCCCGCTGTTACCCTCCGATGACTTTCTGCAGATGGAAGCCATGGGTACCCGCGTCTACCAGCACCTGCTGGAAATCGGCGACCAGGTCCCGTTCCCGCTGCAGGACCGCTACGAGCTCTGGCTGCTCGATGCGGATGCGCGACCCCTGGCATTGATCGACAGTGCACTGGCAGCCAGTGACATCGATGCCAGGCAGTCGCTCGTCTGGTGCCCGGGACAGGACTGCCGGCGAACGTTTACCTCTGCCGTTGCTGAACAACTGATCAGTGAACCGGAGAGACCGGGGGCCATGACGGACTATTTGGCCACTTATATCAACAGCCGGACCGGCGATAGTGCGGCCGCGCAACTGTTTGAGCGCAATGCAGACGGCAGCGGCAGCGGCCTGCAGGGCATCAACCTGCCTGACTCGCTGTCACACCGATCGCTCCCGGCCGGGGAATTTCCCCCTCGCCTGCTGGAGATGCAGCGACATGACGCGCTGCACGCGCAACTCGTCCATGACTTCATCTGCTGGCAGGCACCGTGGCAATTATCGTTGCCGGGCATGGATGCCGCCGAGCGGGGTGAATTCGAACAGCATGCACGGGTACAACCCCTCAAGCTTGCACACCTGTACCGGCTGTATCCGGAGATTATCGACCGTGCCGTGATCGATGCGGCGCGCGTGGAGGCGCGCCTGCGCAGCACACACCAGATCCGCAAGCCGGCGGAAAAAGTCATGTCGACGTTTTACATCGAACTAAGCCCCGAAGCAGTGGACCGATGAGCACAACCTCGGAAATGGCTGCTGTCGAGATCTGCATCGACTGGCAGGCCAACAACATCGCCCATCGCAACCGCGTGTATGCCGGCAAGGTCAATTTCTGGCGTGATATTTTTCCGGGCACCCTTGCTGTGCAACTGCCGGAAAGCGACGGCGCATGGGTCAGGGAGGAATTCCCGGCCGGCGAACTGGTCGCGCCCTGGCGCGAGTCGAATATCCACACGCTCAAACCGGCCACCCTGAATCTGCAGCGCAAAAACGGCCCGCCGGTGCAACTGCAGGCCGGACGCCACTATCCACGCTACCTTGCCGCCGGCCTGCCGGACATCCACGCAGGCAATGTACAGCCCATGCGCGTGAGCGCGATCGAGGACGATGCGGTGACGATTGACCTCAACCATGCACTGGCACGCGTGCCGCTGACGGTGTCGGCACGCATCGATAAACGGCTCGGCAGCACCGGGGAACATGGCGGAAGCTGCAACGACGTGGTCATGGACCTGCTCGACACCGGCGTCGGCCTGGAAACGCTGCACCCGGACAATGCGCACTTTTTCGACAGCCAGCCGTTTGCGCGCCTGGACGAACGCGAGGACAGCCAGTTCTATTCACAACCGCGCCTGGTGCAGCATCTCGACGCCATGGCCATCGAGCAGGTCTCGCGCATCTATGCACGCTTCCTCGAGGACGGGATGCAGGTACTGGACCTGATGAGCAGCTGGGTTTCACACCTGCCCGGCGAGCTGACACTGTCGGTCACCGGACTGGGTATGAACGAGGACGAGCTGGCGAAGAACCCCCGGCTCGCGCAGTACACCCTGCATGACCTCAACGCCGACCCGCATCTGCCCTACCCGGACCGGCAGTTCGACGCCGCCGTCTGTACCGTCTCCATCGAGTACCTGACGGACCCGGTGCAGGTGGTCAGGGACCTCGGGCGCGTGCTCAAACCGGGCGCGCCGTTCATCGTTAGCTTCTCGGATCGCTGGTTCCCGACCAAGGTGGTCGGCATCTGGAATGATCTGCACCCGTTCGAGCGCATGGCACTGGTGCTGGAGTATTTTCAACGGGCAGGCAACTTCACGGACCTGGCAACCGAGAGCGTCAGCGGTTATCCGCGCCCCGGGGATGACAAATACGCCGGCCAAATGGCGCTGTCAGACCCGGTATTCGCCGTCAGCGGCCGGGCCGCCGGTCAGGACGCCTGCGCCTGATCGAGCAACACATCACCCAGCGCCGGGGCGGCACCCAGGTAGGGTGCGATGGTAATGGAGATGTCAGGGCTTTCGGCGCGCACCTTGTCGACTTCTTCCGGGATATCCGTCACCACATGCCGGCCGGCCGACAGAAAATACGGCAGCAACACGATCTCCGTGGCCCCCGCGGCGATGGCGTGGCGCAAACCGTCCGGTATGGAAGGCTCGGCCAGCTCCAGGAACGCGCACTCAACCCGCGCGTAGTCATCGCCCGCACGCTCGGCCAGATTGCGTGTCAGGGTACGGATCTCGTCGTTTGAGGCGGCACGGCGACTGCCGTGTGCGACAACCAGCAAACTTTTCATAAATTAACCTTATTCATTTCACTGAATTAACCCGTTCAGGATACACCATCCAGACGCCTGCCTGATATCCCGACAACCACACCCGGGCGAAGTGCCGGTACACTCGCCACGTGATGCGTTTACCGCGGCGGCCATCGTGGCCTCGCGCACCGACCGGACCGGTTGCCGGCCGGTAACCGGTCCGGGACGATTATTGCGGTCCAGGCGAGTGCGCGCGGTGCGCGTAATTCTGTATAATCGCTGCCCTTCGAGCGAACCATTCCGGGCAGCAGGCCCGTTCCAGCATGATCAATAAATTGCGCAATATCGCCATCATCGCACACGTCGATCATGGCAAGACGACACTCGTCGACCAGTTGCTGGCACAGTCCGGCACGCTGGGCGATCGAGCCGCGGTACCGGAACGCGTCATGGACTCCAGCGACCTGGAGAAAGAGCGCGGCATCACGATACTGTCGAAGAACACCGCCATCCGCTGGCAGGATTACCGCATCAACATCGTCGACACGCCCGGGCATGCCGATTTCGGCGGCGAGGTGGAGCGCGTGCTGTCGATGGTCGACTCGGTCCTGTTGCTGGTCGATGCCGTGGAAGGCCCCATGCCGCAAACCCGCTTTGTCACGCAAAAGGCCTTCGATCTCGGCCTGCGGCCGATCGTGGTTATCAACAAGATCGACCGGCCCGGTGCGCGGCCCGACTGGGTGCTCGACCAGACCTTCGACCTGTTCGACCGTCTCGGTGCAACCGACGAGCAGCTCGACTTCCCGGTCATCTACGCCTCGGCACTGCAGGGCTACGCCGGTTACGAGGCCGATGAACTGGCCGCTGACATGACGCCGCTGTTCGAGACCATCGTGGAGAAGGTCGCGCCGCCGCAGGTCGATCCGGACGGCCCGTTCCAGCTGCAGGTCATCTCGCTGGACTACAGCAGCTATGTCGGCGTGATTGGCATCGGTCGCATTCGGCGCGGCAAGGTACGCACCAACATGCCGGTCACCCTGATCGACCGTGAAGGCAAGACGCGCAATGCACGGGTCGGGCAGGTGCTCGGTTTTCTCGGCCTCGAACGCACCGAGGTCGCGGAGGCGCAGGCGGGCGACATCATTGCCTTTACCGGCATCGACAAACTCAATATATCGGACACCCTGTGCCACCCGGACAGGGTGGAGGCGCTGCCGGCACTGAGCGTCGACGAACCGACCGTCAGCATGACCTTCCAGGTAAACAATTCACCCTTTGCCGGCAAGGATGGCAAGTACATTACCTCGCGCAATATCCAGGAACGGCTTGAACGGGAACTGCTCCATAACGTGGCGTTGCGCGTCGAGGAAACCGACGACCCGGACAAGTTTCGCGTCGCGGGTCGCGGCGAACTGCACCTGGCCATCCTGATCGAGACCATGCGCCGCGAGGGTTATGAACTGGGCGTCTCACGCCCGGAGGTCATCCTGCGCGAGGTGGACGGCGAAACACAGGAACCGTACGAACAGGTTACCGTCGACGTGGAAGACGCCCACCAGGGTACTGTCATGGAAAAGCTGGGTGAACGCGGCGGGGAGCTGACCGACATGCGGCCGGACGGCAAGGGTCGGGTCCGGCTCGACTACATCATGCCGGCACGCGGCCTGATCGGTTTCCGCACCGAGTTCATGACCGGCACGCAGGGAACCGGTCTGATCTACAGCGTCTATTCACACTACGGCGCCATGAAACCGGGCGAATACGGACAGCGCAATAACGGTGTACTGATCGCCAACGGCACGGGCAAGGCACTCGGCTATGCCCTGTTCAACCTGCAGGAACGCGGTCGCCTGTTCATCGGTCACGGTGAGGAGGTCTATCAAGGCGGCATTATCGGCATCCACTCGCGCAGCAACGACCTGGTGGTCAATCCGCTGAAGGCAAAACAGCTGACCAATATCCGTGCGGCCGGCACGGACGAGAACATACTGCTGACCACGCCGCTGCGCATGAGCCTGGAACAGGCACTGGAGTTCATCGACGACGACGAACTCGTCGAGGTCACGCCCGGCCATATCCGGCTGCGCAAGAAGCTGCTGCTCGAGCACGAACGCAAGCGCGCGGGCCGCGCGGCGAGCGCCTGACACATCCCCCCGGCGGCCCTCACCTGCCGCCGCCTCCTTCATATCCCTATAAAATTTAAGGGAAAATAACCCTTTACAATTTATGGATATATTATAATTTCACTATATAACAATAGGTTACAAAATAAATACATTGACAAATATATGGGATTTAGCTAACTTCTTGCCTCGGGAGCGATGAGTGGGATGCCAAGAGGGATTCCTGCAGTCCAGGCTCCAGTCAGGTGAAAGGTCTTTATGGAGGAGTACATAACATGCGCGTAACAGATATGGTAATGCACATTGACAACAAACTCGGTGAAAGCAGTCGTCGCACTGTCGAGAAGGCTCTGGGCAGCGCCAGGGGCGTGATCCAGGCCAGCTTCAATGAACGCCGCCCGCACCTCATGCTGGTATCCTACGATACGGACAGCACCTCGTCGTTTGAAATACTGGCACAGGTTGCAGGCCAGCAATTGGGGGTTGCACGCTGCGGCTAGGTATTCACTGCCGGAAAAATAGTTTGCTTACATCGTCCTTATAGCGGTGACTTTTCAGTCACCGTTTTTTTTTGCCTCACTGAATGCGGACACCTCATGCAGTGCGTGCCCCAGCCTGTCGAGCACCTCGCGCCTGCCGGCGTCCGTGTACTCACGGCGTGCCACCCTGCCCCACACCGGGTCGGGCCAGGCCGGATCATCACGGTAGCGCACGATATGGTGCAGGTGTAATTGCGGCACGATATTGCCGAGTGCGGCAATATTCAGCTTGTCCGGCGCAAACACCGCCTGCAGCGCGCGGGACAGTATGACCGATTCATCCAGCAGGCGCCGGCGGTCCGCTGCCTGCAGCTGGTGGATTTCGGTGATGTCGTCACGATCCGGCACCAGGATAAACCACGGGTAGTTGGCATCCTGCATCAGCAGCAGGTGACACAACGGGAAGCGTCCCGCCAGGTGACAGTCCTGCTGCAACAGCGGGTGTAGCTTCATCTCACGCCGGCTCGGGCTCGGGTGCAGGCGCGCGGGTCTGCGGCGGTTTTTCTGCGGCCCTGTCACCGGGAGCGGCCTCGCCACCGACCGCCTCCAGCAGCTGCGGCAGAAAGACGGCGAGTTCCAGCACCATGATGGAGAAATCCAGGTCGAAGCGGCTGGCCGGATCATCCGCCTCGGTCGCCTGTTCCGGCTCCCGCACGATGTCCTCGAAACGCAGGCGTTTGATCGACAGGTCCTCGTGCAGGACAAACGCCAGGCGCTCGCGCCAGTGCATTGCCAGCCTGACGGCCCGCTTGCCGCCCCTGATATGGTTGCGCACCTCGGCAGCACGCAGGTCCTGGTGCCGGCAGCTGATCATGCCGCCATCGGGCTCGGGGTGTTTCAACTCGCAGTCCTCGCCAAGACCGAAGCCGTCGGGCAACTGCCCGCCATCCAGCCAGCGGGTCATGCAGGCGGACAGCGACTTGTCGGAGTGCAGAGGCGTGGCCGGCAGGCGACCGAGCGTATTGCGCAGCTGCGATACCAGCAGTTCGGCCTTGCCCGCCGAGGCACTGTCAACCACCAGCATGGCGTTGCGTGTATCGATATAGGCAAAGCGGTTGCTGATGCGCGTCAGCGCGCGCGGCAACAGGTCAACGATGATCTCTTCCTTGAGGCGCATTTTTTCACGGCGGTAGACCTCGCGCGCTTCGGCGGCCTCGATGTCGGCCACCCGGTCGTCGAGCAATTGCCTGACAACGCCGGCCGGAATCAGCTTCTCCTCGCGCCGCAGGCAGATCATGAGGTAACCGTTGGCCGCATGCACCAGCTGCACTCCGTGGCGTCCAAGCGGCGGCGCCCAGCCGGTAGTGACCATGTCCATCCTGCCGCAGGCACTGAAGGCGTCTTCCTGCAGGCGCGCCGCCAGCACCTCGGGATCGGAAACAACCCCGTCATCCAGCCGGTAAACCTGAAGATTCCTGAACCACATATTCCCGCCCGTCGATTGCAAAGGCGGCACATTATGGTGAATGCGGCCGGTAAAGACCACCCCCCCTGACGGTGCTTACCGAAGTGAACGGATAGAATTTCCCAATTGCATTATTCGTGGTTCGGTTTGCGGACAAATGCTCTGCTCTCCGCCTGCAACCCCTTGTTGCGTGCACACTGCGGCAATGCCCTGATGCAGTGCAGGCGCGTTGTTCTGCCCGTGATTCGCCCGCTGTTCGCCATCAATAGTCAAGAATGCGACACTGCCGCCAGGCGCCAATACTTTTCATGCAGTTAACAAAAATGGATTCGGCGGCTGTGCAGCCCGGCGCACGCGACGCAAGCCTCGGTAAACACGGACAAACCCGAATCAAGTCCGGTAAAAAATACCTGAAAATCCACGAGACATTCACGTTTGAACTGGGGTATGATTCGCCTGTACGACATTAAGGGGGGCAGATTTTTCTCGCCACTTGAAATTCGTTAGGCAAAATTGCATTTATCCCAGGTCATTCCGGCTGTTCCTTATAAACTCCTGCGTGGTCCCTTGTATAAATTGCAATTGATTATCCAGTAATTTTTTTTCACAGAGGTGTTACATGGCTACAGGTACTGTTAAATGGTTCAACGAGTCCAAGGGTTTTGGTTTTATCGCTCCCGCTGACGGCGGCGAAGATGTCTTCGTGCATTTCTCTGCCATCAACGGCGATGGCTTCAAAACACTGGCCGAAGGCCAAACAGTAAACTTTGATGTCGAGCAGGGACCGAAGGGTCTCCAGGCGATCAACGTCAACGGACAATAACAACACAATAATCACGCTTGTAAAAAGACCCCGTCGACTGGCGGGGTCTTTTTTTCATGTCGGCATCCTTACCGTAGAATCGATGAACAGCATGCAACGGCCTTCCAGGGTGCCCTCCCGCAGCTGATGGGACGCTATCGACCCCCGGCACCGAAATCCTCTCCCTACATAACCGGCGCCGGCTACCAGGCACTTGCCGAAGAATTACAGGCCCTCTGGCAACGCCGCAGTGGCGTGACCAAAGCCCTGACGGCCGCGGCTGCCGAAGGCGACCGCTCGGAAAACGCCGAGTATATCTATCGCAAGAAGGAACTGCGCGAAATCGACCGCCGTATCCGCTATCTGCAGAAACGCCTGCCCGATCTGAAAGTGGTCAACGACCCGCCGACCGATACGGACAGGATTTTTTTCGGCGCCACGGTCACGGTGGAAGACGCTGACGGCGTGCAGTCAGTCTATCGCATCGTCGGTGCTGACGAGTTCGACCCCGCCCGGGGATGGATCAGCGTCGACTCTCCACTGTCGACCGCCCTGCTCGGCAAGCGCGCGGATGATGAAATCCGCGTGGAAACACCAGCGGGCACTGCGAGCTATTGCATCGTGGACGTGCGCTACTGAGAGGCTTCCCGGCCGTGAATCATTCGTCGACCTTCACCTTGCCGCGCAGCGTCTTGTCACGCCCCCGCCGGGTTTTCTGCTCCAGCCGTTGTCGCCGGGCACGCGCCGTTGCCCGCGTCGGGATACGCTTGCGCTGAACCGACAGCGCCCGCCGCACCAGCTGTCGCAGTCGCTCCAGCGCATCGGTACGGTTTTTGATGCGGTCGCGGAAGCGTTGCGCCTTGATGATGATGACACCGTCCTTGCTGATGCGCCGGTCCGGCAGGTCCAGCAGGCGCTGCTTGCACGCCTCCGGCAGGGAGGAGCCGCGGATGTCGAAGCGCAGGTGAATGGCGGATGACACCTTGTTGACGTTCTGTCCGCCCGGCCCGCCCGCACGGACGGCGCCGAGTTCGATTTCATTGTCCGGGATTCGGACCGATCCGGTGATATACAGCATCGGGATTGCAGGCTAGTGGGCCCGCGTCTGCAGCGCACCGCAGCGTTGACAGTGATAAGTGGTCACCAGCCGGCCCTGCTTGCTGTCGAAGGCGGTATCGCCATCCACCGCCCACTTGTGGAAGCCGCGGCGACACAGGGTCTTGCCCTTGGCCCGCTCGGCGGCGGTCGGCTTGCGAAAGCGGAGAATGTCGGCCATCTGTCTGTCGTTCGGCGCGCAGCCGGGCCGAACAGCCCCGTCGTTAACTAGTGCGTGCGCGCACCGAGTATCCGCGTCTTGAAGCGCTGCAGCAGCGACGGCACCTCGTCGTACGCCGGCATGCCCGCAGACCCCGCGTGCTGCTGTTTCATGACTGCCGGAGACAGTTTTGCCTTGCCCATATCAACGACCTTCTGCTCTTCCATGACCCGTGCCGGCCGCAATGGATCCGCCCCCAGCGTACCGACCAGGCCGGCGAGGTACTCCGGACTGCTGACACGGTCGAGCTTCTCCCGCGCCGTGACCAGCCGTTCACTGATGCCGAGACGTTCGGCCTCGTCACTGTAGCTTTCGTTGTCGAGGAAGTCCTGCAGGTTCGCAACATGGCGTTTCCACAGGCCGATATCGCGCGCCTGCTTGACTTCCAGGCGCTCGCGGTACCAGTCGGAGGCCAGCAGGCTCTCGAGGCTGAACATGGCACGGAAATCCGGGTGATGCGCGTCCATGCCCGCATAATTGCCGGTTGCCATGATAATCAGCAACGCCTGCAGTGGCGGACACGCATCCTCGATGCTGCCGTCTTCCAGGTAACGCATGGCCACCTGCTGGTGAGCCTCGGTGATATTGTTGATGCCATCGACATAGGACTCCATATCCTGGATCTCCGGCTTGAGAATCTCCTCCGTGAACACAGCGGCCGGCTTGTCGAAAATCTTGCCCATGAAGCCGTGTACAAAGTGCTGCGTAATGCGGTAGCCAAGCCGGCTCGCCAGCACGGTCTTGCCATTGTGTTCGAAGTCATCGAGCTTCTCGAGGTAGCCGTGCTCGATCAGGTAGGCAGGCGCGCATTCCTCCGGTGACAGCCGCGCCCAGATCTCCGGGATCAGCAGGCTGATATCGTGGTCGACACGCACATACGGACCCACGTAACCGGCCGAACTGGAGAAGCCGGCATAACCGGTCAGGATGAACGACACCAGTGCGTTGTTCAGGTCCGCAGTGGGGCGCAGGGCGTTGAACGGCCCCTTGGTCAGGGCACCCTCGGTGCCTGCACCGGTGGTCGACGGCGACTTGCCGGTCAGGCTGCAGACGAAGTCCATGAACAGCTCGGGCAGTTCCTGGTAGTGAATCGGGTTGTAGACCGCCAGCGGCCGGATACCGGGCTCGGGCGGGTTGTTGCGCCGTCCGGTCAGGACCGCGTCGACCGGGTGGCAGACGGCATCACCGGGCGACAGCTTGCGGTGGAGCCGCGTGCTCGTCTCGGCCAGGTACCTGCGTTCCGGTCTGATCAGGTCCGGGCGCACCTGCAGGTAACGCGGGTTTTTCGACGGCGCGCCGTCGACGATGCGCGGGTGCGCCGACGACACGGTAAAGGGCGTGTTGTTTTCATAGGCCGTTTTCAGCAGCGTCTGCATCGGCGGCGTGAACTGGTAAAAGGTGTGCACGTCCTCGACCAGCGCGGCCAGTTGCCGCGGGCCGAGCGGCTCGAAGTTGGCAATGAAGTTGTCGGGACGCGACATATCCTGCTCGGTCTGCTTGTCGAAGCCCGGGTGGATGGCATCATCGGGGCGCTGGAACAGGCGGTACTCGCAATTCTTCACCAGCTTGACGCTGCGATCCCCGCGGGTATCCGGACCGCAGTTGCTGAGACATTTTCCGGGCACCACGACGGATGCAGTGATGTCATCTTCCATCTGGACCTTTTCGGTCGCAATATAGTCCTGCCTCAATTTGAAAGTGCGCCACTTGCCATCGCGATCGAAACCAACCCGCAGGTATGAGGCCACGATGTTTCGGCCATCCAGCTTGAGTTCATGTGCCGGCGCCCCGTCGACCTCGTCGACCGACAGGTGGCGCTGCCAGTCATTGCCCCACTCGGGCCGGTAAAATCGCTTGATCAGGAATACCAGCGCCAGGATGCGCGGCGAGAACGATTTCAGCCAGTCATTGTATTCATCCGTGTACGACGAAGTCGGTGTCAGCAACTTGATGACCGAACCCAGGCTGCGTTCGGCACTGAGCGGCTGACGGGTCACATCACGGTCATCCTGCTCATAGCCGGGTTTGAAGCGGTTGCTGTAGTCGCGGTCAAAGATTTCCTGCACCTGCGCCAGGTCTTGCTGGAGATCGTCGATAAACAGCGGCCGGTAGATGACCGCGTCATCCTGCGACTTGGAGATTTCCGATTTGCCGCCACCGGACACCGTGCAGGGCTTGTGACAGAAGGTCCCCTCGGGGTCCATGCCCACCAGTCGCCAGGACGGTGCGCCCGGGTGCTTCAACATCTCGACCTTGTAGCCGTTGGGTTGCATGTAGATATGTTCCGGCTTGAGCGGGATAGAGTGTGTTTCCCCGCCCTTCTCCCAGGTAATGGTCTGCGCATTCAGGTCCATGCGCAGCTTCTGCGGAACATAGATTATCTGCGGGTATCGCCGGTCGATGCCGTAGCCTTCCGGCTGCAGGTCCATCAGCTCGTCGCAGCGTTCGTACATGTCCTCGAACGAGTAACCGGGGGCCGTGTAGGTGCGGCTGTCCACACCGTATTCCTCGCCGTGGTTGCGGCGCGGGAAGGCCAGCGCGCCGCCGGCGTGTTCCTCCTCCGCGATACCGAACAGGTTGGCCGAGTACCCGATCTGGGTCTTGACCTCTTTCTTGCAGTAGCCGAAGTAATTGTCTGCCAGCATGGTCACGACCACGCCGGAGTCGTCACGCGTCGTCAGTTTGAACGCCTGGCCGTCGTTGTAGAGTTCATCCCCCCGCTCCCAGCACATGCCTTCGCGCTTCTGCCGCTCGCTGGCCTTGCTGACATGCGGCAGCCCGGCCTGCTGTTTGGTCATGCCGACCAGGTGCGGTGCGAGGATGACGCAGCCGGTGGTGCCGGTCCAGTGTTCCACGTCGAGCGCGGCGTCGAATTCCGCGAGGTGGGGATTACCGCCATTGCCGAAGATACTCTCGACAAAATCCAGGTTGCCGACCAGGTTGCCGGGCGCAAGGAATTGTACCTCCATGGTCTTTTCCGCATCCCTGCCGGGAATCTCGGGACAGACGACCGGTCGCAATAGCAGTGACACGAACATACGTGCCGGTTCGGGCAGCTCCGCGGTAAACGGAACAGTCAGCAAATCGTCGGGCGGATCAAGTGCCCGCTCGAGCATGCGTGCGAATGTCAGCCTGGGAACGGCCTTCTTGTCACCGGGAATCGGCAGCCCGCCCTCGGTAATATGGAACGATCCCTTGGTGGTGCGGCGGTCGCTGGCCGGATTATGCAGGACACCCTGCGCGACCCGGTAACTGGAGACGATATCGGAATGAAACTCGTCCTTGCCCAGCGGCAGCGACAACTCGCGCGCGACACCGTGCCGGTCCAGCACGAAGGTGTGCCCGGGCAGGGTCGGCACCTGCGGCAGGTCCAGACCTTCGAGATAACGGCCGATGAATTTCTGGATGCGGCGTTCGACCGGGTACTGGTAGCTCGACAGCAGACGGTTCTTTTCGCGGTAGCTCCTCAGCAGGTCGCGCGAGATATCGAACAGGCGCTCGGCGTCGTCCGGCAGACAGGTAGGCTGGCCGGATGATGCCAGCTTCAGATTGATGTAGAGCTGAATTTTTTCGCGTTCTTCATCCGGATTTTCATCGGTCTTGTTCAGACCGAGGTCATGGGCAAAATCCATAGTCTCCTCCGCAAGATCACCTGGCTGCCGCGCGTGCTTTCCGCATTCCTTTAGCGCCGCGTATAGTAGCGAATCCCCTGTTATAAATCAGCGCAGTTGCAGGTTTATACTATTGTATGACATAAGAATAAGTTTATAAGCTTCTGTATATTATACTTATCAGGGGGTTCTGTATTCTCTGATTTGGCTCCTGCGACGGATTTCCCGCCGCTGCAACCGGCCACCTCAGTGCCGGGGCGAGAAATCCACAGCCACCTGCGTGCGGTATTCCCGGTCGTATATGAACTCGATCGAGACCTGCTCCCCGTGATCCTCGATCAATACCTGTTTGAGCTCCGGCAGGCGGATGGCGAGATAGCTGCACATGGCGGCAGCCACCGATTCGTCACCTGTTTTCAGGGCATGCACCAGGTTGCCGGCAGCGAACCGGGTGCGCTGGTCCAGGTCCGGATTGCTGATTGTCTCATCACCCAGCAGGATTCCGCCCTTCATCTTCTCGTCCATCCTGTCGAGGTAGGCCGCCTGGTGGTCCGGCAGCAGCTTGTCACGATCGTACTCGAGTTGTGCAATGCCGTTCAGCATGACGGCCATGATATTCGGCATGACAAGACCCCGGTGTATTTGTGCCACAGGCGGGTCTATTGTAATTACCGGGGCGAATAATGGCAGCACTTTCAGAAATTGATGTGCAATCCCAGCATGTTTCGCCTGTTAAGTGACTGACAATTCGTGCTAGTCTGGGAGGAATAATAAAAAAGCTGGTTTTCGCCATCAGGCAACAAAACAGGCAAGAGTTGCAGCCTGTGCCTTGCTGAAAACCGACAGGCGTTACAGCATGACCAAACATCCCTCGGCAGCAATAATCCTGGTTACCCTGGTACTGTGCACGGTCCTGCCGGCGCATGCCGCGAACAACCAGGCACCGGGACTGCAGCCAGTCTTCCACTTCTCGGCCACGCCCGGTGAACCCGTTATCGAATATACCGTGGTTCATCACATGCTGGCACAGCAGGATCCGGTACCCCTGTTACGCGTCTATGGGGATGGTCGTGTCCATGTACATTTTCCCGCCTACATGAAGCGGGCCGGCGATTACGAAATGTATATGAACCGCGTCCAGTTGAACGATCTGCTGCGCCAGCTCGCCGACGACGGCATCATGGATTTTGACCCGGCCGCGGCGAAGCAGGAGAAACAGCAGCAGGAAGCGGCACGACGGGCGGCAAGCGGTGCACTGTTCCACGCCTCTGATGCAAGTGACTCTCATATCAACATCAAACTGGGGCAGTACCAGCGCAGCGCCGCCAGCCCGCGCATCAGCGGCTTCAGCAGGCAGTTCCGCTGGCGCAACCTGGAATTTGACACCAAAAATATTCCTGAATCAGTCGTAATCAGGAAAGCGGCCAACGCTGAAGCCATCCTGCGGATGCTGTGTGCTCATCCGGCATTACAGAAACTGCCATGAAGCATTCAGCTGCAAATAGACAACTATCCTGGTCGAGTAAAAGCTGCATCGTCACCACATCATGGGTGCTTTGCAGTCTGTTTCCGGGATTGGCTGCGGGTGGAGCTTATATTTACTCCGAGAACCTGAATAATCCAGATAACGTTACACACCCCTCCGTCTATACCGGAAATGGTGGAGTATTGACTGTCAGGATCTGCATCGATCCAACCTCACCCAACGCCACACATATGGAAATTCCAGTTCAGAACAACATCAATATCTATAACAAACTACAGCCGACCACCGGTAATATCGTCCTTGCTGGCGCCAACAACATCCCGGCCAATTATTTCGATTTCGAATCAGTCAGCCTGCATGAGATCGGCCACTGCCTGGGGATGGCTCATCCCAATCTGGCCTCTGAATCAGGTCTAACGGGCGATGATCGCAATTACACCAAGAGCACTATTGGGAACGACAGTACATATACCATCAATCCGGGTGCGGACGTAATAACCGGATCCAGCGATGATATTCGCGGAGATGATGTCAACCTGCACTGGTTCCGCAAATCCAACAATAATCCGTTCACTATCGCGAACGTGGTCGATGCTTCCACCTACTCGAGAGATCCGGGGGATCTGCCTGGCAGTCACAACTTTGCTGCTAATGCAGCCCGCTTCGTAGGTAATCTGCTGGGCGTTCAAAACACCGAGGCCGTCATGCAGCAGGGCACGAGCAGAGACGAAGCACAACGAACCCTGAATCATGATGACGTTGCCACCCTGCGCTATGCAGCCAGCGGTATCGATGAGACCTCAGGTAATGCTGACGACTATACGATCCAGCTGGAATACGGCGGCATCAGCAGTAGCAACTGCGATATCAGCCTCAAAATCACCACCACTCCCAATCTCGCGTTTTGCAGTTACGTTATCCCCCCGACTGCTCTCTCGGCAAACCATGTGCAAATGAGGTCACCGACTATAGAGTTCGGTTCCGGTTTTAACTGGTTCTTCAATACCACCACGGTCAACCAGATGCCGGTCTTGTCGACCATTGGCGCCCAGGCCCTCGACGAGGGCCAGTCACTGTCGGTACCTGTCTCGGCCACCGATGTAGACGGCGACAACCTGATCTTTACCGCCTTTGGCCTGCCGCCGTTCGCCACGCTAACCGGCCCTGGCAACGGTAATGCCACCCTCGACATCAACCCGGGTACGGGTGATACCGGGACCTACACCGTGAAGATCGATGTCGACGACGACGGACTGCCGGTCCTGGGTAACAGCGAGACCTTCGACATCATCGTCACCACACCTGTAATCGACACTGATGGAGACGGTATCGATGATGCCACTGAAGTGCTCAACGGCACGGACCCGGACCAGGTCGACAGCGATGGCGACGGGCTGGTCGACGGGGCCGGTGGCATCGTCTGTATAAATCTCGTTACAGGGTGTACCGTCAGCTACCCGACCGGTGTGGATTATGATGGCGACAACTTCGTCGACGGCGAGTCGGATCTCGGCACCGATCCGACACTGGCCGACAGCGACACTGACCAGTTGCCGGACGGACTCGAGGTCGAGCTCGGCAGTGATCCGCTGAGTGATTTGTCATGGCCGAATATCGCCGATGGCGACCTGGCACCCCTCGGTAATCCTGACGGTAATGTCAACGCGGCAGACCTGCTCATTGCGATGCGCATCGTGCTGAACGAGGTTACGCCGTTATCCCTGCAGTTTGCCCATGGCGACCTCTACCCGCACGGTGCACCAGACGGTGTGATCGATCTGTCGGATGTGCTGCTGCTCCAGCAACAGGTCCTGGGCCCGCCCTGATCAACTACTTCGGGGCCCGCTTCCAGCCCGCAACCACCTTGAGCACTACCAGCAGCAGCGGTGTGCCGTGCAACAACAGGTCGAAGATATCGAGTGGCCGTGTCAGCTCGCCTGCGGACAGCATCTTCAGCTTCTCCCACAGGTGCGGTTCCGGCACAATCGGGGCCACCGCCGCCAGTATCGCCACCGCCAGCAGCAGGGCCATCGGGAGGTTATCCAGCCATTTCATGAAAGCGCTCACGAGACTGCCTCAGTAACGGATCAACAACGGTTTGTAGCCGTAAATCGCACTCAGGTGATGCAGCACGGCATGCTGACCCTGTTCCGCCCAGATGCGGCTGATTTCATCCTGCACCGCCCGGTAGCGCTCTTCCAGTGCGGTCTCCTGCGGCTGCCGCGCCGCCAGCACCGTCACCATGTCCAGCCACATCCGGCTTGCCCCCATGATCAGGGCCGGCCAGGTCTGCTGCACAACCGGCAACCAGTTTGCGTCGCTGGTGTCTTCGATGTCCGGCCGCTCCAGACTGCCGACATCATCGAAGCTGACCCGGGTCACCACGCCGTCCTGGCGGAGCTGCGCGAGTACCGGACTGTTTTCGATATCATTGTAGATACGCTGCGCCCCGGCGGCAGTCGAGTAAAAAATAAAACTGAAGACATGGCCGTATTCATCCTGCGGGGCACGCCGGTGAATACGCCAGATCAGGATGTCCCCGTAGTGACGATCGAATACCGGCGCGATGACCTCGCCGGCCAGCAGGGTGCCGATATGCCAGCGCGTCGGCTCGCCCTCCGGACGGGCAATCTGAAACCGCGCGTACCACCACCCTTCTCCTTCCGGCAAACCCTCAATCGATGCATTGTCCGGGGCAGCTACCTGTGCGGTTGGCGACGGCATAACCGCACAACCCCACAGGCTGACAGTGAACAACAGCACCAGCCAACCGCTTGCTTTGCGCATATTACCTCCGGTTGTGCACCTGATTGCACACGCAGAATTCTGACAAGTCCCGGGCCATTACTCGCTATGGTCGATATGGATATCGTCGGGAAACGGCCGGCCTTCACCGGTTTCGATCATGTCCTTCAGACTGAGCAGGAATACCGCCCACTTGGTGCTGCAATGCGCCAGGAAGTCCGTGGCGGCCGGCCAGCCCGAATGACTGAAGCGGACAAAGACCTGCCCTTGCGCCGGCTCCAGCTCGAACAGCACCTCGGTACCTTCCCATGCCTCCGGCTCGTTACCGGCATAGCGCCAGCGCACGCGCCGCCCGGGCTGCAGTTCGACCACTTCGAAATCAGGACCACCGCCATTGAAACGGAAGTGGATAATGGCACCGGGTGCACCCGCACCGCGGGTATCATGCGTCCACCAGCCGCACAGGCCCGCATCGGTCGTCAGGGCCGCGTAGACGGCCTGTACACTACCGGCTATACCCACGCGGTGATTGATTTCTGCCATGCTCGTGGCACCTCGCCAGGCTCATCGAATAACCGGTTGCATCATACATTCAAATACGCCAGCCGGAAGCACGCTCCAGACACGCAACCACGTCGCCCAGGCGGCCTTCATCAACAATCAGCCGGTGCGGCACGGCCTCGAGCTGGCGGTCCTCGATCCTCAACCAGTGCCGCATGGCCACGCCGTCACCCGCCATCCGCCTGAACAGCAGCTGGTAAAAACGCACGAACTGCGTTGCACGGTCCCATGCATCCGTATCCGGCTGCAGGCACTGCCGGCCGCTTGCCAGTTGCCCGATATCCCCGCACTGGATACCCAGCACACGCGCCAGTTCCGCCTGGTACAGGTCCAGCATCGAGGTGATCTGCAGGACGGTCTGCGTCAGCCTGCGCGGTTCACCCGGGATCGACGCAATCTCGAACACCATGCATGGACTCTCCCCGCTACGACTACCCGACAGGACGCGATAGTCTGGTTATACTGGTACAGGCTATACAGGCACACATTCATCATCAACCGGAGGTAGACATGTTTCTGAAGGAAAAGAGCACGGAAGATCTGGTCGAGGTTCTGTCGGTACAGGACCTGTTTGACCCGTTTTGCAAGCAGCTGGTCGGCCGTTACCAGCACGGCGAAGAACGCCAGGACCCGGAAAAATTCGACAAGGCCGGACTGGTCTTTCCTTCAGGTGAAGCCTTGCCGCAATGCTGGCTGGACGCCCACTACCGCGAGAGTGAAATGCAGCGCTAATCGGCCGATATAGCTGGTGGTGATGCAGGAAGACGGGGTGATGCCACGCTGACCACTCGGCCACACTCTCTATCCTGTTGTATTTAATGATTTAATTGCTTCACCAGGGACGGTGCTACTGGTGTATAATTATTCAGTTATTTACTAATATTGATGGAGACGCTGCCATGTTTTTTCGCACACTGACCGCCGTATTGTTCGCTGCCCCGCTGCTGCTGCCGGCCACCGCCCATGCCTGGTGGGGTGGCCCCGGTCACGGCGGTTATTACGGCGCTGGCCCGATGCATTCCGATGCCACCGGCGGGTTCGGCTTCAACAGCTCGTTTCGTGGCCGTGGGCACGGCAGCGGATACAACCGCCTCGCTGGTTACCGTGGTTATCCGCCCTCCCCGCTGTATCGTCACACACCCCAGTCAATCTCGTGGATCATTCGCGGCGTTAACTTCAAGTACGACTCGGACGAACTGACGCCCCCCTCCATGGCGATCCTTGACAGCGTTGCAGACGTGGTGCGCAGCCGGCCGGCCGAGCCGCTGGAAGTCGGCGGTCACGCCAGTGCCGAGGGCGACGTGCCGTACAACATGGCATTGTCAAACCGGCGCGCACAGACGGTCCGCGCCTATCTGGTCCAGCGCGGCATCGACCCGGAACTCCTGACCTATCGCGGCTACGGCGAATCCCGGCCACTGGTCACCAATGTCACCGAGCCCGGCCGTCGCATCAACCGCCGCGTGGAACTGACACCGCTTACACACCTGCGTCGCTGAACGGTCCGGCGAGCCCGGCTGTTCGGTGGTAATATCCAGCCATGGATCAACGCTGCACCGGTGACAACCAACCGGCCGGCAATGAGGAGGAATACGGCATGAACACAATGCGAACTGCAATGGCCTGGCTGCTTAGCCTGCTGCTGGCACTGTCTCCTGCGATCAGCGCGCAGGCGGCCATGCTCGACAACGCGACCCTGCTGGCAGAGGATCCGGTCGAGCAAACACGCGACAGCCTGCAACAGCTGCTGGAACAGGACGAGGCGCGTCAGCAACTGCAGGCACTCGGTGTCAGCCCGGAGTGGGCACTCGAACGGGCGCGCACCCTGTCCGCCGGGGAACTGGCCCGTATCAACCAGGGCATCGGGCAACTGGAGACGGGCAGTGACAGCGTGCTGGGCGTGCTGCTGGTTATATTCATCGTATTCATCATCACCGACATCATCGGTGCGACTGATATCTTCCCCTTCGTGCACCCGGTCAAGTAAGGGGCTACTGCACCAGCTGCTCAACACCCGCCTTCAGGCGGGTGTTCTGCTTTCTGGCCTGCTGCTCACCGGCTGCGCCACCGCGCCGCAGACCCGGCAACTCACACTTGCCCGTCCGGCCGGGCTGCCATCGACCTACGAGATGGAACAGGTGCCGTTCTTTCCGCAGACGCGCTACCAGTGCGGTCCGGCCGCACTGGCGACGGTACTGGCAACACACGGGGTCGACATCACGCCGGACATCCTGGTCAAACAGGTTTATGTACCGGACCTCAAGGGCAGCCTGCCGGAAGAGATCACGGCCAGCGCCCGCCGCTACGGCATGCTGGCCTACCCGCTGGCACCCGCCCTGACGGATATACTGACCGAAGTCGCACATGGGCACCCGGTACTCGTTTTTCAGAACCTGGGCCTGCGCTGGCTACCACGACGGCATTTTGCCGTCGTCATCGGCTACGACCTCGAGGCCGGCGAACTGTTGCTGCGTTCCGGTTCCACGCGGCGCCGGCGAACGGCGCTGTCCGCGTTCGAACGGACCTGGGCACGCACGCAGCACCGGGCCTGGGTCATCCTGCCGGCCGGTGCAGTACCCGCCACGGCGGAACCGCTCGCCTACCTGCGGGCCGCGCACGACCTCGAACAGGTCGCCAGCCCCGCTGCGGCGCGGGCGGCATGGCTTGCCGGGACCCGCACCTGGCCGGACAGTTTTCGCGCCTGGATGGCGCTTGGCAACAGTCACTACGCCGCGCATGAATTCAGCCAGGCCGTGGCCGCATTTCGCCGCGCCGCCCGCCTTGCGCCGGACCGGTCGGCCGGCTGGAACAATCTTGCCTATGCACTGCTGAAGCACCGCTGTCCGCAACAGGCGCGGGTCGCCGCCAGCTGCGCCCGCCAGCTGGCCCCGGACGACGGACAGGTCCGGCAAACGGTAATGGAAATTGACCGGCTGGCAACCGGTCGTGATGCAGCGCACTGCCATGCGCTGGCCTGTCCCGCGCCACATTCGGCAGTCATGCCCCCTGACAGACCCTAAGGGGAATTGCCGCGGGCCGTTATGCCGGAGGTCGTCAACCGACCGGCAGGAGCGACACCTCCCAGCCAAACGGAATCGAGTGGCCGAGCCGCACACACTCGCCGACCGTATTTTCATACCAGCCGCTGTCGTAGCGCAGCGGCTCCACGCTGTAGCCCCACCAGGCTCCGCTACTGTCCTGCGCAATCCAGTTGACCCAGTCCGGTCGCGGAAATGTAAATCCATCACCCATAGCGCCACCTCCTGTCAGGTAATCGCATAACTACGGGCCAGGCTCGCAGGCAGCAACCCGGCCGACCGGCTGCTGCCCCTTCATCGCCTGCCCCCCCGGCATCTTCCGCCCCGGATAGTACCAATAAATCCGCGTTTGCGAACTATGACATCGGCCACAGCGGATTTGGTATATTTAGCGTTTGCCCCCCTGAATTGACGAAATATGACTGAAACAACAGCTTGCCCGTGCGGTTCCGGCCTGGACTTTGATGCCTGCTGCGAACCCTACCTCCGCGGAACGGCGCGCGCGCCTGGCCCGGAGGCACTCATGCGTTCGCGCTACAGCGCCTACACACTGCATGACATGCCTTACCTTGTGGAGACGCTGCACCCCGGACAACGCAATGATTACGACGAGGCCGGCGCCGCGAAGTGGGCACGCGAGTCGGAGTGGGAGGGGCTGGAGATCGTCAATGTCTCCGACCTCACCGAGCACAGCGGCAAGGTTGAATTCAGGGCCAGTTACCGGCGCGACGGCCAGCAGCTGGCACATCACGAGCTGGCGGAGTTCCGCAAGTCGGGTGGCACCTGGTATTTCTACGACGGCAGGATGGTCGGCCCCGGCCAGTACACCCGTGAAACACCCAAGGTCGGACGCAACGATCCCTGCCCCTGCGGCAGTGGCAGGAAATACAAGAAATGCTGTGGACGCTGAACCTCTGCCAGCCACAGAATTTTCACACCAAACGCACGGCTACTGTGTAAAATGACCGCCATTAGGCAACACATCCCGGATGGCAAGGGCCCCGCCCTGCCCGCAGCAGTATGAAAGAGACCTGGAAGGAAGTCGTTCACCGGCAACGCATCTCGCTGGCCGAGCAGCTCAGGACGCCGCTGGGCAGGCTGGCGGAGTTGAGCGCGGATGTCTGGGATGACCGCGAGGCGCTGAACAACGTGCTGAGTGACCATTTCGGCCACATTCCCTATTGCATGTTTCTCTATGCCGTCGACACCAGCTGCATCCAGGTCAGCGACAACTTCTGCCAGGAAGGCCTGATGCCCGGGCACTACCAACGTGATCGCGGGCACCGTCCGTACATGCGCGAGGCCGTGCCGGCATGGGGCTTCCTGTTATCCGATGCCTATCTGAGCCAGCGCGCCAACCGGCCCTCGGTCACGGCCCTGCAGATCATTCGGCGGGATGACGAGACTGTCGGCTTCATCGGCGCCGATTTCGATCTGCGCGACCTGCCCGTCACCTCCGAGCACTACGAGGAGTCGAATCAGTGGCGCCAGATCAAGGGCGATCCGGCCATCCGCGGCACAGTCTTCCAGCAGTGCCGCATTGACAGCCAGATGGACAGCAACATGGAGTCGGCCATCGCCATACTGGATGATCTGATTACCGAACGTGGCCTGTTCCAGGTAGTGGTCCACTTCTCCAGCAGCCGCGCCACCGCCTGGTTCCTCGACGATCCGTACCGCTATCGCATCCTCGACGCCGAGGTGCTGAATGATCCGGATATCTGCATGCTCTACCCGCGCAGGCCCTATCCGGACAACGCCATGATCCCGCAGGAGATCATTCCGACTGTCCTCAACAACATGCGGCAGTTGCGTACGGCCGACGAAACACTGTACCTGCGCTCGGCCTCGATCAATATCTTCAATGGCATGATCAGCCTGACGTTCTCCTGCGACGGCTCGCACTACATGTCGTGGCAGGAATTTCTCGACAAGGACATGACCTTCTGGCTGGGCAGCGCCGCCTGAACCCGGCCCGCAAGGCACCACATCTGCAAGTGTGTTACAAACAGTCTGCAGCCAAGTGACACCGTACAAGGGAACGTTAATCAATGACAAAGATGGAAATATTACCGGGGGACACCTATGTCAGCTGAGGCAGAACTGACCATCGATGGAACAACGTACACCTTGCCGATCGTGGAAGGTACCGAGGGGGAGCGCGCCATCGACATCACGCGCCTGCGCAGTCAAACCGGCCTGACGGCACTCGACCCCGCCTACGGCAACACGGCCAGCTGTACCAGCGAAATCACCTACATAGACGGCGACCAGGGCATCCTGCGCTACCGCGGCATCCCGCTGGAAGAATTTGCCGACAATCCGAACTTCGTGGAAGTCGCGTGGCTGCTGATCTTCGGCAAACTGCCGAATGCCGACGAGTACAAGCGCTTCAGTGAACGACTCACGAACAACGCCAACCTCGACGAGGACATGAAGCACCATTTCATGGGCTTCCCGCGCTCGGCACCGCCCATGGCCATCCTGTCGGCCATGATCTCGACACTCTCCTGCTTCCACCCGCAGTTACTCGAACTGCATACATCGGAAGAATTCGAGGCGGCCGCGGCACGGCTCATCAGCAAGATACGCACACTGGCGGCCTACACCTACCGGCACTCGCGCGGCCTGCCCTATATTTACCCGGACCCGCAACTGCCCTACATCAGCAACTTCCTGCACATGATGTTTTCGCAGCCCTACCAGCGCTACGAAAGCGATGCCGAGGTCCGCCGGGCCCTGAATCTGATACTGATCCTGCACGCCGACCATGAACAGAATTGCAGCACCTCGACGGTGCGCATGGTCGGCTCCAGCAAGGCCAACCTGTTTGCCTCCTGCGCCGCAGGCGTATCGGCCCTGTGGGGACCCCTGCACGGCGGCGCCAACGTGAAGGTCATCGAGATGCTCGATGCCATCCACAACGGCAACCAGACAGCCGATGAATTCATCAATCTGTCAAAGGACAAGTCGAGCGGGGTCCGCCTGATGGGCTTCGGACACCGCATCTACAAGAATTTCGACCCGCGTGCCACCATGCTGCGTGAAGTATGTGACGATTTGCTGGCCAAGCTCGGCATCGACGATCCGCTGCTGGAGATCGCCAAGCGGCTCGAGGACATCGCGCTCAATGACGAGTACTTCGTGGAACGCAAGCTGTACCCGAATGTCGACTTCTACAGCGGCATTATCCTGCGCGCCATCGGCATACCGACCAACATGTTCACGGTACTGTTCGCCATCGGCCGCCTGCCCGGCTGGATTGCACACTGGCATGAACAGAACAGGGATCCCGGCATGCGCATCTCGCGCCCGCGCCAGATATATACGGGCAATCAGAAGTCGTCCTATATCAATATCGAAGACCGGAAATAATCCCGCAGGAAAACAGGAAGCGATCTCATGCCAGACACTCTCATGGTGCTCACCGCTACCGACCGCAAGGCGATCCGGCTGGTCCGCGTGCCGCCCGATTTCGAGGCGCACGAGGCCTATCGCCGCGTGACCGCGCTGATTGCCGGTGTCGAGGAAGACGATCCCGGTTACACCTGGGAAGATATCGAGAGCGTACTCGACGAACATGGCTTCGAGCCGGTCGAGTTCATGCTGGGTCCTTCCCTCGATTGAATGACCGGATTACACCCGTTGCCGATAGACTATAAAGGTCAGGTCATCGGGCTTGTGCGGCCGTTCACCTGACTGGTCCTGCATGCGCCGGCGGCAGGCATCCAGCAGGCGTACCGTCGCTGCGGCCAGCGGCCCGCACCGCACCAGCTCGACCACTTCACCCACATACAGGTTGTCGAACAGCCCGTCACTGCCGAGGATGAGGGTGTCGCGCGGGGCCAGTCGCAGCAGCGGGCCGACCTCGACATGCATCCCGTGCATACCGATCACGTTGGAAACCAGGTGCCGCTCCGTGTGAAACATGGCCTCTGCCTCGTCCAGCATCCCGGAGGCCTCGGCGTAACCGACCGGCGAATGCGGTACCGAGCAGTATTTGATCCTGCCGCGCTGGCCACACACCACCACCATCGAATCGCCAACCATGGAGGTGCGCACCGCATCGCCGTCAATGGCCGCGACTGCGATGGTCGTTGCACCGCCCTGGCCGGTTGCCTGGATCGACGCGTCGGCCTGCTCCAGTGCCGACAATACGGCCTCACGCTGTGCATCACCCTCCAGCCCCGAGACCTCCCCGGCGAGGTGTTGCAGGACCGCGCGCGCTGCCATGTCGCCGGCGGGCAGGCCGCCCAGTCCGTCGGCCACGGCCAGCACGCAGCATTTGCCGGCGCCCGGAATCACCGCAGCCGCATCCTCGTTCGGCGTCTCGCGCCCCGGCCGACGTTGGGTAAACACACACGCCTGACCGCCTGCCAGCGTGACGAGTTGCGGCGTCTCCAGGTCAATACCGGCGTAAATCCCGCTGCTCACGGGCGCGATGTCCACTGCATGTTTTCGAGATACTTGCGCAGCTGGCCGGCGGTGCGGAATTTCTTCAGTATCAGGCTGCGCTTCAGACCACAGCAGATCGCCTTGATCTCCGCCGGCTGCCGGCTGTACCAGCGCCGCCCGCCGATGGCATCGTAGAGGATCTTCACCAGGTCGACGACATCATCGCGGATGTTCTCGGGCTTGGGTGCGCCCCAGTGAAAAAAATCGAGCAGCTTGAGGTCGAAACCCAGTCCATAGCGCTGCACGATGATGTTCTCGGGATGGAGGTCGCCGTGGTATTCCTTCATGGCGTGTATAGATTCAATGCCGGACGCCAGTGCATGCAACAGGTGCAGGGCCGGATAGGGATGCAGGCGCTTGCCGGGCTGGCGGGCGAGGAAATCGGAGAGCAGCTCGCCCTCGACGAAATCGGATACCAGCAGGGTAATCGGTATCCGCTGGCAGGTGATCGTTTCGCTGGTATGGTACTGGATGGCAATGGGGCAATGGCGCAGCTTGTGCAGCTTGCGCGCATTCAAACTCGCCACCCTGTCACGTGGATTTCGCTGCGGATAAAACAGCTTGACGGCGCGCTCGATCGAAGTGTTCCGCTCGCGCACCAGGAAAACCTCCCCTTCCCAGCCCCGGCCGAGTTGCTGGATGACCTCGTATTTGCGCGCCAGCAAGCGCCCGGGCCGGATATCGAACTGCTCGATGGTCGGTGTATTCACCTGTCGTCGTGTCATGCAGGCAAGTCTAACTCCACAGGCGAGGTCACGGAAACCGTCTTCAGAACAAACCCGCGTAGCGCAGGCCGATAATGATGAGGATGGCGGCCAGCAAACCACGCAGGCCATTCTCGGGCAGGTGCTTGCTGAGCAGCGGACCGAGCGCCGAACCGGCAATCACACCGGCCAGCAGGAAGCCGAGCATGGCCAGGTCAAGCTCGATGCCCAGGCGGATGTAATTGCCGATCGAGGTGATCGAATGGATGGCAATCGCCAGTGCAGAGGTGCCGGCAATCACGTACATGGGCAGGCGCATGACGATACTCATGAACGGCACCAGCAGGAAACCGCCGCCGACACCGAGTGCCGAGGACAGCACGGCGATGCCCAGGCCGGTAAAAAACGGCAACAGCGGGTTGAAAGAAAACCGCTCGTTGCCGAAGGCGAACACGATACGCCGGAATGAAGTCACGATGCAGCGCACACCCTGCTCGCACAGGTCGCCGCCGCCTTTCACCTGGTACTCGAACGACTCGGCGGCCCGCATCGCGCGCGTCAGCTCCGCAGTGGAGGTACGGGTGCGCAGGATCTGCCAGACCAGTTGCGCGGCGATAAAAAACACCAGCACGGCGAACACCGTCCTGAACAGGCTCATGTCGGCCAGCAGGCGATGGGACAGGCTGCTGCCGAGCAACGCACCCAGCACCCCACCGGCGCCGAGCAGCAGGGCGAGCCGGTACACAACCCGGCACTGGCGCATATACAGCGGCACCGCCACCAGCGGGGTCACCAGCGTCATCGCCTGCGCCATCGGCTTGACCAGGTTGGGATCCTGCAGGCCGAATACCGAGATCATGCCGACCGAGGCAAGGATGCCACCGGCGGCCCCGACGGTGGAGAACACCAGGCCGACCAGCAGGCCCCAGGCAAGCAGCGTCCAGGGCGCGGCCACAATGTCCGCGATTTCAAAATACATACCGGAGTCCGGGATAAGCCATGCCGAGCGGGCACGATACCGCAACCGGCATGGCCTGGCGACTGCGCGCACGAACGGGTGTGAGTCGGGGGGTAATTCAGTCAGCCCGACTCGCCGTCACGAAAGCGGTCGGTATTGAACTTGCGGGCAAACAGCTTGTAGATCTCGGCCACGGTCCGCGGCTTGCTTGCCTTGTTCTGGAAGATCGTACGATTGCGTTTGGCCGGCCCCGGAAAGATGTCGCGGGCGATCTTCTGCGGATCCTCGGCAAGCACCTTCAGGAAAGAGATGGCGCCGCTGGCGCCAAAAAAATGGGTCAGGTAGAGATCCGCCCGTTCGGGCTTGCGGTCCAGGGTGGACGAGAGCTGACGCTTGTTCCTGCGCACATGCTCGGCTGCCAGCAGCGCGGACAGTCGCGGCTGCAGGCGCAGGTCAAGTGCCGCAGCCAGCTGGTCCGCGTTACTGATCGTCGGCCGCGACAATCCGTTGCTGTCGACGGTATTCACGATGCGCTGCCTGATCGCATTCAGTCCGTACTTGTGGCCGTATGCCTTGATGGTATCCAGCCAGGTGTCCTCCTTGAACTGGTAAAGACCGACCGCGGTCGAGGTCGAGGACTTTGCCTGCGGATTGAAACTGCTTTCGGTTGCCGCCAGTTCCATGAGATAGGAGAATTCCACGCCGGTACGCTTGCTGGCCAGGCGGATGGCCGCCAGTACATCACTGTCCAGCCGGTACTTCACGCGGTCCTTGCGTGCCAGGCCGGCATACCGGTCAAGCACCGCATCGACTTCGTCGGCTGACGCTACCGGCTTGCCGCGCGCAGCCGGCAGATACAGGTCCCGGAACTGCGCCAGGGTCGCATCGATATCTTCCGTCGCCTCGAAACCGAGCAGCGCGAGGTCGGCACGCTGCCGTTCAAGCAGCCGCTTCGGCAGCACCGCATCCGGTGATGCCTGCGACTCCTCCGGCCCGGGCGTTTCCCTGACCAGACTTTCCTGCAGGAACTTCAACAGCTCGTCATAACTGTCAACCTGCATGCGCATCAGCTGCTGCAGGTTGACAATACTGTCGCGCAACGGCGTGAGATCGGTCGCAGGCACTGCATAGCGCACCACCAGCCCGCTCAGCAGTGCACCCGACAGGAACAGCAGCAGACCCAGAAACGCTGCTTGCAGCAGCGACAGTCGCGGCTGTGGCGGCCGGGTCTGTGCGGACTCGAGCATCTGCTTGCCGACTTCATGAAAGGTCTTCGCCAGGTCGGTCTGCAGGGTCAGCAGATTCTGCTGCTCGGCCTGCAGGCGCAGCAGTGTTTCCTCTGTCTGCCCGACGCTGGCCTCGTGCTGGCTGCGCGTCTGGTCGAGCTTCGACTCGAGCGAATGGATCTGCTGCTCGGCGCCCTGTTGCCGCGTGTCTGCCTCGGCCAGCGAGGTTTCCAGCAACTGCACATGGTCCTGCGCGGCCTTGCGTTCGGACTGGGCCATAGACAGTCGCTGCTGCACGTCGGCCAGTTGCCGCGCAGCCTGCTCACGCGTGTGCGACAGCTCATCGCGCACCGTGCCCAGCTCGGACACGGTGATCACATGCTCCACGCGCAGTTCCGACAGCTCGGTCTCGAGCGCGTAGCGCTTCGAAAACACCTTGCGCCGGATTGTCTGTAGCGTGGCTTGCAGGTTCATTATTGTTTTACAACCGTGTGTTGTTATTGCTGGCTGTACCTGGCGCCATTATATCGACTCTCGACCGACCGGGCACGCACTACACACCAGTCGGCATTGTCCCGTAGCCGGCCCTACAGGTCTATCCGACCAAAGTCCCAGATCATTTAAAACAGTGAGTTGCGCGCACTACTGCAAGTTGATTCCCAGCCAGCGACACCACGCCTCGAACAGCCCCTGGTCCACGGCGGCCACCGCTGAGCGCGGCACCAGCGCATGGGTGAAGACCGCCTGGCCGTCCAGACTGACCGAGTACCCGCCGGCCTCGCTGAACACCAGGTTGCCGGCCGCGTAATCCCAGATGTTGGAACGGCCATGCAGGTAGAGATGACAACGCCCGGCGGCCAGCCAGCACCAGTCGAGCGCCACAGAGCCGAAGCTGCGTTGCGAGGCATATGGGATGTCCGTCACCAGCCGCGTGGCCAGTGCGGGCTCGAGACGCTTGAAATCGACCAGTGCCGTCGCCTGTTTCAGCGCCAGCCCCGAGTCAACGACTCGCAGCGGTTTGCCGTCCAGCCAGGCCCCGCCGCCGTGTTGTGCAGTGAAACATTCATCACGCACCGGATCGTAGACCAGTCCGAGTTCCACGCGCCCGGACTGCAGCAGGGCAAGCGACACACAGTAGTAGGGAATGCCGCAGGCAAAATTACCGGTGCCATCGAGCGGATCCAGGCACCAGACCGGCTTGCCCGATGCCAGCAATGCCGCCTGTTCCCCTGCATCCATTTCCTCGCCGAGGAACATGGTATCCGGCGACAGCCCGTGCAGGTAGTCGGCCGTGCGCGACTGCATCGCGGTATCGGCCTCCGTCAGGACACTGCCATCGCGTTTGCGGTGGCGTTCCACGTGGGCGAAACGCGGCAACAGTTCGTCGCGTGCGGCGGCCACGATACCGGTTTGCAGTTCGGCCAACAGCGCGGGAATATCCATGGGCACATCATAACGCAGTCCCGGCAGGTCGGGGCCCCCTGTTCAAGTCGACCGAACCGGGCTACGCTCGTGTCATGCGACTACTCTCTTTCCTGCTGGGCATGTTGCTCTGCCACCTGGCCGCTGCAGACAGCGCGTTGCCGCGACAAATGCAGCAACTGACCGTCGACGGCGAGCAATGGCTGCTCAGGGTGCCGGCCGGCATGCAACTGGAACTGCTGACAGACCGGCTGGAGGCCCCGCGCCTGATCACCTTCCTGCCCAACGGCGACCTGCTGAGCGGCTCCCGTTCCGGCAACATCTACCGTCTGGCGCCGCCCTACACGGATCCGCAGGTGCTGGTCTCGCTCGACGATTATCCACACAGCCTTGCCTGGCGCGCCGGCGAGCTGCTGATCGCCCGCACCGGCGGCCTGTATCGTGCCCCCTACTCGCCCGGCCAGCAAAGCATCCCCCGCGACAGCGTGGAACTGTTGCTGGCACTGCCGGGCGGCGGCGGCCATAACAGCCGCAGCGTCGCCATCGGACCCGACGGTCGCGTGTATGTCGCGCTCGGTATCACCGGCAACTGTTCGGACGAGTACCTGCACGACAGTTATGCGTTTGACGATCGCCGTGGCGGCGTGCTGGTGCTGGACGAGTCCGGCGAACAGCCGCGCTGGCAACCATACGCCGCGGGCCTGCGCAATCCGGTTGGTTTCGACTGGCACCCGGACAGCGGCGTGCTGTATGCCAGCAACAACGGTCCGGACCACCTGGGTTACGAGCAGCCGCCGGAATATTTTGCACGGCTGACTGCCGGTTCCTTTCATGGCATGCCGTGGTTCCAGTTCGACGGCCGGCGACTGCAACGCGATACATGTATTCGCAAACCGCCCCCCGGACCGGCAACGACCGTCAGCCTGCCGGTCGCGACCTTCCCGTCGCGCAATGCACCCATGGGTGTCGCCTTTGTCCCGCCATCGGCCTGGGCCGGCCACTACAGTGGCAACGCTATCGTGGCGCTGAAGGGATCGTGGGGTACTAAACCCGCAGGCCGCGCGTTTGGCGACCGCGCTACCCGGCGCCACCCTGCCCTGTTCATGGTCCGGTTCGAAGACGGCGAGGCAAAAGACGTGGTTGATCTCGTTACCGGTTTCCAGCGTGAGAATGGCGAGCGCCTGGCGCGTCCGGTCGGCGTGGCATTCGGCCCGAAGGGCGCACTGTATTTCACCAGCGACTCCCACCTGGAGGGGCTGTTCCGCCTGCGTTTGCGGGCGGAACCCGAGTAACTGAGACGGGGCACGTTCCGGAGCATCCGCACCATTGAGAATGCCTGTTAAGTCTGCGCCCGGGGCGAGTCAGTATGCTCACGATCCATTCATCCTTTCAATTCCGCGCCATGGAGCGACATAGGCATGCCACAAAAAAAACGCAAACAATGGTCTGCCATCAGATCAACCTCAAGGGACAGTGAGTTTGCTCAATTGATTCGACGCTACCCGCATCGCACCAATCTGGTCGCGGAAGGCGATTCCTGGTTTGCCTACCCCGGCAAATGGATCTTCGCCGGAAAACCCAACAACATTATTAATTATCTGAAGAACCTGGAGCGCTTCAACCTGCTGCACCTGGCCAGCAATGGCGACGAGGCGGTGGACATGCTATCGGGAAAAAGCAAGTTCAGGCTGCTGAAGAGCATTCACAAACACCCTGTCGACTTTCTGCTGTTCTCGGGCGGCGGCAATGACATCGTGGGCAGATGGGACTTCGACTATTTTCTGAAAAGCAATGTGGACTCGAATAACTTTGAAGATTATCTTTTCAAGCGCAGACTGAACCGGCGAATGACCCAGATATCCCACGCCTATGAAGATCTGGTCGAGTACTGCAACGAATACTCGCTCAATAAAAATATCAGGATCATCACGCATACCTACGACTACCCGATTCCGGACCCGCAGGGCGCGGAGTTTTTCGGCGGGCTCTTCAAGGTAAACAAGGGCATGTCATGGTTGTATCCATACCTGGTCAACAGGCAGGTACCGGTGAAGCATCATGTGCCGCTGGTCAGGCACCTGATTGACTGCCTGGCAGACTGCCTGCTGAAAGTACAGGCCAGGCATCCCGAGCGCCTGGTGGTGGTCAATACGCGGGGAACCATCGACCCCGGGACCGGCTGGTTGAACGAGATCCACCCCGGACCCGGCGGATTCAAACAGCTTGCCGGGAAAATTTACGCCGCATTGAACCAGCAGCGCGCCTGACAGACAGGCCGCAGCCCGCTTCATGACAAGTGCGGGTAACCGTGTACCTTCAGGATCTGCCGGGCATCCTTACTCGGCTTGCGGAAACAGGTCGGCGATGAATTGATCCGGCATGCGTTCGTAAATCCCGGCAGAGCGACGCAGGACGGCGGACAGCAATGCAATGCGACGGGTCTCGGCCAGGCTGTCGAGCAGCTCGGCCTGTATGCGGTTACAACACAGTCCGGAGCGGGTGCGCAGGTTTTCCGCCAGCACCGCCATGTCATTATCGTCAGCGAGTAATTCGCCCAGCGCCTCGAGATCCCCGATCGTTTTCAGCCCCTCGCCCGGGGCCTGCTGCTCCAGCATGCGCAACTGGTGCCACAGGTACCTGGCCTCCAGGCGCAGGCCGTGGCTGTATTCCGTGTCCGGGTTCTGCTCGAGCGACTGCTGCAGTTCGCGGCCACGGCTGTAGACATCCTGCACCGAGGATTTCAGCATGCTGCGCGTCAGTTTCACCCGGTCGGTGCGGTCCAGAAACAGTTCGAGCTGGACAAAGGCCGACTCGAGTTCCTTCATATCCAGTCGTTCCCGGTATGCCTCCATCGCCTGCACATGCCGGTTCTGCAGGGCCTGCCTGACCGTCTGCAATTCCTCGTTGTTGAGAAATGGCCGGTAATGGTCGGTGAGGCAGTCGAAGGTCTCGACCATGACGGCGCTCTCGCGCATATCTTTGATTTCACTGGAGAATTCTTCAAGCGCCCGATCACTGCGCCGGAATACCGCGCTCTTCATCGCCGGCCGGGTGAAGCGCAGCACGGCACGCAGCTTTTCGATACAGGTGCGGATTTCCTGCACGGCGGTGTCGGCATCGAGTGACTCGTCATTGAAAATGCCGATAACGCGCGCACGCAGCTCGAGATTGATGCGCCGTATGGCGTTTCCGGCCGACTCGCCTTTTTTAAGGTAAAACTCCATCGTACTCCGGCACGCTGCTATCCAGACTGATTGCAGTTCATATCGACCATTTCGCGGTAATTTGTAGCGGAATGTGCGCAATTAGCGCCGGTGACGGGTGAAATGCCCGGAATCAGGTGTCCTGGTGCCCCGCTTCGCCCTCCAGCTGGCGGCGCAGTTCGTCGAAGTGCTTGCGCTCCTCCGCGTGCACCTCGGGGTAATGCATGTTCAGCGACTGCATGGTGCGCACCACGATATCCGCCACCATCATGCGCATGTAGGACTTGCTGTCGGCGGGTATCGCATACCACGGCGCCCAGGGCCGGGACGTCTCGCGCACGGCGGTCTCGAAGGCCTGCATGTAGGCATCCCAGTAGCCGCGCTCGCGCATATCGCCGGTGGAAAACTTCCAGTTCTTCTCCGGCTCATTAAGCCGGTCGAGGAAGCGCTGGCCCTGCTCCTCGCGCGAGACATTGAGCCAGAATTTCAGGATCACCGTACCATTCTGTGCCAGATGTTTTTCGTGATCACGGATGGATGCGTAACGATCCTGCCAGATGTTGTCGAGGTCCACATCGGCCGGCAGCTGCTGCCCTCCCAGGTACTCGGGATGCACCCGCACGACCAGCACTTCCTCATAGTAGCTGCGGTTAAAAACGCCGATGCGACCGCGCTCCGGCAAACGCCGGCTGCTGCGCCAGAGAAAATCATGGTCCAGTTCCTCGGCCGAGGGCTGCTTGAAGGAAAACACCTGGCAGCCGGCCGGATTGACGCCCTGCAGGATCGAGCGGATGGTGCTGTCCTTGCCGGCGGCATCCATGCCCTGGAAGACCAGCAGCAGGGCGTGACGGTCATGGGCGTAGAAGATGCGCTGCAAACGGTCGAGCTCCGCGACCTGCCCGGCGAGGATGTCCCGGCGCGCCTGCTTGCCGGGGGCGTCATCCGGACGTTTCGTACTGACGTCCTGGCGTGTGAATGATCCGTCAAACGCTACCCGCCAGGGGCTCTCCGGTGGATCGAACATAGCTATATCCCGTCGTTGTGTTGTTGTTCTAAGCTACCATAATTCCGTATCCGGCTCATGGCGGCGCACAGGCCCCGGGAACCCGTCATTCCTGTACAGAATCCCGCCGGACACCTGCGGGTGTTCTACACTAGGAGCAGGCCCCAAGCATTGCCGGCGCAGCGCCGGGAGGAGCAATAGATGGAAACACCAGTGATCAGCGACGGCTGGGAGCGCCTGCCCAATGGCTTCGATGTCGAATTCAGGCACAGCATTCCCTACCGGGTGTCTGACAATGGCCGGGAACTGGCCATACCGACCCCGATGTTGCTGGAGGAAATCACGGCACTCGGCAAACTGCATGTCACGCTCGGTGAGTGGCAACCCGGGGAAGGCTCCGGGGAACAGGAGGCACGGCTATACGTCGCCGACCGGGATTTCGCCGAGGTGCTGCACCGACTGGCCAGTTCCGCCGCCGTCGTGTTCGTCGACCGCTACCACAAGGCGGTGAATGACGGCGATACCGACTGGGACCGGCTGGAATACCTGAAGGATTTTCACACCGCGCTCGATTGTTGCGGCCTGGCGGAGTCGGATGTCGACCCCGATGACTTCCGTGAGACCTATGTCGAGATCATGCACCGGGAAACCCGCCGTCTGGCGCAGGCGCCTGAAGAGCCGCCGGTCGAACCGGAGGCGGACACGTGAATTCGACACCGTCACCGGCGGACGACATTCTCGACAAGGCGCTGGAACTGGGCGAGACAGCCGGCTGGGACGCACTGCGACTGCACAGCGTGGCCGATGCACTGCACCTGTCACTGGACGAGATACGCACCTGTTACCCGCAAAAGGATGATCTGGCTGAGGCCTGGTTCGATCGCGCCGACCAGGCCGCGCTGGCCGCAAGCGGGCGCGACGGCTTCCCTGCCCTGCCGGAACGCACGCGTACATCCATGGTGATCATGACCTGGCTCGACACGCTGCTGCCGCATCGCCGGCTGACACGCTCCATGCTGGGATACAAACTGGAGCCGGGGCATATCCACCTGCAGGCGCTCGGCATCCAGCGCATCAGCCGGACGGTACAGTGGTTCATGGAGGCCGCGCAGCTGGACGTGTCCGGGCTGCAGCGAATCGCCACGGAATCTGCCCTGACGACGACGTATCTGGCCACCTTCGCACGCTGGCTGCTGGATGATTCATCCGACAACCGCGACATCCGGCACCTGCTCGATGCTGCCCTGTCGCGGCAGGAAAAAATCCTTGCCGCGCTGTTCAGGCAGCCTGTAAACAGCAAACAGGCCGATACTCCGAATACAGAGTATCTTCCTGCCCCTGCAATGAAAGGGTCGGCGACAAACAAGAATGATATTAATCCGCGTTTATAACCAACCCCGATAATTTTCTGTTTTTCAATCGGCATGATCAGAAACCAGTCATGTGTCGTAGACTGTTGACCTGGACCATTGATTTTGTGTGTCTTCACATCGATCATGGTCCGCAGGCCGGGCAGGAGTAGCTGTTGTGACGAAAACCGTTGTCGTCAAGGAACCGGGTGGAGATCGAGTACCGTTTCTGCGGGGAATCCTGGTGCAATCGCTGCTTTCAGCCGGGCTGCCCTTCAAGGAGGCCTATGACACTGCCCAGGCTATACGCAAGAACCTGGCAAGCGAGGCGGAAATCACGACTGCGGCGCTCAGGACCCGCGTTGCAGAACAACTGGGAAATGACTTCAATCCGGCGATCCGGCATAACTATGAGGTCGAGACCGAACGCCCGCAGAAAATCATTGTCCGCAGCAAGCTGGGCGAAAGCCCGTTCTCGGCCGGCATCCTGACCCGCTCGCTGGAGGCCTGTGCTGTCAAAAGAACGTCAGCCATCGAAATTGCACAACAGGTTCAGCAAGCCATACAGAAGCGCGGGCAAGCCGAGATAGAACCCCTCGCATTGCGACGACTGATTTACCAGTCACTCAAAGTTCATTGTCCAGTAGATGTTGCAAACAACTATCTTTCACGCTACCAGTTTGAATTGAGTGCTGAACCTTTAATTATCCTGGTGGGCGGCGCATCCGGCACTGGCAAAAGTACCATCTGTTCCGAACTGGCATACCGGCTGGATGTGGTGCGCACCCAGTCAACGGATATGATGCGTGAGATAATCCGAAGCTACCTGGCCCCGCACGTGGTGCCGACGCTGGGATTTTCAAGCTTTGATGCATGGCGCGGCCTCCCCGGGATAAATGTGCAGGATGGCCAGAGAAAAACCGATAATCCTGTTATTGCCGGATTTATGGCCCAGTTCGCCAATGTCAAATCGGCCATGGAGGCAACCATCGCACGCGCACTAACGGAACGCCACGATATGATCATCGATGGTGTCCATGTTCTACCCATGGAACTGGATCTTGACAAGGTCCGCGAGGCGGCCGTCGTTGTCCCTGTCATGCTGGCGGTTACGACCCGGCAACAACTGGCGAACCAGCTTTCACGGCGTGGTCGCGAGCAACCCGATCGCGATTCATCCCGTTATCTGGAAAAACTGGATGCTATCTGGGAATTGCAGTCTTTTCTGCTTAACCTGGCGGAGATGTCACAGATACCGGTAATTGCCAACTGGACCATCGAGGATAGCGTTCGGCAGGTGCTTCTCGAGGTTAATCGCCAGATCAGCAATCGCTACCCGCCAGACCCGGGAATCCTCGAATGAGTGCAGGACGACTCATAACCCGGCGGCAAAGAAGCCGCTGCAGACTACACGGGTTCCGGGCGCAGTCATGAACCGGCGCCTGGCCACAGCGGAACATGAGCGCGCGAATCCTGGCAATGTACGCGCCATAATCAGGCAACCCTGGCTGGTTTATGCTCCGATTGCGGCCGTCGCACTCATTGGTGTGGCTCTTACCTGGTACGTATACAACGCGGTTACTGGCTGGGAACGCCAACGGGTACAGCAGGCATTTCATGCGGCTGCCAACGATCGCGTGCTGATGGTTCTGCGCGAGATCGATCAAAACCTTGGCCTGGTTCAGGATATTGGCAGCTTCTTCGATGCATCGGCATGGGTCGGCCGACGTGATTTTCGCAAGTACGTTGGACCTGCACTGAAGCGTTATTCGAGCATAGAAGCACTGCAATGGATCCCCCGGGTGACCGAAAGCGAGCGTGTCTCGTTTGAGGCAGAAGCCCGTCGCAGCTTCGTGCGGTTTCGCATTAAAGAAAGTAGCCAGGCAGGCGACCTTGTCAGGGCCAAACAGCGTCCGGTGCATTATCCTGTCCTCTATGTGCAGCCCTACCAGCCCAACAGGGATGAACTGGGACTTGATCTTGCATCCGATCCCGCGACGCTGGATGCATTGATGCAGGCACGGGATGCAGGACGGGTATGGATCTCACCGCGCATTCTTCTGCAGCGGGAAGACCGGATCGAATACGGTTTTATCGCCCGACTGCCTGTCTATAAAAAGGCACATGCGGACGAGGCAAAAGGAGAAGAGGAGGAGGAAGAGGAAAAGACGGCCCCGGATACCCTGGAAATGCGACAACTGAATTTGCGCGGATTTACGGCCGGGACTTTTCGCATCGGCGAGATCGTTGAAAGTGCCTTGCAGGATCTAAGCCCGAGCGGCATCGACATGGTCATCCACGATGTAACCGACGAGAATGAAAGACACCATCTATACAGGCATTTTTCCAGAAAACGCCCTGCAGACAGTGGTCTGCCCAACCCCGAAGACGAGGAGTCGCGTGGCAACAGGGAGTTCATTCAGACCATATCTGTCATGGATCGTCAATGGGAAGTGCTGTGCACCACGATCCCCGGCCATTTCCAACCAGACACCTGGAGTGGATGGGTCACTCTGGCGGGTGGACTGCCATTTACGGCCTTGCTGGCAATATACCTTTCCACGCTGGTGGGGCGCGAAGCGAAGATAAAACATCTGGTGACCAGGCGAACCACGCAGCTGGTGGAACTCAACGAAGCGCTTAACAGCGAGATCAATGAACGCCTGAATGCCGAGAAGGAACTGCAGAGACTGAACGAAACCCTGGAACAACGTGTAGCCATACGTACTGCCGAAGCAGAGAAGCACGTGCAAGAACTGGAACAGTTTGCGTATGTGACCTCGCATGACCTGAAAGCACCACTTCGAGGGATTGCAAATCTGTCCGCCTGGCTGGAAGAAGATCTGACGGACAAGCTTACCAGGCCTACCCGTGAACAACTGGGGCTGCTGCGTGACCGTGTGCAGCGCATGAATGCATTGATCGAAGGCTTGCTGGAATACTCCCGAATTGGCAAGGCCGCCCAGTCCATGACAAACGTCGATACCGGAGAACTGCTGGCCGAGATAATCGATTCGCTGTCACCACCTGATGGTTTCACTGTCGATGTAGCCACTGACATGCCCACCCTGCACACGGACCGTCTGCACCTTAACCAGGTGTTTTCCAACCTGATCGGGAACGGTATCAAGCATGCCAGGGACGAACGCGGCCATGTATGGGTCAAGGCGCGTAAACGGGGCGAGTATTATGAATTTACAGTGAGCGATGATGGACCGGGTATCGCAAAAGAATACCATGACAAGGTATTCATGATGTTCCAGACGCTGGCGGTCAATGATTACGGCAGCAATACCGGCATAGGCCTGGCGCTGGTAAGGAAGATTGTGCAGGAGCATGGTGGTTCGATAACTCTGGAATCAGAAGAGGGTAATGGCGCCACGTTCCGCTTTACCTGGCCGGCAAATGAATAAATCCCGATTAGACCGGTCAGGTACGTTGTATACTGCCTGTGAATCTGCCGACACGGAGGGGGGGGGTGATAATGCCTGATAATGACAACGTAATACTGCTCGTGGAAGATGACCGGGTGGATATCATGACCGTACAGCGGGCAATGAAAAAAATCGATGTCAGCAACCCGCTCCACGTTGCACGCACCGGTGTTGAGGCCCTGGGAATGTTGCGTGGTGACGGATACCCGAAAATCGAGCCGACACCGTCTTTGATTCTGCTGGACCTGAATCTCCCCAAAATGGGAGGCATCGAATTCCTGAAGGAGCTGCGCGCAGATCCGGCGCTGGGTACCCTGCAGGTCATTGTACTGACATCCTCCAACGAACCGGGCGACCGGGCCGCCGCCTTCGAATACGAGGTGGATGACTATATCGTCAAGCCGCATTCCTTCGAGGATTTTTCCAACGCAATGTCCATCATGCTGGCCGACTGGGCCAGCGAAAACCCTGCCTGAGCTGCGCCGGCCGGATTTTCAATAATGTCCCGGAAAGAAATAATATCAGTCTGATTCTGATGATTCCCCGACAGCTGCGGAATATTTCAATATAACAGCGCCTGATGACCGGACACCCGATGAAAACAACAAGCACAATAATACTGACTGCATTTTTATCTGCTTTATTCCTGTTTATATCCAGCTCTGCAATTCTGCGGGCAGCCGTCGAGAAATCCGCGAAACGCGAACTGGTGTTACTCAACTGGTCTGAATACATGGACCCGGATCTGATTGACAGATTTGAGGAGCAATATAATGCCATGGTTACGGAAATCTTTTTCGAGAGTGATGACTACCGCGATAACTATATGCTCGAAACCCAGGGGGTTGGCATCGATGTTATCGTGGTAAACGGCATACAAGTCCGGTCATATAGAGAACAAGACTGGCTTGCGCCAATGACATTGAACGAGGTTCCCAATCTGAAGTATATAGATAACAAGTGGCTGACACTGTTCGCAGATGCCGAAGGCTATGCGATGCCTCATTTCTGGGGCACAAGCGGTATTGTTTATCGCAAAGATCTTGTGCAGCGCGAAATCCGCGGATGGAAAGATCTCCTCAATCCGGACGAGGAGTGGCGCAGGAAAATTGCAATGGTGAGTTCAAGCCGTGACCTGATTGGTATGGCGCTCAAGGCGCTGGGTTATTCGCTCAACTCGACCAGCTTCGACGAACTGGAAGATGCCAGACAGTTACTTATGAAGCAGAAACCATACGTCAGGGAATATACATATATCAACCTGGATGAATCCTCCTCACTGGTCAGGGGTGAGGTAGTCATATCCATGGTATACAATGGAGATGCACTGACGCTGCAACAGCACTCCGACAACATAGAGTACGTAGTACCCGAGGAAGGCTCGGAATTGTGGGTGGATTACATGGTAGTAAGCCGCGCATCAAAGAACAAGAAGCTTGCCTATCAATTTATCGATTTTCTCAATGAACCCGGGAACGCGGCGCAGCTGGCCGAGTTTGTCTATTATGCAACGCCCAACAAGGCGGCCGAGAAATTGCTGCCGGGTGAATTCTTGTCTGATGAGACCATTTATCCGTCAGAAGAAGTGCTGGACAAGTGTGAAATATACACCGATCTGCCGCCAATGGTGACACGCATCAGGAACGAGATATTTTCCGGTATTGTTCAGTAAGTACATACAGGCGTAGTGAAGCAGCTCACTGTTTCCCGGATAGCATCAGTTGACCCTGAAAAATAAAATAATCCTGTTTATCGTCCCTATCATTGTCTTTCCAATGATAGCAGGTGGCTGGTTATCGTACTCAAAGTTCAAGAACACTGTTCTCGAGAAATACGAAGTGCAGACAGAGACGCTGATGAAACAACATGTGCTACATACACATCAATTTATACAAAGCGCTGAAGCCAATATTCGCCTGTTTGCAAATAACGAGTTGTTGCGTCGATACATGGCGACACCAAGCCAGCAAGAGCGCTACGAGATACTGCAACCCCTGTTAATGAAGCAAATACTCGGTTACCAGAAAGCCTACCCGCAATATTACGAGTTCAGGCTGATATTCCCGGATGGTTTCGAGGATCTCAGGCAGGTGAACAGACCAATCGAGAACCTCACCATGAACGAAGCGGACACGCCGTTTATAAAAGACGTTTTGCATTATACGCAGGGCGTATTCAGCCGCGTACAGCGCAACCCGGATAATGGCGAACAGTCACTGTATGTCGCGACTGCGCTAAAGCTGAAAGACAGGTCTATCGAGTCTTTATCATCCAGAGAAATATTCAGAGGTTACCTGGTACTCACCATCGACATATCCGACATCATTGACCAGCTGGATGTGAGCAAACTGGGGAAGCATGGTTATATTTTCACTACGGACAATACGGGCAAGGCTAAACTCTTCCCGTCCCGACTTGGCCCGGCACTGACAGGTGCAGTTATAAGTCCCCGGCAAATGAGTGGCCTGAAGATAACCGATGAAATTATCAACATGGCAGGCGAGACAGACATGTCAGCCCTGCCGATTTTAAAGACCCGCTTCATCGGCGATGAAGGTTATATGAAAGCAGCGAAGATTAATGATGATTTTACCCTGGTAACCTGGCTGCCTGTGCATGAAATCACTGCACAAACAAACAGGCTTGGCTTGATAGTCATCGGTATAACCCTGCTCGCGGTAGCAGTGACAGTCATTCTGCTGTTTTTCTTCCTTGATTATTTTGTACTAAGGCCGATCCAGACGCTGAGAAATTCCGCGGTCGATATGGGTCACGGTGTTTTAACCGGCCCCATCAATATCAGGCGAACTGACGAGATCGGCGAGCTTGCAGAATCCTTCGAAGAAATGAGAAAGAGCATGTTGAGTTCACATGAATATCTGCAAGGGCTTGTTGACGAGCGCACCGCCGAAGTCAGCAAAGCGCTTGAATTGGCCAAAAATGCCAGCGCGGAAAAATCGAATTACCTCTCCCGTATGAGCCACGAATTACGCACGCCGCTCAACGCAATAATCGGCTTCTCCCAGTTATATACTTACGACGAGAACATGACCGGGAACCAGAAAATCAATGCCGGGAAAATAAAAAGTGCAGGTGAATATTTGTTGTCGCTGATCGATGAAGTGCTCGATCTTACAAAGATCGAAAGCGGAAACATCAAGCTGTCATTAGAGGCAACCTCGTTATCCCGGGTAATAGACAGCTGTTGTGTGCTGACCGAGAATCTGGCGAACACGCATAATGTATCCATCGTGTTTGACCGCAAGCAGTGTGAGGAGCTTTATATAAATGCTGATTACACCCGCATAAAGCAGGTAATTCTGAACCTGCTGTCTAACGCAGTGAAATACAACCGGGACCATGGCACTGTGAGCATTTATTGCATGCCTGCAAGTGATGATAATGTTCGCATTGTTGTTCAGGACACCGGGCCAGGAATATCCGACACAGAATTATCACATCTGTTCCAGCCTTTTAACAGACTTGGCGCAGAGCAGAGCAATGCCGAGGGTACGGGTATCGGATTGTTGATCTCTAAACAACTGGTCGAGTTAATGGGTGGACGGATGGGTGCCGACAGTAAAGCCGGAATTGGCAGCACATTCTGGGTAGAACTGAAAACCACCACGAAAAAAACATCTGCTTCTGCTGAAAAACCCGATTACGAATCCGCGATGCCCGATCGGATTTCTGCAGTCTCGGCGGAACACGCGCGCATCCTGGTCGCAGAAGACAATGAAGTCAACCAGGATGTCATTCGTCTGCAGCTGAATATGCTGGGTTACAGCGCTGATTTTGCCGCTAACGGAGTGGATGCCCTGGGTAAATGGCGGAGCAATGATTATCATCTCCTCATGACTGATATCCACATGCCAACAATGGATGGTTACGAGCTGGTTAAACGGATCCACAATACACAACAGTTTGCCAGGAACAGAATACCCGTCATTGCCATTACTGCTGATGCCATGGAGGATCAGTTAAAAAGATGCCTCGATGCAGGCATTGATGACTACATAGTAAAGCCGGTCGATATAGAGAACCTGAAACAGGTACTGAACAAGTGGCTGTCAACCCGGTTTGCCAGTGCACCGGATACAGATTGACCAGCCGCAGCTAATGCACACGATTCGCATGCTGGTGATCTCTACACTGGCAAAGGAGAATCCATACGACAGCCTGGCAGGATTGTTCACCGCGTCCGTGGTGGAGATTCAACTGCAAGCCCTGAAGTTTCCTGTCTGAACATCCGATAATGGCCAGGAGTTGCCGCCAGTATCAATGAACGGATGTATCTGTGGCGCGACCAGGCGTTGAATGGTTGCAAACCACCCCCATCCCCCCTGTCAGCGGATAGCCCTGGCGATAACGCTGCGGTCGCCGGCTCAAATCGACCCGGAGCCGGCATTCACATTGTTTCAGGGTGGTAGCTTTTGCGTTGCGGTTATCTCGAAAGAAATTTCCGAATGCGCTATCCTTGAATAAACTCTCGTGTTGAGTCTGTTTGCAGTGTAAAAACCTAATTAATATCAAGGGGTTAAAAACAATGAAAATGGTAAGGAAAATAATGATACTGGCTCTCTTTACAGGCTCCTTTAGCCTGTTTTCCACCGGTGCCAGTGCCTGGTGGGACAATGACAACGATTATTGGGACGATGGCCCCTGGGGTTATCCAGGCTACGGCGGCTGGGGCGGCTATCCGGGCTACGGCGGCTACGGCGGCTATCCGGGCT
>Ga0265303_10000004_pt1 | contig 82883 bp, 74 predicted proteins | sample Helome_2_FD_192494 | JGI IMG/M metagenome (GOLD analysis project Ga0265303, IMG submission 192494) | Marine sediment microbial communities from subtidal zone of North Sea - Hel_20160317 (Illumina Assembly) | ecosystem: Environmental > Aquatic > Marine > Subtidal zone > Sediment ... | reverse complement strand
TCTGCTGGCGCTGTCGACGACGATTTTCGGCGGCGTCGGCGGCTACCTGATGCGCGTTTACAAGACGATTACGCTGGGCACCGAGTTGCAGCAGCAATACGACAAGGCCGCCCGCGCCGACACGTCGCAGATGCGTGAAAGCCTGCAGCGGATCGAGCAGCACCTGAGGTCCTCATGACGCGCTCGCCCCTCGCCTACCCGCTGAATCGCTCGGCTGACATGGACGTCGGCGGAGCAGCCGATCTGCAAACCGACATCATGCGTTTCATGGCGATATTGTCGCTGTGCCTCGTCGCGATCTTCGCGCTCGTGCAGAGCATTCCTCTGACGCCCGTCGAGCCTGTACCCGTCGAACCCGCCACGAGCGAAGCGACGCCCATGGTCACGGAACTCGAGCCGACGGAGCCGCCGCAGGTCGAACCCGAATCTCCCGCGGCCGATCCGGTCGTCGCACAAACGCCCGAGCCGGTCCCTGCCGAAAAAACGCTCAAGCTGACACGACCGAAGTGGGTGCCGAAGTTCGAGCCGGTCGCCGCCAGCATTCCTGACGCTCGTAGTGTCGAGGCGCCTGCCGTCGAGAGGACAATACCCGAGTCCGTGCCTGCCGAGGTGCCTGTCCCCACGGAGGTGCCTGTCCCCATCGAAGAGACCGACGGCTTCGTTCTGCGCTTTGAATCGGACGCCGCACTGATGCGGGCTGTCGCGGCAAGCCACGTGGGCTTTTACGCGATCGAAAATGACAAGGCGCAGCGCATGACCGTAAGCGAGAGCCGGGTCAGCTTCTGGGCGGCGTCGACACCCAACACGTTTCACGAGATGGAAGCTGCGACCGTGCCAGGAACCGTGATCGATGCCCTTGCCCGAACCGGGGCCGACGCGGAGGCCGTTAGCTGGGGCGTCACCCTGCCCGGCAAACTGAAGACGAGGCTCGATGCGCTCATGGAAGCTCATCAGGGAGGTTCGCTGATCATCGGCGCGGCCGGGGATATTCACTGGGAGGCAACATGATTCGACGTATCCTGATCCTGTTGACGCTGGTGGTTGCGCAAGCAATACCGGCTGTCGCCGAATCTCGAGAGAAGGACCTCGACCGCTGGGTGGACCGCGACCTGATTCCCTACGTGCAACAGCAGTTGCAGAAACACCCGCGATTCAGCAACGAGACTGTCATGTTCGTGGTCCTGCGCGACAACGCGCCGGCGTCCGCCAGCAATGGCCTTGCGCTGTCGATCCGTGATCGCCTCCTCGCGGCAGCGGTCGCGACGCCCGGAATCTCCGTAGGCTGGCAACAGGGCCGCAGCGGCAGCTCGCTCGAGTCGCAACCCCAGGACTGCAGACACGACGATGTGCATTACTACATCGGCGTGGAACTGACACAAAAGCTCGACAGCAGTTATGCAGTCCGGGTCCGGGCCCTCGATCTTGAAGACCGCAACTGGGTCACGGGATTCGGCAAACAATGGAAGGGACGACTCAATACGACCCAGCGCCAGGCCATGCGCCAGGCTCGTATCGATGAAACATTCCTTGGCGGCCGCGACGTGCCATTCACGCTGGCGCAGACCGATCTGCTCGCCGCACAACTCGCACACAAGCTCTCATGCACGATGCAGAGACGTGTTTCCGATGAATACGTCGTAAGCCTGGATGCGGTGCAGCCCGAGGTGCAAGCGCTGCAGGGAACGGTCGAACTGATCAGCAACAATCTCGCGAACCGGCAGGCGCTGACCCTGAGCAATGACCAGGAACGCGCCAATGCCGTGCTGAGCGGCAAGGCACACCAGATCGATGGCGTGTTGTTTCAATACTGGCTGACCGTAATCCCGCAAGGCGAGAACGATGATGTCGCGGCCCTGAGCGCCAGCGCTTACATCATCCTGCCCAATGCAGAGCAAATCAGCGAGCCCGCCGTCGTCGCACCAACACCCGCTGTGCCGGCAACCAGGGATGAACCGGTTTCCGTCGCGACGCTGCCGGGGACAATTTCCATTCCCAACGCCGGGAAAGACGCCCTGATCAGCCCGTTGCGAATCGCCGCACCATCCTCACCGGGCGACTGCCTGGGCGGGGGCATTCGCATACAGCACGCGAACTTCGTCGCTGCCTCCAAGTCCTGCTCACTGCTGCAGACGGATGCCAGGACGGATTCCGTCGTGTTCTTCCTGCAGCACCAGACCAGTCATGGCCTCGTGAGACTCGCAAGCGACGAATGTCGCGATCGCACTACGGCGCGTATCGCGCGGAGTGGAGAACAGTTGAGTTTTCCGATCGCCAGGACGACAACGGCCAAGTACAACTGGAGTGAAACCTACGAGTGGCAAGTTGATCCGGATCTGGATACCTACTACGCGATCGTTGTGACCGACTCAAGCGTCGCGAGACGCATCGCCAACCACATGGACGAACTGCCCGTGCGTTGTTCCAATGCAATGCGCCCCGGGCTGCAGAACGAAGAACTTCGCGACTGGCTCAGCGACTTTGCCATGCTGACGGCACGCTCGTCACAGAGCGTCGACTGGCGTGCGATCCGTGTCAAGGACGTACTGTAGGAGCGGCCAATGATCAGGTTAATCGGAATCCTCACGGGCTGCGCACTCGCTATCGCGTTCCTACTGTTGCTACTGGGTGTTCCCCGGTTGACCGAAACGCGAGCTGCGGACGAATCGGCGGCACCCCTGCCCCAGGTCGTTCCGGAAACAGAGAAGGTCGCCGTTGCCGAGCCGGAACCGCAGGTTGAAGTACCCGGCGAGATCGAAAGTGTCCCTGAACCCGAAGTGACGCCGGAACCCGATGCGGTCCCCGAGCCGGAGGAAGTCGCTGCGGGCCCCGCCGCTGCCGAGCCGCAGGCAACCCCGCCGGCTCCGGCCGTCGCCGAGCGACTACCGGAGTCGACGGAACAACACTGGTATGCGTTCTGGAGTCCGTTTCGCAGCGAGATTGCCGCCGATGGTTTCGTCTCGGAGTTGCAGAGGACAACGGGTCTCGACTACCGCGTGGTCAAGCTGAAGCCCGGCATTTATGAAGTCGCGTTCGCGTATACCGATGATGCCGATATCAGGGAAAAACTCACGCGTATCTCGGCGGCTACTGGCCTCGACATGTCGGGGGGCTGACGTGCGGGAACGATTCCAAAAACTGGTGATCGTTGTCCTAGGTGCGGCGCTGACAGTGCTCGCCATGACTGCCGACGCGTCCCGGCCGGACCTCGATGCGGCATGGCAGGAATACAGCGACAACCGGTCCTCGCTGCAGCCGGCCTACACTTTCCCGCACGCCACCTGCTTTCGGGCTGCCTCGCTGGCTTACGGACTACCGGAGTCCTTGTTACTGGCTGTCGCGCGTGGCGAGAGTGATTTCGAGGCGACGGCCCGGTCGCGTGCCAATGCCCACGGCGTCATGCAGATACTCTGGCCCGACACGGCGCAGCATCTCGGCATCTATCGCCTGAGCGACCTGTACGATCCGTGCACCAACATCGATGCGGGTGCGCGCTACCTGAAAGAACTGCTCGCGCGCTACGACAACAATCTGCATCTCGCCCTCGCGGCATACAACTACGGACCCGGGCGGATCAACAGGAACGGGAATGGAATACCATCGGGCGCGGAATGGTACTCGGGCTACATCTACAGGCATCTGAATTACGTCGTCGGCAGCGGCGCAGAGCGACGACCCGTCAATGACACGCTGTATTCGGAAATCGGGCAATCGACGTTGCTGACCTTCGGCGAACCCTATCGCGCCGAGGCGTTCATCGAGCGCCTGGAGAAGCAGGCGCCCGGGCTCAACCTGGACTGGTTCCGGCGTGGTACCGGCGAGTTTGAAGTCGTCCTGACCTATGCCGATCGCAAGGAATTCGACGACAGCGCCCGGCAACTGGCTGGCGCAGGTTTCCGGCTCGACTAGAAGTTCGGCCGGCCGATCTCGTCGGGCAGCACGGACTCGATTCTCTCCATAACATCCAGCCGGTGCACGAGATCATTGATGTAGTCCAGCTTGTCGGTTTCGAGGACCAGGACCTCGCTCATGTCGTAGTTGTCGATCCAGCCCTCGTACAGGCGGTCGAGCCGTTTGAGGTAGGCAAGCGGCACATCCTGCTCCATCTTGCGTCCGCGCAGCCGGATCCTCTGGCGCAGCGGGCGCATTGAGCAACGCAGGTAGATCATCAGGTCGGGCGGCCGGATAGCATCCAGTATGGCGTGATAGAAACCGCGATAGGTGTCCCAGTCCCGCTTCGAGATCTTGCGCATCTGGTGCAAGGCCGTCGCAAAGATCTCCGCGTCTTCGAAAATCGTCCGATCGAGCGCCACGACGCCGGGCTGGCGGTCGAGTTCCTGGTGCAGCCGAAACTTGTTGCTCAGGAAGTAGAGCTGCGACTGGAACGCCCAGCGTTTCATGTCCTTGTAAAAATCTGCAAGGTAGGGATTCTCGTCATTGGGCTCGTAGTACGGAACAACGTCGTAGGTCCTGTGCAGAAATTCGACGAGGGTAGACTTGCCCGAGCCCATGTTGCCCGCTATCGCGATCGATCGTTTCATGGTCTGGTAACCATACCGCAGATCACCTATGCTCGTGGCAGCTTTCCGGGACGAGAACAACGTGACACAAACAGACCCACGGGTACTGATCAGCGAGGACGAAATCCAGGCACGCGTACTCGAACTCGCAGAGCGTATTTCCGAAGACTACAAGGACTGTGACGAACTCGTAATGGTGGGCGTACTGAAAGGTTCTTTCGTCTTCCTGGCCGACCTGTCACGACGACTTACAATTCCACGCGTTATCGAGTTCATAGCGGTATCCAGCTACGGCAGCGGCAGTCGCTCGAGTGGCGCCGTGCGCCTCGTGATGGACGTTCGCGGGAATATAGAGGACAAGCACGTGCTGATCGTCGAGGACATCGTCGACACCGGTCATACGTTGAAATACCTGATCGGCATGCTGGAGTCGCACGGTCCGGCGTCCGTCAGAACCTGCGCGCTGGTGCGCAAGGCCGAACGTGCCGAGGTCGAGGTCGAGGTCGACTACCTGGGCTTCGACATTCCTGACGAGTGGGTGGTGGGCTATGGCCTGGATTACGCCGAGCGCAACCGGACCTTACCCTATATCGGCACGATTACACCGCCGGACTAATGGTCGGCACAACCATCGACTTCCAGTTCGATGGTTGAGTGACCGATGCCATACTCTTGCTTAAGAAAACTCTTTACGCTTCGGATCACGTCGGACTGGCTCGCCACGGGTTCCCCAAGTGACATGTGCATGGTTAGCATAAGCTGCTGCGGTGTCAGGCCCCAGATATGGACGTGATGAATCTCGCCGACGCCGGGCACGTTCGCGACGATTCGTTCCTGCATCGCATCCACATCCAGCCACTCGGGCGCACCCTCCAGCAACACATGCGCGCTGCGCTTGACGAGTGACCAGGCGCTCCTGAGGATCAGCCCCGCAACCGCGACCGACAGCAGCGGATCGATCAGCGTCCAGCCCGTGTAGATGATGACGATCGCCGCAACGATCGCCGCTACGGAACCCAGCAGGTCACCCGCGACGTGCAGTGCGGCGCCGCGGATATTCAGGTTCTCCTGGTCGCCCGTGTGCAGCACCGTGAATGACACCAGGTTGACAACGAGGCCGGCTGCCGCGACGACCAGCATGGTTTCGCCGAGGATGTCGCGCGGACTGATGAAACGGCTGACGGCTTCAAACAGAATCCAGCCGACGATAGCGAGCAGGCTGAGTCCATTGACGAACGCGGCCAGGATCTGGAACCGCTGGTAGCCGTAGGTCAGGTTGCCATCGGGTGGCCGCTTGCTGACATGAAAGGCCATCGCGGCAAGCGCCAGCGCCATCGTGTCAGTCAGCATGTGACCGGCGTCGGCAAGCAGGGCAAGCGAGCCCGAGATGATGCCGCCGATCACTTCCACGATCATGAAGGTGCCGGTCATCACGAGGGCGATCATTACACGACGCAGGTTGCTCCCTTCGGCCGCGTGGACGTGGTCATGTCCGTGGTCGTGATCGTGCCCCATTGTCAGTCGGTCTCTGTCGCGCGACTCAGTCGATGGATCAGGATTGCAGCACGTTTGATCGCCAGTGGCAACGACGCCAGGTCCAGCTTCTCGTCAGGCGTGTGACCGCCCGTGCCGAGGGCCCCGAGACCCGCCAGCGCATCCGTGTACGGAGCAACGAAGGAGACGTCGGCCGCGCCCCGTCTCCCCGGATCCAGTTCCGGCATGGGCCCACGCCCGAGCGCCTCGTTGATACCGGACAACACACGCTGCAGGCTGCGATTGCCTTCGGTGGGAAACATCGGCGGGTAGCCCTCACCGAATTCGATCGTCGCGCTCGTGTGCGGCAGGCTGTCAGCGACAATCGCCCTCATGGCTTCCCGTGCATTCTCGAGCTGCTCGAGAGACAGGGTTCGCATGCCACCGTGCACGACAACCTTTCTCGGCACTACGTTGTTCTTGCCGAACGTAGTGCCCCGATTCTGCTGCGGATCGTAGTTCACGACCGTCCCGCCCTGGATGGTCCCGGCATTGAACGTCAGGTACTCTTCGCCGCGCACTTCGTCATAGAATGCGTTCAGGATGCGCGCCGCTTCAAAAATCGCACCGGCACCGACTCGTTCGGAGAAGATTCCCGAGGAGTGCGCTTGCTTGCCCTCGACAGTCAGTACCCAGCGCGTCGAACTGCGGCGCGCGATCGTCGCCCAGTCGCTGCCGTCGTAGTGGACGGCGGACTCGAAGCCCAGCGCGATATCAGCCCAGCGCCCGGCCTCGATGAGTTCCTTGCGCGAAATCGCAAGCGGTCGACCCATCTTTTCCTCGTCGCCCGTATAGGCAACAACCAGTGGAATGTCCCCAAGCAGTCCGGCCGCCTCGAGTGCCTTGAGCGCGTACACGATGATCACGTTGCCGGACTTCATGTCATCGACACCCGGCCCTGAACCCGTACCCCCGTCGCGGGTAAAGGCCTGGAACGCGTCGTCGGCCTCGAAGACCGTGTCGAGATGACCGATAAGCACGAATTTCCTGCCCGTGCCCGTGAGCTTCCGGCCGAAGAGATGTCCGGCGCGATTGATCTCGGGAGGCATCTCGATCCACTCGGTTTCCAGGCCCAGTTCCCCGAGTTCGCGGCGCATAACCTGTCCTACGGCTCTGACCCCGGCGTGATTCATGGTGCCGCTCGAGATATTCACGGTTTCCTCGAGCAGTGCGATCGCCTCTTCGCTGTGCGCATCGATCCACTGGACCATGCGCCGCTCCGTGTCGTCGAGCGCCTGTCCGAACGCCGGTATCGCCAATAGCGAGAGAACCAGCAGCAACGCTTTAGCTGTCATCTGCATTTTCCGAATCTTGATTCCTTGTGCCTGTCCCTTCCAGCCTACCGAAAACACACGCGCAAAAAAAAAGCGGCTTCTCGCGAAACCGCTTTTTCCAACCTACGTAAGCACGTGGTTCCTGGCCCCCTGAGTCCCCCGCCAAGTCGTACCTGAAGGTGTTGTCAATCGCACCGTAGTCAAATTGTTGCTGAAAGACTACGCTTGCTGACCGTCAAATTCGCAGAAATATCGCTGTTTGTCAATCCTTTAGATTCCATCCAGCCCGGAATCGTGGCGCGCTGTTGTTTTTGTGGCACAGACGCAACAAGTCGGGCTGACCGGCTTCACCAGCAAAATCAAGACCTAAGGTCGCTTTCGCGGCGCTTCGTCGGAAACATCGCTCCTGAGGAGCCCGACACCCGGCACGTCGACCTCTACCGTGTCGCCGCGCCGCAACCACACGGGCGGCGCCCGCGCCGCGCCAACGCCGCCCGGTGTACCCGTCGCGATCACGTCCCCGGGCAACAATTCGGTGAACGTCGAGCAATACTCGATCAACTCCGGGACGTCGAAGACCAGTTCGGCCAGTTTCCCGTGCTGCATGACTTCGCCATTGACGCGTGTCGTCAATTGCAGCGTGGACGGATCGGGAATCTCGTCACGCGTCACAATGAACGGTCCTGCGGCCCCGCTGCGGTCGAAGTTCTTGCCCGGCGTGAACTGCATCGTGTGCCGTTGCCAGTCGCGCACGGATCCGTCCATGAAACAACAATAGCCGGCCACGCATTCGAGCGCCTGCCGCCGCGGGACATGCCGCGCGGGCTTGCCGATGACGACCGCGAGTTCCCCCTCGAAATCGAACTGTTCCGATGCGAACGGTCGCAGGATCGGCTGATCGTGGCCGACGAGGCTGCCGGGAAATCGCACGAACACGACGGGCTTGTCAGGTACCTCCCGCCCCATCTCCGCAATATGCGGGCGATAGTTGACCCCGACGCAGAGGATCTTGTCGGGGTTCGGGACAGGAGGGAGAAACGCGACCGCGGAGGCGTCTGTCTTTGCGCTGCCGAGATTGTCGCCCAGTTCGGCGATGGCGCCGGCAGCCAGGACCGCGCGCAGATCCGCGAAACGTCGGCGGAACTCGGGAGTGGCCGGAGCGATGCCCTCTTCGGTGGCAGCGCCATAGAGACGCTCACCTTCAAATTCGAAGCTGACGAGCCTCACGTTAGTTAAACACCTCTTCCGAAGGTATGACCGTTACCTTGTCCTCCGTGAACCCGAGTGGAATCGAAGCGATCTCCGCATCTTCGTCGAGCAGCGCCTGTGGCTTGTCAGCCTCGTAACTGATCGGTGAGGCCGCATCCGAGACGAGCCTCTGGCGCAGTTCCTCTGCGTCCCGGGTGACGAACACGTACTGGATATCGTCGGTGCCCAGGTTCTCCTTGATGACGCGATTGACGTCGGCCAGCGTCAACTCGGCGAGACCCTCGCGGACGTAGTCGGCGAAGTTCCCGACCTGGTAGTACTGGCCATCGACCGCGTACCCCAGCTGCCGGGACTGCCCATCCATGAGCAGGCTCACGAATTTCGACAGGTACGCGCGCGTCGTCTCGAAATCGGACTCGCTGAGGCCGTTCTCGATGAGGTTCTCGAGTTCGAACATGGCCGTGCGCGTGGCGAAATGTGCGTCGTTATTGTCCCTGAGCGGCCGCAGCCAGACCTGGAATATCTGCTGCTGACGCGCCAGGTTAGTGTCGGGGTGGAACTGGAACATGCCGCGCGGGAAGTACTCGATGTACGCGTAGTCGCCGTAGTTCATGCCACGCGTATCACGGATGCGCTGGTAGAGATAGCTGTTGAAGCTGCGATGTTCGCCCAGGTAGCTGCGCACGAGCCACAGTGCTACCCAGTCAGGGTCGCCGCGCTTCAGCTCGATCGGGAAACCGAAAGAGACAGCAACCGCGGGCGTTTCCTTCTGAATGAGCAGCGCTTCGCGGCCGTCCGGCATTGGTGCTACCGGCACCTCGAGAGCCATGCGCTCACCGACGGCAAGCTTCTGCAGGTCAGCACTGATGCGCGCCGCGAAGTCGTCCGGGTAGCCGCCGGCAATCCCGACCGTCATGTTCGCAATCGTGTAGTTGTCCCGGTAGAACGCTTTGACATCGTCGAGCGTAATCGATTCGAGATCACTGACATTACCCAGGTTGTACGACCCGTACGGGTGATCATCGCCGTAGATCGATGCGTACAGGACCTCCTTGCCCAGTTCCTCGTCGTTGTTGCCGACGAGGTCCGTGCGCACGCCATTGACCAGCTGCGTACGGATGCGGTCGAAGTCACTTTCGTTCCAGGCCGGGAACAGCAACTGGCCCCTGACCAGCGAATACCAGTGCTCGAGATTGTCCTTGTGCACTTGCCCCGAGAGCCGTGTCATCTCCTTGTCGACCTGCGCGTCGAAGCCCGACGCAATCGGGTACATGGACTCATTGATCTGCTCAATCGTCAGCGCTTCCGAGCCACCGTCGGAAACCATGGCAGCCGTCATCGCGGCGAGTCCTTTCTTGCCCTCGGGATCGAAGCCGGCACCCGTATGGACAATGAATGCAACGTCAATGAGCGGCGATGTTGCCGACTGGTTCGTGACGAAGGAAACCGCGGCCGGGTCACCGGACTTCGCGACGGTCAGTGCAGGCGCAGACTCCGCTGCGACCATCTCTGCCGACGCCTCCGCCATACCGGCCGCCGCGACGACTTCGTCAACCGACGTCGTGCCATCGACACCGGCCATGGTCTCGTCGTTCGACAGCGTGTACGTGATGCGCTGGCTGTCCACGAAATACCTGTTCGCCGTTGCACGCACATCTGCGGACGTCAGCGAATCATAGGTCGCATAAACCTCGTTGATGGTCTCGGGTGTGCGCGAAAAGTGCACGAACCTGGCCAACATAGAGGCGATTCCCGACGAGTTGTCGAGCTGCGACGTGAACGCATAGCGCAGGCGTGACTTGGTTTCTTCGACCTTGCTTTCCGGGACCAGCTCCGTGCGTGCCTTGACCAGGCTTGTATTGATAGCGTCGCGAACACTGGCGGCATTCGCCACATCCGTCAGGCGGGCACCAATCAGCAGCACACCGGGGTCCTTCCGATCGGGGAAATAAGCGAACAGCTGATCGACCCACTGTTGCTTGATGACGAGCTCGCGGTACAGGTCCGAAGACTCGGAGAAGTAGATCGACGATACGAGGTCCAGTGCCGGCATGTTTTTTTCTGTCGGCACGTATGCGGGGCCACGATAGGCCATGGCGAGCCACGGCTGCGTCGGGCCCTCCCACTGCAGGTGTTCGTACTTCGGACCGTCGAGCGGCGGCTCTGCGGGAATCTCGGCATCGTAGTCGCCACGTTCCCAGTCACCCCAGTACTTCTCGACCAGCGCGAAGGTCTGTTCGGCGTCAACATCGCCGACGAGTATCACGACCGATTTCTCGGGACGATACCAGCGGTCGAAGAACAGCCGGGCATAATCCATCTGGTCGGGCATGACCTCGATGTCTTCGATGAAACCCATCGTCGTGTGCTTGTAGGTGTGTTCTTCGTACATCATGTCCCTGACACGCTCGAACAGCTTCTGCACCGGGTTGGAGAAGTTTTTCAGGTACTCGCCCTTGACGGCCAGGGCTTCGGTGCGGAACTGCTCCTCGGTGTACTTGAGGTTCTGGAAGCGGTCGGCCTCGAGCTCGATGACCTTTTCGAGATCGTCCTTCGTGAACGTGATGTGGTAGTTGGTGTAATCGTCCGTCGTATAGGCATTCTGGTCCGCGCCCGCCTTCTTCAGGATGTCACTGTAGACATCGGGCGGGAACGCCTCGGTGCCGCGGAACATCATGTGCTCGAAGAAATGCGCGAACCCGGACTTGCCCGGCTCGACCTCGTTGCGCGAACCCGTCTGTACCGGGATCTGAATCGACACGATGTCCGGGTAGTCAGTCGGCACAACGATGACGCGCAGACCGTTATCGAGGTCACGCATCAGGTAAGGCACGTCGAAAATCTTTGCAGCCTGCTCTGCGGTTTCGATCACTTCTTCTTTCTGGCTGCACGCGGCAACCAGGCTCACTGCCGCAAGCAGCAGCGCAAAGCTGGAAATCAGCTTCTTCATAGGGTTACTCCAGAACGGTTCGGCGGGGTTTGACATGCCGCTTTCGAAAGAGGTCAATGTTATCGTGTCATGCCCGGATTCGCATCATGGCAATCCGCAGGCCAATACAGCGGACAATCTGATTTTCACGAGGTTTGCGTGATAAAAATAAACTATAAATCAATATTTTGTGGGATATTCCTCTACTGTTTCTGCGCTACTGCCCATGCCGCGACCGTGATTCACAATATCAACGGATACTCATCGAGCGCGGATGGCATCGTCCGTTTCTCGATGCTCGTCATCGACGACAGCGGCAGGGTCGCTGCTACGGGCGACGAGGCCATGCTCGGTAACTTCGATGAATCGGACCTCATCGATGGCCATGGCCGGACCGTGCTGCCGGGACTCATCGACGCGCACGCGCATGTCTATGGCCTCGGTCTGCTGCAAACGACCCTCGATCTCACGGGCGTCGGGAGCGTGGCCGCGGCTACACAACGCATCGACGACTATGCGCGCTCCAACCCTCACTCGGAGTGGCTTCTCGGCCGTGGCTGGAACCAGGTGCTGTGGCCCGTCAAGGCGTTCCCGACGGCCAGTCATATCGATGCCGTCCTGAGCGATCGGCCCGTGTGGCTGCGACGCATCGACGGTCATGCAGGCTGGGCAAACTCGGCGGCAATGAAAATCGCAGGTATCGACAAAGACACACCTGACCCTGTCGGCGGCAAGATCGTTCGCGACGACAACGGGCACGCGACAGGCATCTTCGTCGACAGGGCCATGGGGCTGATCGGCCGACATGTTCCCGCACCCGACAGGGCCGACTATCGGAGCGCACTTGGAAGCGCAATCCGCACGCTCCTGTCGGAGGGAGTAACCGGTGTTCACGATGCCGGTATCAACCTGATGAACGCCGAAGTGTACCTGTCGATGGCCGACAACGACGAGCTCGACATGCGTATCTACGCGATGATCGGCGACGCCGGCGAGGTGCTGGACGCGATCGGCAAACCGCTGCACGCTTACGGCGACGACCATCTCGAGATCGCTTCCGTCAAACTCTATTCGGATGGCGCGCTCGGCAGTCGTGGCGCGGCGATGATCGAGCCCTACTCCGACGACGCGGAGAACCGCGGACTGCCTTTCTGGACCCAGGGTGAACTGGACGGATTCGTGGAAAAAGCCAACGGCATGGGCTTCCAGGTCGGCATTCATGCGATCGGCGACCTGGGCAACCGCATGGCACTGAATGCCTTCGAAAAAGCGCAGGGCGGCGAGCCGTCGACACTGCGTAATCGAGTCGAGCACTCCCAGATCATCGCGCTCGACGATATCCCGAGATTCGCCGAACTCGGCGTGATCGCGTCCATGCAACCCATCCACGCGACGAGCGACAAGAACATGGCCGAAGACCGGGTCGGGCCCGAGCGGATCCTGGGTGGCTACGCCTGGCGGCGCCTGCTCGATTCGGGCGCGGTCATCGCGAGCGGGTCCGACTTCCCCGTGGAACTGTCCAATCCCTTCCTCGGACTCTACGCCGCCGTGACGCGCCAGGGACGCGACGGCGAGCCCGGGGGCGGCTGGTACGCTGACCAGGCCCTGACCCGGGCCGAGGCGCTGCACTCGTTCACGCTGGCTGCGGCGTACGCGGCGCACCAGGAAGACCGCCTCGGCAGCCTCGAGCCCGGCAAGTGGGCCGACTTCATCATGATCGATCGCGACTACTTCGAGGTACCGGCGTCCGAGATCGACGATATCGAGGTGGTCGAGACATGGGTCGGCGGCAAGAAAGTTTACGATGCGTCCAGGGAGGAAGACCGGTGATCGTCGAACAGGTCTGGACCGGTAACGCTTACCGTAATTTCAACTACCTGATCGCCTGTCCCGAAACCGGCGAGGCCCTGGCCATCGACCCGCTCGACTTCAGGAAGTGTCTCAACGTCGCCAGCGAGCGCGGCTGGCACATTACCCAGGTACTCAATACGCACGAGCATGGCGACCACACGGGCGGCAACAAGGGCATCATCAGCGCGACGCGGGCGACGGTTATCGCACACCACAATGCCGAAGGCCGCATTCCGGGCATGAGCGTCGGCGTTGGCGCCGGTGACATCATCAAGGTAGGCAAGACTGTCGAGCTGCAATGTCTCGATACGCCGGGCCACACGATGAGCCACATTTGCCTGTTATCGAAGACCGAGCAGCCCGCGCTTTTCAGCGGCGATACCCTCTTCAATGCGGGCGCCGGCAACTGCCACAACGGCGGGCATCCCGAGGAGCTGTTCGAGACGTTCGAGCGACAGCTCGAGATGCTCGGGGATGACACGCTGATTTATCCCGGTCACGACTACTTGCTCAACAATCTCGCGTTTACCCTGGACCGGGAACCCGACAATGCAGTCGCGGCGCAAATGATCCGTGATTACGAGAACCAGGATCCTGCCAACGCGCTCGTCACGACGATGGCCCAGGAGCGGGACATCAATACGTTTTTCCGCCTGCAGAGCCCAACCGTCATCTCGAGGCTTGCCGAAGAGTTCCCCGAGATGGGTGACAACCCCGATGCACGTGCGGTGTTCCTGAAACTCCGGGAACTCAGGAACAGCTGGTAAGCAGTCGCCCGGCGACCTCGTCGAGTTCCGCTTCGGCGCTACCGGGTCGCGACGCCAGCCAAAGCCAGAGCAGCGCGCGGTAGAGCTGCCGCTGCTCGTTCAGGCGCTGTTGCGATGAGGTGCCACTCCCGGAGTAGTATTCGAGCAGGTGTTGCGCCTGGCCCTCGCTCAACTCGTGGTGCTCGACAATGGTCGCGAGATCGAACAGCGGATCGTTGTCGCAGGCGTACTCCCAGTCGAGAAAACGGATGTCCGGCGTAGCGACAATGTTCTCCGCCACGAGATCGTTGTGGCAGAGACATACTCGTTGCGGGGTCCGGACCGCCGCGATTATGTCCCGGCAGATCGCGACGATATCGGGATCGCGCTCGATGGATTGCACATAGACGTCTGCGGCGCCGGCCGCATCGAACGATCGCCCGGTCGGCGCCAGGGCGTGCAGCTTATGCAGCGCATCGGCCAGCCGTGCGAGATTATCCGCATCTGCGAACGACCGGGGCGTCCAGACTTCACCCTCCGCGTACTCGCTCAGGAGAACACGATCATCGGCATACAGCACCCTGTTTGCGAGGCCCGCTTCTGCGGCTGCGGTTTGCACGAGCGCCTCACCCCGGCGATCGCTATACGGAGCGCTGCGGGCTGCAGGGTCGATCTTCAGGACGGTTTTGACGCCCTCCTTTTCAAGCAGCCATGTGCGATTAGTGAGACCGCCATCCAGCTCGGTCCAGCTGGCGTCCTGCCAGCCCGGCAATCGGTCGATTACCTCGCCGAGAGTCAGCACGAGACTCATGCCGCCTGCTCCTCCATCGACCGGCGCCAGGCCACCAGGCCGAACGGGATCATGATGACGTAGACGACGAACAATATCGCGGTCAGCTGCAGGTCGCGGGCCCAGTAGATCAGGACCGAAGCAGCATCAATCACTAACCAGTACCACCAGTTCTCGAGTACTTTGCGTGCAACGAGAAACGTCGCCCAGATCGCCGACCAGGTCGTCAGCGAGTCCACGTACGGAAACGCGGCATCGGTGAAGCGACTTAGTACGTAACCGTTCGCAAGGCTGACAATGATGATCGCCGCTATCGCGATGGCATGCGTCCTCCGCGGCCAGCGCACGACAGGGCGTTCGTGATCGCCCGTGCGGCCGGCTCTCCATACCATCCAGCCGTAGATCGCCATGGCGAAATAAAAGCCGTTCAGTGCTGACTCCATGTACAGCCTGGCGTCGATGAAGAGCCAGACATAAATCGCGGTGCTGATACCGGCGCAGAGCCAGCACCAGATCACCTGGCGAATAGCGAGAAGCAGGTAGGCGATTGCCAGCAGCACAGCCGCCACCTCGAGCGGCGCGAGGGCGCGCGCCTGTTCGACGAGCAGTGACAGCAGTGAGGTCAATCCCGGTCCAGGAGCGGGTTATTCAGGATCCTGATCGCGAACACCGCTTTCGGCAATTGCTCGAAGGTCTCACCGATCTCCTGCCGCAGGGCGTTCATGACATCGTCGAACTCGCCGACTAACTGCGTGCTCATCGCATTCGTCCAGACCTCGAGCCCGTCATGCTGATTGAAACGCTTGATGACGTCCTTGATCGGCGGAATGAAGTCGGCGTCGAGCGGGTACAAACTGATATCTACAGCTACTTTCATTAGTCAAACCTCTTTTCGATGGTGACGCCGACCTGTCGCGGGTCGCCAAGCCTCTTGTAAAGCGTGTTCGGGAAATCCGGCGGTTCGTTGCCGAAATAGAATCCGCGCACCGCGTACTCCTTGTCCAGGAGATTGCGGCCCCACAGTCGCACGAGCCAGGTATCGCCTTCGTAGCCGACACGGGCATTCAACAGCGCGTAGGACGATGACTTCTGGTTATGACTCACGTCGAAATAGAACTCGTCGCGTGCCGTGACATCGAGGCGCGCGAAGTAGCCCGCGTCGCCACGGTAGGCGATGCCGCCGGCAAACGTGTAGCGCGGTGCGTGCGCCTGGTCCCTGCCACCGAGGTCGCCTTCTGGCGTGTCGAACTCGTCAAAACTCGCATCGAGCAGACCCAGGCTGGCGTACAACTCCCAGGCCGGGGCAATCACCCAGTTCAGGTCGGCCTCGAGCCCGATCGTCTCGCCCTCGGCAGCGTTATCGGTGAAGAACACGAACGACGCAGGATCTCCCGGCACGAGCTGCAGCGACGTCCGAACCTGCTGATCGTCGCGGCGACTGTAGAACAGCGACGCGTTCACGCGCAGCGTATCGTCGGCGAGCGTGGCCTTGATGCCGCTTTCCAGGGTCCAGAGTCTTTCGTCACCGAAATCCCGGCGCCCATCCGGCACGACCCCGAGGTTGAAACCACCGGCTTTGAATCCCCTGGACAGCGCGACGAAGCTCGTCAGCTCATCCGAATGATCGTGGCTCAGGCTAAGTTCGCCGCCCCACATCGTCTCGGACGGATCCGCGTTCAGCGCCGCCGAGTCGGAATAATCCGTCGACCGATGCTCGAGACGAAGCCCCAGCCCGACGCGCGTCGACGAGCCCAGCTCCTTTTCCAGCTGGCCGAACAATGCCGTGCTGGTCGCCTCGTAGTCGCTCGCGAAGGTATCGTCCAGGCTGTCCGCAAAGTCGTAGAAAGGGTCGTAGTAGTCGCCGCGATTAACCGTCAGTAACTCGTCTTCGAGATTCTGTACGTAGAGACCAACGAGCCAGTCGTTATCGGACTCGAGACGTAATTCCTGGCTCAGGGTCCTGCGCTCGCGATCGCTGAGCGAGAGATAGTCGTACGTAACGGGTGCCCAGCTATCCTCGTTTCCCCAGTCCGCGTCGAAGCTGAACTCGATGTCGGAGTCCGCGAAGGCCGAAATAGAGGTCAGCGAGAATTCGCCCGGGCCGGCCCACTCGAGGCGTAGCGAGGCTCCCTTGCTGCGCTGCGTATCCCTGCCCGGCCTGTCGGACAACATCGAGTAACTGTTGTCCAGTGCGAACGCGTCGTAGCCATTGTCGATATCGCTGTACAGCAATGCGAGATCGACATCCAGTGCATCCGACGCGGCGTAGTTGAGACGCAGTCGAAAGGACGTCTCGTCACGACCATTCGTATCTTCGCGATCGAGATAAGCGTTGTCGCGGTAGCCGTCGCTCTCGTGCACCTGCGCGCTCATTCGAAATGTGGCTCGCTCGTCATCGTCGAGCGCGCCACCGAACGCGATACCGGCCGCATGCGTGTCATCGTCGCCCACAGTCACCTGTACCCTGCCGTCGCGTTCCGCTGAAGGCCTGGCGCTCTGTACGTAAATGAGTCCGCCCAGCGCATTCGCGCCGTAACGACTGCCCTGCGAGCCCCGCAGCACGTTGATGGACTCGACGTCGAACAGGGTCGCAACCGTGCCGATGCCGCTGAAGTCGATGTCGTCGATCAGGAATCCAATGGAGGGATTCGGCGCGCCCTGGTACTGCTCGAGCTCACCGACCCCGCGAATCTGGAAATAGCGCGCGCGATGGCCGTCCCCCGACCAGTTCAGGTTCGGCACGACGTTTACGAGTTCCTCGAAGTGCTGCACGCTTGTCGATTCGATGAACGCAGCGTCGAGCACGCTGACACTGGCAGGCAGTTGTCGCGCCGCTCGCTCCCTGAAGTCCGCCGTGACGACGATCTCGTCGATGGTTTTGTCACGGGAATCGCTACTTGCCGCTGGCGACGGCAGCGCGGACAACGACAGGAACAGCACGGCGAACGGCCGTAAACAGGACTTTGGATTCATGATTCCCTTCCTACGCCGGTATTAGCCGGATCAGGTTCTAAGGGTCCCCGTCTGTCCGGCACCGGCCGGGTCGCGGATCTCAGGTCTTCCGACCACCCCTGTGGAGATCGAATACTACTACTTTTTGAGGCGTGCGATCAGGCTCGACGTGTCCCAGCGACTGCCGCCCATGGCCTGCACTTCCGAGTAGAAGCGATCAACGAGCTCGGTCATCTCGAGCGATGCGCCGTTGTGCTTTGCCTCCTCGAGCGCGATCGCGAGGTCCTTGCGCATCCAGTCGACGGCAAAACCGAAATCGAACTCGCCGTTTACCATCGTCTCCCAGCGGTTCTCCATCTGCCAGGACTGCGCGGCACCTTTGGATATCGACTCGATGACGACAGCGGGGTCGAGGCCCGCACTCTGTGCGAAGTTGAGCGCCTCGGACAGTCCCTGGACGACACCGGCTATGCAGACCTGGTTGACCATCTTGGCCAGCTGGCCCGAGCCAACCGGCCCGATGTGGGTCACGGCTTTGGCATAACTATCGATCACGGGAGCGGCCCGCTCGAATACGTCGACGTCGCCGCCCACCATCACGGTCAGCTGGCCGCTCTCGGCACCGGCCTGGCCGCCCGAGACCGGTGCGTCCAGGAAGCCTACCGACTCCTCGGCGGCGATGGCATGAATTTCCCTCGCGATCGTGGCCGATGCCGTCGTGTGGTCGACGACAATAGCCCCTTGCGTCACGCCGGCAAGGATGCCGTGCTCGCCGAGGATGACCTCGCGAACGTCGTCATCGTTACCCACACAGCAAAACGCGATATCCACGCCGTCGACGGCGGCGGCGGGCGTTGCCGCACTGTCGCCATCGTGCTCATCGCACCATTGTTCGGCTTTCGAGCGGGTACGGTTATAGACCACGACCTCGTGGCCATTCGCTGCGAGGAAACCCGCCATGGGATAGCCCATGACGCCGAGGCCGATAAACGCCGCTTTCATGGCAGAGGCTCAGGCCGCGTCGGCGGCCTTGGCGGCCTTCTTGCGCTGGCGTGGATCGAGGCCGATCGAACGGGCAACAATCTCGCGCATGATTTCCGAGCTGCCTGCATAGATACGCGAGACACGTGCCGCCGTGTACATGCGGCTGACCGGGTACTCGTCCATGTAACCCGCGCCACCATGAAGCTGCACGCAATGATCCGTTACGCGGTCCTCGAGTTCCGTCGCATAGAGCTTCGCCTTCGCCGCATCCTCGGCGGTCAGCTTGCCGTCGTTGTGCACCACGACACAGCGATCGATGAACGCCTGGCAGACGTCCATCTCGGTGCGCATGTCGGCAAACTTGAAGCGGTTCACCTGGAAGTCCGCGATGCTGCGGCCGAATGCCTTGCGTTCGCTCGCATACTCGAGCGTGACCGCGAACGCCGCCTCGGCATTCGCGAGCGAGCCGACGGCGCTAAGCAGGCGCTCCTCGGCCAGGAAGTGCATGAGATGGTAGAAGCCGCGATTCCACTCGCCGAGCAGGTTCTCCCTGGGCACCTTCACGTTGTTGAAGAACAGCTCCGCCGTGTCCTGGCTGTGCATGCCCATCTTCTTCAGGTTCCTGCCGCGCTCGAAGCCTTCCATGCCACGCTCGACAACCAGCAGGCTAAGCGCGTGGCTGTTATTCGGGTCCGTTCTCGCGGCAACAATGACGAGATCGGCCAGGATGCCGTTCGAGATATACGTCTTGGAGCCGTTCAGCAGGAAATGGTCGCCCTTGTCCTCGGCCTTGGTGCGAATCCCGGAAATGTCGCTGCCCGCGCCCGGTTCCGTCATTGCAATCGCCAGGATGTTCTCGCCCGACACGCATTTCGGCAACCAGCGCGCTTTCTGCTCCTCGGTACCCAGCTCCCCGATGTAGGGACCCACGAGACGGTTATGGAGGAAGATGAAGAACCCTACGTCGCCGTACAGCGCGTTCTCCTCGAGCATGATCTGCTCGAATCGAAAGTCGCTGACGCCGGCACCACCGTATTTCTCGTCGGCCCACATGCACAACAGGCCTTGCTCCCCGGCTTTCAGGAAAGCCTCTCGATCGACGATCTCCTCTTCGGCCCAGCGATCGGCGTGCGGCTGAATCTCGTTGACCAGGAAGCTCCGGACCGAGTCCCGGAACATCTCGTGCTCTTCTTCGAAAATATTTCTGTCCATCGTTACTTACCTTTGAATTCGGGTACGCGTTTGTCGAAAAACGCCTGCACGCCTTCGAGGTTGTCTTCGCTGCCGGCGAGCGCCTGTTGCCAGTCGGCCTCCATGTTGAACGTGCTGGCCCAGTCGTTGTCGACAGCATGTCGCATTGTCTTCTTGGTCGCCGCGAGCGACAGCGGCGCACGCTGCGCCAGGGCCTCCGCCCATTCGAGCGCCGCGCTCTGCAAATCCTCGGCCGGTAACGCCCTGTTCGCCAGCCCGAGTTCGACACAGCGCTCCGCCGGGATACGCTCGGCTTCAACGCTGAGCTGGAACGCGCGGCGGTAACCGAGTTGCCTGACGAGCAGCCAGGTCAGTCCGCCATCCGGAACGAGTGAGATCGTCGTGAACGGAGAGAGCAGGAAGGCATTGTCGGCCATGATCATGAGGTCGCAGTGAAGCGCCGTCGACATGCCAATGCCCGCCGCGGAACCCGGCACGGCCGCGATGACGGGCTTGGCCATCGTGGCGATCGCAGACAATACGGGCCGGTACTCGTACTGGAGCTTGCCAAACACGTTGCGGCCTTCGAAACCTGCATTGAGATCTGCGCCGGCACTGAAACAGCGCCCTTCGCCGGTCAGAATGACCACGCGAACACCCTCGTCGGCCGCCGCCTTCTCGAGCGCGAGCTGCAGTTCGAGCGACAGCTCTGTCGTGAAGGCATTCATCGCGTCCGGACGATTCAGCGTAAGGACGGCGACCGCGCCGCTCTGTTCGTACCTGACTAACTCGCTCATCATTGCTCCTGAAGCTGGCCGCGGTTCTACATGTTACGGCGATACTCGCCGCCGACCTCGTAGAGCGCAGCCGAGATCTGGCCCAGTGAATTCGACTTCACGGTGTCCATGAGTTCGGCAAAGACATTGCCGCGCTCGCGGGCAACGGATTGCAGGCTTTGCGCGGCGTTGCTGCACTTGTCAGCGTGCGTTTGCTGGAACTCGCGCACATGCCGGATCTGGTCGCTCTTCTCGGCATCACTGGAACGGATCAGCTCGAGTTGATGCACCTCGTCTTCCTGTCCTTCCTTGGGAAGGAACGTGTTGACGCCGATCAGCGGCAGCGAGCCGTCGTGCTTCATGCTCTCGTAGTAGAGGCTCTCTTCCTGGATCTTGCCGCGCTGATACATCGTGTCCATGGCACCGAGCACGCCACCACGCTCCGAGATGCGCTCGAACTCCTGGTACACGGCTTCCTCGACAAGGTCGGTCAGCTCGTCGATGACGAAAGAGCCCTGCCATGGGTTTTCACAGAAATTGAGACCGAGTTCCCGCGAAATGATGAGTTGAATCGCAACCGCCCGGCGCACGGACTGCTCCGTCGGCGTCGTTATCGCCTCGTCGAACGCATTGGTATGCAGGCTGTTGCAGTTGTCGAACAACGCGTACAGCGCCTGCAGGGTCGTGCGGATGTCGTTGAAGCTGATCTCCTGCGCATGCAGGCTGCGACCCGACGTCTGGATGTGGTACTTGAGCATCTGCGATCGCGCACTCGCGCCGTAGCGCTCTTTCATCGCTCGCGCCCAGATGCGGCGCGCGACGCGGCCGATCACCGAGTACTCGGGGTCCATGCCGTTCGAGAAGAAGAAGCTCAGGTTAGGTGCAAAATCGTCGATGCTCATGCCGCGGGCAAGGTAGTACTCGACGATCGTGAAGCCGTTGGACAACGTAAACGCCAGCTGGCTGATCGGGTTCGCCCCTGCTTCCGCGATATGGTAGCCGCTGATCGAAATGCTGTAATAGTTACGAACATCATTGTCGATGAAGAACTGCTGTACGTCGCCCATCATCTTCATCGCGAATTCAGTCGAGAAAATGCAGGTGTTCTGCGCCTGGTCCTCTTTGAGGATGTCGGCCTGTACCGTGCCGCGCACCGTGGCCAGGGTCTCTTTGCGGATGCGGGCGTAGGTCTCCGCATCGACGACGAGATCACCGGAAACGCCCAGCAGGCCGAGCCCCAGTCCATCATTGCCTTCGGGCAAATCACCGACGTAACGCGGCCGCGGCCGGCTCTCGAAATACGCGTCGATCTTCCTGCTGGCCGTTTCCCAGCCGCCGGTCTCGCGCAGGTGCTTCTCCACCTGCTGATCGATCGCGGTATTCATGAAGAACGCGAGTATCATCGGCGCCGGGCCGTTGATCGTCATCGATACTGACGTTGTTGGAGCACACAGGTCGAAACCCGAATAGAGTTTCTTCATGTCGTCGACCGTGGCGATCGACACGCCGGAGTTGCCGACCTTGCCGTAGATATCCGGCCGCTCGTGAGGATCCTCGCCGTAAAGCGTGACCGAGTCGAAAGCCGTGGAAAGACGAGCCGCGTCCTGTCCCAGCGAGAGATAATGGAAGCGCCGGTTGGTTCTTTCCGGCGTGCCTTCGCCGGCGAACATGCGTGTCGGGTCTTCGCCCAGTCGCCGGTACGGATAGACACCGCCCGTGTACGGGTAGGCGCCGGGCAGGTTCTCACGGCTCAGGAACCTCAGCAATTCGCCCCAGTGGTTGAAATCCGGGGCCGCAATCTTCGGGATCTTCTGGTGGCTCAGGCTTTCGCGATAGTTGTTGCCCGTGATTTCCCGGCCACGCACCGTGTAACTGTATTTCTCGGACTGCACGCCGGCCTTGCGCTGCGGCCACTCCCTGAGCAGATTCAGCGAGCTGGCATCGAGGTCGCTGATCGCTTCCTGGTAGCGCTGCCGCAGTACGAGCAGGCTGCGATCATCACCCTCCGTCAGCGCCGCACCGGGATACGGCTCGAGCACTTCGGGCAATTGAGGATCGTCCAGCAGCTTGAGCGCCTCGAAGGCGTGTTGCGCGAGGCTCGCGGTTTCGACCTGCTGTTCGACCCGGCTGTTGATGTCCCTGCCCTGCTCGGCGATTTCGGCAAGGTAGCGTATCCGCGCACCTGGAATCGCGGCCGTGGAGCGTGGCTCGCGGATCGAGGTGTCGATATCGGGTGTCCACTTCCCGGCGTCCAGACCCGCTTTCTCGGCGGTTCGTCGACACAGCTCCACAAACATCCAGCTCACACCAGGATCGTTGAACTGGCTCGCAATCGTCGGGTACACGGGCACGTCTTCATCCGCGAGAGTGAACTGCACATGGTTGCGCTTCCACTGCTTCCGAATGTCGCGCAGCGCGTCTTCTGCACCGCGCTTGTCGTACTTGTTCAGGACGACGAGATCGGCGAAATCGAGCATGTCGATCTTTTCCAGCTGACTCGCAGCGCCGTATTCGGAGGTCATCACGTAGACCGAGAAGTCGACCATGTCGACGATTTCGCTGTCGCTCTGACCAATGCCCGCCGTCTCGACGATCACGAGGTCAAAGCCCTGCGACTTCAGAAACAGGATGTGGTTCGCCAGCATTTCGCTCGTTGCGAGATGCTGGCGACGGGTTGCGATCGAACGCATGTAGACACGTTCGGAACGCAGGGAATTCATTCGTATACGGTCGCCAAGCAGCGCACCCCCTGTGCGGCGCCGAGTCGGATCGACGGCCAGGACCGCTATCCGCATGTCGTCGAAACAGCCGAGGAAACGATTCAGAATCTCATCGGTTACGCTGCTCTTGCCCGCGCCTCCCGTGCCGGTAATGCCCACGACGGGCGCCTCGCCGGCCTGTATCTGCCATTCCTTGCGCAGGCGTGAGAGTTCGTTGGCGTCGAAAACGCCCTCTTCGATCGCCGAGATCGTGGCCGCAATGTCGACAACCGACTCGGTCCGCCGGGGCACGCTCGTCGGCCGCCGGGCCGCAGAGGTGCGCTCGACGAGGTCGTGAATCATCGCCTCGAGACCCAGCTCCATGCCGTCGTGGGGATGATAAATGCGTTCAACCCCGTACTCCATGAGCTCGCGAATCTCTTCGGGTGTAATCGTGCCGCCCCCACCGCCGAAAACGCGAATGTGGTCGGCGCCAAGCTCGCCCAGGCGATCGACCATGTAGCGGAAAAACTCGTTGTGGCCGCCCTGGTAGGAACTCACAGCGATCGCGTCGGCATCCTCCTGGATCGCGGCCCGGACGATGTCGTCGACGCTGCGGTTGTGCCCGAGATGAATGACTTCGGCGCCCTGCGCCTGGATCAGGCGGCGCATGATGTTGATGGCAGCGTCGTGGCCGTCGAACAGCGAAGCCGCCGTCACGAAGCGCAGCGGAGCAGCTTCACGGTTTGCGGCGGGCAGGTCGGTCGCTACGGTACTCATACGTCACTCCTGCGCTAAAACACAGCAGAACAGACCACGATCGGGGTGGAAAGTTCTTATAAATCAATTAGTTTTGCTATTGAAAAAATTTTAATCTAGATTAAAATAATAGAGATTGGCAAAGAACTCAAGTACGCGGAGCCGATCTTGGGACCCATGGCGACAAGAACACAGAGGGCGAAGAAAGCGGAAGAAACCCGCTTCGAGCTGCAGAAGGACCGCATGCTGCGGGCCGCGGCGCGCTGTTTCAACGAGAAAGGCTACAGCGGTTCGTCGCTCAAGGACGTAGCCAATGTCCTCGGCCTGACCGATGCTGCCCTCTACTACTACGTGCGCAACAAGGAGGAACTGGTTTACCTGTGCTATGTACGGGCTGCGGAGGTCGGCCGCGAGTCACTCGACAAGGCGATCGCCGAAGGCAGCAACGGCCTCGACATCGTCGTGCGTTATATCCGTAACCATGTCGGACTCATGGTTGGCGAGCGCGGCCCCATCGCGATCATGAGTGAGATCCCGTCGTTGAAACCGGCTCATCGCGAGGAGATTCTCGCGGTCTCGAGAGAGCACGGCGCGAGATTCGAGAACATACTCGAACAGGGGATCCGGGATGGCAGTATCGCGCCCTGCGACGTGCGCATGACGGGCAACGCCATCATGGGTGCGCTCAACTGGGTACCGAAATGGTTTCACGGGGACAAGGCCGTGGCCGACAAAGTAGTCTCGGAGTTTCCACGCATACTCAGCGCGGGCCTGGGAAACGGTGATGCTATCGGTCGTTAACGACCAACAGGTACCGATCGACCCGTTCCTGAAGATCCCTCAGCGCCCTGTTATCGAGGTCCGGCGTCAGCGGATCGATGCCCAGCGTTTTGGTGACATAGTCGAGCCGCTGCCGCATTCGTATTTCAATCTCGCGGAAGTAACTGTCCCCGGACAGGCCCACGCCCGATCTCGGATTGACGATCGTGACCGCGCCGCCGCGGCCCGACAGTCTCGAACCCGTTACACGGCTGGTCAGTTCGTCGACATCCCTGTGGAGCAGAGACATCATGAGCGCGACGTCGCTGAATCTCTTCCGCAGATCGAGATAGCGTTGGTCGGATTGTTCCAGTTCTTCATTATCGAGTGATTCCAGAACCTGCTTGCGCACGGCCACGAACTGCGGGTAGCCGCGTTCCGCCGCAAGTCGATACCATGACGATGCCTCGACTTCGTCCTCTTCGACACCCATGCCCATCAGGTGCATGTAACCGACCATGTACTGCGCGTACTTGTCGCCGACGGGGGCGAGTTCGTTGCGATAGATGAAGTAAGCCCGCTCGAACTTGCCGCTCTCGAAGAGTTCGTCGACTTTGTCCTGCACGGCCAGCGTGCGGGAATCCGGAAGCTCGGCCGTGGGGCCTGACGTGTCCTGGGCATTCGCTGTGACCGACAAGAGCGCAACCAGCGCCGCCCACAACATTATGTGTAACTTGCTCAAATGACTAACCGTACCCGGGCAGCAAAATAATCACCTTGTTTGAGTCGCCCCCCGCCAACAAAGTTCCGGCCATCGGACTGAAATCGACAGCTTTCAATCCTGAAAATCGGGCTCGCGCTTCTGCAGGTTGGCCATTACCGCCTCAACCTGGTTGGGAGACCCTATCACACCGAGCTGCAGCCTGGCCTCGAGGGCGAGCGCTTCCGCCTCCGACAGTTGCCAGGCTTCGTTGACGAGCTGCTTGATCCCCCTGATCGCCGCGGGCGACTTTGCCGCATAGTCCTTCGCCAGCGCCGTGGCCGCCGCCAGCGGATCCTCATCTATGGCCGTTACGAGACCGAGGTCCAGCGCTTCTTCAGCGCCGAAGACCCTGGCCGACCAGGCCAGCTCCTTGACCCGATCAACGGCGACGATACCGCGTAGTGTCGTACTCAGTGCCATGTCAGGTATCAGCCCCCATTTCGTTTCCATGATCGAAAAGCGGGTATCCGGCGATGCAATTCGCAGGTCGGCGCCCAGCGCGATCTGCAGTCCGCCGCCGTAGGTAATGCCACGTAGCGCACAGATTACCGGCATCGGCAGTTCTCGCCAGGCATAGGCCGCACGCTGGAACAGGTTGGCGACGGATGGCTCGACCGGTTCCATCAGGCTCGCGTCTATGCGGGCGTCGGGATCGGAGAACATCCCGGTGTCGATGCCCGCGCAGAAGTTATCGCCCGCTCCATGCAGGACCACGGCACGAATCGCGTCCGCGGCGGCAATTTCGTCGGCCGCTGCATCGAGCGCCGCGAACATCTTCCGGTCGAGAGCGTTGAACTTCGCCGCGCGGTCGAGCATTACATGTGCAACGTGCTTATCGATCGTGATGCTAACCCTGTCGTTCATTCCCGTACCTCGTGAATCAGACCCTGAGAGTGCACTTGCCGTTGCGCAGCACGACGCCGCCGCGCTCCCTGGCCGTGCACTGGAAGGACACAATATTGCCGTCTTGCCACATGTCTGTCGTTATCGTATCGCCGGGCATGACGGGCGCCGAGAAGCGCGCCTCGAACCCTTCGATGAGCGTATGGTCATAGTCGCAGATCGTCTGCAGGATCGCGTTGCAGGCGACTCCGAAGGTACAAAGGCCGTGCAGAATCGGGCGGTCGAAACCAACCGCATGCGCGGCTTTTGGATCGGCATGCAGCGGATTGCGGTCACCCGTCAGTCGATAAAACAATGCCTGGTCCGACCGGGTCGCGATGTCGCAGCTCAGATCCGGTTCGCGACGCGGCGCCCGGTGCGGAGTCGGTCCCTTTCCCGACGGCCCGCCAAAGCCGCCGTCGCCCCGTGCGACAATCGTGCAGCCGAGCGTGAACAGCACAGTGTCGTCGCTGGCGAGCCGCCCTTCGGCTTCCAGCAGGATCAGCGCGCCTCGCGACGGACCGCGATCGAACGCGTCGACGACCCGCTTGTTGATCTTGAGGTCAGCCGCGGCAGGCAACGGGCGATAGAGTTGCATGCGCTGTTCGGAATGCAGGACCTGGCTGTAGTCCCAGCCGAGATCCCTTGGAAACATATCGGGTGCCAACACGGTCGCAAGCGTTGGTACCGTGACGGGCTCACCGCCCAACTCATAGATATACGGCAGTTCTTTCCGGTTCAGGGGGTCCCGACCCAGCCCGACACTCAACGCATAGAGCATCGTATCGGCATCGGTGTAACTAAACGGTATGTCGAGGTCTATCCTCGACATCACCTCATCGTAGTTCAGCGCCATTATTCGTCCGGTCGTGCACGAGCGGGCCGTGCGTTCATTCTGGTGGTAACGGAGTGTACCGCTACATACGGAAAATGCCGAACGGCGTTTCGCTGGCGGTGGGTCCGTGAATGGCGGCCGACAGGCCGTGAGCCAGGACAGCGCGAGTGTCGATGGGATCGATGACGCCGTCGTCCCAAAGACGCGCGCTGGCATAGTAGGGATGACCCTGGTTTTCGTATTGCTGGCGGATCATCTCCTCGAAGTCGGCCTTGTCCTTTTCCGGCCACTCCTCGCCGCGCGCCTCGATGCCCTCACTCTTGACGGTCGAAAGGACCAGCGATGCCTGCTCGCCACCCATGACCGAGATACGGGCATTAGGCCACATATACATCAGGCGGGGGCCGTAGGCACGCCCGCACATAGCGTAGTTGCCCGCGCCGAAGGAACCGCCGATCACGATCGTGAACTTCGGTACCGTGGCCGTGGCGACGGCGTTGACCATCTTGGCGCCGTCCTTTGCAATTCCGGCGTGTTCGACGCGCTTGCCGACCATGAAGCCCGTGATGTTCTGCAGGAACACGAGCGGGATGCCCCGACGGTTGCAGAGCTGGATGAAGTGCGCCCCCTTCTGTGCCGACTCGGGAAACAGTATGCCGTTGTTCGCGACGATACCGACCGAATGACCATCGATCCGCGAGAAGCCACACACCAGGGTCGCGCCATACAGCTTCTTGAATTCCTGGAACTCGGAGGCGTCGACGATACGAGCTATGACCTCACGTACGTCGTAAGGGTAGCGGTACTCCCGGGACACGATGCCGTAGATGTCCTCGGCCGGATACACAGGATCTGCAGGTTTTGCCCTCGTCGCGCTGAGTTCGCGCTCGAAGTTGAGATTAGCGACGATATCTCTTGCGATCCGCAGGGCGTCGGCATCGTCGTCAGCCAGGTGGTCCGTTACGCCGGAAATCCTCGAATGCACGCTGCCGCCCCCGAGGGTCTCCGCATCGACGACCTCGCCCGTCGCCGCTTTGACGAGTGGTGGCCCACCCAGGAAGATCGTCCCCTGGTTGCGGACGATGACCGACTCGTCGCACATCGCCGGCACATAGGCCCCGCCCGCCGTGCATGAGCCCATGACGACGGCGATCTGTGAAATACCACTGGCCGAAAGCTGCGCCTGGTTGTAGAAGATGCGGCCGAAATGATCGCGATCAGGAAAAACTTCGTCCTGGCGCGGCAGGAACGCGCCTCCCGAATCGACGAGATAGATACATGGCAGTCGATTCTGCCCGGCAATCTCCTGGGCACGCAGATGTTTCTTGACCGTCAGCGGGTAGTAGGTCCCGCCTTTGACAGTCGCGTCGTTTGCGACGACGATGCACTCGATCCCGTGAATGCGCCCGATTCCGGCGACCAGCCCGGCCGAGGGCACATCGTCGCTGTATACCTGCCAGGCCGCCTGTCGCCCTATCTCGAGAAAGTGTGAGTCCTCATCAAGTAACGCCCGAATACGGTCCCTCGGCAGCAGCTTGCCTCGCGACAAGTGTCGCTCACGCGAACGCTCTGTGCCGCCCTGCATGATGTAGTCATTGATCTCCTGCAGGTTGTCTGCAAGCGCCTGGTGGGCCTCGGCGTTCTTTTTGAAGTCGTCCGCAGCTCGATCGATTTTTGTCTTGATGACGGGCATGAGACCGGAACTATAGCTGCTATTTGCTCGTGTTGAACAATTCGCGGCCGATCAACATACGACGAATCTCGCTGGTCCCGGCGCCTATTTCGTAGAGCTTGGCGTCGCGCCACAACCGTCCGGCTGCGTAATCGTTGATGTACCCGTTCCCCCCGAGCGCCTGGATCGCTTCACCCGCCATCCAGGTGGCTTTCTCTGCGGCCACGAGAATGCAGCCGGCCGCATCGAAACGCGTCGTACGCCCCTGGTCGCAGGCACTGGCGACCGCGTAGACGTAAGCACGACTCGCGTTCATCGTCGTGTACATATCGGCGATTTTTCCCTGCATGAGCTGAAATTCGCCGATGGGCTGGCCAAACTGCTTGCGTTCGTGGACGTAGGGCAGGACAAGATCCATGCAGGCCGCCATGATGCCAAGTGATCCACCCGACAGGACGACACGTTCATAGTCGAGCCCGCTCATCAGGATAGCGGCGCCCTTACCCTCCTCCGCCAGTCGATTCTCGACGGGAACGCGACAATCCTCGAATACGACCTCGCTTGTATCCGACCCTCGCATGCCCAGCTTGTCGAGTTTCCCTGGTATCGACATGCCCTTCGTGCCACGTTCGATGATGAACGCGCTAAGGCCCTGTGAATCTGCTTCAGTGTCCGTCTTCGCGTAAGCAATCATCACGTCAGCACCCGGCGCATTCGTGATCCACATCTTTGATCCGTTGAGGACGTATGCGTCTCCATCACGAACGGCGGTCGTGCGCATGCCCATAACATCGGAACCGGCACCCGGTTCGCTCATCGCGAGCGCACCTAGATGATCGCCGGATACGAGCCCTGGCAGGAATTTCTCTTTCTGCCCGGAGCTACCCCAGCGGCGCAGCTGGTTTACGCAGAGATTCGAGTGTGCGCCGTAGGAAAGCCCAACCGCGCCGGACGCGCGGCTGATCTCTTCCATCGCGATCACGTGGGCCAGGTAGCCGAGTTCCGACCCCCCGTATTCGCCCTCGACCGTTATGCCGAGCAGGCCGAGCGCGCCGAGTTCCGTCCAGAGGTCCCGCGGAAACGCGTTGCTTCTGTCGATCTCGGCGGCGCGCGGCGCGATCTTGTCTGCTGCGAAACTTCGGACAGTTTCGCGCAGCAGGTCCAGGTCCTCGCCGTGTCCAAAATCGAATTCAAACATGCAGCGCCTCACGAATTGATAAACCATCATTGTGGGCGCCGCGACGACGTCCCTGAATACCATTCGCGCGGTACGCGGCGCCTAGAGCGCCGACAGGCGATCGATAAACAGTGAGAACAACTCGTATTGTGAGGTGATGCCAAGCTTCGAGAACAGGTTACGCTTGTGCACCATGACGGTACCCGGCGCGATATCGAGTTCCCTCGCGACCGACTTCGACGAATGCCCGCGCAACAGCAGCTGCGTTATTTCGCGTTCGCGCTGGGTCAGCGACGATTCGCCGAAGTGCTCGAAACACTGCGTGAGTCGCTGATGCATGCTCAGGTCACGCACATTACCGGAATGCCGTTCGGCCCAGGACTTCCAGATCCCGTTCATTGCCGCCCTGACGATCGGTTCGATCAGGCGCAAGGACGCCACGTCCGATTTCGAGAGGCGATTCTCCCAGCGCCCGATTACAAGCACCAGCGCGGTTTGGCTGTTGATGTCCACGAGGAAATCCATCTCGTCGGCGAGATGGGTGCGATCGTAGTATTGACGGTAGTACTCGCTTGACCGGAACCGATCCGGCGTCTCGTCACGGCAACGACACATCGCCGGCTTCCGGTCGCGAATGGCCAGCTGGTAGAGCGGGTCAAGCAGGTAAGGACCGGCAAGGTAGCGGTCGAGGTAGTGTCGCGACCGCCGTTCATTCATCGTGTGGTGCAGAACGTCCGGCGGCGCATCCCTGTGGAACGCCAGCAGGCAGGTCGCATCGAGATTGACGACAGCCCCGATGACCTTGCCGAGCGCGTCGGCAATGCCCTGGTCATCGCTCGCGGCAACCAGCGCCGCGACTGCCGTATGCCATTCGGGTGACTCGAAACGCCTGTTCATGACTTCAAGGGCTTAGGGCTTCAGGGCTGGTATAGCGCAGCCGTCGCGCCGCTCGGATCTTCGATCACACAGAACTGTCCACCTGCAAGTCCACGCGGTTCGATGAGAACTTTGCCACCGTTCGCCTTGCAGGCCTCGGCGCTGCCCTTGACGTCTTGTACAACGATATAGATCAGCCAGCCGCCCGGGAGATCGGCATTGCCGCCGCGGGCATGACAGATGCCGGAAACAGCTTCGCCGCTGGCAGGCATGGCCATGGAATAGTCCGCGTAATCGCCCATGCCGACGTCTTCCACGTCCCAGCCGACGACATTCCTGTAGAAGTCCCGTAAGCCATTCGCGTCATCGACGGTTATATCAATCCAGCCTATCCTGCCAATCTCATTCGACATTGTGCTTTCCCCCTGTCTTCCGCCGTTGTCTGTGGTCTAGAACGACGTCAGGAACGACGCGGCATTTCCGCCAACCGGCCCCACGCCCGATTGGGCGGTCCTGAGGTAGTCGAGACCCTTCGGGTAGTCGCCCGGTTGCGGGTTGTAGACGCGCTGCACGCGGTTGCGATGGTAGAGCCTGAGCTGCGCCCAAAACGGGATAACACGACCCGGATCATTACGCGTCAGATCCTCGTGCAGGGCGGGCAACCGAAACCACGGGACATTCATGTCGGCGTGGTGTGCATTGTGGTAGCCGAAGTTCAGCACGAGCCAGTTGAGCTTCGGGAATCGCAGGCTGACCGGATTGCTGAACGTATGCAACTGCTCCCATTCGAGATCGCCCTTGTGCGGCGGCGGCTTGTACTCGAACAGCGTGGTGTTGTACGGATAGTCGTGTTGCACGCTGTCCATGAAACGCAGTACATGCATCATGAGCAGGTACGCGATCATGTAAAGCAACGCGACCTTTGGAAACGCTACGAGCAGCAACAGGAACAAACCGCCACGCACCAGGATAACCGTCGTGTTGCGGCGGCGCTGGTTGCGGCGCTGGGGAATGATAAACGAGGTGAATACCATGACCGTATGCATGATCAGGTCGTGCGCCGGAATATACAGCCACTCCAGGGCACGCGTCACTGTCGTCAGGAACGGGTGCTTGTCGAAAAACGCGTCATAGTCGAACCAGACGACGTCATCATTGTCGACGTGATGACGAAAGTGTTTGTAGCGCATGTCTTCGTAAGTGCCGTAGGCGGCTCCGCACAACCAACTCATGACACGGCCGAGAACGGCGTTATGACGGCTGTGTTCGAAAACGAGGTTGTGACCGCATTCGTGGATCATGTACGCAGCTATTGTCATCGCGTGCCCGAGCAGCAAGGTTGCAATTGCGTTCACTGCCAGGTCGTCGACGAAAAGGCCCGCAAAACCGAGACCGTACGCCACGGTCGCATAAAGAACGGCCCCGCCGTAGTACAGCCAGCCCTGGGGATCCTTGATCTTCAGCCTTGACGTGCTCATTTTATCCTGCCTTTCGATTGCCCCTAGTTGTACACATAGGCAAGTCCTATTGCTAGCATATGGAACCTGGACGAATGGCCCGGGAGATCCGCCGCATGAAGCTCGTTACCGCTATTGTAAAACCCTTTCGACTCGACGATGTCCGCAATGCACTGGGCGAAGTGGGCATCCAGGGCATGACGGTCAGCGAGGTGAAGGGTTTCGGACGCCAGCGCGGCCACACGGAACTCTACCGCGGAGCCGAGTATGTGGTTGATTTCCTTCCAAAAGCCAAGGTCGAAGTCGCGGTCTCGGATGACATGGTCGAGCAGGTCGTTGAAGCGATTATCGACGCCGCGAAGACCGGCAAGGTCGGCGACGGCAAGATATTCGTGACGGAACTCGGCCAGGTCTGGCGCATTCGCACGGGCGAGACCGGCGACAGTGCGCTCTAGAACAAAAGGTCTGTCGCGGCCCGCCCGACCATGAACCAGAGCGCAAGCGATCCTGCGAGATAGCACAGGAAACGCGCCATCACCCTGTTTACTGTGCAGTGAATCAGGCTGTGCAGCACGCGAAACCCGAAGAAGGTCCATGCGGCGGCGACGTAAATCGCGTCGACGCGATCGGTCGCGTAAAGAATCACGCACAGCGCGTAGAAGACCACGGGCAATTCGAACAGGTTCTTCAGGTTATACGCCGGGTAGTTGACAGCCTCCGGTAGCAGTTCGACAACCTTTTCGGGCGTCGTCCACGTCTGCGTCGGGATTCGTGCCTTTTGCATCGCCGGGATGCGCTTTGCATACATAAGGAACCAGACGGCAGCAGTCAGCAGCATCATTGCCATGACAGGCTGCAGTATCAGGTCGGCGCTCATGACCGTTCGCCCTCGACGAGGCAAAACACGTTCAGCTTGTTGCCGTCGAGATCACGAAAATATCCCGCATAGAAATTTCCTGCGCGCGGGCCAGCGGCACCTTCATCCATTCCACCCAGCTCGAGCGCCCTGGCGTGTATTGACTGCACTTTCTCCGGGGAATCGACGGCAAGTGCCACCATCACGCCGTTGCCAGCGGTCGCTTCATTACCGTCATAAGGTTCGATCACCGAAACCGCGGGAGCGCCGGGACCTGTCGACCAGGCGACGAAATTGTCGCCTTCGTAGACTCGACTCGCGCCAATTTCGGCAAAAAGCTGGTCGTAGAACGAAGCGGCCTCATCGAGTTTGTTGGTACCCAGTGTTACGTATCCGATCATGATTCTCTCCTGTGGCGTCCAGGGGAAGTGTGAGGACCTTCCGCCATGCGGTCACCTTACCCGAGAACGACATCGACGCGTAAGCCGGGCTGGTCGAGGGCAGGCCCTTCAGTTCGATCTTTCGCCCTATCGCGTCCGCATCGACAAAACGACGAAACAACTGTTCGGCTTTCCTGCCATTAAAGGCTATGAGCCCGACTTCATCGTGCTTGGCAAGGAACGCGCCGAAGTCGTTGGCTGCGGCGCTGCTGAGGTCGATATCGGCGTCCATGCTTCCGGGACGCACCGAACTCGCCAGCACGTCCCACAGCGCAATTCGGTGCTTCACGAGCTGCTCGCAACGTTCGCTATAGCTACCGCGAATGCCGAACAGCGCTTCCATGATGGGCCAGAAGGCATTCTGCGGATGCCCGTAGTACTGGCGTTCAGCAATCGATCGCCGGCTCGGCAGGCTGCCGAGCACGAGAACAAGCGCGTCGGGCGCCGCGATCGCCGGAAACCCGTCGGAAGGCGTCGCTACGTCTGCCACTTCAGGATACGGCGCGCGAGCATCTCCATGTCGCCTGCATGCCTCCTCCGCATGACAGGATCGTCGGCCGTGATATTCATTCCCCGCACCGTCTTTCTCAGCAGGGTTCCCGACTCGTCCACGTCGAAGTCGATGATATTGAGGCAACACATGGCTTGGTCGAGAAGACCGAATGCCTGCAGCCCAACGCCCGTCGCCCAGCCGAGTGCCGCCGCATTGGTGCCGCCATGCGCGAACACCGCGAGATCATGCCAGCCGGGATCGGCAAGCACGGAGTCCATCGCCGCGCTGATTCGTCCGTAGAAGTCGTGGTAACGCTCGCCACCCAGGAAGCGCGCCTCTTCGTCGGGGGCCCGCCAGTGTGAAAACGCGATATCCGCATAGACATCGTAGCCACCGACCGTCGCACCCCTGGCAGGTCGAATCTCTTCCAGTTCCGCATACACTTCCAGCTCGAGGTCGCGGTCCCCAAGAATCGTCTCGCCGGTTTGCCGCGTGCGGACCAGCCCCGAGCAGAACGCCCTGTCGACATGCACGCCCTCGAAAAGCCGCGCCATCGCGGCCGCCTGTGCGCGGCCCACCGCGTTGAGCTCCACGATATCGGGATCGGGAACCCAGTTGCCGGTATCGTCCAGGTAATCCACGGCACCATGGCGGAACAGGTAAAGCCGCCGCCGCCGCGCGCCGTCCAGCGCCTGTCGTCGCGAATCTGCCGGCTTGCCTTGCAACGCGCTGTTCACTGGATCAGTAGCCGCGTCCCGGGTCCACGACGTTCAGGAGCCGGTCTCCCGCGGCATATCGCCTCAGGTTCTCCTGCAGCAAGACCATGTGCCGCTCCCGCTCTCCGCCTCGTCCAGCCACATGTGGCGTGATGATCACGTTGTCGAACGTCCAGAGTGGATGCTGCGTGGGCAAAGGCTCGGGTTCGGTGACGTCCAGCCCTGCACCCCCGATCTGGCCTTGCCGCAACGCCGCGACGAGCGCATCAGTGCTGACTGTCGCACCGCGGCCGACATTGACGAATAACGCGCCCTTTTTCGTCGCCGCGAAGAACTCGTCGTCAAGCAGGCCGCGCGTCGCGGGGGTCAGGGGCAACGCGTTGACGATCACGTCCGCCTCTGCAACCAGTTCGAGCAACTCATCGGCCAGGCCAACGTATTCGACGAACGGCGGCCCTTCCCTGCTGCTGTTCCGCGTGCCAAGAACCCGCATCCCGAGCGCGGCACCACGTTTCGCGGCTTCGGTGCCTATACCGCCCAGTCCGACTACCAGCATGGTCTTGCCGGACACCGGGAACATCGCCGACGTTAAATCTGCCTGTCGCGACCACTCGCCCTCTTGCATCCGTTTGGCATACGTCGGCAGACCGCGGGCTAGCGCGAGCATCATTGCGACGGCATGCTCGCCGATTACGGGTGCAGACATCTTTTGCATGTTGGTCATGATGACCTCACCGCTGCCGACACGCGGCACGGCCAGGCAGCTCTCCGCACCGGCCCAGAAGATCTGCACCCATACCAGATTATTGGCCGCTGCAATGACTTCCGCGTTGCAGGTGCCGACAATCGCGTCAACGTCGGACGCCTTGCCGACCGCATCGTCGTCGGATAATGCGTGCACCAACTCTGTGCCGGGCAACAGGGCACGCAGTGCGTCGACGTCTTCCGCGCTGACGCGCGTCAGCAGAATCTTGCGCGCTCCCTGCCATCCTGCCGCCTCCCGGATCGCGGTCGCTCCTTCCTTTATTCCCGCGTCTCGTACGAGCTCATCGATCGAAATCTCTGCAGCCGCGGCCATGTTCCAGAGCAGCAGCGCTATGCCAAATATCGCACGCATGTCTTCCCTTTCTCATTGGTTCTGTACGTCGCGTTATGCTATCACCTGACGCACGGCAACGTTAAAGGGGACAGAAAAAGGGGACAGTGACCTTGATTGCCAAGGCAATCAAGGTCACTGTCCCCTTTTTCTGTCCCCTTTTTCTGTGCCTTCTTTCTAGGCCGGGAAGAAGTCGATCGGCTTGGTGGTCGTTATGGCCTCGACATCGCGCGATTCGAAGCGGAACAGCTTGATGCGCTGCACGAGCTTGCGTTCCAGCTCGGGGTCGCCAAGTTCGCTCGACAAGACCTCGCACATCGTGACCTGTCCATTCGGGGATATCGTCAGCCGCAGCACGAGCTTGCCTTCCAGTGACGGATCCTTGCGCAATGCTCGATTGTAAAGCGCGAAAATAGCGCCCTTGTTCTTGTCGAACACGAGCTCGATTTCCTCACGCGAGCGCGATGCCTTGCCACTCGTGCCTCTGCGCGATGCGTCGGGGCCCGACTGTCCGATACCTGCGACCGGGCTCGCGACCTTCGTCGTCGAACGTCCCGCTATGCCCGTTCCGCCCGTGTTGCGGCTCATGTTCGCCGTGTTGATGCCCGTCGACGCCGCGCCCGCCTTGGACGTGATCATCGCGCGCTCGTTCCGCTGGGCCTCACCTACCGATGCCGTCAGCAGCTGATCGTCCGCCATCTGCTCGACAAGATCCTGGTCGACGAGATCGGCAAGATCCTCGGCGAATGGCATGAATGCGGCCTGCGCCTGCTCACGCGCGATCTCCTCACGATCGGGCTCTGGCTCCGGTTCCGGTTCGGGTTCAGGCTCGGGTTCGGCCTCGACCACCTGCTCGGGCTCCGGCTCCGGTTCTTCGATCTCGGGCTCCGGTTCTTCCTCCTTGGGAGGCGGTGGTGGTGGCGGCAGCGGCTTCTCCTCGAGTAACAGCTGCGCTATTCGCGGCGGAATCTCTTCGATGTCATAAGGATCCGGTTCGGGGACAGGAATAAAAGGCCAGATGACCCCGAGTACGACACAAATCAGGAATATGATGCCGAGCAGGCGCTGGAACTTGCGTTCCTGGTTGCTGCCCGTTGTCCATGGCAGACTCCACTCTCTGAAATACGGTAAATCCAATTCCGTAACTCCTAATCGTCTTCCCTGCGCCTCAACGTGATGCCTGAATGTTGTCCAGCTTGTCTGAACTCTTCTGCAACACGGCGAGCGAAATTTGTCCGTAATCCGATTGCGTGCAGGTCGCCATGACTTTCTTCAACAACCGGTACGGGATGTCCTTGTCGCCCATGATCGTGACTTCGCGTCCCGCGATGTCGTCCTTCGCTTCACGGCGCAGCACCCGATCGTTCTGCGACAGCAGCGCTTCGCGCAGCTCCGGAATATCGTTGCCCTTGGTCGCCATGACGTCGGCGACCTTGGCAACCGGCGTGCCCTGCACAATGATGTCCGTCTCACCGATCAGGATGACCACGGTCTCCTTGGCCTTCTCCTCGGCGATCGACTCTGGCAGCTGCAGGTCCTTGGCATTCGGCAGCGTCTCGACATCTGACGAATTGACGAGCAGGAAGAACACGAGGATCGTAAAGATATCCATGAGCGAAACGAGGTTGAGCGAACCAGTGCCCTTGTGGCGCTTGTGGTGCTTTTCCATGCGCTTCGCGCGCGCTGACTTGACCATTCCCTAGACCCCCTCGTCCTGCATGGGCGCGTCGCCGATGGAGATGTCCGGGAACAGGTCCGACCGCACGACCGCATCTTCCTCGACCTCTTCCGCGACGCGGACGGTGTCCATTACCTGTACCAGCGTGTCGTAGGCGATGTCCTGCTCCAGGAGGATCGACGCATCCGTTTTCTTTGGATAGCGATCCTTGAGTTCCGACAGCTTCGTGCCGAGCGCCACAAAATCGTAACCGTCGTCGCTGTTCGGGTAGATCCCGAGCAGTCCCTGGTTACGATCGCCCACCTCGATCTTGTCTGACCGGACGATGACTTCCAGTTGGAATACCTGTTCCTGCGGGTCCACGGGCTCAGAAGAGGAGCCTGGCAGATTCAATTCGAGAATCGCCAATCGCGAGAACACCGCGGTGATCAGCAGGAACGGAACCAGAATCACCATCAGGTTCATGAATGCCGTGATGTTGAGTTCGGCCGTCTCGATATGACGACGACCGCCTCTGCGGCTGCTTATCATGTCCTAGGCTCCGGACGTCTTCAGCTGGCGTTCGGTAACGGCGTTCAGGAACTTGACGCTGGCCATCTCGAGGCTGTCGACGAGACCGTTCGTCTTGGTCTGCAGCAGGGCATGTACGAGCAGCAGCGGAATAGCCGCCATCAGGCCAAATGCCGTCGTGTTCATAGCGACCGAGATCGACGCCGACAACATATCGGCCTTGTCGGCCGGGTTGGCGTTCGAAACGGCCGTAAACGCGTTGATCAGGCCGATAATCGTACCCAGCAGCCCAAGCAAGGTCGCGATATTCGCGAGCGTTGCGATGTAATGCGTGCGTTTCTCGAGACGCGGCAGGACTTCCATAAGGCTCTCTTCCATCGCCTTCTCGATGTCGTCGCGACGACGAGCCGACTTAACGCGGTACAGGCCGTAGGTCAGGATCGAACCGATGGCTGCCTTGGATTTGGCCGTGTGCTGGGCTGCTTCCTGGAAGTTACCGGCCTTCAGATAAGGCACGATCTTCTTCCACAAAGAACGGTTGCTGGCGCCCGACACAGTCAGGTACATCCAGCGTTCGATCGCGATCGCGACGCCGAATGCAAATACGAACAGGATCGGGTACATGAACGCACCACCTTCCTGAAAAAACCGCACGATTGTGCTCATTTGTCTGCTCCTCTAAAAACAGATTGTCTATTGCGGCAAGCGCCGCTCTTGCTTTAGCGGGCGAACCCCGCGTCTACTCTTCGTCGTTTCCATTCAGGTCGTCGTAGTAGTCGACCTGTCGAATAAATTCTTCCCTGTCGATGGGTGCCAGCACCTCGTCGAGCAGCGTGTTGACCGGTTTACCCATCAGGTCACCCGGGTCCGACTTCTGCCAGGGCACGATGTAGAGCACTTTCGGCAGTTCCTGGTTACCCGTGATCTCGGTGCGACCGAGTTCGATGGTATCCATCACCCGGTTGTTGGCTACGGTTCGCGAAATATCCTGCGCCTCGCGAGCCTCCGCCGCTTCCTGTGCCGCTTCCTGTGCCACCGCCGACGTATCCACGGCCGGCATCAGGTCATCAGCCTCTTCCGTCGCTTCCTGGGCGAAAGTGGCAAACGCTGCCAACAACATGGCGAGCATGAATCCGGTGCCGAATACTGTCGTCTTGCGAGTACTCATGTCCGTCAATCCGCCACGTTTGCCGTACGCTGGGACGCCGCTACGCGACGCCTCAGATCCGCTATCCATTTGTCGACCTGCTTGTCGTCACCGACCAGTGTCTTGTAGGTCTCGAAATGCCGCAGCGCCACATCCAGGCGCTGCAGGTAGAGCTCGTTAAGGACGCCCAGGTTGTAGTGTGCCAAGGCGTAGTCGGGGCTGACTGTGACGGCCTTCAAATAAGCGGCCTCTGCTTCCAGAAAATTGCCATTTCTGCGAAGTAGCATGCCCATTTGGTTCAATGCCGCGGGATGATTGGGGTTCAGGGCCAATGCGGCGTCAAGGTCGGCCCGTGCGGCGGCATTATTCTCGTTATTGCCGTGAATAATCGCCAGGTTCACGTGCGCGCCCGGATATTGCGGGTATTGCAGCAGGAATTCTTTAAACCTGAGCTCCGCATCGACGAAGTCACCGGCCGCCATGGACGCCGCCGCCTGTTCGTAGAGGGTCTGTACCTGCGGCGGTATTTCCGGGGTCAGTGCCTCACCGCCCACGGATTCGGCATCGTCTGCGGCCGTTCGCGGCGCCTTGGTACTGCCGCCGCCGGCGCAACCAGCCGCCAGGAATATCGCGAGCACCAGTAACGCCGTGCGACCTTGTCTAGTAAAGCGCTGTAACAACATCTTCGCTGCGCTCCTTCTTCGCGTAGCGCGCCGGCATCAGGCCAGCGAGCCTTTCAAAACTCTTTTGCACCCACTCGTCGTATACGCCATCGGGCGCCCTGTCGGCGTTCGCCTTGTACAGGTCGATGGCTTTCTCTTCGAACGGGTACGCCTGCTCCTCGAGCAGCAACTCGTATTGTTCGAGTGCATCCGCATCCAGTTCCGCCGGACGATCGGAGTCGAGAAGGTCCGAACTGAAATGCTCGTAGACTTCGCCGAGCCTGAATGTCGACGCCGTCGTCACTTCGGCCACGCCGTAGTCTGCGGCATTCGTGTATGCCTTGATCACGTCTTCCATCAGGGACTTTTTAAGCTTGAGACTGTCCGCCAGGGGCTGTTTCAGCTTCACAACCTCGAAGCGTTCGCGCACAGGATCAGCCAGTTCGAGTGATGCCGTTGCAGCCAGGAAGCGTGTGCGATCAGAGCGCTCTGCACCGGCCGTGGCATCGACCCTTACGAGATCCTCGAGGCGCTGCACGCGCTCCTGCTCGTTGCCGGTCTGCCGCGCGATCTCGAGCAGGCGGTAGCGAGCCTCGACCGACTCGGAAAGCGGATTCGGGTACCGGGCGATGATGTCATTGAGCACCCGTTGTTCGCTCGAAATCGTACCCGTGCCTTTGTATAGCTCCGACGCCTTCCAGAGTGCCTCGCGACGCACGTCGTCGGAACTCGACTCGGCGCTGGCAATGCGTTCGAATTCGGCAGCAGCCTGTCCCGCCTGTCCCGACTCGAGATAGGTTACGGCCAGTTTCTGCGTCACATCGTCTGCGAATTCGCTGTCAGGATAGTTGCGGCGGAACTGCTCGAGGACGCCGGACGCGCGATCCCAGGCCTGCAGGTTGATCAGCGCTGCGGCCGCATCGTATTCGGCGGTCGCGCGAATGGACGAGTCGGGCACAGCCTGTCCGAGGCGAGTGAAGTGCGTCACCGCTGTCTCGAGATCGCCACCGTCACGCGCCTGCTCGCCCTGTTTGTAAATGCTCGAGGCAATACGGTCCTTGATCTCCTGGTTCGCCGTCGCGTCATCTGCAGGTGTAAAATTACGCAGGTTGTAATACGCGCTCTCTGCATCGGCGAAGTTCCCGAGATCGAACTGCGAATGCGCGATCACGGTCCAGGCCGTGCGCGCCAGCTGCGGCTCTACGGGCGGCTGCTTGGCAACCACGGCCTGCCCGACAGCGACCGCGAGGTCGAACTGGTTCTGGGCAAACAGGTCTTCTGCAACCGTCGTAAGCACGGCACCGGACTCAGGATGCTCGGGATAGGTATCGGCGAATCTAAGCCCGCTGTCCAGGTATTGCTGATGCCATTCGGCCTTCGCGGCGCCCGTAAGCGTCTTTTCGTACTCACGATACGAAAGAATCGCGGCGTAACCCGCTTCTGCGGATTTCTCGTGATCGATATACGCGTATGCCGTGCGTTCGTATTCGATCGTCGCCTCGCGATAATCCTCGCTCTCGAACAGGATTTCCGCGAGCAGGAAATTCGTGTTGGCACTGTCCGCTTCGCCCGGGAAATACGCCAGGTATTTGCGATACCAGTTTGCGGCTTGCTGATAGTCGCTCTTCTTGCCGTCCCGTTGTGCCTCGGCGTGGTAGTACTGCGCAAGGTCGTTGAGGTTGTTCTTCAGATGAACGGCGACGGCCTCGTTTTCTGCACGCGGATTACGAACCCAGAACGGCCCGTCCATGCCGTAGCGCTCGACAAAGCCCTCCTTGCCTTCGAGCACGAGCGTCGGAAAACCGCCCTTCTTGTAGGCCTCGATAACTTCGACCTGCAGCACCGGTGCCTTGGGGTGATAAGGATCCTGTTCGACAAACGACTCGTAGGTCTCGGCCGCATCGACGAAACGTTCCTTTTCGAGATAGAGGTCGCCCAGGTTGCTGTAAATCACGTAGCCGTAGCTCGTTTCGCCGCGTTTCGCCAGGAACGCGTCGATGCTGTCCGCGCCTTCCATGTAGGAGAAGCTGATGCTCAGCACGCGAAAGGTATCTTCAACGAGTTCGCGATCGGCTCGCGACAGGCTCGCAAGCCGTTCCTCGCCCTCTCCTATCTCGACACCCTGGATCTTGCGATCAAGGAGTTCGAAGAAGGGCTCGAGGCTGTCCTCGTGCCAGGCCAGCTTGAATTGTGCCCAGCCCAGCTTGTAGAGCGACTGCTCGTAGAAACGCGACTCTTCACCGTATTCCCGGACGACCTGGTAAGCCATCTCGGCATCGTTGTAGCGTTTGCGCAGGAACAGCATCTCACCACGCCGGAACTGCACCTCGTCGATGAGCGCGGTATCCGGGAACTTGGTCACCAGTTCGTCGAGGACGACCAGTGCCTCGTCCGTGCGTCCCCCGATCTCGTAAGCCCGCGCCAGCTGGTAAAGCACGGTGTCGTTGCGTCGATAGTCCGGATAGGCCTCGAGCAGTTGTTGATAGAGGCTCACGGCATTGTCGTAGCCCACGGAATCCAATGCCTCGATGTTCTCCGCCAGTTGGTCGGCTTCCGTCGCCTCGAGTTCGAGGTCACCAAGCCTGCGCATGGCTTCCGCACGCAGCTCCGGATCATCGGATACAAGGTCGAGAAACGCACGGTAGTTGTCGCGCGCGAGGTCGGAACTGCCGAGAATTACGTTGCCGGGACGAACCTGGACGGTCTTCTTCTCGAGGCTCTTGATGGTTTCCTTTTCCTTGACGCGCGCGTTAGCGACCGGAGCCGAAAGCGCCAGCGCCAGCAGTCCGAGAATCAGGATGCGAGGCGCCTGCATCACTCGGATACCTCGCCGACCGTCGCCGCGACGTCGTAAATGGCAGCCAGCGCGAATCGCGCCTGCACGGTATAGACGTCCAGCCGTTGTTTCTGGGCCTGCATTTCTCCAACGGCGATCGACTGCAGGAACGCACGTTGCTTCGCCATCGCGTCCCCGACGCGCAACTTCATGAGTTCGATCCGCGGTGCGAGGCCGTAGACACGCGTCGTCAGCTCTTCAAAATACAGCGGCTCCGTACGCATCGTCTCGGCGATCTGCCGCCGTGACCGCTGCGCCTCGACCAGCGCTTCACCGCCCTGTCGCAGGTTGCGGCGGATGCGCCAGAGGCGATCACCGAATTCGCGTTCGAGTTCCCACTGCAGAACACCCTTGAGGAGCTCGATCTTGTCGCGTACTTCCTCAGCCTCGGGAATGTCAGCTGCGAGCGCCGGCGTGCTTTCGAGACCCGTGATTTCGCCCCACATCTCGAATTCCGACTTGGTCGCCAGCGCGAGCCAGTCCCCGCCTTCCTCGATGTTATTGAGCGTCGAATCGAATTCGAGCTTGCGGCCCACCATTTCGTCGAGGTCGGCGCGGGCGAGCGCGTCCTCGATCCGAGGCAAGCGCTCCGCATAGGCTTCCTTGCGTGTCTCGAGCATGTTCGCGTAGACCTCGACGTTCTGCTGCCAGTCATCGAGGTTGCGATACAAGTAGTTGAGATCGCGATAGTTCTTGAGGCCTTCCTGGAACTCATGTGTGGCAAGCAAGTGGAACAGGTAGCGCCCTTCGGGACCCTCCGGGAGTTCTTCGAGGCGCCAGTACCAGCCCGTGCTATCGAGCGGGTCATCGGCAAGAAAGTCGTCGAACATCTGGCCAGACTCGATATGGTAAATCGCACGATCGAGGCGGTTGGTTTCCTCGTAAAACGCTTCGATAGCATTCAGGTAATGGTCAGCCGCCTGGCTGATCGAGTCTAGCTGAGCCATGGCATAGGGAATCGCGAGCATCGATTCCTGCACGGCAGAGTCCAGCAGGTTACGGCTCCTGAGTTCCATCCACGGCACCAGCGCCCGCTGATAATTATCCATTTCCGCGTCGGCCCAGCCGACGCCAAGCAACGCCTTGTTCGAAAACGGCCCTTCCAGGCGCACGCGCTGCAGTGGTGATTTGGCAGCGGCCGGCTGACCGTCCTGCAGCAACGCATAACCCAGTGCGAGATTTGCCTTGTCGCGCAACGACATGAGCTCGTTATTGAACGGGTTCAGGTTACCGAGGTCTTCGAGCAGTTTCGCAGCTTCGTCGACCCGACCGCTGCGAACCAGCGCGACACCAATGTTGAATTTCGCATAGCTCGCCCATTCTGTCTTGCCTTTCCAGTTTTCGAGCTTTGCTATTGCAGCGTCATACTCGCCGGCATCGATCAGGATCTGCGCTTCGAGCATCAGGGCCTCGCGGCGCAGGTTCTTTGGCAACTCACCGGCGATGTACGAGAGCGCCTCACGCGATTTGTCGAGGTAGCCGCGCTGGTACCAGATCTTCGCCAGAAAGAACCAGGTGCGGTCGCGGATGTCCGGGTCGACATTGTCCGCCAGCAGCTGCTGGAAAATCGTGGCTGCTTCGAGGTGGTGGCCGTAGGACAGGTACATACCGCCCAGGAGCAATTCCGCTTCGTCGACATGGTCCATGAGCTGCTGCTGTTCCTTGGCGGCCAGCAGGCGCACGATCGCCGGGAAGTAGTCTTCCTGGTAAAAGTAAAACAGGACCTCGCCATACTGCGGGTCCTGCACAACGATCGGCTCACGATCGTTGTCGGCCGCCGTGACGCTGTCGGTTGGCGCTAACAGCACCAACAACAGCAACAGGCAACTAGCTAATGAGCGACCTGAGGGCAAAGATCACTCCCATTCCTTGATGACGAATTCCGGCTGCTGTTTCTTGACGCGATCGGTGATCTCGAGTTCGAGATACTTCGCGCCGATGCCCTTGTCGAAATGCATCGTTGCCCCACGCCGGTAATCACGCACGTGCGGACCCTTGCCCGTGAAGATGGCAACCAGTTCGTGGTCACCGGTTTTCAGGTTCGCCATATGTACGCGGTGCACACCGCCGCGTATCAGCGCGTCGGCCTCGCGACCCGTATACAGGTAGTTGGCAACTTCCTTGCCGTCGATCTTGATGTTGACGGAGTCGAGTTCGAAGTACTCGCCAACGTCCATCGAAACGAAGAACGCAACCTGCGAGTTGGCGGGGAACAGCAGCTCCTCCTCCAGGAGGAAAAGGTCCCGGTTCAGGTCCAGGACCTCCTTCTTGAGCGTCTGGACATCCTGGTCGAGGCTACGGAACTCATCGCGTGACTCTGACTCAGCAGCCTCCACGCTTTTCGCTTCGGCCATTACTGCATCGGCGTCCATCAGTGTCGCATCCTCTGCGACGGTCGCCATGCTCAGCATCAGCGTCGCGGTTGCCATCAGGCTGATAAGTGTCTTGGTCACTGTATTACTCTCTTAACAATGAGCGGATCTGGTCGAGGTATTTCTCTTCGTACCCGGGCTTGTAGCCGTGGTGCACGTGGCGCACGGTACCCTCGCGGTCGACGAGTACCGTCACGGGCATGGCTTCGACCTCATAGAGTTTGCTGACTTCCTTGCGTGCGTCGAACAGCACCGGGAAGTTGACGCCGAGTTCGTCGATCATCTTCATGGCGCGTCGGGAATCGTCATCGATGTTGACGCCGAGCAGGTTGAAACCAACACGCTGGTAGCGCGTGTAAAGCTCGTCGAGCAATGGCATTTCCTGGCGGCATGGGCCACACCAGGTAGCCCAGAAGTTGATCATGACGACGTCGCCACGATACTCGGACAACCTCAGGTTCTCGCCCGAGGAACTCTTGAGTGCGAAGTCCGGCGCGGGCTGCCCTTCCATGCCTGATGAGGCCAGGCTCGTCGCTGCCAGGACGCTAAGTACGAAGCCAAATACTAGGTTTCTGAGTTTCATCCATCCATTCCTTGTGTTGCTTGCCCGATTCCTTCCATTGGAAAGCGCCCCAGACGGCACTATTCAGTCCTGAATGGTGACAGCCGGCGCCCCGCCGGGCCGTGATTATCGTCACAAATGCCCGTATTTCCTGAACATAATGGCGTCCCGGATAATGGGACAGGCAGACACTGCAAACGCAACAGATTACGTTAAATAGCGGTCCCGCCCAAATGAGTTTTCTTGTCAGGAGCCTGATATTAATGATAGGCGTATGAAGCTGAATTTAAAGTGAAATTCCGTCGCCTTTCAGCGACATTCGCAAATTTTTTTTGGCCCTATTCGGGCGTCGCTGCGGCGGGCGTCTGCAGGCCATCAGAATAGTAAACCTGGCCCTCGGCATCGATGACGATACTCTCGTAGTCGGGTAGCGTGGCGATCAACGTCAGGCCCTGGTCGACACCCAGGACGAATACCGACGTGGACAGCGCGTCGGTTATTACCGCGTCGGGCCCGAACACCGTGGCGCTATGCACTCCGGCGGCCGGCTCGCCGCTACTGGGCTTGATGATGTGGTGGTAACGGACACCTTCTTCGTCGAAGAATCGCTCGTAATCCCCGGATGTCGAAATGGCTTCGTCAGCAAGCGGCACGGAAATCGCAACCTGCCCTTCCTGGCGCGGATCGCGTATACCAACCATCCACGGGCGTCCGCGCCGATCACCGAGCAGCCGTGAATCCCCGCCCGCCGTCACGATCGCGTGCCGGATGCCGTGGCCACGCAGCAGATCGACGCCGCGCTCGACGACGTAGCCCTTGGCAATACCGCCCAGGTTGATACGAACGCCGTCCTTGAGAAACGAGATACTCGACGTCACCTGGTCGAGCCGTACATACCGATAGTCGATGTATTCCTTTTCGGTCTCGACCGTGTCTTCGTCGGGGCGCTGGCGTGCGCGGAAGTCGTAGTGCTGCCCCACGCTGTCGTAGGTGATGTCGAAGGCACCGCGCGTGAGGACTGATATGTCGAGCGAGCGTTGAATAATTCGGAACAGTTCTTCGCCGGCAACGACAGGGCGTTCCGCCGCCATGCGGTTGATTTCCGAGATTTCGCTCCCATCTATGTACGTACTCATGAGGCGATTGATGCGTTCCGCCTCCACAAAAACCTCCTCGAGCGCTTGCTGGCCTTCGTCCGGGTCTTCGCTCCAGAGGTAGACGCTCACCTCGGTGCCCATCATTGGACGCGCGTCGCCGACCCAGTCTGCCGTAGCCTCGCTACAGGCGAACAGTAGCAGCAGTGTTGCTAGTCTTGGCCCAAGCCCGGAGTTATGCTTGGCGTATTGACCATTCAGCAAGGAGCGGGACAGTGATTTCATTCCTGATTTTCCTGGGCGTAATTGCCGCGATAGTGTTCTGGGCGATTGGAATTTACAACCGCCTGATCAACCAACGCAATCGCGTCAGAAACGCGTTCGCACAAATCGATGTGCAGCTGACCCGACGTCACGACCTGATTCCCAACCTTGTCGAAGCGGTCAAAGGGTACATGAAACATGAGCGTGAGACCCTCGAAGCCGTCATAAAGGCACGCAATGTGGCGGTGTCCGCGCTCGATGCCGCCAAGGCGGATCCGGCGAACGCCAAGGCCATCCAGGAGCTCGGTGCTTCTGAAGGCGCGCTCGGCAGCATACTCGGCCGCCTGTTTGCCTTGTCGGAAGCTTATCCCGATCTAAAGGCGAATCAAAACATGATGCAGTTCCAGGAGGAACTCGCCACCACGGAGAACAAGGTCGCGTTCTCGCGCCAGGCCTTCAATGATGCGGTGCTGGGCTATAACAACACGGCAGAGAATTTCCCCAACAACATCATCGCCAACACCTTCGACTTCGAACTCGCGAGCTTCCTGGAGATCGAAAGCGAGGAGACCCGCGAGGCGCCGGAAGTCTCCTTCACCTGAAGCTCAAGTGAACTTCTTCGACGCGCAGGACCAGGCACGCCGGGCGTCGCGCCGGCTCGTGGTGGCCTATATCGTCGCGACGATCGCGATCGTCGCTGGCGTTACGGCCATCGTCGGCTTCGCGTTGTTCAACTTCACACAAGCGGGCGTCGGTACGACAATCGGCCAGTTCGCACGCCAGCAAAGCGGCATCCTCGCCGGTACGGCAATCCTCACGACGCTGTTCATCCTTGGCTCGAGCCTCTTCAAGACCGCCGTGCTCTCGGCCGGTGGCGGCCACGTAGCGACAAGCATGGGCGGCACGCTGGTCCCGGCCGACGTACGGGATCCGCTCAGGCGCCGGCTGCGCAACGTCGTCGAGGAGATGGCGATCGCCTCGGGCGTGCCTGTCCCCGAAATCTACGTACTCGAGGAAGAGAGCAGTATCAATGCATTCGCGGCAGGCTATACGCCCAGTGACGCGGCCGTCGCGGTTACGCGCGGCACGCTGGAACTGCTGGAACGCGACGAGTTGCAGGGAGTCATCGCGCACGAATTCAGTCACGTACTCAACGGCGACATGCGACTCAACATCCGGCTCATGGGTGTGCTCTTCGGCATCATGGTACTGGGGCTGATCGGCAGGATGATCGTGCGCGGCGGGCACCACACGAGCATCGTGTCGAGTCGGCGTAACCGCGGCGCGCCCGTCGTGCTGATCATCGGTCTCGGACTCGTCATCCTGGGCGGCATCGGCGTGTTTTTCGCACGCATCATCAAAGCAGGCGTTTCCCGGCAACGCGAATACCTCGCCGACGCCTCGGCAGTGCAATTCACGCGACAGACCGACGGCATTGCAAATGCACTCAAGAAGATCGGCGGATACCACGAAGGCTCCCTGATCAAGTCCACCGACCCCGAGGAGGTCAGTCACATGCTTTTCGGAACGGGTTCCAGCTTCTCGGGCCTGTTCGCAACACACCCACCGCTCGTCGAACGCATCCAGGCGCTTGATCCGCACTTCAAGGAAGCAGATTTCCCGCGCATCGACAGGCGCGAGTCCCGGCCCCGGGTGTCGCCCGACGAAGCGCGCGCAGGATTCGCGGCCGACGTCACGACGGCGCTGGCGAGTGGGGGCTCGGCCGCGCTTGCCGAAACCATTGCCGAGACGGTCGGCCAACCCGAGAACGAACACATCGAGTATGCGCAACAGTTGCGCCAAACCGTGCCGGAATCACTTTACGAGGCCGCACATTCGGGCGAGTTCGCCTACCTGTTGACGGTGGCCCTGATCCTGCATCGTGATCGCATTTCGGCCGATCGCCAGTTTACGCTCGTCAAGGAACAACTCGGCGCAGAGCGCACGCGCATCGTGCAACGCTACTACGACGAACTCGAGTCGACCGGCGACGAGTATCGCCTGCCGCTGCTCGCAATCGCGTTCCCGGCCCTCAAGCTGCGGCCGAATCCGGAGCTCAGTTACCTCGTGTCACTCGCGACGCGCATCATCGAACTCGATGGCCAGGTCGACCTCTACGAATACTGCTTCTACAGGATACTCATGAGCAACCTCGGCCAGGCCGTCGATCCATCAGGACGCCGCAGCGCCGTGCGCTCCCGGCGCAAAGACCTGCGGACGGCGGCGATCGATCTGCTCAGGGTGCTGGCGGATTACGGTCACGACTCCGATGCAGCCAGTGCGGAGGCTTTTGCCAGCGGCATTGCCACGCTCGGCAACTGGGCCCAGGGTTTCGAGTACCGGTCCGACCGCGACTACACGGTGGCCATTCTCGACCGCAGCCTCGACCTCCTGCTGGGCCTGAATCCCAAAGGCAAGGAATCGCTGTTGCGCGCGATCAGCGCGACGGCAGCGCATGATAGCAAGCTTGCGATCGCCGAAGCCGAACTGATTCGTGCGGTATGCGCTACGCTCAACTACCCGCTGCCACCGATACTCGTACACCGACAGGTCGACTTTGGCGTATCATCGAACTCCTGAGCGATTACCCTGTCGGACATCAACATGAACAGTACCCGTTTCCTGGCCGCGCTTCTGACGCTGGCCATTGCCTTTACGAGCACGAGCGAAGCCGCGACCCGCGAGGAAAAGCGTGTCGCTGACGCGGCCGATGTCCTTGACCAGTTCCTGCGCATCCCCGAATCATCAATCCCGCCGTCGATGCTCTCACGAGCCTACGCGGTCGCCGTGGTACCCAACGTCGTCAAGGCAGCGTTCGGCCTTGGCGCACGCCGTGGCAAGGGAGTGATCGTCGTGCGACAGGACGACGACTCCTGGAGCAATCCCGCGTTCGTCGCGCTGACCGGCGGCAGCTTCGGCTGGCAGATCGGTGCCCAGTCGACTGATATCATCCTCGTGTTCAAGACGCGCAAGGGCGTCGACGGCATCGCTAACGGCAAGCTGACGTTGGGAGCCGATGCGTCGGTTGCGGCGGGACCCGTTGGCCGCCACACCGCGGTTGCAACCGATTTCGCACTGCAGGCCGAGGTCGTCTCTTACTCTCGCAGTCGCGGGCTGTTTGCAGGCATCGCCCTGGAAGGCGCGGGCGTAACGATGGACCGCAAGGCAAATGCTGCTTTCTACAGCTCGACGAGCATGACACCCGAAAAGGTCTTCGCGAGCTCGCCGAACATCGCACCGGATGTCGCCAATACGTTTGTACAGGTCCTGACCGCGCAGACCAGCCGGTTGCCAACAGCCCCGGGAATGCAGGCCGCAGGCACGACAACGACGGATGAAGGTGCTTCCAGCGTCCGCACTTATGGCATTCCCGAGCCGGGCGAAGACGACAACAACGATACCGGTTACGACCCCAACTTCTAGTCGGCAGGCAAGACCTTGAACGAGCTGATTGCGAGAGTCCAGCAAGTTGCCGAGCTGATCGGCCCCAACGTCTACCTCCAGGGCGCGATTATCGCCGCCCTTTTCATCGTCGCCGGAAAAATTGCGGACTGGATTATCTCGGGCATCATCGGGCGCATTGCAGAGCGCTCGACCAACAACCTGGACGACGAGTTCGTCAAACTCGTGCATCGCCCGGTCTTCCTGTCTTTCGTGCTGCTCGGACTCGGCGTTGCCGCGCTCCGCATCATTGACGCCGAGACGCCGCAGACGTTTACGATCGGAGTGCTCAAGACGATCGCGATAATTGTCTGGTACGGAACGCTGGCGAACCTGCTCGACATGATCGTGCGCGTGCTGCGTAGCAAACGTGGCAATGTCATCTCCCAGACAGGCATGCTTCCGCTGTTCCACAACGCGATGAAGATTATTCTCGTCTTGCTCGCCGGCTATTTCATCATGGTGAGCTGGAAGGCCGACGTCACGCCACTGCTCGCATCGGCCGGTATCGTCGGCCTGGCCCTGAGCTTCGCGGCACGCGACACGTTATCGAATCTGTTCGCCGGCGTATCGATCGTCATGGACGCACCGTACAAGACCGGGGATTTCATCATTCTCGACTCGGGCGAACGCGGCGTGGTGACGGATATAGGATTACGCAGCACCCGGATCCTGACGCGCGATGACGTCGAGATCACCGTACCCAACGGCATTATCGGTAACGGCAAGATCATCAATGAGGCAGGCGGCCCGTCCCAGCATCATCGTATTCGAGTCGCCGTGGGTGTTGCATACGGCAGCGACATCGACCACGTCATAGCGACGCTCGAAGAAGTGGCGGCCAGCAACACTGATGTAATCGACCACCCCGAGCCCAGGGTGCGTTTCCGAACTTTCGGTGACTCCAGCCTCGATTTCGAACTGCTTTCCTGGATCGCTCGGCCCGTGGACCGAGGTCGGGTCAAGCACGAGCTTAATTGCGCCGTTTACAAGGCGTTTGCTCAGAATCAGATAGAAATACCCTACCCGCAAAGAGACCTGCACGTGCGGACGATGCCCGCAGACAACAGCTAGTTGTCGTCGTCTTCGTTCCTGCGGCGCAATTCGTCGCGAATGGACGCCAGGTCCGACGGGGCCTCAGCCTCGGGCTCTGGCTCGGGCTCAGGTTCGGCAACGGGCGCGTTGCCACCATCGACTGCAGGCACTGTATCCGTGTAGAGGACGCCAGGCCGTTGCTCTTCGCCTGTTTCCGGAACGCCCGCGACCGGCAGATTGCCTTCCGGCAGTTCCCCCTGCGACTCTCCCTCGACGGGTGGCAGAACGCCGAACTGCGCCAGGTACTCGGCTTCGCGCCGCAGCCTTTCGCCCTCGGCGGATCGCCGCCGGGCCTCCGCAGCCGCCTGCTGCGTGCGACGCAGGGCCTTGCGCTTGCGTTCGGAGCTCGCTTCGAGCGCGGCCTGCTGCTCAGCCTCCTCCCGAGCCTCGATACGTGCGCCAGCCTGGCGCGCGTTGACGCATTCGGCGTCGTAGCGGGTCTTGGCACGATTCTGCGAACACCGAACCATGGCGGCCTCGAGAAGGAGCGGGTTCTCGATGAACTCGCTGACCGTTCTGGGCGGCGGCTCTTTGCCACACGCCGCAAGCAACGCGGTGCAGCAGAGCAACAATGTCAGGTGCCTTTTCACGTCAGTAACCCATAAAAAATGTGCAAGTGGTAGAAAAATCAGGTCGCTACAAGGGCGATCATAGCAAGATTGTCAAATTACACGGTCCGCGCGAGTTCGCATTTTTTGAACGGGCACTGCCGTTTTTTCACGCTATAGTGACTCCGTGCTCATTACAGGGACTTAATACCATTGTCGGGATCGAGCCAGTTCAGACTCCTCGGACAGAGGCGTTTCTTACCATTCTTCGCGACCCAGTTCCTGGGGGCCCTGAATGACAACATCTTTCGCAACGGCCTCGTAATACTAATCACGTTCCAGGGCGTGCTCGTGGCCGGCATGGATCACTCGCAGCTGGCCAACGTCGCGGCCGGCCTGTTTATCCTGCCGTTCTTTCTCTTTTCAGCCATAGCCGGGCAACTCGCTGATAAATATGAGAAATCAATGCTCATCCGGCGCGTCAAGATGGTCGAGATCGGACTCATGATGCTTGCTGCCGCGGCACTGATTTCAGAGAGCTACTCCCTGCTTCTGCTCGTTCTGTTTCTGATGGGTTGCCAGTCCACGATGTTCGGGCCTGTCAAGTACGCCTACCTGCCGCAGAAGCTCGCGCACGATGAGCTTGTCGGCGGCAACGCGCTCGTGGAGTCCGGCACCTATGTCGCGATCATACTGGGCCTGATCGTCGGCGGCATCGCCGTTGCCGATCAGCTCTCCGGAAGCCTTGGTGTCAGCAGGCAGACGGTCCTGGGCGCTTGCCTCGTCACCGTGGCCGTTATCGGCTACCTGGCAAGCCGCAAGGTTCCCAAGACGCCAGCCGTCGATCCCGGACTGCAAATCAACTGGAACGCATGGAAGGAAACCTTGCATATCGTCAGCTACGCTCGCGAGGAGCGCAGCGTGTTCCTGTCGATCCTGGGTATATCCTGGTTCTGGTTCTTCGGCTCGGCTATGACGATCCAGATTCCCGGGTACACGCTCGATATCCTGAATGGCAATGAGACGATTACCACGGCGCTGCTGGCCGCATTTGCCGTGGGGGTCGGAATCGGCTCACTGCTTTGTGAGCGCATGTCCGGGCACCGGGTCGAGCTTGGCCTCGTGCCGTTTGGTTCTATTGGTCTGAGCCTGTTTGCAATCGACCTGTATTTCGCGCAGCCCCAAACCAATGTCGTTGCCGCGGCGTCGATCGCGGAGTTCCTGGCACGCGATGGCAGTTGGCGCATTCTCGCCGATCTCGCGCTGCTCGGTGCTTTTGGAGGCTTTTACAGCGTGCCGTTATACGCGCTGATTCAGCAGCGTTCGAAACGTGAGCACCTGTCACGCATCATCGCGGCAAACAATATCTTCAATTCCATCCTCATGGTCAGCGCAGCCTTGCTGTCGGTGCTCGTACTGAACGCGGGATTCTCCATACCAGAGCTGTTTCTCATCATCGCCGGCCTCAACGTGCTGGTCGCCACATACATATTCTCGCTGCTACCCGAGTTCCTGATGCGTTTCCTCGCATGGCTGGTCATCAACTTCGTGTATCGGCTGCGTCCGAGAGGCGTCGCCAACATTCCGGACGACGGCCCTGCTATTGTCGTATGCAATCACGTCAGCTACATGGATCCCATCATTCTCATGGGGTCGGTACGCCGGCCTATGCGTTTCGTGATGTGGTACAGGATTTTCCAGATGCCGTTTTTGAAGTTCATCTTCAAACACGCGAAAGCAATACCGATCGCCGGGGCGCGCGAAGACAAACAACTTATGGACGAGGCGTTCGAGAAAGTGGATGCGGAACTCGCGGCCGGCAACGTCGTCTGTATCTTCCCCGAGGGCGGAATCACACGCGACGGTGAGATTCAGCGCTTTCGCCCGGGCATCGAGAAAATCATCGCCCGGCGTCCGGTGCCGGTGGTGCCGGTGGCGCTCGGCAGGCTCTGGGGAAGCTGGTTTAGCCGGCGGCAGGGCGGCGGAATTCGCAAGATTCCCGGGCGGCTGTTTGCGCGCGTGCCTGTCACGTTCGGCGAGCCCGTACCGGCCGCGGAGGTAAGCGCGGCGAAACTCGAGCTACTCGTCAGGACCCTGCGCGGCGACCTCCGCTAAGCGACCCTCCAGGCGTGGTCGCCACTCGGCAAGCAGTTCCTTACGATTGCCGAAGAGTCCGGGACTCGAAGGGGCCCTGAAGCCGAGTTCGACCAGTTCTATGGATCCGTTGCGAATTTCGGGCAGGTACATTCGGTTGGCGCCAGGGTCCGATGCGTCCAGCCCCCCGAACACGATTCCCGCCCCGTGAAGTGACATCGGCGCAAACACGCTATCCAGCCACATGAGGCCGGTCAGGGACGAACTTGCACGGTGCACCCAACGCGCGGTCCGTATCAGGACCCGGCCACCGCTGCTCGTGAACGTGACCTCCTGCACCGGGCCCGGCAGCTCCACGATGCCTTCGTTCATCTGGCCCTCTGCAAGTACAAACTGGCTCGCCCGGTGGTTCGCATCGACCATTACGAGGTAGTTCCCCCTGGGCGACGCCTCGAGCACACGTATGGCCGCACCACCCTGCCAGACCTGCCGTGGACTCCATGCACTGCCGTCGTCACTTTCGATGATTCGCAGTACGCCGCTTTCTGCGCCGAGGTACAGGTGTCCGTTGTCGGCAAATGCGATAGCGCGATGTTCCTCGGCGAGATCGATAGCGACAACGGTCGCGCCGTCGGCGACGCGTAGCAGCCGTATGCTTTCGTTGTTCAAAACCGCCAGCAACGTAGCATCGGGAGAAAAAACCATCCGTGAAACTTCGCTACCAGGCACTTCGACGATGTATTGCAAAGGCTGGCCAGTCGACGTGCTCCAGACACGGATGGTGTTGTCCGCCGCAGCGCTCGCGACCAGGCTGCCATCGCTCGCGGCGCTGAGTTTTCTCACCTGGGCCGTGTGGCCGAGGAAGCTCACATCGTCGCTGATCGACTGCAGTTCCTCGGCACTGGCACCCACCGCGATAATGTGAACGTCCCCGGCCGGGTCGCCAACCGCAACATGCGTAGCGCCCGGCAACGGCATTGCAACGCGATCGCCGGACGGGCTCCACACCTGGTGTTCGCTCGCCGTGGCAACCGCGTCCCTGGACAGCGGCGCGGGCGCCTGCCAGAACCGCAGCATGCCCTCGTTGCTCCCGGTCAGGATGATCTGTTCGTCATCGCTAAAGAACAGGAAATCCTCGGCAGCTCCCGTGTTGCGTACACCAATCGGCGGGCCGACCAGGCGACCATCGTCCGAGGCGTAAACCTGGAAGCCGGTGTCCGGCTTGCCGGCCAGTACGCTGCGGCCCGCCGGTGAGAAACGCAGCTGCCAGGCTCCCTGTCCGGACATTTCGACCAGTGCCTGCGTAGGATTGGCAACATTCCAGATCGACAGCCCGGTGTCGCCGTAGATGACACCCAGGGTCTCGCCGCCTGCCGCCAGTCGGATCGCGCTTGGCTGGGCCGGAAGATCCACCTGGGCAAGCAGCTCTCCACTCGCGAAATCCCAGATACGGATGGCGCGATCGTAGTCGGCGATTGCAACACGCGATCCCGTTGAATCAATCGCCACCTGTGAGGGCGCCCCTGCGACCACAAGTTCGGCAGCAATACTGCGCTCCTGCAGAGACCAAAGTTCGAGTCGCGTCTCGATATCGCTGCGTCTCTCGACAAACAGGTGCTCTCCGTCTCTTGTAAGGACCGAACTGCCGCTTGCCGCGCCTACCGGTATCGATGCCACTCGAGCACCCGTCGCCGTGTCCCAGAGATTCACATTGTCCTGCGTCGCCGTCGCAAGGAGGCGCGCGCCCGCGTCCAGCCCGATCAGTTTCTCGCTTTCGTTAACCGCGATTGCCCGCACGGGCTCGGCAAACGTAAGGTCCCAGATCCTCGCGCTGTCACTCTGCATCGCGCGGGCGACAGCGTAGCGACCGCCGGCGTCGAACCAGACATTGTCCGTCTCCCTTTCCACCGGTTCCGGCACATTCAGGCCGCGCTGGAAATCCTCGACGGCACCCTGCGAGTTGAGCTTGAGGTTCCAACCGACGAACTGGCCGGCGATGCCCGGATTCTCGTCACGCACGCTGATTGACCACGTACCCGCAAGCGACTCGCCGATCAACGGGAGCATCTGAGCTGCCGGGATAACGATGTCGTCGCTGCTGCTCGCGCGCTCCCTGCCCGTCTCGACTTCGACGGTCCGACCCGAAGGAGCGATGATCTTGATGCGCAGGTCCGTCAATCGCGCATGGCTGAGGTTGAGTGTGAGCCCGATACGTTTCGCGCTGCCTTCGCGATCGACAATGACACGGCGGACCAGCGGGCTCACTTCGAGTGCAGTTACCGACCAGTCGTCGCGCTTGCTCATCGATTGCTTGGCAAATGACCACTGCGAGATCCTGGCGCCGTATGCCGACGACAGGATCATGCCGACGGGATCGAATACCGTCGTCGATCCACGCGGGCCGGGCAGGCTTTCGAGCAACACGGGGTAGTCATCATTGACGAGGTTTGCGGCTCGCTGCCGCCGGATCGGCGTCGACATCACCAGGGAATGCAGTGTGGCAAGCAGCGCGTCGTCCCGCCGCTCCGCGCGCATCGCTAACAGGGCCTGGCGATCCCAGTAGGCTGCCTCCAGCGATTCAGGCAATCGTCCCGAATTGGGTAACTCGCGCGCAAGGCCCGCAATTTGGTTGATCTCGGCCTCATCGGTGGCGGCGTCGGCGCGCCGTTCCAGGAACTGGCGGTACAGGCTATCGGCCGTATCAGCATGCCCCGGGAATGATCGCAGATTCTCGTAGGCGGTTCTTGCGGTCTCGAGTTCGACGATCGGCGAGGTCAGCACACTCATATAGGGCCGCGGTAACCACTGCGTATAAGCAAATGGAATCATCGCGAGCAACAATAGAACGCCGACAACGATTGCCGGCACACGCAGGTGTATCGGAAGATTTTCGTTGGCCCAACGCGCCGTAAACACCGACTCGTAAAGGCGATTCCGCACGCACAGGTTGCCGTCCGGATCGAGGACGATAAGACCGATCGCAATCAACCTGCGTTGCAGCGGTGACCCGAGGTCCGCAGCCACTTCGACACCCTTGCGAATCTTGCCGTACAGATTCAGCAGCGGCTCCTTGCGCTTTTCGTCATTGACGATCGACCGATGGATGTGACTCATGTGCGGTTCGCTGTGCAGCGCCGCCCGACCAGCCAACTGGCGCGTTGCGATCCGGTCGATGTGTTCGAGAATGTCGCCGGCCGCTCCTTCTCTTGCGACATTCCGCGCCAGCTTCTGGCTCAGGTAAGGCTGGCCTCGTGTCCAGTAATAGATACGATCGAGCGCCGCGGTCGCATCATCCTGATCGAGGTTGAGCTCGGTGGCGAACAGGTCGAGATCGTTACGCGAAAAATCTCCCAACAGCACCTGCTGCGTCACGTTGAACGGCGATAGCTCCGCCTCTTCTATGAGGCTGACCGGATCGCACTCTCCCATGAGCACGAATGTGAGGCGCGAGAAATCCGGATCCGTCGTGCGCGCGTTGTGTGCAGCCCGGATACTGACGAGAAGCTGATCCGCGTAGGGAAGCTGCTCGATACAGTGGATCTCATCGACGAATACAACAATACGTTCCGGGACGAACTGCAGGATGATCTCGGAATAGAATTCGACGAGGCGCTGCCGGTTGCTCAGTATCGATTTATCCTGCCACCACGATTGCAGGTCGTATCGAATCCTGAGCTGCCGCATCAGCCGGTAGGCCACGTTGTAATACCAGCGACCCGGGTCGCCGCCGCCGTCGCGTACGCCGATCTGTTCCAGGTCGAGAATCGCGACTTTGCAGCCGTTGTTTTCAAGACGGGCGGCCGTTGCGGCGATCAGGCTCGATTTACCGGTCCGGTCCGGCGCGATGACGTGTGCGAACTGACCCGCAACGACGGTATCGTACAGGAGGTCATCGGCTTTCCTGCGAATGTAACCGGCACGCACGGCATGCAGCGGCGCGCCGACGCTGAAGAATTCGCCGGTCGTATCCAGCTGCGCTCGATCTCCGGTAGATTTTTCGGTGGAATCACCGGCCATCGCTGGCTCCGTTGCGGTACGCTTTCCCTGTATGGGCATTGTATCGTTTAAGCGATGACCGATTCACGCCTCTTGAAGAAAGACCTGTTTGGCGAGGTATGGCTGGTCTGCACATCTGCAGGGACGGTCATACGGCGCGACACGCGGACCGCCCCCTGGTGGATACGCTGGCTGGCGGGCGCGCTCTTGAGACGTGAGGCCAGGACCTTGTTGGTCCTGGACGGCCTCGACGGCGTCCCGCAAGTACTGTCGGTCGAGCCGGACGCACTCACCCGGAGCTTCATCGAGGGTCAACCGATGCATGTCGGCAGGCCCGCAGCCCGGGATTACTTCCTGAGCGCGGCTCGCCTGCTGCGGCGGATGCATGCGCGAGGAATCGTGCACAATGACCTCGCCAAGGAACCCAACTTGCTGGTCCGGGAGGATGGCAGCGCCGCGTTCATTGACTTTCAGCTCGCCTCGCATGCACCCGGGCGCGGCCGGCTGTTTCGTGTGGCAGCTCGCGAAGATATTCGTCACCTGCTCAAGCACAAACGAACCTATCGGCCCGATGATCTGACAGAACGCGAACGTCGAATTCTCGCCAGCCCGTCGCCGATATCCCGTGCTTATATGGCGACCCTCAAGCCCCTGTACCTGTTCATCACGCGGCGCCTGCTCGGATGGTCCGATCGCGAAGGTGCCGGCGATCGGGGGCGGCAGGATTGACCGTCAGCAGCGCCTGGTGACTGCCGCATTTGGTGCTGGCGGCATTTGGAGTAAACTACCGACACTGCAAACCTGGAAAGGACTACAAGTGGACTTCTGCCATCAACACAATCTCGTTGACCAGAGCGAAGCGGGCCGCGATCGCAGTTTCGGCATTCGAGTAAGCCTGCCCGCGAGCGACACGCTCAGAAACGTGCTTGGCGATGACTGGGAACGACTCCACTGGTATGCCACCGAAGAAGAACGCGACGAGGCGTTTGAGAAAATGGCGATCCGGCACGGCTACTATCGCAAGACGGATTCCCCGACCCAGGTCCTCGAGAAAGTCACACGTTGATCAACGCGGCGGCGTGCCGATTGACAGGTAGACATTCTTCTGACCGCCCTCGGCGAAGCCGGCGGCAAGGAATACCGGACCGATGAAGGTGTCGATACCTGCAAAAATACTACTGCTGACCAGCGCCGAATCCAGGCTCATTTCGGAACGCGACTGCCACACGTTGCCGGCCTCGGCCGAGATGCCGAGATAGACCGGCGTGTCGAAGATGCCACCCGTCGTCTCGCCCACCCGGCGATAGTAGACGAGCCGCGCCAACGCTGCATGAGGGCCACTGATTTCGCCTCTGTCGAGTCCTGACAGGCGCAGGAATCCGCCCAACGTAAAGAAATCCTGAACAGTATTGTCCGACTGCAGCGTCGTCGCGTAACCGAGCCCCGCTTGCAGGCTGTTCTTGCCACGACTCCAGGTCCGCGCGATGTCACCTTCGATCGTGTCAAACTTGTTATCGGCACCGAAACCCGGCCGTGAGAGCGTCCAGCGCAGCTCGGAGCGGGTGCCACTGCGCGGGAAATGCGCCGAGTCCAGGGAGTCATAACGAAACAGGGCGAACGCGCCGCCACTATCGAAATCGGTGCTGGGGATCACGGGATCACCCACCTTGACGCGCGTTTCCCCGATGCCACGGAACGCCCCCACGCGCAACTCACCGACATTCCCGAGTTCGCGACCGAAATCGAAACCAGCCTCGGCCACGGAGACGCGCAGTCGTGCAACGGTCTGGTCCATCGCAAACGCATTGAGATTCTCCTGGCTCAGTTCCAGGCGCGGCGCCACGAACCAGCGCGAATCGAAACTTAGCGGCTGGTAGAACTCCGTTGCAATCTCCGGATCGGAGCCCAGGCGCAGATCCGTGCGCCACTCGGCACCGAGGCGATTCAGGCCGACGCGCGTCATGCGCGTTTCGATGTTGAAACCCGTCGAGCCTTCGAAGTCTTCTTCGAGGGATACGCCAAATTGCAGGATGTTCGGGCCCCAGCTCTTGGTCGTCGCAAGATACTCGACGCCCGTGCCTTCTTCTTCAACGAGCCGGTAGCCAACGTGCTCGTAGAGCTGCAGGCCGTAGAGACGTTCCGCGTTCGCCGCGAGTTCACCCGCATCGATGGGATCTCCCTTCGCGACGGTCAGGCGAGACTCGAGCACGGCCGGCGCGAGTTTCCCGTCGTGCACGACGCGCACGAACGCTAGCTGCTGGTCTTCCTGTGGGACCGACGCACGCCGGGCCTGGTACGCCGCGTAACCGTCGGCGTCAAGCGCGACTTCCTCGAGCTTCCCGGCTTCTGCCCTTGCCGCTTCTTCGCCAGGGCCGATTGTCTGCGCGATGTTGCCGAAGTCCGTCGACGCGAAAACTCCGAGCTCTGGCCGAATCAACACATCGCGCTCACCGAGCCGGTCTATCTGCCGCAGCGTCTCCTTCCTGATCAGGATGGTCAGTACCTGCTCGGAAATTTCGAGCGCCGAGTTCAGCTCGTCGCGCCGGTAAAGCGGGAACTCCACGTCGACAGCTATGATGACGTCGACACCCATCGACTGCATGACGTCGACGGGCAGGTTGCCGATCAGGCCACCATCGACGAGTAGCCGATCGTCGATGGTCATGGGCGCGATCGCGCCCGGTACCGACATGCTCGCGCGGATGGCCTGGGCCAGGTCGCCCTTCGCCATGACATAGGCTTCACCGCGCTCGATGTCCGACGCCACGGCGCGAAACGGGATCGGCAGCGCATCGAAGTCGTCGATATTCGAGACATTCAATGTAAGGTCGCGCAGCAGCAGGTCCAGTTTTTGCCCCTGGATAACGCCCTGCGGCAGCACGAGGTCGGACCCGCGCAGGCCCATCTCGAAATCCATCGGAAACTGTGCGTCGTCCTGTTTGCGACGAAAGCTCAGGTCCGCGCGGCTCGGGTCGTCGCTCAGCGCTTCCGCCCAGTCCAGCGAATCCGTGAGTTGCTCGAGTTCGCTCACGCTCATGCCGCTCGCATAGAGGCCGCCGACAACGGCACCCATGCTCGTGCCGGCTATTACGTCGATCGGGATTCGCTGGCGCTCGAGTTCCTTGAGGACGCCAATGTGCGCGGCACCGCGAGCGCCGCCGCCACCCAGTACGAGTCCTACACGTGGGCGCTGCTTGTCGGAAGAGCTGCCCGGGGCGGGCAACTCAGCCGCGGCCGCCACGGGCAGCAGCGCGAGGATCACTAGCGCCTGCAGGAGCAGGCGTCCGGGGCAACTTGATTCAGTCATCAGGGAAACTCTTATGAGGCAGACTTTCGAAGAAAGACACATAATAACCGCGCACGAATGAGGGTGAGATGATCGATTTCGAAAAGCCATGGATGACGAGGCTCCTCGCCGCCCTGCTCCTGTCGCCCCTGCCGGCCACTGCAGCAGAACCTGGTTCAGCCGACAGCGAGATCGACGAGATCGTCGTCACGAGCCAGCGCCGGGAACAGCCACGCGCGGAGCATGCGGGCAATATCGCTCTGCTGGACGCTGCGACAATTGCCGCAGTCGGCCACCAGCATATTCATGAACTGATGACGCGCGTGTCGGGTGTGTGGCTCGTTCGCGGCAGCGGCCAGGAGCACCTGACGGCAATACGTTCACCAGTGCTCACGGGCGCAGGGTCCTGCGGAGGCTTCCTGTTCCTCGAAGACGGTATTCCTGTGCGCCCGGCCGGATTCTGCAACGTCAACCAGATGTTCGAGATCAACACCGAGCAGGCGGCCGGCATTGAAGTCATTCGCGGCCCGGGCAACGCACTCTACGGCTCCAACGCCCTGCACGGCATCGTAAATGTCCTGGCACCAGGGCCCGACGAGCGGCATCGGAACATGGCCGCTATCGAGGCGGGTTCGAACGAGTACCTTCGTGTCAGGGGATCGGTGTCAGACGGATCGGCGCTGCTCGCATCCCTGATCTACAGCGATGATGACGGCTTTCGCGACGATTCCGGTTACCGCCAGGCGAAGCTCAACCTCAAGCGCCATTGGAACCTTCCCGCGTCCGACCTGACCGTCGCCCTGAACGCGACCGATCTCGACCAGGAAACCGCGGGATTCATTTTCGGGAAAGACGCATACAAAGACCCCACGCTGAGTAGCGGCAACCTCTTTCCCGAGGCCTTCAGGGACGCGTCGGCCCAGCGCCTGTATGCGATCTGGACCAGCTCGCTGCCCGCTTACGATATCGACGTGCGCCCTTACATCAGGCACTCCGACATGGATTTCCTGCAGCATTTCCTGCCAGGCCAGCCGCTCGAGGAGAACGGGCACGTGAGCGCGGGCGCGATCACGGCGATCTCCTTCGGCGACGACGAGCGCAATTTTGTCGCCGGAATCGACCTCGAGTGGAGCGACCTGTTTCTCAAGGAAACACAACTCAGTCCCACCGAAGGCTCGGATTTTCTGCGCGAGACCCGACCCGCAGGCAAGCACTACGACTACGACGTCGTGAGCCTCGCTGCGGCGCCCTACCTGCAGGCGGATTTCAGGATCAACGAGAGGTTCACATTCGGCGCCGGCCTGCGTCTCGAATACCTGCATTACGACTATGACAACAACATGCTCACCGGGAACACACGTGACGACGGCACGGAATGTGGATTCGGTGGCTGCCTGTATTCGCGTCCGGCCGATCGCACGGACGACTTCACGAACGTCGCTCCGAAGTTCTCGTTCCTTTACGACCTGCGTGAAAATACCGCCCTGTACGGCAGTCTGGCCAGGGGCTTCAGGGCGCCGCAGGCTACCGAGCTGTATCGCCTGCAGAGCGGCCAGGAGGTCGCCGACCTCGATTCCGAGCGCCTCGACAACGTGGAGTTCGGCGTGCGCGCCGGCGCGAACGACTGGTCGATCGATGCTGCCCTCTTCTACATGAAAAAGCGCGACAGCGTCATTCGCGACGCCGAAGGATTCAACGTGAGTGGCGGCCGCAGCAAACATACGGGAGTCGAAGCGGAATTCGACGGCCAGTTCACCGACTGGCTGCGTCTTGAAATGGTTGCCAGCTACGCGCGTCACGAGTACGACTTCGACACCGTCGCGGCTCGTGGTGAGTCCTTCGAATCCGGCAACGACGTCGACACGGCGCCCCGCTGGATGGGCAGCGCCGAACTGTTTTTCGAACCGGGCAGCAATGCGAGCATTGCGCTGCAGTGGACGTACATGGGTGACTATTACCTCGACGCCGAAAACCGTTTCACCTATCCGGGACACGATCTCGTGAACCTGCGCGCCAGTATCGGGTTGTCGCGGCAACTCGAAGTGACCGCGCGCTTCAACAACGTGTTCGATACCGAATACGCCGATCGTGCCGATTACGCGTTCGGCAATTACCGCTATTTCCCGGGCCGCCCGAGAGAGTTGTTCATCGAGTTACGGTACTTTCCCGCGGCTCGCTAGCCCACGCACCAGGAATCGGCGTACGCCATCAAGCCTTTGACTTGATTGGCTTTTTCCTGATCATCCCAGTCGCACTCGCGCGCGGCGATAGCGGCAATCGCCGCGTACATCGGCCGGCCCTGGTCCGCATCGAGGCCAACCATCATGCGCCGGAACACGATGTCTGCGAGCGTTCTCGCGAACTCCTCGCGCAGCGCAAACACAACCTCGGCTGCCAGCACCCTGGCGCCTGCATCCAGCGTCCTGGCCAGGTCTGATTGTTCCCGGCATGCATCGGCGATCGCCGCCGCGCGTCCACCATAGATTGACAGCAGGCGGATCACGCCCTCGTCCGACAACAAGCCCAGCGACCGCAGCTTCTCTGCCGCTTCGTCCCTGCCCCAGGTGCCGGGCAGCACGTTGTCGCGCGTCCGGCATTTTGGCAGTTTCATCCTGTTGAGCTTCGCGATCTTGTCTACGGCCTGTTCGGCCAGGCTACGATACGTGGTCAGCTTGCCGCCTATGATGGAAAGCATTCCTTTGCCGATCTGCCGGTTGACCTTGATGATGTGGCGTCGCGTGATCGCCGATTCCGGTCCTTTTTCCTGGAATGGCAGCGGGCGCACGCCGGCATAAGCGAAATGTATGTCGTCTCTCGACAGCCCGGCGCCGGGGAACACTCTATTGGTCTCGGTGAGGAGGTAATCGACCTCCTCGTCGCTGACGCGAATAGCGTCGAGGTCGCCATCGTAACGGATGTCAGTCGTGCCGATCAGGTACTGGTCGTTCCAGGGCAGGATGAAAAACGGCCTGCCGTCTGCTTCCGCCTCGACGTAGAACGCCTCTTGCGGCGCGCCTTCGAACTTGCCGACGATGATGTGGCTGCCTTTGGTGCCGCCAATATGCCGATTCGTCGACACGGGGGCTGTCTCGAGGACGCGGTCGACCCACGGACCTGCCGCATTGACGATCGTGTCGACAGAAATCTCATGCGAGGAGTCGTCCGTTCGATCGACATAGGTCAGCGACTGGACCGCGCCATCTGCGAGGCCAATCGCGGTTACCTCGCAATGTGTGAGTACTTCGGCGCCGGCCGACCTGGCCGCCAGCAGGTTTTCGAGCACCAGGCGCTCCGCGAACCTGACCTGCGCATCGTAGTAGCGCGCGGCCGCACGCAGGCCGTCCTTCTTTAGCCCCGGTTCTTCCGCCTTGATTTCGGCCCCGTTGAGCATCTCGTGATTCGGCACCGTCTTGCGGAACGACAGCAAGTCGTAGGCGATCATGCCGAGGCGTATGAGCAGTGGGCCGCGACGCGCGCCCTCGAAGATCGGAATACAGATACGTAGTGGTGTGACCAGGTGCGGAGCGTTGAGCCGCAGGTTGCGCCTCTCACGCAGCGACTCGTACACGAGCGGAATCTCGCCGTACTCAAGGTAGCGCAGGCCGCCGTGAATCAGTCGGCTCGAGATGGCCGAACAACCGCTGCACATATCGTTCTTGTCCAGGATGACAACCCGCATGCCTCGCAGCGCAGCATCGACTGCGATTCCGGCCCCATTGACGCCAGCGCCGATAATCGCGACATCGAAATGGCGTGTTGTGCCGTTCATTTCGGTCGCACCTGCCCGCTGCCGCGCACTACGTACTTGTAGCTCGTGAGTTGCTCCGCCCCGACCGGCCCACGCGCGTGAATCCGTCCCGTCGCGATACCAATTTCTGCGCCCATACCGAACTCGCCACCGTCGGCGAACTGCGTGGACGCATTGTGCAACACGATCGCGCTATCCACTTCGCGGAAGAAACGCTCGGCGGCATCGGGGTTCCGGGTCACGATGCTCTCGGTATGCCCGGAACCGTACTTTGCGATGTGCTCTACAGCCTCTGAAATATCGTTGACAACGCGCATGGAAACGATGGCGTCCAGGTATTCCGTCGACCAGTCGGCCTCGACCGCAGCACGCACTGCGTCAGCCAGGGCGGTGACCTGTTCATCGCCTCGCACTTCACATCCGGCATCCTGCAAAGCCGTGACAACCTCCGGTACCAGTCGTTTTGCAGCGCTGCGATCCACGAGGATCGTCTCGGCCGCTCCGCAGATGCCGGTACGACGCATCTTCGCGTTGAGAGCGATCTCCCGGGCCATCTCCGGATCAGCGTCTGCATGCAGGTACACATGGCAGATGCCCTCGAGATGGCCAATGACAGGCACACGGGCTTCGTCCTGCACGCGCTTGATCAGGTTCTTGCCTCCGCGCGGCACCACGACGTCGACCCATTCCGCCATCGACGATAGCAGGTAGCCCACGGCGGCCCGGTCTGTCGTCGGCACCATCTGTACGGCGTCGGCGTCCAGGTCAGCTGCCAGGAGGCCCGCGCGCAGGCACTCGTAAATCGCCGTGCTCGAGTGAAAGCTCTCGGAGCCGCCACGCAGAATCACGGCATTGCCCGACTTGATGCACAACGCCGCCGCGTCTGCCGTCACGTTAGGACGGCTCTCGTAGATGATGCCAATGACGCCGAGGGGCACCGACACTCGCTGGATACGGAGGCCGTTCGGCCGCTCCCATTCCGCGATGACCCTGCCAACGGGGTCGTGGAGTTCCGTGATCGTCTCCATGCCGGCGGCCATCGCCTCGATGCGTGAAGCATCCAGCAGCAGGCGATCGAGCATCGCGCCGCTGAGGCCGCGTTCTTTCGCCGCCTCCATGTCCCTGCAATTTGCCGCAATGATGCCGTCGGCGCGCTCCCGGATCGCTGCGGCCCCGTGCGCGAGCGCCGCGTCGCGCTGAGCGTTGTCGCTCATTGCCAGCGCAGCCGCCGCCCTGCGCCCCGCGCGCCCCATACTGTTCATTGTCTCGGGTATGGACAACTCGTTCTCTTTAGCTGTCGCCATCAAATAACACCAGCTCGTCGCGATGAATCAGGACCGAGCGCCCGCGGTACCCCAGGGCCTCCTCGATATTCTCGGACCGGCAACCGCGCAGGCGCAACGCGTCGGTATTCGAGTATTCTGTCAGGCCGCGGCCGAGTTCGGAACCGTTGGGACCGACGACGGTCACGACGTCGCCACGCCGAAAATTACCCAGTACCTCGACGACGCCGACCGGCAGCAGGCTGTTCCCCGTACGCAGCGCTTTTGCCGCTCCGTCATCGATACGCAGTTCGCCGCGTACTTCGAGCACGCCGGCCAGCCACTGCTTGCGCGCCGCCGCGGGCGTGCCCTCCGCGCGAAACAGTGTACAGCGACCCGCTGCCGACAGCGCGTGCAACGGGTATTCGACCGCACCGCTCGCGATGATCGTCGAACAGCCGGCATGTGTTGCAATACGCGCCGCCTGGACCTTGGTCGCCATACCTCCGCTGCCGATGTCGGAGCGCGTCTCCCCGGCCATGGCCAGCATGTCGGACGTAATCGCAGCAACTTCGGGAATGTGCTCAGCGTCCGGGTTCTTGCCCGGGTCCGCCGTGTAAAAACCGTCCACATCGGACAACAGGATCAGCGCGTCGGCCATGACGAGCTGCGCCACCCGAGCAGCAAGTCGATCATTATCGCCGTAGCGGATCTCCTCGGTTGCGACCGTGTCGTTCTCATTGATGATTGGCACTACGGACTGCTCGATCAGCCGTCCGAGTGTCCCTCGCGCATTCAGGAAGCGACGACGGTTTTCCGTGTCATCGGGTGTTAGCAGGATCTGAGCAGCCGCGATGCCGTGCTCACCGAGCACTTCCTGGTAGGCATGCACCAGCTGCACCTGCCCGGCTGCCGCGGCCGCCTGCAGATCTTCGAGGCGTGCGCGCCGTTTGTTGATGCCGAGCACGGCGCTGCCGATCGCGATTGCCCCGGACGAGACGATCAATACCTCGTGGTTGTTCTCCATAAGATAGGAGATATCGTCTGCCAGCGTTTCGAGCCAGGACCGATCCAGTCTTCCATTGTCGTGGACGAGCAGGGACGAACCGACCTTGATAACCAGCCGGCGATAGTCGGACAGCGCCAGGTCGGCCACGGCTTAGCCGGCGAGCAAGTGCTGTCGATCGAAAGACGTCAACGTGACCTCGCCTTTCGAAACGGCGACTGTGCCACTGCGGGCGACGGCCGTAATCTCACCGACCTTCGCTGCCTCTTCGACGAAGTGATCGATCTCTTCGACGTTGCCGGTCAATTGCAACGTACAACTGACCTGCGCCTCGTCGAGCATTTCCGCGCCAAGTCGCTTGGCCACTGACATCGCCTTGGCCAGGCCGCCCGTACCCAACTTGACCTTGACGATCGCCAGTTCTCGTTCGAAATGTTCACCCAGCGTCATATCGTGAATATTGACGACATCCACGAGCTTCGCGAGCTGGGCATTGAGCTGCGCGATTGCAGCGTCGGAGCCCGTGATAACGAGCGTCACCCTGGACACCCTCGGGTCATAGGTCGGTGCCACGTTGAGAGTTTCGATGTTGTAGCCGCGCGACGAGAACATGCCCGTCATACGGGTGAGAGCGCCAACCTCGTTCTGCAGGAGGACTGAAATTGCGTGTCGCATGGGATGCTCGCTTCTGCTCCGACCGGAGAATTACGTATGAAACCAATCTGCTGCCGTTGACTCGGATGGTCGCGCAGATACGGCAGTATTGCAATGCACCTGAAATTAGTAAACACTCGCGAAAAATCCGTAACTTATAGACGCGGGCACCAGCGCGATGAATGACCCGGTAAACACGGCCGAACTGAGCGAACATCCGCTCAAGGGCCAGACCATGAGCGGCGCGGATACGGTCGTGCAGGTGATGGCGGACGAAGGCGTTCGCACGATATTTGGCTACAGCGGCGGCGCGATACTTCCTATCTACGACGCGATTTTTCGCTACAACGACCGGCACGAAAGCGGGGACGGCGGAGCGGCGATGCCCCTGGTCGTGCCGGCCAACGAACAGGGCGCAGGCTTCATGGCAGCCGGTTATGCCAGGGCAAGCGGCGAGGTCGGCGTGGCCATGGTCACGTCGGGCCCAGGTGCCACGAATACCGTAACACCCGTTCGTGACAGCATGGCCGACTCGGTTCCACTGGTCGTTATCTGTGGCCAGGTGCCGCGTGCCGCAATCGGCACGGATGCGTTCCAGGAGGCGCCCGTCGCGGCCATCATGGGCGCAGTCGCAAAACACGTGTTTCTCGTGACCGATCCCGAACAACTCGAAGACACGATGCGCAGCGCATTCGAACTGGCGCGCACCGGCAGGCCAGGCCCCGTCGTCGTCGACATCCCCAAGGACGTGCAGAACTGGGAAGGCGAATTCAAAGGCGAAGGTTCGCTGCCGCTGCACGGTTATCGCCGCCGCCTCGCAAAGGTCGAGGGCAACGTCCTGAGCGACGATGCGTGTGAGCGGTTCTTCACGATGCTCTCGGAATCCGAACGTCCGCTGATCTATGCGGGTGGCGGTGTCATCAACGCGAACGCGACCAAGGCCATGCGCAGGCTTGCCAACGAATACGGCATCCCGGTCACGACGACACTCATGGCGCTGGGCGCCAGCGACACGACCCATCCACTCGCGATGCACATGCTCGGCATGCACGGTATTGCGTCGGCCAACTACGCCGTCGAAGACTGCGATTTCCTGATCACCATTGGTGCGCGTTTTGATGATCGCGTCGCGGGCAACCCGTCACAGTTCGGACCGAATGCGAAGAACATCGCCCATTTCGACGTGGACTTTGCCGAGATCGGCAAGGTGAAACGCGTCGACTGGCACCACGTCGGTATGCTCGAGCGCGACCTCACGGACATGCTGGCCTATGGCCGGCGTATCGGCTTCGCCAAGTCCTTCGAACAATGGCACGAAGAGATTGCCGAACTCAAGAAGGAGTACGCGCTCAATTACGACCGTAATTCGAAACTCATCCAGCCTTACGCGGTGATTGAAGAAGTCAACAAGCACAGCAAGGGCGAAGCCATCATCTCGACGGGGGTCGGCCAGCACCAGATGTGGGCGGCGCAGTATTTCGATTTCCGCGAACCGCGACTGTGGCTGACCTCGGGCAGCATGGGCACGATGGGATTCGGCCTGCCCGCCGCAATCGGTGCACAATTCGCGCGCCCCGACAGGACTGTCATCGATATCGACGGTGACGGCAGCATTCGCATGAATATTGGCGAACTCGAGACGGCTACCACTTACAACCAGCCCGTCAAGGTCATCGTACTCAACAACTTCGGTGATGGCATGGTGCGGCAGTGGCAGCACCTTTATTTCGAAGGCCGCATGTCGGGCAGCGACAAGTCACTGCACAGCAAGGACTTCGTCAAGGCAGCCGAGGCCGATGGCTTCAGGTTCGCGCGGCGCCTCGACAAGAAGGCGGACCTGCCCAGGCTGATCAGGGAATTCATGGAATTCGACGGCCCGGCATTCCTCGAGGTGATCATCGACCGCGACGCCGGCGTTTACCCGATGGTCGGCCCGGGCATGAGCTATGACAAGATGATCACGGGCGACTTCATCAAGTCCCGGGATAAGCCGAGCGACGACACACCCGGACCCAGCGAAATGTTCTGATGACGACATTAACGGGCCGCGCTACTCGCACACTTTCGGGCTACGTGATCACCCTGCTCGAATATCCGCGCTGGCTCATCGAGCGCGACGTCGACTTTACCGACTGCAAGCATGGTGGCAGATTCAATTCGCACGACGAGGAGTGCACGTCATGCGAATTCGGCACAGCCTGTCGTTGGCTGAACACCGGGCGCGATGCGCCGGGCCCGGACACACCGCTGACCGAACTCCTGGCAGCACTTGGCACCGCTGTCCGCTACCTCCGTTCACCGCAACACGATCACGTGCAGCATGTTCGCAATTGTGATTGCGATACCTGCGAATGGTTACGCGAGGCACAGAGCTTCCTGAGACAGCATCGTCACAGGGCATAATGGCGTGCAAACAGAATCGAGGTCCTATAGATGAGCGAGATCCACCTGTCCGGCGGCTGCCTCTGCGGTTCGGTTCGGTACGAGATTTCAGGTAAAGAGGGCCGCTTCTGGCATTGCCATTGCCGGCGTTGCCGCAAGGCGACAGGCACGGGTCATGCCAGCAACGTACTGCTCAAACCCGATTCCGCGGAATGGACCGCTGGCGAGGACCTGCTGAAGGTCTACAAAGTCCCCGACGCGAAATTCTACAGGGCTATATTCTGCAGCACCTGTGGCAGTCCGCTGCCACGAGTGGCGCCCGACATGAGTATTGCGGTCGTACCCGCCGGAACACTCGATAACGACCCCGGCTTGCGGCCGGAGGCGCGAATCTTCGAGGGTTCGAAAGCGCCCTGGTCCTGCGATGACACGGTGGTACCCGGCCACGACAAGTACCCGGGATAGACTGTAAAGTGCTTGATTCCGCTGTATTATGTGAATTGGTGCAAGGAAATCACGCTGCAATTGAGCGAGATTAGGTGGAGACCTGGTACCGGTCACAATGCGATGCTGATAACGCCGAGACGAGACAACCTGAACAAGATCGTTATCCTCAACCCGAAAGGGGGTTGCGGCAAGTCCACACTCGTCACCAATCTCGCCGCCTATTATGCGGGCAGCGGCAAGCCACCCGCGGTCATGGACTACGATCCGCAAGGCTCGACGACAGCCTGGCTCGAGCGTCGGCCGGAAGACTTGCCGAAGATACACGGCATCGCAGCCTACAAGAAATCCATGCAGGCGACGCGCAGCTGGCAGCTGCGCGTGCCGAACGATACGGTCAACCTGCTCGTCGACTCACCCGCCAGCGTCTCCCATGACGACTTGCGCGAACTCACTCGCGACTCGACCAGCATCCTCGTTCCCGTACTACCGTCTTCGATGGACATTCACGCAGCTTCGCGATGCATCGCAGACCTGCTGCTCGTCGCGAAAATCGATCGCAACGACAAGAAGCTGGCCGTCGTCGCCAACCGGACGCGCAAGCACACCAAGAGCTTCGCAAAGCTCATGCGTTTCCTCGACTCGCTCGGTATTCCGATCATCGCCGTGATGCGTGACAGCCAGAATTTCGTGCACGCCGCCGAACACGGCATCGGCGTTTGCGAGATGCAGCCATCGCGCGTGAAGCCCGACGTCGAGGCAATCGACAGGATTGTGCAGTGGCTGCAGGCCTGGCCGCAACGACGCAAGATCGCGCAGACGATCAAGGCGCGCAAAAAAAACACTGTGGCACAGCGTTCTATCCTGAAGCGCGCTCAGTTCGGGTCAGCCTGACGACCCTCTCTGTATCTCGGCGAACAGACCAACGTCGACATTTCCGCCGCTCAGGACGATAGCTGTCGTCTTGCCGCGCGTCTCGATCTTGCCGGCGAGCACTGCCGCGAGGGCGACCGCTCCACCGGGCTCCACGACCAGCTTCAGGTTGCGGAACGCGAAGCGCATGGCTTCGCGCACCTCGTCATCGCTGACGGCGAGTCCCCCGGCAAGCAGGCGATGGTTTATCTCGAAAGTCATCTCCCCGGGCATATGCGCCTGCAGGGCATCGCAGATCGATCGCGCCGCGGGATCTACGCTGAGGCGCTGCCCGGCAGTCAGCGAGCGCGCGGTATCGTCAAACTCCAGCGGCTCAACCGTGTACACCGCCGTTTCCGGGAGCCGTGCATTGAGGGCGACGGCGCTGCCCGACGACAAACCTCCGCCGCCGCAGCAAATCAGGACCTGGTCCGGCGGCTGCTCCATCCCGATGGCCTGGTCCGCGATTTCCAGACCCACCGTGCCCTGCCCCGCGATGATATCCACGTGATCGTAAGACGGCACAATGACGGCATCGCGTTCGGCCGCCTCGGCTCGCGCGATCGCCTCGCGATCTCCCGTATAGCGATCGTAGGTGATCACCTCGCCGCCGAGTCGACGTGTATTCTCGAGTTTCGCGCGCGGTGCGTCCTCGGGCATCACGATCGCAGTGGGGATGCCCAGCATGCCGCCGGCAGCCGCTACGCCCTGCGCATGGTTGCCCGACGACCAGGCCACGGCGCCGCGCCTTCTTTCGTCCGCAGCGAGCTGGCTCAGGAGATTGTATGCGCCACGAATCTTGAACGATCCTGTGACCTGCAAACACTCCGGCTTGACGAGCACCTTGCCGCCAGCCACCGCATCGAGTTCGAAGTTACGCAACAGCGGCGTAATGACACTGACTCCGCGAAGTCGACCAGCCGCGGCTTCGATATCATCGACGTCGATCATTCGACGGTCTCTTTAGCCAGCCGGTCTATTTTCGCCGCACAGATAAAGTCGTTGTCCGACAGGCCATCGATCGCATGCGTCGTGTAGCTCACGTCGCAGCGACCATAGCTGATCGTGACTACGGGATGATGGCCTTCGCTAACCGCGATCCAGGCGAGCGCGTTTGCGAAAGCGAGTGTGCGGCTGTATGCGGGAAATTCGAAACTCCTCGAGATTTCGAGACCGTTCTCACTGAGTACCCAGTCCTTGTGCAGGACCTGCATAAGATCCCGGACCTGTTCCGGGCTCAATGGCTCCACCCCGCCTTCGCAGGGCTCGCATTTCTTGTCGGCAAGTTTCTCGACCACTGCGCGCTCCCGATCCTGTCCAGCTGCAGACCCTAGCAACGACGCCTCGAAAGTACCACAGAAAAAAGGCCGACCCTTGCGGGCCGGCCAGGCGGAGACTCACGATGAGCCACAGGGAAGATCAGTTCGGGTTTGCAGCGACCGAATGCACGTCATCGATGAACAGCTTGACGCTGACGCGGCGTTCGAGCGCATAGCTGTCGACGTTCTCGTCTTGCGCAACGGATTCACCGTGCGCGGATACGCTGATTCGGCTCGGGTGAACACCGGACGCAATAAGCTGGTCGCGCACGAACTCGACACGCTTGTTCGACAGCTCGAAGTTGTATTGTTCGTCGCCGCGCTCATCGGCGAAGCCGTCCAGCTGGATACGAATCTCCGGCATGGTGGCCAGCGTACCGGCAAGGCGGGCAAGCCGTTCGCCCGTGGTGTCGGCGAGTGCGAACTCATCGGTCCGGAACAGCAGATCCATCGCGATGCCGGCCTGCATGAGCGCAACCAGTTCCGGTCGTGCAATGTCGCGGAGGTTTTCGATCTCGCCACCAAGTTCGGTGATGTCGTCTTCGAGGTCGGCCACCTCGTTGCGCGAAGCGCTTAGCGAGCCCTCGAGACCATCGAGCTGCTCGTTCTTCTTGTGCCAGTTGTCACCGAGTTTGGCACCGATCGCCGCGCCGATGACGAAGCCAACCGGTCCGCCGGCAGCTGCGCCGACGACGGCGCCAGAGGTAATACCGATGGACTCCTCCCGGGAAGCCTTGTCCTCGGCTAGCGCCGGAGTCGCTCCGAGCATTACGGCCAGCGCGGTGAAGGTTATCGCTGTTGAAGATTTACGCATTTGAATGTACTCCTTTCCAAGGCCCCTGTTGGCCTGCTTCGGAGTTCATTACACGTCGAAATACCGGTAGCGAAAGGTCGTTATCGTGGAAAGCTCGGGATCAATTGTGGCGAAACGTGGCAGCGATTCGGTTAGCGGTTCTCATCCGTGAGCGCCACGAACGTGCCGCCGTTTCTTTCGCACAAGACGCGCATCAGGGTGGCGAATCGAATCGCCGTGGCAGGAATCTGCCCGCCCTTGCGAAATCCGCGCGGAAAACCGACCGCATGCAGGCGGACGCGCCGCGTGCCGTCGGCGCCGACACGGTTGATACGATCGATCGTACCGACCACGGCGTCGATCGTGTAGTTGCCCTGGAAGTCGTCGCCGAAGACATAGACACTGACCTTCTTGTCGACCGCCCAGAACTGGGTAATCGCCTCCTGGATGCCATCAACGGGGTCACTGTCACTCGTAGCCCGCCAGTTGCGCATGCGATTCACGATCGCCTGGCGACGTCCGGGCGAGTCCTTGATCCACTGCCCTACCGAGTCCGGGAACATGTAACGGCCGTCGTCATTCATGATCTGGAGGCCCTTTACCGTGGGGTAGGCTTCGAGCGTCTCCCGGATCTTGCGCTGCACGAGGCCCCAGTTGTAGTTCTGCATACTCGGTGACGTATCGACGACGAAGATGACGTATTCGCTGTCGACGGGAATGCCTGCCACGGCATCTTCGTCGGGCCGCCGGTAATAGGGTTGCAAACGCCGCATTTCTTCGGTCAGGCGCTGCTTCGCGGCCTGCATTTCGCCCTCGTCGATCGTCTCTTCTTCTTCCTGCTTCGACGCCTGGTACTGGCCACGAATCTTGTTCAGGTCGCCGCTGAGTTCCGCGAGCTCGAGCTGCGTCGCCGCAGCGTCCTGGCTTACTTTCTTGAGCTCGCGATCCAGGATCGTGGAAGTGCCGCGCAGGTCGAACAGCTCCTGTTGCAACAGCGCAATGAGCTGTTCCAGGTTTTCCTCGGCCTCTTCGACGACCACGGGCTCGTAGATCTTGCTTAGCACGAGCAGCAGGATGATGGCGCCGAATCCACAGCAAATACAGTCGAGGAACGACAGGCTGAAAGCTTCGATGTTGCGTTTGCGCCGCATGCCTCCCCCTACGGCCAGTCTCTGGATACGCTCACGAACGAGCCGCGTGTCGTCAGTGCCAGCGACCAGAAAGAGATTGGCGCATTGAGATCGCCCTCCATCGGGTACAACATGATGTTCACAGGTATCCCCGACGGCAGCTCGCGCACAGCCTTGGCGAAGATGTTGCCGCGCTCATTACTGCTTACTACGGTTTTCGAGGTGGTCTCGGCCTCCATCGTCGGCATGCCGTCAACCAGCAGGATGATGTTGTCCGGCCGTGGCGAAAACTCCTTCGCTATCCTGAAGGCGGCGTGCATGTTGGTGCCGTTTTTCGGGACCGTCTCGCGCAGGACCCGGATCGCTTCGTTGAGCTGCGTGTCCTCGTCGGCCTCGAGCCATACGCCCTCGGTACCCTGGATCACAGGCTCGGCCTTATTATTGAACATGTAGATCTGGAATTCGGTGCCCTCCCTGAACTGGGATGTCAGCCAGTCGACAGTCGCGACGACCTGCCGCCATTTGCGAGACCGCAGCTGTTCCGATTCCGGCAGGTTGCGGCGCCTCAGGACGTTGACGAGTTTGTCGCTGAGCATGCTGGCGGAACGATCGACGAGGACGAGCGTGCGTTCCCCGCCGAGCTTGAGCCCGGTCAGGTACTGGCGGTCGCCTTCGCCCTTGAACGTGCGGATCTGTTCGCCGGCGGCATCCTGCTGCTTCTTCATTGCCAACAGTCGCTTGACCTCTTCTTCGAGCGACTTGATGTCTGATTGAAGCTTCTCGACGCGCTGGATCTTGGCCAGCGTGTCGTTGTCGTACTTGTCGAGTTCCGCCTGCAATTCCTGGATCAGCGCGATGATCTGCGCGATCTGGCTGTCCGCGTCTTCGATCTCGGTCTCGAGTTTCTGCTTCGTGTTACGCGCCAGCGCCAGGTTCTTGCGCCCTTCGAGCACCTCGATCTCGAGACGGTTGGTCTCGGCCATGAGCGCGCTGGTCTCGTCGTCCGTCGTGGCATTGACGTGCGAGTTGATGATCATGAAGAACAGGATGACAGCGCCGAAACCACAGCTCATGCAGTCGAGGAACGACATGCTGAATATCTCTGTCTGCCGGCGCCTACGAGCCACGCTGCATCTCCGCCGAAATCAGTCGCAGCTCGAAACCGGGTGTCCCCACACGAATCGAGTCGCCGGTCTGCAACACGGCCGACCCGTCGATGCGATGACCGTTCAGGAACGTGCCGTAACGGCTGTAGTCGGTCAACACGCATTGTCCGTTATCGTTTCTGACCACGCAGTGCCGACGGGAAACACCGGGCATCTCCTCCTGCAGGTCCAGCCAGCGTTCTCCCTCGGCCGGTTGCGAACCGAGCACCAGGGGTTCGCTGCCAAGCAGGTGCGCGCGGCTGCCGAACAGCAGGTGGGTCGGCTGGCCACCCGTTCCCTTGGCGCCATCCGCCTGCACCTCCATGGGTGCCTGGTCCCACGGCAGATGCCGCGCCAGCGTCAACGCGCCGCCCTGCCGGTCCTCGCGGCAGCGCTTGATCAGTCCTCGCGCCGTGGCGCCACGCTCGAGCAGGAAGACTTCCCCCCCGACCCTCGCCTTGAGCGTGTCGGCCAGGCCCGGCATGGCGGCCGCCCGGTCCGAGAGCTGCATTGCAGGCAATTCGCCGGCCCGGTAAAGCGCCCGCAGGTTGCTCACAATGCTCTGGTAAACGGGTCCGGCGGCGGCGACGAGCTGCAGGGATTCGACGTCGGCACGATGCGTGATGCCGCGATACCCGACTTCCATCGGAACCGATTCTGCGCGCGCGGCAACGGATAACCATTGCAGGATGTTGTTTTGTAATATTTGCTCCGTCTCGGCCGTATGCAACGGGTCAAAGCGAGACTGCTGCACGAACGCTTCCGCGATGATCCTGAGCCAGCTGTCGTAGAGGTTGAGCATGCCGCAGTCTGCAACGACGACAGAGCGCTCGACCTGTGCCTGCCCATCCTGAGCGAGCCGGGTCAATGTAGCGGTGTGCAGACTCAGGTCGATGTGGACTGGAACTGCGTGCACATAGTGCCTGCGGGTCGCCGCCACGGCCGCGTCAATCATCGCGACGACCGGGATGTCGGCGTCCATCGCAATGCCGAGTAACAGGCCGAGGTGCTCGGTCGTCATGTAGGCCGGCACAGCGATTGCGAGCCGATCGCCCTTGCTCGATGCGCGCTTCCACATCTGCTCGAGCTGCCTGCTGACCAGGTCCGCCGAACTCAGGTGCCTGAAACGCTGATCGGCCAGCGGCTCTGTCGAGAGCCCTGACCAGTAGCGATTGTTGATTCGACGCGGTTTGAGGCTGGCATTGGCATAGGCTTCCATGCCCGTGGCAAGGCCCTCGTCTTCCAGCAATGCAAACCCGGGTTCGCGATACAGGATCCGCTCATCGCTCGTCACCAGGATACTGGCATCGTTGAGATGTGCTGCAAGCAGGGCCACGGCGCGCCTGTACCTAATCCGCCTTCATGTGCCGGATGACCTTGTCGTCGCAGTAGGCCTCGCTGTCAAACACGAGGCGTTCCTGCGTGAGCTGCAGCTGATGAACAAGGAACATCAGGAAGATGCTGATGAGCAGCGCGATGAAGGTCGAGTTGAAGGCCACGCCAAGGCTCTGCGTGACTCCTGCGATGTCGCCCTGCACCGCCTTATCGGCCTGTGCCAGCGCCTCACCGATACCACGCACGGTGCCGATGAAGCCAATGGACGGAATGGCCCACGAAATATAGCGGATCATGGCGAGTTCCGACTCCAGCCGTTCCGCTTCGGACTCACAAATCGTATGAGTACTCGTCGAAACGTCCTGGATATTACGCGTGGAGCTGAATCGCCGTAGCGCATTGAGCAACGCGCGCGGCAGCAGCATCTGCTGGCGATCCTCGGGCAGCGCCTGCACCTGCCGCGCAAACTCGCGCGTGTCCTCGGGCAATATTCGCATGCCCTCAGCCACGGGCACGAGATCCACTTCGAGCAGCCGCCGCTCGCTGCTGATCTTGACGGTCTTGTAGCCCATGATCGCCAGCGCCCAGAACATCATGATGAAGCAGGCCTCCTGCTCGAAATCCTTGACGAGAACCCAGACGCTGCGTTCCCTGACGAAATCGGGGTCCGCCGCCGCCATCATGTTCTGCTCTTCGATGACCTGTACCGCATTAGGCCGAACGACCGAGACGTAGAACGCGTGCACGATGATGATCGCGATGATCAGCGCAAACAGCTGAAACACGAATTCGACGGGGATGTTCTTCTTGTTCATGTAATCGGGCCTTGCTTCAAATGTCCGTGGGGAATGGAATCGACTGACCGAAAGCGACGTCCTCGCTCGGTATGAATACGTCTTCATCTTCGATGGGATACGGCTCGTCGAGACCCTCGAGTTCAGCATCGGTTTCGGCCGCCGTGTCGTCGGTCGGTTCCGCTGCTTCGGGCGCCGCCGTATCGCTTTCTTCGGATTCCTGCGCCCACGCCAGTGGCGCGCCCAGCAAGAAGAACAGGATCAGGGTTCGATGCACGTTAAACCTCCTCGGAACTGTCCCCTCAATTGGACAAGCTTGCCGGGCAATTGTCGCATGAAATTTCAGTCCGCATACCTTGCTACGCGGAATCCTATGTCGGGTCTAGGCACATCGCTGTAGTCGCGGAAGCTCAGGCGCAGCTCCGTAACGCCCGCGTGTCGCCAGCTCGATCCTCGAACGACATGGCTGTTACCGCGTTCGGGGCCGACCGGATCGACGACGGGCGTGGTCAATCCGGGGGTAGGCACCGTGTACAGGTCGTTGACCCATTCGGCAACATTGCCCGCCGAATCGAAGATCCCGAGCGGGTTTGACTTGAACTTGCCGACCGGTGCCGTCGAGGCGAAGCCGTCGTCGTAAGCCGGCAATATGGACGGTACCAGGGGCCTTGCCGTCACGTCCGCGAGATTGCCGCTGTTCTCCGGTGGCGGCCACTTGCTCCCCCAGGCGAACTTCAGCGGCGTCGGCCGGCCCGCGTAGCGCATTGCCAACGCCCACTCGGCCTCGCTCGGAAGTCGATAACCGTCGGGCGTCGGATACACGGGCACCCACTGGTCAAACTCCTGTTTGTAAACCGGCGTGCGCCCCTCCTGTTTGCTGAGCCAGTTGCAATACTGCACGGCATCCGCCCACATTACGTTCGCGACAGGGTTGTTGTCCGCAGCCAGTGCCGGATGCACGTCGCTACCGGAGTCATGGTTCTTGCGAAACGCCGCGAATTGCTTGTTGGTGACTTCGTGAATGCCGATCAGGAACGGCCGCGTAATCGTCACGGGCCGGATCACCTCGTTAGCGCGCCGCCCTGCTTCGGCCCGCGACGCCCCCATCGAGAATGTGGCGCCTTCGACACGGCGCAGCGTCTGTCCGTCGGCCGTTTTGACGGTCTGCGCAACCGCGTCCCGGGCGATTGCCTCGTTGGACCGCAGCCGTGCCGTGAGCGTCTGCGGGTACCCCGGGCGCGGCGTGATCGTGCGGCTCCAGGAACGATAGCCCTGCCTGCGCACTTCGATGCGGTGCGGCGCAGAGCTCAATCGCACGGTCGTCTTGCCGGTACCTCGTGCCCGGCCATCGACGTAAACGGTTGCGTCCTGTGGCTGCACCTCCACGGTCACGGTGCCCAGGCGCGCAGACAGATCGACCGTGATCGAATCGCTTGCCGCGGACTCGAGCCGCAGGCTGCGCGTCGTAACGCCGTAGCCCGCCTTCGACATGCCGATTTCGTAGTTCACGTCGGGCGACAGCGACAGCGTAATCGGAGACTGGCCGCGATAGCGCCCGTTTACAGTTACGTTGGCGCCGCGAGGAATCGTGTTGACGAGCAGCTTCGCGTCAGCGGGTTGCAGGGTTACGACGGGGAGCGCCAGCTCTACGTTGGGCTCCGCCAGGACCGTACCGTCCCACGGAGCAAAGCCGTCCTTCGAAACTGTGATCTCGTGTGTGCCTTCCAGGAGCTCGATCGTGGCTGGCGTGACGCCGACCTGCTCGGTGCCGGCAAACACCTGCGCACCCGACGGCTCCGACTCCACGCGCACGTTCGACCATCGTGGAACGAGCTGAACGTGCAGGTTCTCGAGACGGTCCAGCCCGGGGATCTCGACGATGTCGTTGTGGGGCAGGTACCGCTCGGACTCGAGGCGCACCGTATGCATGCCCGGCTGCAATTCGACGGGGCCGAACGGCGCCTTGCCTACCTGGTCATCATCCACCGTAACGACGGCATCCACCGGCGGGTCGGCGAACACGAGCAGCCGCCCGGGTTTCTTCCGCATGCTCAGTTGGAGCGTCATCGACGGCTCGTCGCCGACGACAAAGCTCTGATCGACATCGTAGTAACCCTGTTTCTCGACGTTGACCGTGTAGGTTCCCTTGCGCAGCAAGGTGCGATCGCCGATGGGCAGTCGAAACCAGCCTCCATCGATATCGAAACCGTCGGGCTCCGGAGGATCGATCTCGAATTCCACTGACTTCGCACTGAATAAAAGGTAGGACGCAAGCAGCAATATCGCGAGGCCGCTGCCCACAATGATCTTGAGAGGGCTGACGTCGGATTGCTCGACCTTCGCCGTCGTTTCGGCGGCACGGCGGAACGCCGTGGGCGCGACGGCCTCTTCCTCCGCCAGTGTGTCGGCGTCGCTTTCCTCGGGGGGCTTCGTGACGTAGGCGCTGTCCTCGAGCCGGACGTCGAGCAGCACCCGTTCGTCATCGATAAGCACGCGGATGCGACTGCCGTAAAACCGCAGTTCGTCGCCATCCGCGAGTCGGCGACTGGTTGCGAGCGGCTCGTCGTTGATCCGGAGTTCGCTATCGCGACCGACCGGCTGTACGAACGGTACGCCGTCGAGCAAATCCAGCAGCGCGACGGGCGCGCCGCCCGGTCCCGGCAGGCGCAACGAGGCATCGCTGCCGGTGCCTACGCGCAGCGGCAGTCCAGCCGCGCCAACTCGACGCTCGCCTTCAACGTCCCTGACAAGCAAATAATCCAGGCTCAAATCTGTTCCTCGCAACGCACGACGACCGGTTCCATCTCGATTTCCGGCGCAACCCGGAATTCCAGGCGTACGTCACGAAAACCCGGCCGCACCCCGACGGCGACGTAGGTTCCGGGGCGCAGCGCCAGCTCGGTGTTGTTGAATCGCCCGAGCGTGCCCACCTTGTAGACCGAGACCTGCGTGACATTATCAGATACGAGCGCGACCGGTACTGGCGTCGCCGCCCGCTTGAGCAGCCGCGACAACTCATCGCGCTGCCCCGCCAGCCGCGCGCCGATTTCCGGCATGCGAGTGATATCGACGACGAGCAAAGTGGCTTTCTGCATGACGGACGGCAGACTCAGTTTGTCCGGGTCGCTGATGTATTCATCGAGCCGCTTGTGCAGGGCGCTCATCTCGAGTGCCCGTGAGCGTCCTTCGATTGCAAACGCCAGGTTACCGTCGACCTTCAGAATCTCCTCGTAAGTGGTGACGACCGCGTCCCAATGCTCATCTCGCTCCAGCGCTATCGCCTCCTGCTCCAGGACCGAGATGTCGTCGAGCTGCATGCCCTGCTCCACCTGCATGAGTCCGTCAGCCGGCTCCTGCGAACCCGGGATCAGGCGCTCCGCCATGCGAAACGCGGCACGCGCGGTCGGATAGTCACCGGATGCGAGAGCGTCGAGACCCTCACTCATCCTGACGTCGAACTCCATCTTGGTGCGGGTGGCTTGAACGCGCGCCAGCCCTTCCTGTGCCGGCACCCATTCAGGATCGATCGTCACAGCTTGCTGGAAACTGGTCTCGGCCGCTTCGAGTTCGAGTTCTTCCTCGTACTCGAGTCCCAGTTCTACGAGCCGCAGCACGCTGTCCAGGTTGCGTGCACGTTCGTAACCTGCGCGCGCCGCCGGGCTGTTTGGCGTTATCGCAACCGCGAGTTCGTAAAGTCTGAGCGCTTCGGCCCGATCGCCCGCGTCGAACGCGGCCTGGGCACCCGTCAGGGCTTTCCGGAATTCGGGCTCGATCCGGTCGAACAACGGCTCCACGATTTCGATCGCCTCGAGGTATAGCGTCTCGGCCCGCTTGTAGTCTCGCTCGAGGTAGGCCTTATCGCCAGCGGCATAGCGCTCCTGCGCGTTGCGAAACGGCAAAGCCGCCCAGCGCTGCACGCCGCGTGCCTCGAGCGTTTCAAAATTCGACAGGAGTTCGCCGAGTATCATTTCGGCATTGAAGCGCGTTCTACCATCATCATCGAGTCCGCTGTAGTCCGCCTGGTTTTCATTGAACAGGATTTCCTCGTTATCGAGTCCTGTCGCCTCGGGCTCATATTCACGGGTTGCGCGGCTCGCACCCAGCAGATCGTCGTCATCAGCGACGTCGCGGCCGGTCGATTC